>Ga0153928_1000139_pt1 | contig 38359 bp, 27 predicted proteins | sample TSNJ012MetaG_FD_106656 | JGI IMG/M metagenome (GOLD analysis project Ga0153928, IMG submission 106656) | Attine ant fungus gardens microbial communities from New Jersey, USA - TSNJ012 MetaG | ecosystem: Host-associated > Fungi > Mycelium > Unclassified | place: USA: New Jersey, Wharton State...
CTGCAAAATAAATGCGGCATCTTCCGGTGATGAGATAGGGCCTCCGTGACACATAACGATGACATCCGGGTTAATCGCTTTCGACGCATCACATACATTCTGCACAAACCTGGCGGCATCCTCAAGCCTCGGTGCCCATTCCATACCTGTCGTCCCCCCGGTAGTGCATCCGCAGTGAGCCACAATGACATCTGCTCCGGCTTTTGTCATTTTTTCAGCCTCTTCTACCTGCCATGCATACGGCGTTGTCAATAGGTCAAGTTCATGGGCAATGTGAATCATCTCCACTTCATTGTCAAATCGGAACCCCGTCTGTTCAAACTCTCGCCTCATATTGCCGTCATAATTAGCAATGGTAGGGTAATTCTGGACACCGGAAAATCCGGCATACTTTACTTCCTGTAAGAAGTGTTCCATATTCCGAAAAGGATCATTTCCAAAAACACCGGCGATGACCGGCGTATCAATAACCACCGGTATCACTTCGCGCCCCAGTTCCATCATAATGGTATTGGCATCTCCGATGGGCAGACATCCAGCTGTTGATCCGATACCTGCCATCCTGAATTTTCCTGAATTATACACAATGATCAAATCCGTTCCGCCCATTTCTTCACATTTGGCACTGATCCCGGTCCCTGCTCCTGTTCCGATAATGGGAATTCCTTTCTCAATATTGCTATTTAACCTATTTAAAATTTCCTGTCTTTCAATAGCCATGATTTACTTTCTCCTTTGTTTATTATTGTTTAATGCCATCAGCATCAAATGAGCCACTTTCTGCGCAAATGCACTGTCATTGATATGCATATCATATTCAACCAGCGATACTTCTGGTTTTAATTCCTTTCGCAATGTATCAAAAAGCGCCTGATCAGAATCAAGATTAAAGAAAACTTCATTTTCCTTATCAATCGCCGATATACCTCTTAGTGGCAGGACTACCGTCGTTATTCCCACTGCAGTATTTAATTTTCTCGCTAACTCTTTTCCCATCCTGATATTATCCCGGATATCACTGCGGACAAAGAGCAAATTTGAGTTATGCATATATTTTTCCCTGTTCTTGAACTTCTCCGGAATGTTTTCAGGAGGTACGCATTTAATCATATCCAAACCTCCGGGCACAATAACTTGAGGAATTCCCATTCTCCCCGCCATTTCGCACCGATAATCGCATTTCGCAAAAGATCCCCCGGTAATTTGATTCCCCAGTTCAGCCAGCGTGATATCCACTACCCCCTGAAGTTTCCCTTCTCTTGCCAGGTCCTCCATCACACGTCCGCCTAAACCCGTGGCATGGAAAACCAGGACCTCATACCCATTTTCTTCAAGTATTCTCTGAACTTCTGTCACACACTGAGTTGTGACTCCCCACATGGTAATCCCTATCTTGGGGCGGACATCCAAATTTGATTCTTTGAAATGCTGCACCATCCCCACTATGGCCGCTGCCGCTCTTTCCATGATCATACAAAGGATGGAATTATTTCCCGATACGTCCACCAGCGGATTGATCACCATGGTGTCATTAATCCCCTCAAACTGCTGCTGGTCATACATAGACGTCGCAATCGTCGAAACCAGCACTTTCGGGAAACCCACCGGCAGCACCCGCATTACATGTGCTGCGGTATAAGTCCCCTGTCCGCCGCCCATGGCAATCACTGCGTCAATGATGTTTTGATCAAAAGCCTTTCGCACCATCACCGCTGCCCCTCTGGCCATCACTGCAAGGCTCTTCTCCCGGTCTTTCTCTTCTCGCAGTTCTGACAACCCGGCTCCTCCCGCATGCGCCACCTCTCTTGCAGTCACATCAGCGATGATCGCAGAATCCGCTAAAACTCCGGTATCCACCAGATACACCTTGCATCCGTATTCTTTGATCCGCTCGACTAAATATCTGTTTTCTATTTCTTTCGTGTCAAATGACCCCACAACAGCAACCGTTTTCATCATCTTATCACACCCTATTCCTTCTTTGATCTCCGCACTCTATGGCGGTTCTGCAGCCAATAGTTACTTATCATGACCACAATCAATATCAGACCCCAGATGCATGTCTTGAGAAAAGAATTGAATCGGAGAATATTAAACATACTGGAAACAAACTGCAGTATGACGATACTCAGCATTACACCGAATACTTTTCCTTTTCCGCCATTCGGATCAATTCCTCCAAGCACTGCGATCAACAATGTTAATAAGGTATATGAGGAACCATAATCTGAATTGGCCGATCCATATCTGGAACACATGATGATTCCTGCCAGACTGGCTAAGACACCGGAAATCATATAGGTTCTGATATTTACCATTACATTGTTGATCCCAGTGTATCTGGATGCCGTGGAATTGGTTCCCATCATATAAACCTGCTGTCCATATACCGTAAATTTTAAGATAACGTGAAGAACCACCGCAGACACCAGCAAGACGACCAGTGATATCGGCACTGACTTTAGGATTAGACCATTTCCGATCACCAAAAACGTTTCCGGAATCCCGGTTATAGCCGCTCCTTTTGTGACAGCCATTGCCAGACCAGTGAAAATCTGCAGTCCGCCTAAGGTTACCAACATTGGCGGAATGCCAAAGAAACCAACCATCAAACCGTTGAAGCATCCCGACAGGGCTCCTACTATAACAGCCAGAATAATTGCCATTGCTGCTGACCCCGTTTTAGTGACCGTTAATGCTGCAGCTATGGCACACAAATTGGCAATTCCAACCATTGACAGATCAATACCTCCAGAGATCATGCAGATCGCCATTCCAAGAGCTAAAATTCCAAATTCCGGGATCTGATATGCCATTGCGACAAAGTTTCCTGCCGTATAAAAATTATCTGGTTTGAAAATTGCCGCCCATATCAGGATAAGGACAATCAGCACTAATAAAGGCAATATATTTTTTTCAATATTTCCAATAAAACGCTTATATATTTCTTTACTTTTCTTTTTCATAACAGCCTCCTGTCATATCTTTGGACTGCTGACAATCCTTTTGTCACGAATCGACGTCATTGCTGTTCCGAGAACAATAATAATACCGATCACAAACTTTTGCCAGTAATTTGGAATTCCGATAATGATCAGATTATTCGATACAATATTGATCAAAAGAACTCCCAATACCACACCGGGAACCGATCCTTTCCCGCCGCTGATCCGGACACCTCCGATCACTACTGCTGCAATAACCATCATTTCCGTTCCCATTAGATTTGTCGCATTTGCCAGCCGCATTAGAATCGTATAAACAATACCGGTAATACCTACGATCAAACCGCTCAGCATGTATACCATATACTGCACTCTTTTAACCCGGAACCCAACTCTTTTTGCCGCTGCCGCATCTCCGCCGATCGCATATACCGCTCTTCCGAACATGGTGTATTTTAGTATTAAATAAAAGCCAATACACAATACGATCGGTATAATGATCAATGGTGTCAGCGTGGAAACCGTTCCATCAGGCAACTCCGTACGAAACAAAGCCGCCTTATAAAGTCCTTCCATAGACTCTGGAATGATGGTCAATTCTCGCGATCCTAAAAGCGTCAGCATTCCGCCATTGATCAAACTGCTGGTACCTAATGTGGCAATCAGTGCCGGTATGCCAAAAGTCGCTGTCAGTACAGCGTTAAAGAGGCCGCAGAGTACACCGATCAGTGCTCCCATCAAAAATGCAATGAAGATATTATCAATCCCCATCTTTGTCATAAACAGCGTTGTTCCATACATCGCCAGTGTGGCGATTGCCGGAAAGGAAACATCAATTCCTCCGGAGATAATGATCAACATTTCACACATAGCAAACATCAACATGATCAGCATCGCCCGGGCGGTATTAAATACTGTTGAAATTCCCCAAAATGCCGGGTTTATGATACCGATCATGATGGAAATGATTACAATGATAAGAAAGATAATTGTCTCATTTTTCCCCAAAAAATATTTTAGATCATGCTTCATAATATCCCCCCTTTTGTCAGTCTCTCAGCTTATCTGAAAGCAGTGCCATCTCATCTTTATTAAGTGTGTCCGCCATCTTTCCCTGTTTCATAATGATCACCGAACTGCAATTCTGTTCCAGCTCCGGCAGATCATCAGAAATAATAATAATACCAATGCCCTGAGCCGCCAGTTCCCTTAAAATATCATGTATATCCGACTTTGACCCGACATCCACACCAACCGTAGGACCGTTTAATATCAAAATCTTTGGATTCGTATCCAGCCATTTTGCCAACACAACTTTCTGCTGATTTCCCCCTGACAGCGTCTTTATGGGTGGTTTAGACGAAGGTGCGGCTATGTTCAATTCCTTGATCCAGTTGGTCATGCCAGACTCCATTGCCTCATAACTCAAAAAAAATTGTTTACAGTATTTTCGAATAGCAGCGATAACCGTATTTAAACCGATCGACTGTTCCAAAAACAACCCCTGGGTCAGTCGGTCATCCGGCACATAAGAAATACCGCCCCTGATCGCATCCTGAACATTCCGGATGGTAATCTGCTCTCCACCAATAAAAACCTGCCCGCCTGTTGCCGGTGTTATACCGAACAAAGCTTCACCGATTTCACCGCGCCCGGAGCCCAGAAGACCAGTGATTCCAAGAATTTCTCCTTTGTGCATGGTAAACGAAACGTTCTCAAAAGCACCTTCCCGCTTTAGCTTTTCCACCCGGAATATTTCTACCGTACTCTGCAGGTCAGGCCGATAGGATTTTTTTTCAATAGCCCGTCCGGTCATACATTCAATAAATCTTACCTCATCAAATTCATCAATTGGACCATCTGCCACATTTTTACCATTCCTCAGGATCGTGATCCGTTCCACGATATCATAGACTTCTTCCAGCTTATGATTCACTAATACAATCGCAATCCCTTTCTTTTGCAGCAATTTTATAATTTCAAACAAACGCGCTACCTCTTTCGATGTAAGCGCAGTTGTCGGTTCATCCATAATAATTAACTTCGCATTGTCCAGTAACGCTCTGCAAATCGCCACTACCTGTTTATTGGCTACCGAAAGCCGTTCTACCGGCAGATAAAGATCTAAGGTAATCCCCAGATTGTCCATGGCCTTTCTGGCTATTTCCTCTATCTTTTTCCAACTCACCAGCTTCTTTTTCCCTTGTATCTCCCAGTTTATTGCGATATTCTCTGCTACCGTTAAGTTCGGAAATATCGAAAAGTCCTGATAAATGATCTGTATGCCTTCACGCATGGAATCCTGTGGGGTCAGACTGGTATACTTATGACCATTAATGACAACCTCACCTTCATCCGCATCGTGTGCTCCTGACACCACTTTGATCAGTGTGGACTTTCCACATCCATTCTCACCGGCAAGACACAGGATTTCCCCCTTATGGACCTTAAAATCCACACCCTGTAAGGCATGCACCCCACCAAAGGATTTCTTTATCCCCTTTGCCTCCAATAATATTTTTTCCATAAGGTCTCCTCCTGTCTTTCATCAAATCGTATCCTTGTAATCCACTTCGCTCCTTACTCGTAACCTCCTTGCAGCTTTGCTGCCGTTTCAGTAAGAGTGTGAACCAGCGTGAACTCTTACTGAAACAAGCATGTCCCACTTACACTTTTGCTTCGTATAGAAGTTAGAAATCGAATGCAGGATCATCAACATTTTCAGCATCTACATCGATCCATGCCTTTCCTTTCAGGACATTTTCATCTAACGTCAGGCTGTCATAGCCGTCAAGACCCAGATCTGTTCCGTCTGCGATTTCTTCCCCATTTAACACTTTAAGCGCCAATTCATTCATTGCATACCCGGCAAGTGCAGGATCCCAGAAAGAAATCATATCAATCGTTCCTTCTTTGATATATTTTCCGGAAACCGATACTAAAGATGTTCCAACGAGTACCACTTTTCCTGACAGACCAGCTTCATCCACTGCCATCGCCGCCCCTGCTACATCCTGCATCGCTCCGCCCTGGAATCCGGCCAGGTTGGGATTAGCTGTAAGCACTTCCTTAACTTTCTGATATGCCTGTTCCTGCATATCCTGAGATTCAATGATATCGGCAGTAAGATTCATATCCGGATAATTTGCTTTTTGATATGCGATTCCGGCTTCTGCCCACTGCATCTGAGATCCGCCAGTCAGGGAACCCACCGAAACAACATAATCACCTTTTCCTTCTGTCTTCTGGGCGATACGCTCAAGAAGATGTTCGCCATATTCGTCATTGTCAAAAGCTTCAATATCATAATCCACGTTCTTTAGTCCTTCCCCCTCATGAGCAATGATGACAATGCCGGCATCCCGTGCTTGTTTTAAAACAGGTTCCAGCGCTTCCATTGAATACGGAACAACACAAATAGCATCAACATCCTGAGCGATCAGATCCTGAATATACTGCGCCTGCATAGCCGCATCTGCTTCCTCCGGTCCGGTCATATAAGCTTCCACGCCGGTTGCCGCAGCGAAATCTTTGATTCCCTCTTCCATCCGCACGAACCACGCTGCTGCGGTTAGTTTTGGTACGGTAGCGATCACATAGTCCGTCTTTCTCTCTCCGGTTTCCTCAGCCTTTGTTTCGGAAGCAATCTCTGCATCTGTCTCAGCAACTGTTTCCGCAGCGATTTCTTCCTTTACACTTTCAGCAGGTGCTGTCGTATCATCGCTCGCGCCATTACCGTTATTATTACTGCATCCAACTCCTACCAGGACCATTGCCAATGCCAATACGAATGATAACCATCTTTTCTTTAACATACTTTCTCCTCCTTGATATTACTGTACATCGTCAATTTTTACCCAACTGTTTACCTTTTGTGATTCAACAACTGCATCTACTACCTGGCAAACCTTCCATCCATCTCTGAAATTCGAATGGAATTCCAAATTCTTCTCAAAGCTCTCTATCACATCATGTATTTCCAGCGCTTTATTATCTGCAAGACCTGTTCCAAAGCCAGGGACACACCACAATGCATCGCCATAGGGGTGAGGGGTTCCCATCTGAATCGTCGTAAATCCTCTTTGATCTTCTGGATTGGCTTCCTTACTCACCTGTAGCTCTGACTGATACTGCATATTCCAGCGGATAGCCCCTTTACGTCCCCAAACTTCAAAACCTGTACCATCGCCTTGTCCGCTGGCGCAGCGGGATACATCGAATAAAGACATCGCCCCATTTTTCATTTTTCCCATGAAAACTGCTGTATCATCGGTGGTAACCCTGGCCATCTCTTTCACCCTGTCCGCAATATTTGCTTCCCGCTGATAGGCTGCATTCTGATCTTTCATCATCGGTCTTTCGGTAATATGAACCTTCCGCATACCAATTACTTCATCAAAATCTCCAACCAGATATCTGCACAAATCAATGACATGGGAGCCAATATCAGTTACTACGCCATAACCTGCCCGCTTTTCATCATACCGCCATGAATACGGAAGTTCCGGATTCAAACTGTCAGACTGCTGATAGGTACCCCGAAAATAAAGAATATCACCAATTGCCCCACTATCGATAAGCTGTTTTGCATAGACCACCGCCGGCCACCGGCGTTTATTAAATGCTACAGCCGTTTTAACTCCGGCTTTTTCAGCCTCCCGGCACATTTCCAGGCACTCCGCTGCATTGATACCAAGCGGTTTCTCACAGTAGATATTTTTTCCCATCCGCGCCGCTGCAATCGCAATCTCTTTATGAAATCTATTGGGCGCTACGATATCTATGAGGTCGATATCTTCGCGCTCCAACAGTTTTTCGATACCAACCACTGATTCCTCCCAAAGATAACTCCGGGCTCCGGCACTGGCCAGCTCTTCTGTTACATCACACAAAATCTTTTTTACCGGAATATATTCGCTCGGTGCAAACATTAAAGGCATCAAAGCATAGGATTGCGAGTGCAGCTTACACATTAATCCCGAACCGATAATTCCTACGTTTACCTTCTTCATAACAATTCCTTTCTATTACTTATTATTCTTTCTGTTTTGACCTGCCCAATTCAGTTCTACAATACCACCGCCAATCTTAGGTTCCGCATAGCAGTATTCACATTCGTACTGTTCCGGCGTTCCGGGTGCACAGATTCCCTTCGCATGATGAACAATTTCAAATCCCAGCTCAGGCATCGCTGCAAGCATCGCCTTAAAATCTTCATACTCAGGAAATGCATAACAGATGTGATGCCACCCTTCGGCATTTTCTCTTAAGTACTGTTCAAAATAAGAACCATTGCATTTTCCTTTCACCGGTTCCACCAGTTCGATGATGGTATAATCGTAAAGCTTGATCTGACCGATCTTTAAGACATTCGGTTCACCCACAATGACATTGTCAGGTCCCCAATAATCCTCTGATGTAAACCATTCTCCATTCATACCTGGCAGATCATTCAGGTACTCCATCGTCACATCCCGGTCATGCACAAGCAAACCAAAGTGATGCACAAAGGCTCCGTGCTGCTCCATCAGCTTTTTTAATTTGTTACGTTCCATTCCCTACCTCCTTTTCTTTTGGAAAAAATCCACACTGCCATTTTCCTTAAATACAATTTTATATGGTCCATCAATATCTAATATCCGCTCTACATTCTTTGCCTGCGCAAGTAATGATTCAGAAATATAGAATTCTTTCAGGCAAAGGGTATTATGAAGCCACACAACTCTGGGCGGCTGGTCAAGTGTTTTGCCGGACAGTGTCCCAAGTGCAAATAAAAGTGCTGTTCGGTCATCTGGCATCACCGGCGGGATCATCATCGGTTTCCCATCCCGATTCGTAATGCCGTTCGGGTAAGTATTATCCATAATGATCTTTGAGTACAGGCGCTGCGTAATTACATCAGCATTGCCTACACCATATGCACTTCCATCCGATGCCTCTGTCAAGTCCAGTACGGCAAGCCGTTCTACAAATGGTTCGAATGTCCCCAGCGGGCTTGACCGCCCTGTGATATTGGGGTCCATTCCAGTCCCGCTGATATTTTTTCCCATCTCATCGACAACAAGTACATCAATCTTGTCAAAAGGGATCCGGGGCGCTGATTTTTTTGCAAGTGCCAGGATTTTCTTTTCTTGTTCTTCTATCTCTTCCGTCGGTATTGCATATATACCGCACGTTTGATGACATGAATTCTCTAAAATACCAAGTCCGAACAGAATCGGCATCTTCTCTATACACACCCTTGCCGTCTCTATCACATTTCGCGACATTGCCTGAAACCCTCTGGCATGCATGGCTGCAGCACCGTGCTGTTTCCCGCAGCCCACTGCCAGCATTTTCATTACACCACTTTCTATCTCACCTCGAAAACAGGTATGGATTTTAATTCTTCCCACTGGGATGATCCCATCCGCTTCACTTGCATATTTATCAAAATACACCGGAACCCCGCAAGGTGTTTCCCCAAGGCTTACCGTCTTCATACTTGATTTAATCGGGACTCCCATACGTTCTTCGGTTATCCCAAAATGGGCAATAAGCGCTTTTTGATTTTCTGCCATAGCTCCGCCATGGCTGCCCATTGCCGGAATGATAAATGGCTCAGCTCCGCATGTCTTCAAAACATCGCAGATAGTTTTTATGATCAGATCATAATTTGCGATTTCACGGCTCCCAGCAGTAACTGCAATTTTATCCCCTTTCCTGACCGTCTTCAGAACCTCCAGGCGGCGCATTTTTTCTTCCACTTCACTGGTAATATCTGTTATGCTCTTACTATCCAGCTCCTGTTTTACTTTATAAAATTCCGGTATTCTTACATCCTGTAATAATTCATCATATATTGTCACTGCAACACCCCTTTTTACTTATTTTGCTCCTGCAAATCCTGAAGTTTCAGTAACTGTTTCAACGCTTTTTCGATCACATCGACATTTCCAAATCCGCCGGATTTTGATATAATCTGTAGATTGATTCCATTTACATTCCCAAATACAATCCCCGGTATCAATTCAAAATTCGGAATAATTCCATCTAAATTCAACTCATCCATAATTCTCTTCAAGGTATCTCCCCCAGTAACAAACAGAGTTTCAACTGTGATTTTTTCCATGATCACTTTTACGATTGCCGCGATCTTGTCCATCGCTGCGGTTCTGTTACCCTGCAGCCACTCTTTTCTCTGATCGACCTGATTCACATTATTTACGGATTCAACTATGAAGACCCCCTGTCCCTGCATCCCTTTTTCTGCGCTTTTCAGTATTCTGTCCAAATCAGCTTTCTCATCCATATCGGCCAGCGTGACTACCTGTATACCGCTTTTACACATATGCTCAACCTGGCGAATGGCTATTTCATTGACACTCCCCGATACGATCAGGATATTGCCGCCTCGCACTGAAAGTTTTATACAGGTTTTATTCAATTCCAAAATCTCGGGCAGATATTCAGCAAAACCGGCACATCCAGCCGTAACTGAAATCTGATTTCCGCTTTTTAATGTCTGTCCTATTCTTTCCAATTCTTCATTACTGGATGCATTGTATACACAAACTCCTTTTAAAGATGGCGTATTTCGCCAGAATGAAGTGTGGGTTACCGGAATCTTACTCTGTTTATGTATTATTTCGGCGATAATAGCTGAATCTACCGGTGTGAAAATATCCTGCCCGGCTTTTGAAAGATTAACCGGTAATCCGTCTACATACTGACATCCTTCTACCGTGACCCGGTTGTTCATTGGATACGCAGGCACAAAAGGAAGCTGTTCCACTTTCGTCTCCCGCCAAACCATCTCCAGTTCGATCCCCACATTTCCTCGAAGTGCTGAATCAGTCTTCTTGTAGATATAATCCACATTGGATTCGGTGATTTTTTTAATGATTTTCTTTACCTTTTGACCAGCCACTTCCGGATCGTCATGTCTGCTGTTTGTATTTACTGCCAATACTTCGATGGAAGGACTGAATTTCTTAAGGTCAATATCTAAACGTGAAGTTACCATAGTCGCAATTCCCTGTTTAACAAATTGTACGCCAGTATCCATCGCACCGGTAAAATCATCAGCGATTATTACTAATCTAATCATACTCAACTCCTTCTACGTTGATGTTCTCCTTTTAGTGCTGATTGATGGGGAAACGTTTTTTTGCCATCACTGCAGCCATTTCAAGTGCCTCAATCAGGCTTTCTTCATTCGCTCTACCTTCACCTGCTTTACCAAAAGCGGTGCCATGATCAACGGAAGTTCTGATAATCGGAAGACCAACGGTTGCATTGACACCGCTCATAGCCGTATATTGATTTGTTTTTGTATCCAACTGAAAACCGTTTAATTTCAAAGGAATATGTCCCTGATCGTGATACATGGCTACTACCACATCATACTGACCTGCGATTGCCTTTACAAAAACCGTATCCGGTGGAACCGGTCCTTCCACACAGATACCTTTCTGTTTGCATCTTACTATTGCTGGTACAATCGCCATCTCTTCCTCGTTTCCAAAAAGACCATTTTCTGATGAGTGGGCATTCAATCCCGCCACGGCTATTCTTGGCTTTTCAATATTAAGAAGCCGCATCACCTCATCTGCCAATGTAATTACCTCTGCTATACGCTCCTGACCATTATGGATGATATCACAGGCCTCACGCATAGACACATGGGTAGTCACATGTATTACTTTTAACTGTTTGGAGCATAAAAGCATTCCATAATTCTTTGTTCCTGTAAAATCAGCAAAGATTTCTGTATGTCCGGAATAGTGATGTCCCGCAAGGTTTATCGCCTCTTTATTGATCGGACCTGTTACAACAGCATCTACTTTACGTTCCAGTGCCAGCTGAATGCCGAGTATAATATACCGAAATGCCGCTGCTCCCGATGTCTTACATACTTTTTTATACTCCCAGCTGCCTGCTTTCATATATCCTAAATCAATCAGATCAATAACTCCGTATTGCCCCAGCGCTTCTTCTGGTTTATGTATAATCCGCAGCTTTAATTTGGAATGGGTAAACCCTATCGCCTCCTCCATTGGTAACCTGTCCCCTATGACAATGGGCTGGCATTGTTCATATACTTTGGGATCGCCGAGTGCCTTTACGGCAATTTCCGCACCGATTCCTGAAGGATCACCCATCGTAATCGCAATACTATGTCTCATGGTATTTTCTCCTCTTTCCATCCTGAAATTATCTAACTCTCCTTTTGTTGTATTTATTATCTCAATTTTGGTTATTTCATTCAATTCAAAAACGTGTTCAAACTGTTTTAATGTGAAACATTTTTGCTATTTCAAATTATTGCATTTATATTTTCGTGAAATTGTATATTTTTAAACCTTTTTTCTTGTTCTATATATATTTTTTGCACTTACTTTAATCATGGGTAAAAAAGGGGCTGTCGGGAAACTAATATTTATTTGATAAGATGAATAAAGACCATGCAATTTTCAGACTTTGTTGCTGAATTTATGCATGATCTTTATATATTGGAGTTGTTATATCTTTATTACTGGCTGCTCAGACGTCGCCATAATGTGCTCCTGCTGATACCCAGCCGTTCCGTCACCTTGGTTTGGTTCATATTTTCTTCTTTCATAACAATCTGTATGATATCGTCAATAATATTATCCAACGGTTGCTTCAGGTTCAGTCCCAGATCAAATGGCTGGGGATAACTGACAAACCTTTCTTGATTAATTTTATTATTAAGTGCTGCTGCCGAAATGCGTGCGCTGGTACACCGCAAAATCAGTTCCGAAATAACCCTGTATAACTGCGTTATATTCCCCGGCCAATAGTACTGTCGCAATTTTTCTCTAGCCACAGCATCAAAACCAATTACATTTTTACCGTGCTTCATGTTGAGTTCATGTATTATCATACCGGCAATTTCTTCGATGCAGCTAGGGCGATCTCGCAGCGGAGGTACTGACAGTACTAATTCTGAGATGATTTTTGCCAGTTTTTTATGAAACGCTCCTCTTCGCACGCGTTCTTCTATATTACTGGTTGCGGAAAATATAAATCTGAAGTTTTTGACAATCGCCGGCGTCGATAAATAGGCAAGTACATGTTTCTGGGTCTCCTCCGGCATTTTATCGATATTATCAAAGTACACAGTACCACCTTCTTTGCTGTAAAGTATATCCTTATATTTTGTAAAAATCCTTTCGAATTCTCGAAGGCATAATCTCTCACAAGATATTTCAGCAAACAATTGACTTCTTTTCGCACTTTCCTTATGCATTGCATACGCCATGTTTGTCTTCCCGGTTCCCTGTTCTCCAATTAAGAGAATGGGAAGCAGCGTCCTGCCATAATCAGATACATCTTCACTAAGCTGTTTCATCTCCTCATCCTGTCCATAATATTTATAATAAAACATCTCCGGCATGGAATCTACGCTTTTTATTTGTATCGACTCCTCTGTAGTTCCAGTATCTGCACAATATTTTTCTGCATAACAGGCAGTTATTCTTATTTCGTTTTCATTCACTTGATATTTCCGAACCTTCCAGACAAATTCATTTTCTGTTTCCCATAAAATGTTAGAAACCTCGTCCATCTCAGCCTCAGTTATTTCCTTAAAATGTTCAAAGGTTTTATCTGTTACATCCCAATCATTATAAAATAACTGCCTGTCTTCATCTATGGCATATATTTTTTCTTTAGATAAACACAGTAATTTTTCCAGATACTTTATCTGCTTATTTTTTCTTCTGTTTAGCTTACTTATCTTAACTGCCTCATCAATAGACTGGTTCAGGCTCTCTGGTCCACTCAAAAAAAGGATACTGTTCATGTTCTGCTTCATGGCAATATTGTGCACGATCTGATCTCCGATAATAATGTTAAATCCCTGATCCCTAAGCTGCTTCATGACCTCCCTGGCTTCGTCCTCATTATCAATTGTTTTCACACATATATCCCGATTCATCAATTCACTGACGATTTTAGCACACTTGGCAATACTGGGATATCCGACGATTGCCTCTTTCGCCGACATGCAGTCTGTCATGCGTAAGATACGCATCATGTCATAGGCCGTAAATTCAATGTCAATAACCGGAAGTTCAACCACTCGTTTAATTTCAAGCGTGGTCCCACCCCTCGATACAATCGCATCATATCCGTTGTACTGCAAACGCTCCGCAATCTGCGCTCCTTCACTCAAATTACCATTTTCAACATCAATCAATACATCATCGCGTTCATATTTTAAGGAATTAGCCATTTCATAAAGACCTTTATAAGGAGCAATTAAAAGTATTTTCACTTTATCCATTTTAATCCCCTTCCACAAATAACATCACCAATACCCTCTGGCTAATAATAATATACCAAAATGAAGTAATATTATTCCACCGCCCCATCGGTAAGATTGTTTCAAAATCAAACAACTTTACAGCTGATCCTACTTTAAAATTCCTGACTGGTTTTCATTTCCCTTATTATCTGTTATACTATGTAAAAATAGAAAATATGATGTGGAACAGGAGAATGATCATGGCATTAGACGGAATCGTAATCGCAAATATAGTTAAGGAACTAAATGAATCCTTGTTGGGCGGTAAAATCAATAAAATTGCCCAGCCGGAAAATGATGAGCTGATGTTTACCGTGAAAAATCAAAAAACACAGTACCGTCTGCTGATTTCAGCAGGTGCCAGTCTTCCCCTCATATATCTCACCGAGCAAAACAAAACAAGTCCGCTGACTGCACCGAATTTCTGCATGTTGCTGCGTAAACATATTGGCAGCGGGAAATTCACGCGTATCTTTCAGCCGGGTCTGGAACGTATTATTAACTTTGAAATTGAACATTTGAATGAACTGGGGGATTTGTGTAAAAAAACTCTGATAGTAGAGATTATGGGAAAACACAGTAATATCATTTTCTGTAATGAGGATGGCATGATTATTGACAGCATTAAGCATGTTTCAGCTAATATGAGCTCTGTTCGTGAAGTGCTTCCGGGAAGGAATTATTTTATTCCCGAAACACAGAACAAACAGAATCCCCTGGAAATTTCTGAAGCCGGCTTCCGGGAACAGGTATGTCAAAAACCCATGCCGCTGGCAAAAGCATTTTATAGTACTTTGACGGGGATCAGCCCTTTGATTGCGGAAGAAATCTGTTATCGTTCATCCATAGATTCTGCGCTAAGTTCCAATGCATTATCTGATCCGGAACAGATACATCTTTATCGAACCTTTCAGCATTTGATGGAAGATGTAAGAAACGGTAACTTTTGTCCGAATATTATATTTAATGGAAAAGATCCTGTAGCATTCTCTTCTGTTTCATTGACACAATATCAGGATTTAACCTGCCGGAGTTACGATACGATTTCTCAGGTTTTGGAGTCTTACTATGCAACTAAAAATTCGATAACCAGAATGCGTCAGCGCTCCTCGGATCTGCGGCGTATTGTACAAACAGCACTGGAACGTAATCGCAAAAAATATGACTTGCAGATAAAGCAGCTTAAAGATACTGATAAACGTGATAAATATAAAATATATGGGGAATTGATTAATACTTACGGTTATAATCTGGAACCGGATGCTAAAAAGTTGGAAGCTTTAAACTACTATACAAATGAAATGATTACGATTCCACTGGATCATACACTCACGCCGGCGGAAAACGCACAGAAGAATTTTGACAGGTATAATAAGCTAAAACGGACTCATGAAGCGCTTACCGTTTTGATCCTGGAGACAGAGGCCGAGATCCGGCATTTGGAATCTATCAGTACTTCTCTTGATATTGCCTTGTCGGAAGAAGATTTGGTACAGGTAAAGGAAGAATTAACTGAATTTGGGTACATAAAGCGAAAATATCATGGAAAGAAAGCGAAGATTACTTCAAAACCTTTTCATTATGTTTCCAGTGATGGTTACCATATGTATGTGGGGAAAAACAATTTTCAAAATGAGGAGCTGACTTTTAAATTTGCAAATGGCAGTGATTGGTGGTTTCATGCCAAGGGGGCGCCCGGGTCTCATGTAATTGTAAAATCCAATGGAGAGGAACTTTCGGATAAAACGTTTGAAGAGGCGGCGCGATTGGCTGCTTACTATTCTAAAAATCGGGGGGCTCAGAAAGTAGAAATTGATTATGTTGAAAAGAAACATGTTAAGAAAGTGAATGGGGGGAAACCCGGATTTGTTATTTATCATACGAATTATTCTATGAGTATTGATTCAGATATTTCTGGGATACAGCAGGTGTAAGGGCGGACGCTTTATGCGTCCGCCGCTTCTTTATCTCATTATTATTATGACAATTTTGTTAGCTTATTACATCTTCACTTTCTTTACTACAGAGAACTTCCCTCTCACCTTTTTGCCGTTCACCACTCGGTAGGCACGTACCTTGTAATAATATGTCTTGCCTGTAAGCAATCCGCTGTCCTTATAATTTTTACGTTTCACGGTCGTTACTCTTATAAATTTTCCATTCTTAGAAGCCTTCCGATATACCTCATATCCCGTAGCGCCCTTTACTTTTTTCCAGCTAAGTTTGCTTTTGGCTGCTGAAAGTTTATTGACCTTCAATCCTGATGTTTTGGCGAGAATCGGTTTTGCATTTACGATAGATGAACAATCACTTCTGATTGTACTATTTCCCGCTGCATACACAGCACATACTTTATAATAGTACTGTTTGCCTGTAGTCCGTTTGGTATCCGTATAGCTGGTCGTCGATACCGTTTTGACTTTGGTATAACTGCCATTTTTACTGACGGCACGATATATTTCGTATCCGGTAGCACCCGATACCTTTTTCCAGCTCAAGGCAAGAGAATTATAACCGGCAGATTTTACCTTGACAGAAGTTGGAATATCTAATTTCTCAAATTCCGCTTTCAATGTCCGATTTTTGGTGACGCTAAATGTATATTGGGTATTTACAGAAACCTGTTTCGTATCCTCTATCCAGCATACAAAACGGTAACCCGTTTTTGGAGTTGCAGTTAATGTAATTTGAGTACCATAGTCATATGTTCCTCCGCCTGTGACGCTGCCGCCTGTTTCTGCTGCAGCCGAAATGGTATAACGCACAAGGGAAAACCTTGCTTCCAGTGTCCTGTCGGATGTTACTGTGAAAGTATAATTTTCATCCCCTGAAATTTTAACTTCACCTTCGTACCAGCCTTCAAATGTATATCCGGCACCCGGTTCTGCAGTTACTGTTACATCGGTACCGGAAACATATGTACCTCCTCCGGATACGCTTCCGCCTATGCCCGCCGCAGCCGTAACTGAATATGAAGTTGAGACCGTATTGATACTAATACTGAAGTTTTTCATATCACTGCCTGCATTATTCTCCGCTTTGACAGTAAATGTGAATGTACCTGCTATGATTGGCGTACCGGAAATAATACCGTCGGAGGAGAGGCTCAAACCATCCGGCAGGTTTCCATCGGTTATCGACCAGGTAATGCCAGAATCACCACCGGCTTCCAGAGTCTGCGAGTAAGACACATTCAGCGTTCCGTCCGGAAGTGACTCTGTCATAATGGACGGCGGAACCGGATCAACCTCACCAAGCCCCCACTTTCCGTCACCGCTGTAACGGGGTCTTACCGTTTCAAGTGTGGCATCATCAATTACAGTACTCCTGTAATCCAATATTTCAAAATCTGAAGCATTATTGCCGGTGTTGGCAAATTCTATACGCCGGGCGGTCTTTTGTTTGGAAATTCCGGTAATTCGATATCCATATGCATAATCTGTAGTACCCGCCCCGATAAAGTCCGCCACACCCTGTTCATATGTAGGATCAGAAACAGTCAGCAGTGTCCGATTTCTCACAAGAGCGACTTTAAAAGCATCATTGCTGATGACACAATCCGACCAGTCCAGATCATAATTTTCAATCTCATATCGGGTTGCCTCCCCATCTTCTGAGTAACAACGGATCAAATATGAAGTATGCGCACCGATGGTAACACCTGTCAGGTCCAGTTTTTGCCATGAAACACCGGCAACGGTATATTGTACCGAATATGTAGATAAATCAACATCTGTATCTGTTATATTATACAGTTCAATAAAGCTGTGTGATATAGCCGCATCCGTCTTATCCGCACGTCCATAAACCTGATTAATAATGACCGGACTGTCGATGACCTCAGGAATGTAGGGATCCATATTGTCTGTCCCCCACTCTCCGTCACCGCTGTAACGGGGCCTTACTGTTTCAAGCGTGGCATCATCAATCCCAGAACTCCTGTAATCCAATATTTCAAAATCTGAAGCATTATTGCCGGTGTTGGCAAATTCTATACGCCGGGCGGTCTTTTGTTTGGAAATTCCTAAAATAGCCGATCCATAAGCATAATCTGCAGTACCCGCCCCGACAAAGTCCACGACTCCTTGTTCAGATGTAGGATCAGAAACAATCAGCAGGGTCTGATTGTTTACAAGAGCGACTTTCATAGCGTCATTACTGATGACACAATCCGACCAGTCCAAATCATAATTTACAATCTCATATCGGGTTGCCAACTCATCTTCTGAGTAACAACGGATCAAATATGAAGTATACGCACCGATTGTAACACCTGTCAGGTCCAGTTTTTGCCACGTATCACCGGCAGCGGTATATTGTACGGAATATGCAGATAAATCAATATCTGCATCCGTTGGATTGTACAGTTCAATAAAGCTGTGGGAAATTGCCGCATCCGTCTTATCTGCACGTCCATAAACCTGATTGATAATGACCGGACTGTCGATAACTTCAGGAATGTCGGGGTCCGTATTGTCGATCTCCCACTCTCCGTCACCGCTGTAACGAGGCCTTACTGTTTCAAGTGTGGCATCATCAATTACAGTACTCCTGTAATCCAATATTTCAAAATCCGAAGCATTATTGCCGGTGTTGGCAAATTCTATACGCCGGGCGGTCTTTTGTTTGGAAATTCCGGTAATTCGATATCCATATGCATAATCTGTAGTACCCGCCCCGATAAAGTCCGCTATACCTTGTTCATATGTGGGATCAGAAACAGTCAGCAGTGTCTGATTTCTCACAAGAGCAACTTTAAAAGCATCATTACTGATGACACAATCCGACCAGTCCAGATCATAATTTTCAATCGTATATCGGGTTGCCTCCCCATCTTCTGAGTAACAACGGATCAAATATGAAGTATGCGCACCGATGGTAACACCTGTCAGGTCCAATTTTTGCCACGAATCACCGGCAGCGGTATATTGTACGGAATACGCAGATAAATCAACATCTGTATCTGTTATATTATACAGTTCAATAAAGCTGTGTGATATAGCGGCATCCGTCTTATCCGCCCGTCCATAAACCTGATTGATAATGACCGGACTGTCGATGACCTCAGGAATGTAGGGGTCCGTATTATCTGTCCCCCACTCTCCGTCACCGCTGTAACGGGGCCTTACTGTTTCAAGTGTGGCATCATCAATCCCAGAACTCCTGTAATCCAATATTTCAAAATCCGAAGCATTATTGCCGGTGTTGGCAAATTCTATACGCCGGACGGTCTTTTGTTTGGAAATTCCTAAAATAGCCGATCCATAAGCATAATCTGCAGTACCCGCCCCGACAAAGTCCACTACTCCTTGTTCAGATGTAGGATCAGCAACAGTCAGCAGGGTCTGATTGTTTACAAGAGCGACTTTCATAGCGTCATTACTGATGACACAATCCGACCAGTCCAGATCATAATTTACAATCTCATATCGGGTTGCCAACTCATCTTCTGAGTAACAACGGATCAAATATGAAGTATGCGCACCAATTATAACACCTGTCAGGTCCAGTTTTTGCCACGTATCACCGGCAGCGGTATATTGTACGGAATATGCAGATAAATCAATATCTGCATCCGTTGGATTGTACAGTTCGATAAAACTGTGTGAAATTGCCGCATCCGTCTTATCCGCACGTCCATAAACCTGATTTATAATGACATCGGAGGGAAGGTCTTCCGCCTCGCTTATAGTCACCCCTGAAGTCACCAGTATAATGGCAAGCAGAGCAGCAAACCACCTTTTCATTTTATTCATTGTAAACAATTTCACTCACTCCTTTGCTTTTTTAATTTAATATATCATGTGAGTCTGAAATTACACTGAAAACAATGAACAAATAAAAATCCAAAGTACTCTCTTTTTTGGAGCCAGTCAATAGCATGATAAAGTCTCCTCTTTCCTCCAAAAAAAGCTGCTGCAAGATCCTCCTCCCGCAACAGCCTAATCCATCCATCTACTTCACAACAATATTAATAATCTTCTTCGGCACATAAATCTCTTTCAAAATACTACCACCCAACTTATCCGCCACCGCTTCTTTCCCCGCAGCCAATGCCTCTTCTTTCGAAACTTCTGCCGGAATCCGTATAACAGCCCGTGTCTTCCCATTGATCTGCACCGGAATCTCGATTTCATCATCCTTCATAGCTTCCACATCTGCCGTCGGCCAAACATTCTTAAACACAGATTCCTTATGCCCTAACTGCTCCCAAAGTTCTTCTGACAAATGGGGCGCAAATGGAGCAAGAAGCAGAACCGCTGTCTCCAATGTTTCCTTATCCATACCCCCATCTCTTTTCGCAAGTTCAATCATCTTATTGTTATATTCCATAAATCCCGAAATAACCGTATTCAGACTGAAACTATCCAAACGCTGGGAAATATCATACACCATGCGGTTTCGAATCTTAACCATTTCCTTAGTTGCTTCTACATTTTTATCTTTATTATCCATAACCAGATTCCAGAAACGGTTAATGAAACGATACACTCCTTCAATTCCTCTGTCATCCCATTCCGCATCTAATTCCGGAGGACCCACAAACAATTCATACATTCTAAGTGAATCACAGCCATAATCAGCAACTAACGCATCCGGAGATACTACATTTCCCTTGGACTTGCTCATTTTGATTCCATTTTTGCCGGTAATCATCCCCTGGTTAAAAAGTTTCGTAAATGGTTCATCAAAGTCTACCACTCCAATGTCATGCAGGAATTTTGTATAAAACCTGGAATAAAGCAGATGCAATACCGCATGTTCCACGCCGCCGATATACATATCCACCGGAAGCAAAGCATGTGCTTTCTCCTTAGATACCAATTCTTTCTCATTATGACTGTCCACATATCGTAAAAAGTACCAGGAAGATCCAGCCCACTGAGGCATGGTATTGGTCTCACGCTTTGCCGGTTTACCGCAAACCGGGCATGTGGTATTTACCCATTCCTCAATGTCCGCCAGTGGTGACTCTCCGGTACCGGTAGGCTGGTAACTTTCCACTTCGGGCAAGGTAAGGGGAAGTTCTTCCTCCGGAACAGGTACCGCTCCACAATGTTCACAATGAATGATCGGTATCGGTTCCCCCCAATAACGCTGTCTGGAAAATACCCAGTCACGTAACTTATAATTTGTAGTTACCTTGCCAATTCCTCTGGATTCCAGAATTTTTGGCAGATCACGTTTTGCATCTTCTGATTTCATTCCGTTAAATTCACCGGAGTTAACCATAACACCCGATTCTGTATAAGCTTCTGTCATATTTTCTATGGCGGCACCGTCTTTTGAGATTACCTGTACAATCGGGATATTAAATTTCCTGGCAAATTCAAAGTCCCGGTCATCATGAGCGGGTACGCACATAATTGCTCCCGTACCATAATCCGCCAGTACATAATCAGAAATCCATATGGGTATCGGTGCATTATTTACCGGGTTGACCGCATATTTTCCGGTAAATACCCCTGTCTTTTCTTTATCCTGAAGACGGTCTACCGAAGATTTCATAGAAGCCCTGAAAATATAATCCTCTACTGCTTCTCTGGTTTCATCCACCGCCAATTCTTTCGCCAGGCTATGTTCCGGTGCAAGTACCATAAACGTAGCCCCAAACAACGTATCCGGTCTGGTGGTATATACTTTAATACTTTGTTTAGAATCCACTACCTGAAAATCTACTTCCGCACCATGACTTTTACCGATCCAGTCAGACTGCATCTTTTTCACTTTTTCCGGCCAGTCCAGCTTATCCAGATCTGCCAATAAACGTTCCGCATACTGGGTGATCTTCAGCATCCACTGTCTCATGTTCTTCTTGGTAACAGGAGTCTGGCATCGTTCACATTCTCCATTCACTACTTCTTCATTTGCCAGTCCTGTTTTACAGGAAGGACACCAGTTAATTGGAAATTCCTTTTCATATGCAAGCCCTGCTTTAAACATTTTCACAAAAATCCACTGTGTCCATTTATAGAAATCAGGATCCGTCGTGTTAACTTCCATGTCCCAATCGTAAATAGAAGCAATCTCATTGATCTGCCTTTTTATGTTTATTACATTCTCGGCTGTAGAAATTGCAGGATGTACCCCTTTTGTAATCGCATAATTCTCAGCCGGGAGCCCAAAAGCATCCCATCCCATCGGATGTATCAAATAATATCCCTGCAGCATTTTGTAACGGCTCCATACATCGGAGATCACATAGCCCCTCCAATGTCCTACATGCAGCCCATTTCCGGAAGGGTATGGAAACATATCGAGACAGTAGTATTTAGGTTTTTTCCCGTCATTTACATTGACCGGGTTCGCTTCCCGGTTTTTTCTCCATTTCTGTTCAATTGCCTTATGATTATAAGGTACAGCCATTCTTTTTTCCTCCTAATCTACGCTCACTACCTGCGCAAAAACAGTTTAACTATTTCTGCTAAATTTGTCAATAGAATATGCTTTATTTCACATTTTACAAAAAGTGTGTTATACTTTTTTTGGCTAAAATATAAATTATCAAGGAGAAGTAAATGAATTCAAAACTTATAACCCCTATGAACCTGATGTTATCAATTATTTATATGTTGTTTATCATTTCCTTCGCAGTGGTGGTGACACTTAACTTTCGCCCACTCTACTATATGGATATCCAGCATCTGGACATCGCAAAAACTTCCGGTATCCCGGAAGAGGAAATTAAAGAAAATTATGATGTTTTAATTGATTATAACTCTATGCTTTATCAGGGCGAACTGCAATTTCCCAGCCTGGCAATGTCAGAAAGCGGAAAAATTCATTTCGAAGAGGTAAAGGATATTTTTGTTGCCGTTCAGTACCTGCTGATAATTACCATACTTCTGGGTGCCGGTGGAACCATATTGCAGCTAAAAAAGAAGCAGTATGGATTTTTGAAATTGGCATCTATTCTGACATTAATAGTTCCTGTGATACTTGGAATCTTAATTATGTTAAACTGGGATAATTTTTTCGTAACGTTCCATCAACTATTTTTCCAAAATGAATACTGGATCTTTGATGCTGCTCTGGATCCTGTAATTACCATACTTCCTGATACTTTTTTTATGCATTGTGCATTTATGATCATTGGATGTGTTTTTGCAGGCAGTATCTTATGTTATGGAATTTTTGCGTATCTTAAACATCGCCTTCAAAATAAAAGCAGAGTCTGACAAGTCAGACTCTGGCACTCTGTGACTTCAGAAATACTGCTGCTCCACATCACATATAATGCTGAATCACAATCTGTATTGTTTTCACATCCCGAAATTCATTCACAGACGGATAATACGTAAGTGAAAGAGTTATCCTGTTTTTTCTGCCCTGAAATAATTTTTCGACTTCTGATGCGGTGAACTTTCCGATTAAATATTCCTGAAATACATCCGTATCGCCAAAATACATGGCATCCATGGAAATGCCCGTGCTATTTAGAATTTGGAGCTTTATTACGTTTTTATTTTTCCCTAATATTCTGGCACTTAATATATTCAAATTCTTTTCCGCAAATAAGGGTTTTGGATTTCCTTTTCCGAATGGCTCCAGATAAGTAAGTTCGTCAATCAATGCTTCCGATATGTAGCTGATAGGCATTGGTATGTCAATCGTAACTTTTGGAATGAAATCTTCCTCTGTCAAATCAGTCAATGCATTTAAACGTTCTCGGAGATTCGGTACATTTTCTTTCAGAATAGAAAGACCGGCTGCCATTGGATGGCCGCCAAATTTCAAAAATAATTCCCTGCATTTCATCATCTCATCAAACATCTGGTAAGCCTCAATAGAACGTCCGGAACCTTTTACCGATTCTTCACCGTCTGTCAATACAAACGTCGGCTTATGATAACGCTCCCGGATGCGGCCGGCGATAATACCGGCCAGACTTTCATGGCAATCCGGCAAATAAACAATGAATACTTTATCATTTTTCAAACCACCGGTTTCTATTTCTTCTACCGCCCGCTCTAATCCTTCCAGAGTCATGGATTTTCGCTCATCATTTAGTAACTTGAGTTCTTCTGCAATCTGCAGGGCTTCAGATTCCGACTCAGTCAGCAGAAGCCTTGCGGCTCTCTCTGCCGTATCCAGCCTTCCGCCGGCATTGATGCATGGACCTAATACAAAACCTATATGATAGGAAGATATGTCAGAACCTTTTAATCCATTTGCTTCAATCAAAGCTTTCAGTCCTAAGTTTGTGGTTTTTGAAAGCATTTGCAGTCCTTCTTTTACAATGATCCGGTTTTCACCTGTTAAATCCATAACATCTCCAATCGTTGCGATTGCAGCATATTCAATAAACATATCCGATTCTCTTTTTGATATTCCAACTGCCTCATAAAGACATACAATCACCTTATATGCAATGGCGGCTCCACACAATTGCTTATAAGGATAAGTACATTCCTGCTGTTTTGGATTTACAATCGCATCGGCTTTCGGCTTTTCTTCCATTGGTTCATGATGATCGGTAATAATAACCGTCATGCCAAGCGATTTGGCATATTCTACCTGATCGACTGCCGCAATTCCATTGTCACAGGTTATTATCGTATCTACGCCATCTTCATAGGCATCTTGAATCAATTGTATATTGATTCCATATCCATCCCTGATACGGTGCGGAATCTCATAGTCCACGTTCCCATGGCAGTGTCTAAGCCCTTTATACAGTATAACAGTGGCATTGACACCATCAATATCATAATCACCAATAATACGAATCTTTTTCTGTTCTTCCAGCTTCTCAAGCAGGATTTCCACAGCTTTATCACAATCTAACAGCATATGGGGATTATGTAAATTCAACAAACTACCGTTCAGATACTCTTCAATTGCATCATCGCCTACAACATCCCGATTCCTGATTAACCTTGCCGTAACCTGATTAATATGGAATTTTTCTGCAATTTCCTGAAAATTTGCTTTTTTAGTGGTTACAACCCATTTCTCCACGTTTAACTCCTTATATTTTCTTATGTTCCTTATAGTTTCATATGTTCTTTATATTTTCATATGTTCTTTATATTTTCTTATCTTCCTTATAGTTTTCTTGATAGAAAGCAAAGAGGATGCTGCCTTCTCAGCTAACATCCTCATTACTTCAATCCATTAATTCTTTTTAAATTTCGTTTTCATTACGTACCAAAGCGCTCCGGTAATGCATACGGAGGAATATCCGCCGCAGAGAATACCTACGATCAGTGGAAGCGCAAATTCACGAATGGATGCTACACCAAGTATATACAGAGCGGCTATCGTTATGAAGGTCGTCACTGAAGTATAAATACTTCTGGTCAAAGTCTGTGTAATACTGTTATTTACAATGTCCAAAAGTGATTCGTTTTTCCGCATTGTTTTCATATTTTCACGGATACGATCGAATATAACGATCGTCGCATTGATGGAATACCCGACAATCGTCAGCATACATGCGATAAAGGTTCCTCCTACAGGCGTACGTGATACTGCATAAAACGCAAGAACTACTAATACATCATGAATCAGCGCAAGAACTGCACTGCCGGCAAACCGTAAATCTTTGAAACGGAACCAGATATAGATCAGCATGCAGATTGTCGCTACGATTACCGCAACAACCGCATCTCTACGCATTTCACTGCCGATTGTAGATGAAATACTTTCTGCCGAAATCAAACTTTCATCCACTCCGAAATTTTCTACCATCGCATCGTTTAAGGCTTGTCTCTCTTCTAAATTCAAGTCTCTGGTTTTTATGATAACCTGTTTCGAATCTGCAACCTTCTGTGTCTGTATATTCGCATCATTTGTAATTTTTTGTACGACAGGTTTCACGTCTGCATCTATTTGTTCAATACTCATATCTTCATTAAATGTCACATTTGTTGATGTACCGCCTACAAAGTCAAGACTGTAATTTAAAGCGGTTCCTGTGCTGCCGCTATTGATGAGCATGACTACCGGACCGGTGAGCGCTAAAACCAGAGAAATGATAAAGAATATCTTTCTTTTTCCCAGAAAATTGATTGTTTTTTTCTCTTTTTCTCTGCCATAGTATTTCTCATCCTGAAATCCAAGTGTATAAAATGCAGTTGTCAAAAGTTTGGATATAACCAGAGCGGTAAACATAGATAACACAATACCCAGGGCCAGTGTCTGCGCAAATCCTTTTACCGTTCCCGTCCCAAGTACTCCAAGTATTAATGCTGCAATTAAAGTAGTAATATTACCGTCTATAATGGCCGGCATAGCTTTCTTAAAGCCAACCTCAATTGAACCTTTTACACTCATACCCGCCGTAATTTCTTCACGGATACGGGCATAGATGATTACGTTAGCATCTACCGCCATACCTATCGCCAGGATAATACCGGCAATACCCGGAAGTGTCAGCGTAATATCAAATGCATTTAACATGACCAGAGTTAAGGCTGTATAAATCAAAAGCGAAATACCGGCGATTACACCTGGCAATAAATAAATAACAATCATTAAGATAATTACAAGTGCAAGTCCAATGGCTCCTGCTAATAAACTGCTGGAAATGGCTTCTTCACCCAATTGGGCACCAACCACGTTGGAACGTATTTCTTCCAGTTCCAGAGAAAGAGAACCTATACGAATCGAAGATGCCAGTGTTTCTGCCTCTTCCAAATCCGCCATACCGGTAATTTGAGCCTCGCCTCCGGTAATTGCCACATTTACGGTTGGTGCACTAATGACCTTACCATCGTATACAATATAGATGGCATTACCAATATTAGCCGATGTCGCCTCTGCAAATTTCGTGGTTCCTTCTGCATTCAGCTTCAATTCCACAACATATTCTTTGTTTGACATATTATCAGTGCTGACCGCTGCCTCTGCGCTCTCTACTTCCGTTCCGGTTAATACAACGGTGCCATCTTCCAGTTCAAATTGCAGAGATCCGGGCTTTCCAAGCTCTTCTAAAATTGCGTTTGCATCCGTCACTCCCGGAATTTCAATATTGATGCGGTTATCACCTTCCTGGTAAACCTGGGCTTCCGTACTGTACTGCTCTACACGCTGCTGCAGCTTGTAAATCGTATCGCTCATATCTGCCGCAGACGGAATGGTATCTCCCACTGTCTGATAGGTGATGCTGACACCACCTGATAAATCAAGTCCGGTCTTAATGTTTCTGGCAGCTCCGGTTCCTGTCGGACCAAATCCAACAGCCGCCGTAAATGTTAGTAATCCTAGAAATAGTGCCATAACAACTATAATGGCTATTGCTTTGTTTTTTTTCATTATCAATTCTCCTTATCTTTTTGCTCAGCCAAAGCAGCTTTTATCATAATCGCGCATTCTACACGCTTGCGCTGCAACTCGCAACCGATATCATATGCACCGTTAATAGAACCCTGGAACTTAAATGCATTTGCAGCACATCCTCCGCTGCAGTAAAATTTTGCAAAACAATCTTTGCACTTCTCTTTCGCATAGACGTTGCAGCATTTAAATTCCTCCTGCAATTTTGCAGCGTGTAACCCTTCCTCCACGTTTCCCATCAGGAACGACCTCTCACCTACAAACTGGTGGCAGGGATAAAAATCTCCCCATGGTGTAACTGCCAGATATTCCGTTCCGGCCCCGCATCCGGACAGACGTTTATAAACACACGGACCGCCCGTTAAGTCTATCATAAAATGAAAGAAATTAAATTCTTTTCCTTCTTTATGACGCTGTATCATCTCCCTTGCCAGCTTGTCGTATTCTTCCTTTATCTGCCCGATATCTTCCTCCCGGATCGAGTATTCCTCTGTTGGAAGTGCGACTACCGGTTCTATCGATATTTGTTCAAAGCCCAGATCTGCCAGATGAAGTACATCAGAAGAAAAGTCCGGATTATTTCTGGTAAAGGTTCCCCTCACATAATAGTTTTCCTGATTTCTGCTGTCTGCAAGTTTTTGAAACTTGGGTACAATCAGTTCGTAACTCCCTTTTCCTTTACGGAACGGTCTCATATAATCATGTACGTCCTGACGGCCGTCAATACTGAGTACCACGTTTGCCATTTCTCTGTTACAAAATTCTATGACCTCATCATCCAGCAACACGCCGTTTGTAGTCAATGTAAAACGAAATTTTTTATTGTAAAGCGTTTCCTGTGATCTTCCATATGCAACCAGGTCTTTTACTACCTGCCAGTTCATCAATGGTTCCCCGCCAAAGAAATCCACTTCCAGATTTCTGCGGCTGCCGGAACTGGCAATCAAAAAATCCAACGCCTTTTTTCCAACCTCATAGTTCATCAATGCACGATGCCCATGATATTCCCCTTCTTCCGCAAAACAATACCTGCATGCCAGATTACAGTCATGTGCTATATGAAGGCAAAGTGCCTTGACTACTGTCGGACGCTTCTTATAATTCATAATATCAGGCTGATACGTATCTTCCGTAAACAAAACACCGGATGCTTCCAGTTCTTTACAATCTGCAATTGCCTCCGTCACTGCCGTACGGTCATATTTATCTTCTAAAGCAGTTAAAATGCCTTCCTCAGACACTTTCCGGTCCATCATAGGCAGGACATCATAGACCACATCATCCACAATATGTATAGCCCCGCTGTTCACGTCTAATACAATATTGAAGCCATTATTTTTATACTGATGGATCACAATTAATCCCCTTTCACTTCCTGTTCCTTTTATCATGAGGTGACTGTCTGCGAATCATACATGACAAAACACCCGACGAAAATGTCGAGCATCACAAATTAAAAGCTCTTCTCTAAATAAGCAGCGAACGTGATGCCGCTGCCCATGGAGTACTATTTATTGTTTTCGCAACTCTGATTTCCAACGGTACATGATGTTTTACATGCGGACTGACAGGAAGTCTGGCATTCACCACAGCCGCCTTTTTTAACAGTATTCTGTAAGGACTGTGTATTTAATGTCTTAATATGTTTCATGTGCTTAGCCTCCTAATTATTTTGCTTTTTCTATCATACCATAATTATCTGTTTTTTAAAAGTACTTTTTTTCGTCAAATAAAACAAACAAAACAAAGCTGACAACCCCTTACCGGAAGTCATCAGCATTTGTATTATTGATTATCCATTAATACTTCTTTTTACATAAGTCGTATGCAGGATTTGATGTGCTTTATGTCCCCCCGGTTCTCCCAGGTAGGTTTCATATAATTCCTTGATCGCCGGGTTCTCGTGTGATTTTCTGATTGGCATGTTTGCATCGATGTCGTATAGAACTTTAGCACGCAGGGCGCGAATGTCAGTAAAGTTTCTGACACTGGCCGGCTGCTGAGGCTGTCCGCCGCCATTGATACAACCGCCCGGGCAGCCCATGATCTCAATAAAGTGATACTCTGCTTCACCTGCTTTTACTGCCTCAAGCAGTTTTTTAGCATTTTTCAGACCAGAGGCAACTGCCACTTTAACTGTCATATCGCCAACCTGATAAGCGGCTTCTTTGATGTCTTTCATTCCACGCACTTCGCTAAAATCAAGTGATGCCAGTTCTTCACCCGTCAGTGTTTCTACTGCCGTCCTGAGCGCCGCTTCCATAACGCCGCCCGTTGCGCCGAAGATGGTAGCTGCACCGGTCGATATACCCAGTGGCTCGTCATAAGATTCGTCCGCAAGTTCCATGAAACGAATTCCGCTCCGCTCAATCATCCGGCTCAACTCTCTGGTAGTCAGAACGATATCTACGTCTGCTACGCCTGCTGCATTCTGATCGTCACGCCCGACTTCAAATTTCTTAGCTGTACATGGCATAACGCTGACCACAACAATGTCTTTCGGATCAATATTCATCTTCTGCGCATAATAGGTCTTGGCAATCGCACCAAACATCTGCTGCGGTGACTTACAAGACGATAAATTCTCAGTCATATCCGGGAAATAATGCTCACAATATTTTATCCAGCCCGGAGAACATGAAGTAATCATAGGCAGAACACCGTTATTTTTCACTCTGTCTATGAACTCATTCGCTTCTTCCATAATCGTAAGGTCGGCTGAGAAATCCGTATCAAAAACTCTGTCAAATCCAAGTCTGCGAAGAGCCGCAACCATCTTTCCTTCTACATTTGTACCGATTGGCTGTCCAAAAGCCTCACCAAGAGCCGCACGTACGGCAGGCGCTGTCTGCACAATCACATGCTTTGAAGAATCTGAAATGGCTGCATACACTTCTTCGGTAGCATCTTTTTCCTGTAATGCTCCGGTAGGACAGACCGCAATACATTGTCCGCAGGATACACAACTGGTCTTTCCCAGCCCCATTTCAAATGCAGAGCCTATGGATGTATCAAATCCACGGTGGTTTGCCCCAATTACTCCAACCGATTGTACTTTGTCACAAACTGCCACACAACGTTTGCATAAAATACATTTACTGTTATCACGTATCATATGTGCTGCACTGTCATCTATCTCAGAGCAGGACACCTGACCTTCATAGTAAGTCTCATCTTCTACTTTATATTCCTTACACATTGCCTGAAGCTCGCAGTTACCGCTGCGTACGCAAGACAGACATTTTCTGTCGTGGTTTGAAAGAATTAACTGCAAGGTTCTTTTTCTTGCCTTTTGTAATGCCGGTGTATGCGTACTTATTTCCATGCCTTCCGCAATGGGATGCACACAGGCAGCAGCCATATTTCTGGCGCCTTTCACTTCTACAACACACATACGGCAGGCTCCAATTTCATTTGTTTCTTTCAAAAAGCAAAGGGTAGGAATATCGATACCTGCTAATCTAGCTGCTTCTAAAATGGTAGAGCCAGCTGGAGCATTCACTTCTATACCATTTATCTTTACTGTTATATTTTCCATGTGAACTCCTTCCATTATTTCTTATATATCGCTTTGAATTTACATTTTTCAATACAAGCACCGCATTTAATACACTTGTCATTATCAATCACGTGTTTTTCCTTTACTTTTCCTGTAATAGCACCAACAGGACAGACTCTGGAACACAATGTACAGCCTATACATTTTTCTTCTTCAATATGATAGGACATCAATGCTTTACATACACCGGCAGGGCAGCGTTTGCCTTTAATATGCGCTTCATATTCATCCCTGAAATAACGCATTGTGGACATTACCGGGTTCGGAGCCGTCTGGCCAAGACCGCATAAGGAATTCGCTTTTATATGTAAGCATAACTCCTCCATCTTATCCAGGTCTTCCATGCATCCCTGACCGTTTGTGATTTTTTCTAACATTTCTAACAATCGTTTCGTTCCAAGCCGACAGGGCGTACATTTTCCACAAGACTCTTCTACCGTAAATTCCAAATAAAACTTAGCGATATCTACCATACAATCATCTTCATCCAGAACAATCATACCGCCGGAACCCATCATAGAACCGATACCAATCAGATTGTCATAATCAATAGGGATATCAAAATGCTCGGCCGGAATACAACCGCCGGAAGGTCCTCCGGTTTGGGCTGCCTTGAATTTCTTCCCTCCAGGTATGCCGCCGCCGATTTCTTCAATGATTTCACGCAAAGTAGTTCCCATTGGAACTTCAACTAATCCGGTATTTTCAATCTTCCCGCCAAGTGCAAATACTTTCGTACCTTTTGATTTTTCCGTACCCATGTCTGAATACCACTTGGCACCATTAAGAATAATCTGAGGGATATTGGCATAAGTCTCTACATTATTTAGAATGGTAGGTTTCTGAAATAAACCTTTCTGTGCCGGGAATGGCGGACGTGGATTAGGTTCTCCACGATTCCCTTCTATAGAAGTCATCAAAGCAGTTTCTTCACCACATACAAAGGCTCCTGCCCCTAAGCGGTAATCAATGTCAAAATCAAATCCGGTACCAAATATATTTTTACCAAGCAAACCGTATTCCCTTGCCTGGTTAATGGCAATCTGAAGTCTCTGTACTGCTATGGGATATTCTGCTCTGACATAGATATATCCCTGGTTAGCACCAATCGCATAGCCGGCGATAGCCATTGCTTCCAGTAATGCGTGGGGGTCGCCTTCCAATACGGAACGGTCCATAAAAGCTCCGGGATCTCCTTCATCCGCATTACAGCACACATATTTTTGATCCGCATCATTCCCTTTGGCCAGCTTCCATTTCAGACCGGTAGGGAATCCTGCCCCGCCTCTGCCCCGCAAACCACTGTCCAGCAACGTTTGAATGACTTCATCCGGAGTCATTTCCGTTACGACCTTGCCAATGGCCTGATAGCCGTTTGTGCCGATATATTCATCAATGCATTCCGGATCGATGATACCGCAGTTACGAAGAGCAATACGTTTTTGCTTTTTATAAAAATTCGTTTCGTCTAATGATTTAATTCCGTCAGGTGTCACGGTTTCCTGATAAAGAAGACGGGTTACTGCTTTTCCATTTATCAGATGTTCGCTTACGATTTCCGGAATATCCTCTACTTTTACCATAGAATAGAAAGCAGCATCCGGATAAACAATCATAATCGGGCCTAATGCACAGAGTCCGTAGCATCCAGTTTTTACAACGCAAATTTCTTCCTGAAGATTATTTTTTTCCAGTTCCGCCTCTAAAGCATTTATTATTTTCTGGCTGCCTGAAGATGTACAGCCGGTACCTCCGCAGACCAGTACATGCATACGGTAACGGTTTCCGGTAAATGAAGAAGCATCTTCATGCTCTGTCCGGAAATGTATCTGATCCATCATACGGTCTCTAATCACATTTAGTTCTTGAAGAGATTTCATAATAGGTAATTGTCCTCCTTTTTTATTCGTACTTTGCTATAATTCCAGGGATATCATCTACCGCCAGACGACCGTAGACATCTTCATTTACCAACAGCACGGGAGCAAGCCCACATGCGCCGACACACCGGCAGGAATCCAATGAAAATTTACCGTCAGGAGTACATTCTCCATTTTTGATTCCTAAAACTTCTTCCAGTTTTTCTAATAACTTCCCGGCACCCTTTACATAACAGGCAGTACCCAGACAAACGGAAACTTTATATTTTCCCTTTGGCTGTAAAGAAAATTGAGAATAAAAGGTAGAAACGCCATAAACTTTTTCTAACGGAATACCCGTTCCATCAGATATCATTGTTTGAACTTCAATCGGAAGATATCCATAAATATCCTGCGCCTTTTGAAGTATCGGCATAAGAGAACCTTTTTCCTCTTTTAGCTCGGCAATTGCCTTTAACAGTTGTGTTTCTTGTTCCTTTGTCCCGGCAAATGGGACGTTCTGCTTTGTGCAAGCCATCTGTAACCTCCTAATTTTTACATACATATTTAAGACTTTAACATTGGTTTTGATGACGCACCTTTTGTTACAGTCTTAGACCAAATCTTATAATAACATAAATAATTTTAAAATACTACTTTTTTTGATAGAATAGTAATAAATAGTTGATATTCGGCTTTGCCTTTGAATTTGGTTTTTATTTATCAATGGGTGTTTTGTGATTATATTGAAAATTTGGGGAAGAGGACGCCAAGAATTCTTGGCTGGTTTTCGAAAACATTGCAAGATTCGTCATGGGACGACTGCTTTAAGGGGCTCCGAACGACCGCCGAAGGAGTCCGGTTCGCATAAGATCATTCTGCCTTCCAATTACCATTTACAGGGAAATGTCTGGAAATAGCTCTAAACTTCGTTTTAAGATTCCATGAATGAAAGCGATTAATATTCCGTAATTTGTCATGGGAATGTCCTGATCTCTGGCGCATTTCATGCGGTATTTTACCTCTCGCTCGTTAAGCATACAGCCGCCGCAGTGAATTATGAATTTATACGCGGAAAGATCGTCTGGGAATTCTGTGCCGCTGACAAAAGAAAAGTCTAACTTTTTGTCGGTGTGTGCCTGGAGCCAGCGGGGAATCTTAACCGTGCCGATATCATCGCACTGACGATGGTGTGTACAACCTTCACAAACCAGTACCTTATCACCATCCTCTAAGTTATCCACTGTGCGGACACTTCTTACCGTATCTTCCAGAATGCCCTTATGTCTTGCAAACAATATGGAAAATGAAGTCAGGAGTATGTCCCCGGGCGTATCGTCTGATACCTTTTCAAACGCCTGGCTGTCAGTAATCACAAGTTTAGGCTTCTTGCCAAGACTCTTCAGTGTTTCCTTAAGTTCGTGTTCTTTAATCACAATGGCCGCAGCATCCGCCTCCAGTATATCCCGTATGGTCTGCTGTTGCGGCAGAATCAGTCGACCCTTTGGAGCTGCGGAGTCAATAGGTACAACCAGCACTACAAAGTCCGAAGGTGAAAGCAGATCAGCTACGATGCGCACCTCGGAAGCGGAAGACGGCACCATGGCAGATATCTTTTCCTTAAGTGCGTGTATATTTTCACCGGAAGCAGCACTGACCCATATCTCCCGGTCCGTTTCTTTCCGGAGAATATGGGGGGTGAGATCTGTCTTGTTGTGCACGATGAGGTAGGGGATATCCTTTTCCCGAAAACGCTGCAGCAATTCCTCATCTTCCGGTAAAATGCCTTGGACGGCGTCTACTACCAGTACGGCAATATCCGTTTTATTCAATACCTGGTAGCTTTTCTGCACCCGAAGCCTGCCAAGTTTACCTTCATCATCCAAACCGGGAGTATCAATGATGACAACCGGACCAAGGGGCAGCAGCTCCATGGCCTTGGAAACAGGGTCGGTTGTCGTTCCCATGATATCGGAAACGATAGCCAGATTCTGTCCGGTAATGGCATTGATCACACTGGATTTGCCGGCATTGCGCTTACCAAATATGCCGATATGCACCCGATCGGCTGCGGGAGTAGAATTGAGTCCCATTTACTTTATCTCCTTTTTCTATTGTTGTTTACTATATCAAAACCTGAAATCTCTGCTCCCCGCCGCGATTTCATCCAAACGGTTCGTTGTCAGATTTCGTATTTTATCGGAAAGAATGTTGTCCAGCTCGTTTATGATAAGCTTGTCACCTACAGCTCGGGTGCCTGGCGAAGCATAATCCTCGAGATATTCTTTTAGCGTCATCAGGGCATTCGGCTGGCAGCAATTCTGGATTTGTCCCGATTTGCACAGGCTCATGAATCGGTCGCCGGTCCGGCCTTCCCGGTAGCAGGCCGTGCAGAAGCTGGGTATGAATCCCTGCTCCATCAACCAACAGACTACTTCGTCCAGGGTACGGGAATCTACCACATCAAATTGCTCGCTGCGGCTGTCTTCCGGTTCCGGCTCCACATAACCACCTACGCTGGTGCGGGAACCGCCGCTAATCTGGGATACGCCCAGCTGCAGCACCCGCTCACGGCATTTCCTGCTTTCCCGGGTGGAAACAATCATTCCTGTATAAGGAACTGAAATACGGATACAGGCTACAAGCTTGGCAAATATCTCATCATCGATACCATTATCAAAAGAATCCGGGTCAATGTCGTCTGCACGGCGGATGCGTGGCACACTTATCGTGTGCGGACCGACTCCCTGTGCTGCCTCCAGATGTTCGGCGTGCATTAACAAACCGGTAAATTCATAACGGTATTGTTCCAGTCCAAACAATACTCCAATGCCCACATCGTCTATGCCGCCTTCCATTGCCCGGTCCATTGCCTCGGTATGATATTTGTAATTGCTTTTTGGTCCGGCAGGATGCAGCTCTTCATATATCTTTTTGTTATAAGTTTCCTGAAACAGGATATAGGTACCGATTCCGGCATCCTTAAGCCTTGCATAGTCTTCCACCGTTGTGGCGGCGATATTGACATTCACCCGGCGGATGGCTCCGTTTTTATGTTTTATTGAATAGATGGTTTCCAGGCTTTCCAGGACGTAATCTAATGGATTATTAATGGGGTCCTCACCAGTTTCCAGAGCAAGGCGTTTATGCCCCATGTCCTGCAGGGCAATTACTTCACGCCGAATTTCCTCCTGAGTCAGCTTCTTGCGGGCGATATGCTTGTTTTGAAGGTGGTAAGGGCAGTACACACAGCCGTTGATACAGTAATTCGAGAGATACAACGGCGCAAATAGTACGATGCGGTTACCGTAAAAATCTTTTTTGATCTGTTTAGCCAGCTTGTAAATCTCTTCATTTTTCTCAGGGATATCACAATCCAGCAAGACAGCCGCCTCCCGATGGGTCAATCCTTTGCGTAAACGGGCCTTGTCAAGAATCTGATCAATCAGGTTGGTGTTACTCTTATTTTGCGAGGCGTATTCCAGAGTGTCAAGAATCTCCCCGTCATTTATGAATTCCCCGGCTTCCATGGATTTTGGATTATATTGCATTATTGTACTTCCTTTCTTTATCTTTTAGGGGTATATCCCTTCTCTTACAGATGGTATTTTTTATTTGCTGCTTTCAGATGGTTGTGCGGCAGCAGACCGGTAATCTCCGCGACCAACTGCCACCTGACATCCTATTTTTTCCAAGCGGTTTTTCAAGCAATGAAGACATTCTGCTGCCTCATCTCCGGTACAGATCTTGTTATCATATAACAAATATTTGGAGCGGACGTCTACTGGCGAAAGGTTTGGCATCACTACGTTACCACCGGCCAGGATGCCTTTTTCCCTTCCCATTGGATCGATAGTACCCAGCGCGGTGGTTGAGGGCAGGAGCGCGTTTGGCAGCATCAGCCTGATCAGACCCATCATAAAAGTCGTCAACTCCGCCGTACCCCCTTGTTCTTTGGCATATGGTGTTTCATGATGCGGGATAAAAGGTCCGACACCAACCATTTGGGGCTGCAGACTATGGATAAACGCCATGTCCTTCGCCAGCGTTTCCGCCGTCTGTCCCGGTGAACCTACCATGAATCCGGTACCGGTCTGATAGCCCAGCTCCTTGAGATCCATCAGGCATTTCATACGATTTTCCAGACTCAGACTGACAGGATGCAGCTTTCGGTAGTGGGCAGCGTCAGCGGTTTCGTGGCGCAGCAGATAACGGTCTGCGCCAGCATCCTTCCATAATGCATAGATCTCCCGGCTATGTTCACCAAAAGAAAGGGTGATGGCGCAATCAGGATAACTCTGCCGAATGGCACCGATGATATCGGCCATTTTCTCACCGGTAAAAGCCGGGTCCTCCCCACCCTGAAGCACAAAAGTCCGAAATCCCAGGTCGTAGCCCATCCGACAGCAATCAAGAATCTGCTCCTTTGACAGCCGATAGCGCTCTACATTTTTATTGCTCCGGCGGATGCCGCAGTAATAGCAATCGTTTTTACAGTAGTTAGTGAATTCTATGAGGCCGCGGATGTAGACATCATTTCCATAATACTGGCTTCGGATGGTCCGCGCCCGCTTCGCCAGGTAATCGGACAACTTTGGAGTACGTCCCCTGATTAACTTTGCAAATTCTCCCTGCTCCAGGACGCACTCCCGCTCCAGCTTGTCTATCAGGGCCACTCCCATTATATCGCTTATCATATCAAGTGTTTCCTTCCTTTTTGCTATCAGTCAGGTTGGAATAAATGGTTTTGGTGTTAACCCCGGGCAGCATTCCCAGCTTGCCCGATAATGTGTTAATCGCATTCCCCGGAGCGTCCAGAACAATGCTGATCACAGCCACGTCGTTCTTTACACGGGGAATGCCCATGCGTCCCACCACATATTCCCGGTATTCGTGCAGTAAGCTGTTAATTCTTTCCGTGGATTCAAAATTCTCTACTACAATGCCAATCAGAGCAACCCTTTTTTCCATCACATATCCTCCTCAGTTTTTATACATTCATACATTTAAACATAAAAAAGCGCCCTAAGGCGCAAAAATACAATAATAATTTGCAGACGCCTTCTCCGTTAAGACAAGCTTTTCAGGTCAGTACGAAATAAAAACTATAATTTCTCGTTTGCTTTACTATATCACGGCACTCAAATAAATGCAAGGAATGAATTTTTTATGGGTGCATATTTATGAATTTTTTATGGGTGCATATTTTAAAAGTTTTCAAAGTGCGAGGTTATACATGTTGGCAATTAGGACGCCACTATGGGAGGCAATATGCTTTACGCAAACAGGGCAACGCTCTGGCGAACTAACAGCTAACTCCGACCAGGTCAGCGCCCAGGAACGCCTGGGCGCCGAGGTCTGGTGTGCCCGGTGGGCACACGTTCTAACGGGTGAAAGTCCC
>Ga0153928_1000140_pt1 | contig 38213 bp, 41 predicted proteins | sample TSNJ012MetaG_FD_106656 | JGI IMG/M metagenome (GOLD analysis project Ga0153928, IMG submission 106656) | Attine ant fungus gardens microbial communities from New Jersey, USA - TSNJ012 MetaG | ecosystem: Host-associated > Fungi > Mycelium > Unclassified | place: USA: New Jersey, Wharton State...
CGAGCTGGCGCATTCGGTCGGGCAGGACCCGCTCGAGTTCCGCCGCAAGCTCATGAGCAAACACCCGCGCAATCTCGGGGTGCTCAACGCGGTCGCCGAAAAGGTCGGCTGGGGCAAGCCGGCCCCGCAGGGCATCTATCGCGGGCTTGCGCAGATGATGGCGTTCAACAGCTACGTAGCGGCGTGCGCGGAAATCTCCGTCACCAACGACAAGATCAAGGTCCACCGCATCGTGGCGGCGACGGACCCGACCTACGCTGTGAACCCGGCGCAGATCGAACGGCAGGTGGCTGGCTCGTTCGTCTACGGCCTGTCCGCGCTGTTCTATCAGGAATGCACGGTCAAGAACGGCCGCATCGAGCAGGAGAATTTCGACAGCTACAACTCGATGCGCATCAACGAAATGCCGAAGGTCGAAGCGATCATCGTGCAGACCGGCGGCAACGCCACCTGGGGCGGTGTCGGCGAGCCGACCATTTGCGTCGCCGCGCCCGCCGTGATGAACGCCTACTTCGCGGCGACCGGCAAGCGCATCCGCTCGTTCCCGCTGAAGAACCACAACATCCAGATGGCGTGAGCAAGTCAGTAATCGGTGACCAGAGATCAGTGATCAGGAAAGTGACCCGTTCCACTGGTCACCGGCCTCTGATCACTGGTCGCTGGATCGCTGCCACGTATTTGTTTGCTCTCGCCGGCACGGCCGGTGCCGCGCCGGCGGTGCCGCCGCCCGGCGCCGCGTCGTGCACCGGCTGCCATGCGGCGAACGCCAAGGTCGCAACGGGCGTGCCGCGGATCGCCGGCCGCAATCCCGCCGAGATCGTCGCCGCCATGGAGGCGTTCCGCTCCGGGCAAAAACCCGCGACCGTGATGGATCGCATCGCCAAAGGCTTCTCGGAGGCGGAGATCCGCGCGATCGCCGAATGGTTCGGGGCGGAGCATTAGGCAAGTGATGAAAGCGCGCGCGCGCACCCGGCGCAATTTTCTCAAAGCTTCGCTCGCGGCGGCGCTGGTGCCGATGCCGGCGCTGGCGCAGAACCAGCCGCGCGTCATCGTGGTGGGCGGCGGTTTTGCCGGCGCGACCTGTGCGCGCGAACTCAAGCGCCTGATGCCCGACGCGCGCGTGACTTTGGTCGAGACCAACTCGACGTTCACGGCGTGTCCGTTCAGCAACGGCGTCGTCACGGGATTGCGCGAATTGCGCGCCCAGCAATTCGATTACGAGGCGCTCGACCGGCTGGGGCTCAGCCTCGCCTTCCTGCCGGCGACGAAGATTGATCCGCAGGCGCGCGTCGTCGCGCTGAACGACGGGACCTTGCTGCCCTACGACCGGCTCGTGCTCGCGCCGGGGATCGACTTCCGCTGGGGCTCGCCCGCGGGCTACGACGAAGCGGCCTCGGCGCGCATGCCGCATGCCTGGAAGGCGGGCGAGCAGACATTGCTGCTGCGCCGTCAGCTCGAAGCGATGGAAGACGGCGGGCTCGTTGCGATTTCAGCTCCGCCCAATCCGATGCGCTGCCCGACCGGGGTCTATGAGCGGGCGAGCCTGATCGCCCATTACCTGAATACGCGCAAGCCGCGCTCGAAGCTCATCATTCTCGACGCCAAGGATAGTTTTCCCAAGCAGCGCCTGTTTCAGGCGGCATGGCAGCAGCTCTATCCCGGCCTGCTCGAATGGGTGCCGCTGTCGAACGACGGCAAGGTGATCAGCGTCGAGCCGGCGACCAACACGCTGGTCACCGACTTTGCCCGCCACGCCGCCGCCGTCGCCAACGTCATCCCGCCGCAGAAGGCCGGCGCCATCGCTCAGGCCGCCGGGGTCGCCGACCGCACCGGCTGGTGCCCGATCGATCCGGCGACGTTCGAATCGCCGTTGCAGAAAAACATCCATGTGATCGGCGATGCGGCGATCAGCGGCGCCATGGCGAAGTCGGCGTTCGCGGCCAACGCGCAGGGCAAAGCATGCGCGGCCGCCATCGCGCTGCTGCTCGCCGGGGAAACGCCGGGGCCCGGCAAGCTGATCAACACCTGTTACAGCCTGGTGGCGCCCGACTACGGCATCTCGATCGTGGGCGTGTATCAGGTGGTCAACGGCCAGTACGTCGACGTCGAAGGGGCCGGCGGCACGAGCCTGTTGGAAGCGCCGCGCGAGACGCGCGCGGCCGAGGCGAATTATGCGGCAGCGTGGTTCAAGACGATCACGGCCGAGGTGTTCGGCTGAGGCCGTCGCCGCGGCGGCGCTGCTCGCCGTCGCCGCGTGCGGGCCGGCCCGTGCCGAGCCGTTGCAGCCTTACGAAATCGTCGGCGACGCGATTCCGCAGCCTTTGACGGCAACGCCCGGCGATCCGGCGCGCGGTCGCGCCGTTGTGATCAACCGCCGTGTCGGGCTTTGCCTGCTTTGTCACAGCGGGCCGTTTCCCGAGGAGAAGCTGCAGGGAAACCTGGCCCCGGACCTCGCCGGCACCGGTGCGCGTTGGTCGATCGGGCAGTTGCGCCTGCGGCTCGTCGACGCGAGCCGGCTCAATGGGGAGACGATCATGCCGCCCTACTACCGCATCGACCGCCTCGATCGCGTGGCGCCGGCGTTCCGGGACAAGCCGATCTTCTCGGCCCAGCAGATCGAAGATGTGGTAGCATTCCTGGCCACGTTGCGTGATTGATCGCGAATCATCATGCGCCATAACGAGCCTCAACGACCCGCCACCCGCCGCCGCTTCCTCGCGGTCGCCGGCGGCCTCGCGCTTGCGCCGATCCTGGTGCGGCGCTCCGCCCGCGCTACTCCCGCCACCATGGCAGCGGCGATCCGCGAAGCGGTCGGCGAAGCCGAGGTGCGCGAAGGCAAGATCACCCTCGAACTGCCGCCGCTGGTCGAGAACGGCAACGCAGTGCCGATGACGGTGACGGTCGAGAGCCCGATGACCGCGGCCGACCACGTGAAGAGCATTCACGTATTCGATGAAAAGAACCCGGAGCCCGTCATCGCGACGTTCCATCTCGGGCCGCGCGCCGGCAAGGCGAAAATCTCGACCCGGGTGCGGCTCGCCGATTCGCAGACGGTGGTGGCGATCGCCGAGATGAGCGACGGCTCGTTCTGGTCGGCGAGCGCGGACATGATCGTCACGCTCGCGGCCTGCATCGAGGAATCGCCATGACGCAAGCCCTCGTCAACGTGCCGGCCAAGGCGAAGCGCGGCGAGGTGATCGAGATCAAGACGCTGATCTCGCATCCCATGGAGACCGGCTATCGCCACGACACCAACGGTGCGCCGATTCCGCGCGACATCATCCACACCTTCGTCGCCCGTTATAACGGCGAGGAAGTATTCCGCGCCGATCTCCATCCCGCCATCGCGGCCAATCCTTTCATCACCTTTTTCACGGTCGCCACCGAGAGCGGCGCCATCGAGCTGACCTGGACCCCCGACCACGGCGAGCCCGTGACGCAAACAGCAAATATCACGGTGGAATGACAGACGCGGGGCATGACGCCTGCTCCATCCCTCCCCCCGCGAGCGAAGCGAGCGGTGGGGAGGGTGGCGAGCGAAGCGAGCCGGGTGGGGGGCTTTCTTTATTTGCTCGGCCGCCCGCTGAGCCGAAGTGCCCCCCACCCCTGACCCCTCCCCACCATTCGCTGCGCGAATGGGGGGAGGGGAACCCCCGCGCCGTGTGCCATTCCGCTACGCTCGCATTCCTTGGTGTCGCAACGTTTCTGACAATTGTTTGCTCCTTGCATGCGCCTGCGGCCGAAATTCCCCAGGACCAGCGGCGCTCCGGCGCCGCCTTCATGAGCCGCGAGACCCAGGAGATGCAGGAGGACGATCGTGCCAATCCGGGCATGCTCTCGGTACTCGACGGCGAGGCGCTGTGGAACGACGCCCCGCCCGGCGCCAAGTCCTGTGCCGGCTGTCACGGCGATGCTGCAGTCAGCATGAAGGGCGTCGCCGCGCGCTATCCGGCCTTCGACGACGCGCGCTCACGCCCGATCGACCTCGAGCAGCGCATCAACCGCTGCCGCACGGAGCATCAGCACGCGCCGCCGTTCGGCTGGGAAACGCGCGAGCTTCTGGCGCTCACGACCTATGTGGCGAAGCAATCGCGCGGCATGCCGATCACGGCCGGCACCGACGCGCGCAGCCGCCCGTTCGTGGAGCAGGGGCGCGTGCTGTTCAATCGCCGCCAGGGGCAGCTCGACCTCTCCTGCGCGCAATGCCATGACGACAACTGGGGCAAGCGGCTGGCCGGCAGCGTCATCCCGCAGGCGCACCCGACCGGCTATCCCGAGTACCGGCTCGAGTGGCAAAGCATGGGCTCGCTGCAGCGCCGCCTGCGCAGCTGCACCTTCGGGGTTCGGGCGGAGCAATTCGCCTATGGGGCACCCGAGCAGGTCGACCTCGAGCTTTATCTGATGTGGCGCGCGCGAGGCATGCCGCTGGAAACTCCCGCGGTGCGCCCGTGAGCAAGATCGTCCGTACTGACACCGTTTACGAGGGTTTCAGCCGGCTGCTGATCGCAACCGTGGAACTGCCGGACGGGCGGACCATCCGGCGGGAGATCGAGGACCACGGCCGGGCGGTCTGCGTGCTCCCCTATGACCCGGCGCGTCGAACCGCGCTCCTGGTGCGCCAGTTTCGTGCGCCGGCGGCGCTCGCGGATGGGCGCCCGCATCTCCTGGAGGCGGTCGCGGGGTCGGTCGAAGGCGAAACGCCGGACGCCTGCGCCTATCGCGAGACAATCGAGGAGGCGGGCCTCAAGCTGCACGTGCTCGAGCACCTCGGCACCGCATGGTCGATGCCCGGCATCTCGACCGAGCAGATGGATCTCTATCTCGCGCCCTATTCCAAGGACGACCGCGTGGGGGCCGGCGGCGGCGTCGCCGACGAGCACGAAGACATCACGGTCGTCGAGCTGCCGCTTGCCGAGCTGGCCGTGATGGCGGACGCCGGACAGATCATGGACATGAAGACGCTCGCCTTGCTGCAGGCGTTGCGGCTGCGCAAGCCGGAGCTGTTCAGAGCATAAAACCAATGTCGCGAAGCTACATGGATCGCTTCATCGACGGCATCGAGCTGCTGGCGGCGTTCTTCGTCGGCATCGTTGCGGCCGACGTGTTCGTCACCGTGGTCCTGCGCTCGACGTTCAACTGGGCGATTCCGGACAGCTACGACGTCGGCCGCATGCTGCTCGGGATTCTCATCTTCTGGGGGATCGCGGCGACCTCCTACCGCGGTACCCACATCACCGTCGATCTCGTGTGGGCGAACGTCGGGGGCAAATTGCGGCGAATCATCGACGTGTTCGCGACCCTCGTCCTCCTGTTCGTCGTGACGGTGCAGACCTGGACCTTGTTCGACAAGGTCGCGACCACGCGCGCCGACAACGTGCTCACCTTCGACCTCAACCTGCCGACCTGGCCGTTCTTCGCGGTCGCTTGGGCGGGCGACGTCTCGGCGGTGCTGCTGATCGCCGTGCGCACCTACCGGCTGATCTTCCGGCCGGAGCTGATGGCCGACGGTTACCAGATCAAACCGGTGGAATGAGGCGATGAGTTCCGACGCGGTCGCCGTCGCCGGCTTCGTCGTGCTGTTCGCGCTGATGCTGCTGCGCGTGCCGGTCGGCATGGCCATGGGCCTCGTCGGCGTGTCGGGCTTCGGCTACCTCGTCGGCGGCGCGCCCGCGCTCAAGCTCGTCGGCCAGACCTCGATGCGCACGGTCACCGACTACACCTTCGGGGTCATCCCGATGTTTCTGCTGATGGGCGCGTTCGTGTCGAACTCCGGCATGAGCCGCGAATTGTTTCGCGCCGCCAACGCGCTCGTCGGCCACCGGCGCGGCGGGCTCGGCATCGCCACCATCGCGGCATGCGGCGGGTTTGCGGCGATCTGCGGCTCCTCGGTCGCGACCGCCGCCACCTTCTCGACCGTCGCCTATCCGGAAATGCGCCGCTTCGGCTATCCGCAATCTTTCGCGACCGGCGTCATCGCCGCGGGCGGCACGCTCGGCGCCATGCTGCCGCCTTCGACCGTGCTTGCGGTCTACGGCATCATCACCGAGCAGGACATCGGCAAGCTGTTCTTCGCCGGCATCCTGCCCGGCATCCTCGCCGCCACCATGTACATGGTCACGATCGCGGTGATCGGCCGCGCGCGGCCGGGCTTCCTGCCGGCCGGCGAACGCAGCCCCTGGCGCGAGCGCATCGCCGCGATGGGCGACATCTGGGCGCCGCTCTTGCTGTTCGCCTTCGTGATCGGCGGCCTATACGGGCTGCCGTTGATCCCGAAGTTCACGCCCACCGAGGCGGGCGGCGTCGGCGCCGCCGGCGCGTTCATCATCGGCGTCCTGCGCGGTCGGCTTGACCGCGCCAACATCCGCCGCTCGCTCCTACAGGCGACGCGCACCGCCGCGGCCGTGTTCACGGTGCTGATCGGCGCGCTCCTGTTCGGATATTTTCTCACGGTCACGCAGACGCCGCAGAAAGTCACCGAATTTCTCACCGGGCTGGGGCTCGGCCGCTACGGCGTGCTCGCGCTCATCATGCTGATGTATCTGGTGCTGGGCTGCCTGATGGATGCCCTGGCGATGATCATTCTCACCATCCCGATCATCTTTCCGGTGATCACCGCGCTCGGCTTCGATCCCATCTGGTTCGGCGTGATCATCGTGATGACGGTCGAGCTCGGGCTCATTCATCCGCCCGTCGGCATGAACGTGTTCGTCATCAAGAGCGTGGTGCAGGACGTGAAGTTCTCGACCATCTTCTACGGCGTGCTGCCGTTCATCGTGACCGACCTCGTGCGCCTCGTGATCCTGATCGCGTTCCCGATCCTCGCGACCTTCCTGCCGTCACGGATGTGACTTGTAGCCCGCATGGAGCGTAGCGGAATGCGGGATCCCGGATTTCCGCCCGTTTTCGCGGGCGACGTTTATTTTCCGAGTGCATCTCGGGTCGGCCGGAGCTAAGCTGCCCCAATGCAGCTCAATGAAGACAAGATCAACGAAATCGTGCGCGAGGTTTCGACCGCGAAGCTCGCGCCCTATGCCAGCGGGCGGGTCATTAGCGAGCCACGGCGCGCTGCGGCGCCTGTGCGCGGAGGCAATCAAGCCGCAGTTAGTGCCAAAATACATACCGCATGCACCGCCCGGCGGATTCGGCACAGAGATACAGGCTTTCGCTCAGGGTACGCTTGAACTGCAGGAAAAGAGACACTCAGCAGATTACGATCCGTCCATTCGATTCAACACATCAGACGCCGTCTTAGTGATTGATGTGGCGAGGACGGCATTGGCGCAATTCGATTCGGCGAGCGCTGAATCTCGAGAAGCCTTTCTCGGTCTTCTGCTGTTTCAGCCGAGATAATCCGGAGCAGCTCGGCGTTGCAGCCGCGCGCCCGTCATTGCGAGGCGCCCGAAGGGCGACGAAGCAATCCAGCGCAGCACGTTCGCCCCGGATCGCTTCGCTCCGCTCGCGATGACGGAGAAGCATCACGCCTGCGGCTGCGGCTCGGGCCCCTGCGGACGCGTGCGGCGCTCGGCCATGAACTGATCGAACTCGGCGCGGTCCTTGGCGAAGCGCAGGCGCTCGAGGAACTCGACGAACTCGCGCTGCTCCTCTTCCAGCCGGCGCAGGGTCTCCCCGCGATATTCGTCGAAGGCGCGGTTGCCGCTCGTCGGACCGTGCCAGCGCCCGGCGCCGTGGAAGCGTTCCCTGTCGTTATTGTGCCAGCGTCCGCGCGCGTGTGACCAACAGCCCATGCGTCTGCTCCATATGAGATAGGCGAGGATGAGAAGCCCGATCGGCCAATAGGCGATGAAGCCGAGGATCATGAGGGCGATCCAAATCGGCTTCGGGACTTCCTCGAGCCTCCTGGGGACTTCATCGAGCTTCGCGGCGATATCCATGGCGAGCCTCATGTAAATGTAAGTTACATTTACATGCGCCACTAGGGACTGATTGTCAAGAGCAGTCCTGGGCAATGCAGATTGGTGGATGCGTGGTAGAGAATAATCCCTTTTTGCTTGTGGAAATGCAAAACGAACTGGGTTAATTCCGCTGAAATTTCAATGAGGGCCCGGTTCCTATCTATTCTCGGCGGCCGTCCCCATGAGACCCAAGCCTTCCAGGTAGACGAGCACGCCCGCCTCGAGCAGCTCCTCGGCCGACATCGGGAGACTTCGCCGGCCGGCGTCGCCGCGCGCGAACAGCGAGGCGATGCCGTGCGAGAGCGCCCACACATGGAGCGCCATCATCATGGCGGGCGGCCGCTTGCCTTCGGGTGCGCGGGCGCTGAGCGTCTCCGCGGCTCGGCGCAGCACCGCGAAAGCGCGCTCGCCCGCTTGCGCCAGTTCCGGGTGGTCCTTGAGCGGGAGCGCCGCTTCGAACATGGCGGCGTAATACGCGGGCTCGTCGCGCGCGAAAGCGAGATAAGCGCGGCCGAGGTTCTCGAACGCGCCCAACGGATCCGGCCTGCCCTCGTTCCAGGCACGCTCCAATTCGGCGGTGAAGCGTTCGAAGCCGCGCCGTGCGACATCGGCCATGAGATCGTCGCGGTCGCGAAAATGCCGGTAGGGCGCGCCCGGGCTCACGCCGGCAAAGCGCGCCGCCTCCGCTACCGTGAAACCGGCCGGGCCCTTGTCGGCAATCAACTCGAGCGCGCCGCGGATCAGCGCCTCGCGCAGATTGCCATGATGGTAGCCGCGCCGGCCCTCGTCTTTCGACCATCGCATGTGACGAGGTCTTACATGAATCGGTGGCGCGGCGAAACAGACGATGAAGGACGGACGACAGAGGACAGAACGCCGGACCGCCGCTCAGGCGATCAGTCCTCTGTCGTCCGTCGTCTGGATGAAAGCGGTCCCGATCGGCAGGGGGCAACCTAGAGCGACCGGGACCGCCGGTGAGGGGTCGTTTCCATCCCCCCGACCAGCCCCGACGTTATCGCTGGTTTATGGCGCGTCATTTGATGCTTTATGGCCCGGGCGGGGTCATTTCGGGGAAATACGCGCTTGAGCATGATCCCGAAAAGTGGGTACCGGTTTTCGGAAAAGATCATGCTCCGGGAAGAGCATATAGCCGGATGATCCTTCGTCATCCGGCGATATGCCGCGCCACGGGCCTGACGCAGGCGCGTGCTATAACGAGCGCGGCCCGGGGTGGGCGGCAAAGCAGAGGGTGATGCGGATCATGAAGCTCGTCGGATTCGAAAGGGACAAGGCGTTGCATCTCGGCGTCGTCGCGGGCGACAGCGTGATCGACCTGCAGGCGGTCGATGCGCGCGTCCCGGGCGACCTCGGCCGGTGGCTCGCCGAGAACGACGGCGACCTCAAGCCGCTCGGCGATATCGCCAAACGTGCGCCCGCATCCGCACGGCTTGCGCTCGCCAGCATCACCTTTGCGCTGCCGGTGGCGCGCCCGGGCAAGATCATCTGCCTCGGGCTCAACTATCTCGAACACGCCAAGGAGGGCGGACACCAGAAGCCGGAATTCCCCTCGATCTTCATGCGCTGCTTAACCTCGCTCACGCCGCATCTCGCGCCGATCGTGCGGCCGTTCGTCTCGGAAACCCTCGACTATGAGGCGGAACTGCTGGTCGTCATCGGCCGCCGCGTGAAGCACGCCAATCTCGGCAACGCGCTCACCTGCGTCGCCGGTTATTCCTGCTTCAATGACGGCTCGGTGCGCAAATTCCAGCGCCGCACCAGCCAGTGGGACATGGGAAAGAATTTCGACCGCACCGGCGCCTTCGGGCCGTGGCTGGTCGATGCCGGCACGCTGCCGCCCGGCGCCAAGGGGCTCAAGATCGAGAGCCGCCTCAACGGCCAGGTCCTGCAGTCCGACAACACCGCCAACATGATGTTCCAGGTCGCCGAGACGATCGTCGACGTCACCCAAGGGATGACGCTCGAGCCGGGCGACATCATCGCCATGGGCACGCCGTCGGGCGTCGGCCACGCGCGCAAGCCGCCGCTGTGGATGCGCGACGGCGATGTTTGTGAGATCGAGATCGAGGGCATCGGCGTGCTGCGCAATCCGATCGTCGAGGAAGCGGTCGCGGCCCGTGCCGCCGCGGAGTAGCGCCGCCGGCGCGGTGATCAATCACTGGTCACTGGTTACTGGTCACTGAAAATGGCCGACGTGCTGCAGCTGTTCGTCGCCGGCCTCGCGACCGGTGCGATCTACGCGCTGGCGGCGATCGGCTTCACGTTGCTGTGGCAGACCTCCCAGACCGTCAACTTCGCCCAAGGCGAGTTCGTGATGCTGCCGGCGTTCATCGTTTTGCTGGCGATGAATGTGCTCGGCCTGCCGTTCCTTGCGGCGATCGTCCCCGGCATTGCCGCCGCCGTGCTCGTGCTCGGATTCCTGTTCAAACAAGCCGTCGTCGCCGCGGCGAGCCGTCACGGCGCACTGCCGCTCGCGATCGCCACTATCGCGCTCGGTCTGCTGCTCAAGGAGGGTGTGAGGGACGTCGCCGGCGCGGACGTGCAGCCGTTTCCGCCGCTCGCGGCCGGCAGCGTATCGATCGGCGGGGTGTCCGTTCCGGTGCACAGCCTGATCGCGATCGCGGCTGCGGTCGCGGCGGTCGCGGCCCTGCAGGCGTTCCTCGATCGGACCCCGCTCGGGCGCAGCATCCAGGCGACCGCCCACAACCCCGCCGTCGCTCGCGTCCTCGGCATCCCGGTCGAGCGCATGATCCGCTACGCGTTCCTGATCAATGCGGCGCTGGCCGCGCTCGCCTCGATCCTGATCACGCCGGTCTATCTCGCCGGTTTCAGCAATGGCGAGTGGCTCGGATTGTGCACTTTCGTTGCCGCGCTCGCCGGGGGGCTCAACCTGCGCGGCGCGATCGTCGGCGGCGTCGTGCTCGGGTTCATGGACAATCTTGCTGCCGCCTACCTGTCGGCAACCTATCGGGGCGTGCTGCCGCTCGTGATCCTCGTGGCGATTGCCCTGTTTCGGCCGCAGGGCCTGCTCGGCCGCGGCGAGGAAACGGCCGCATGAATCCGGCGGCCCTGCGCTACGCGACCGCCGGCATCGGCGCGCTGGTGCTGATCGCGGTGCCGTTCGGGCTTACGGCCGACGGGCTTCACGTGCTCACCCTGTGGGCGCTCACCACCATCGCGGCGATCGGCCTCAATCTCACTCTCGGCCAGGCCGGCCAGGTGTCGCTGGGGCAGGGGGCCTTCGTCGGCATCGGCGCTTACCTCACCGCGCTCGTCACCACGCGCGGCTGGCCATTCCCGGCCGCCTACGTACTCGCGTTCGCGGCCTGCTGCGCGCTTGGCTGGGGGCTTGGCTATTGCGCGCTGCGGGTGCGGCGGCCCTATCTTCCCTTCCTTACGCTTGCGTTCGGCGCGTTCGTGTTCCTCATCTTCCGCAACGAGGAATGGCTGACCGGCGGCATGTACGGGATCAACCGCGTGCCGCGGCCGAGCCTCCTCGGCCTCTCGCTCGCCGGGCCCTTTGCCTTCTATTATTTCTGTTTGTTCAATCTCGTTGTCGTCGCGGCGGCCGTGTGGTGGCTGCGTCGCTCCCCGTGGGGACGCGCCTTTGCGGCGCTGCGCGCAAACCCGCGGCGCGCCGAAGCGGTCGGGCTCGACACGCGTCTCTACACGCTCATGGCCATCGCGCTCGGCGCGGGGCTCGGCGGCGTTGCCGGCGTTCTCTACGCCGCGCTGTTGCAGTACGTCGACCCGACCCCGTTCTCGCTCACCATGTCGGTGAGCCTCCTGCTCATGGTCGTGATGGGGGGCTCCGGCCGCCTGCTTGGGCCTTTCCTCGGGGCGGCGGTCGCCGTGGTGCTGCCCGAGGGGCTGCGCTTCGCGCAGAATTATTATTTGTTCGGCTACGCGCTCGCCGTCATTCTCCTGATGGCGTTCTGGCCGACCGGCCTCATCGGCATTGCTGAGCGTCTCGCGACGGCGCTCACCAAGCCACGCGCTGTTCCCGCCAAGGCGCCCCGATGAGCGCGCTGCTCTCGGTGCACAATCTGACCAAACGCTTCGGCAGCACCCGCGCGGTCGACGGCGTCTCGTTCGAAATCGAGCGGGGCGAAATCCTCGCCGTGGTGGGCCCGACGGGCAGCGGCAAGTCGACCCTGTTCGACTGCATCTTCGGTCAAACCGCGCCATCCGCCGGCGAGGTGCGGCTCGATGGGCGGGCGATCACGGGGCTGCGCGCATGCGAGGCGAGCCGGCTCGGCCTCGCGCGCACATTCCAGGGCGCGCAATTGTTTGCTGATCTCAGCGTGCGCGAGAACCTCATCGCCGCCGGCCAGGAGCATCGCGGCAGCTTATGGTCGCGGCTCGTCGGCGCGCCGGACGCCGGCCTTGCCGATACCGCCGCCGAGATGACGACGTTCTTCCGCCTCGACGGTTTCGCCGAGCGACGCGCCGGCCGCCTGAGCCACAGCCAGCAGAAGTTGCTCGACATCGCCATGGCGTTCATGGCGCGGCCGCGACTGGTGCTGCTCGACGAGCCGGCGCGCGGCGTCGACGAGGAGGTATCGGCGCATCTGCGCGAGCGGCTACGTGCCATCAACGCCCAGGCGGGCGCCACCTTCGTGATCATCGAGCGCGAACCGGATTTCGTGGCGAGCCTCGCCACGCGCATGCTGGTGCTGGTCGAGGGCCGCGTGGTCGCCTGATCGGAGGACAGACGACGGACGACGGACGGCAGAAAAGAAGCCCATGAGACCCCCTCCTCTGTCCTCTGTCGTCTGTCCTCCGTCCTCTGAAAAGTCGACCCGCCCGAACGGGGACATGTTCGGGCGGGTCTGGGGATCGGCGCGGGGGTGGAAGGGGGGCGGACGCGCCGACCTAGACTTTTGGGCTTGAATCCCCTCTCGGCTATTGGTCGCGCCCGGGCGGCGGCCGGTTCAAAGCATCGGCGATATTTTTTTCGCGCGTAATGTCAGTGGCTTAAGAGGGCGGACGGGTCGAAGGAGGACTGCGATGGCGAAAGTGGCGGTGATCGGGGCGGGGCTCATCGGCCGGGCCTGGGCCATGGTGTTCGCCCGTGCCGGCTGGGAGGTCGCGCTCTACGATGCCGTGCCGGGCGTTGCCGATGCCGCGCTCGGCGCGATCGGTGAGGGGCTGCGCGCGCTGGCCGAGCATGGGCTCGCCAACGATCCGGCAGGTGCCGCCGGCCGGGTGCGGACGGCAGCAAATCTCGCGGGTGCGCTCGATGGCGCAAGCTTCGTCCAGGAGAATGTGCCCGAGACCGTCGCGGCCAAACGCGCCATCTTCGCCGACCTCGACCGGCACGCGGCGCCGGATGCGATCCTCGCCTCGTCGACATCGGCAATCGTGGCGAGCCTGTTCACCGAAGAGCTTGCCGGGCGCCAGCGCTGCCTCGTCGCCCATCCGGTGAACCCGCCGCATCTGGTGCCGCTGGTCGAGCTGGTCGGCAGCCCATGGACCGCGCCGGAGACGGTCGAGCGTGCGAAGGCGATCTACCTCGCGGTCGGCCAGGTTCCGATCGTGGTGCGGCGGGAGATCGAGGGTTTCGTGCTCAATCGTCTGCAGGGCGCGCTGCTTGCCGAGGCGTTTCGGCTGGTCGGCGACGGAACCGTCTCGCCGCGGGACCTCGACAAGACGCTCAAGGATGGGCTCGGGCTGCGCTGGTCGTTCATGGGCCCGTTCGAGACGATCGAGCTCAACGCGCCCGGCGGCATTGCCGATTACTGCGCGCGCTACACCGGCTTTTATCGTCGCCTGCAGGCGGCGCCGGCCGGCCCCGAGGTCTACGGCGACGACAAAGTCGCGCGCATTCTTTCCGAATGGGGAGAGTCGCCGGGCCCGCAGCATCTCGCCGCGCGCACGCGCTGGCGCGACCGCCGCCTCGCCGCCCTGCGCGCGCATAAGCAGGCGCAGGCGACTTAATCTCTCCCTCTTCGGGGGGAGGGATAAGATAGCGCCATGGCCTCCCTCGACGCGGTCACTCTGACGATCCTGCTGGGCGCCGCGATGGTGCTCGCCGGCATCATGTCGAGCCTCGTCGCGCTGCGCTTCGGCGCGCCGCTGCTGCTGGTGTTTCTCATCATCGGCATGCTGGCGGGCGAGGCCGGCCCGGGCGGCATCCGCTTCGACGACCTGCGCTCGACCTACACCGTAGGCTCGATCGCGCTTGCGCTCATTCTGTTCGACGGCGGCCTGCGCACGCGCTTCTCCACCTTCCGCACGGTGCTGGCGCCGGCCGGCGTGCTTGCGACCGTCGGCGTGCTGCTCACTGCCGCATTCACCGCCCCGGTCGCCAAGGCGACGCTCGGCATCAGCTGGCTCGAAGCGTTCCTGGTCGGCGCCATGGTGGGGTCGACCGACGTGGCGGCGGTGTTCTTCCTCATCCACGCGCGCGGGCTGCGCCTTCGACCGCGCGTCGGCGCCACCCTCGAGGTGGAATCCGGCACCAACGATCCGTTCGCGGTTTTTCTCACCGTCGTGCTGATCGAGATCCTCAAATTCGGCGACCAGCCGTGGTCGGCAATCGCGCTCACGCTCGCCGAACAGGCGGTGTTTGGGGCGGCGGTCGGAATCCTCGGCGGCCGCGCCATGGCCTTGGTGCTCAACCGCCTCGACCTGCCGCAGGGGCTGCATGCGCCCTTCGTCGCCACCGCCGCGCTCGTCGTGTTCGGCGTCGCGGCCTCGGGCCACGGCTCGGGCTTTCTCGCCGCCTATCTGGCCGGCCTCGTGGTCGGCAACCGGCGCACCCGTGCCCACAACACGGTCATCGTCTTTCTCGACGCGGTCACGTGGCTGGCGCAGATCGTGATGTTCGTGCTGCTCGGCCTGTTGGTGTGGCCGGGTCGGCTAACGGCGAGCGCCGGCCCCGCGCTGCTGATTTCTGCGACGCTCATGCTGGTCGCGCGGCCTGCCGCGGTGATGATCTGCCTTGCGCCATTCCGCTTCTCCTGGCGCGAGAAGCTGTTCGTTTCCTGGGTCGGGCTGCGCGGCGCGGTCGGCATTTTCCTCGCCTCGATCCCGCTGCTGGTCGGCATGGAAGATGCCCAGCTTTACTTCGACGTCGCCTTCGTGGTGGTGCTGGCCTCGCTGCTGATCCAGGGGTGGACCATCGCGACCGCCGCGCGGCGCCTGCACGTGGCGCTGCCGCGCATCGATCCGGCGGCGCATCGCGTCGAACTCGACCTGCCCGGGCAATTGACCCAGGAGTTGGTCGGCTATGCGGTCGAGACCAACAGCCCGTATCTGCGCCGTGGCATCGTTCCGTCCTGGGCGAAGCCGACGCTCGTGATCCGCGACGAGCAGGTGCTGACCGCGGCTGAAGCCGGCGCCATCCACCACGGCGACTATGTTTATTTGCTGGCACCGCCCGAGAAGGCGCAGGCGCTCGACCGTTTTTTCGTCGACATGCCGCCGCCGGCGACGCCCGATCCGCGACTGCTTGGCGATTTCTTCGTCCCCGCCGACGTGACCTTGGGGGCGCTTGGCGAAATCTACGGCGTCCCGATCGAACCCGCGCAGGCGACGCTGTCGCTCGCCGATTATTTCGCGGGCGAACTCGGCCACGCGCCGCACGTCGGCGATCGGCTCCCGCTCGGTCCGGTGGCGCTGATCGCGCACGCGGTCGAAGGCGGGAGGGTGATGACCGTCGGCCTGCAGCTTGCCGAGCCTGATCCGGCCGCGCCCACGACCCGCCGCCGGCTGCGCCGCCTCAGGGCCGCGCTGCGCCGTGCGCGCTCGCGCCTGCGGCGCCGGACGTGAAGCTATGGCTCCTGCGGAGAGGGATCGAGCAAGTCGAGCCCGCCGGCCGCGGCGACCCGCCCGGCTTCGACGCGCACCACCGTGGTGGCGAGCCGGCGCGCGTCGTCGGCGTGATGGCTCACATAAAGCATCGGCACGCCGGCTTCGTCCCGCAGCCGTTCGAGGTAGGGCATGATTTCCGCCTTGCGGGCGGCATCGAGCGAGGCGAGCGGCTCGTCGAGCAGCAACAGCTCCGGCCGCATCAGCAGCGCGCGTCCAATGGCGATACGCTGGCGCTCGCCGCCGGAGAGCTTGCCGGGCCGGCGATCCAGCAGATGGCCGATGTCGAGCATGGCGATCACCCGCTCCAGCTCGGCGGGATCGCGCTTGAGGCGGTACATGCGGCGGCCGTATTCGAGATTGCCGCGCACGGTGAAGTGCGGAAACAGCCGGCCGTCCTGAAACACGTAGCCGAAGCGCCGGCGAAAAGGCGGCAAGTTCACCTTGCCGGCGGCGTCGAACAAGACTCTGCCGCGGTACATGATGCGCCCGCGGTCGGGTGCGATGAGCCCCGCGATCATGTTGATGATGCTGGTCTTGCCGGCGCCGGACGGGCCGAACAGTGCCGTGACGCCACCCTCCGCCTCGAACCGCGCGGCGAGCGGGAAGGCGCCGAGCCGCTTCTCCACGTCGACGAAAAGCACCGCTCAGTCTCCGTGCAGGCGCACGCCGGCGCGGCGCGCGAACCATTCGGAGACGACGAGCGCGGCGAGCGAGATCGCGACCGCGACGACCACGAGGCGCAGCGCCGCCGCGTCGCCCCCCGGCACCTGCGTGTAGGTGTAGATCGCCGCCGAGATGGTCTGCGTCTGGCCCGGGATGTTGGACACGAACGTGATGGTGGCGCCGAACTCGCCGAGCGCCTTGGCGAAGGCGAGCACCATGCCGGCGATGATGCCGGGTAGCGCGAGCGGCAAGGTGACGGTGAGGAACGCAAGCGAGCGGTTGGCGCCCAAGGTCGCCGCCGCCGCCTCAAGCCGGCGGTCGATCGCTTCGATCGACAGGCGCACGGCGCGCACCAGCAGTGGGAACGCCATCACGCCGCAGGCGAGCGCCGCGCCGGTCCAGCGGAACGAGAACACGATGCCGAACCAGTCGGCGAGAAAGGCGCCGACCGGGCCGCGCCGCCCGAACGAGATCAGCAGCAGATATCCGGTGACGACCGGCGGCAGCACCAGCGGCAGGTGCACGACGCCGTCGAGCAGCGCCTTGCCCCAGAACTCTTTCCGCGCCAGCACGTAGGCGACGGCGACGCCGAACGGCAGCGACACGAGCGTCGCCCACACCGCGATGCGCAGCGAGAGCTCCACCGCGGTCCATTCGTCGGCGCTCAGCTCGAGCATCGTCGTCACGAGGCGGGTTTGGCGAGCATCGTGAAGCCGTAGCGCTCGAACACGGCTTTTGCGGCGGACGAGCGCAGGAAGGGGAGGTAGCGCTCGGCCGGCGGCTTTCCTACGGCGGTGGCGGCAAACGGGTAGATGATCGGTGGATGGGAGTCCGCCGGGAACGTGCCGATGATTTTGACGCCCGGCTCAATCTTGGCGTCGGTCTCGTAGACGATACCGAGCGGCGCCTCGCCGCGCGCAACGAGCGCGAGCGCCGCGCGCACGTTCTCGGTCATCGCCATTTTCGGCTCCGCCCTGGCCCAGGCGCCGAGCTTTTCCAGCGCCGCCTTGGCGTAACGCCCCACCGGGACCGCCCGCACGTCGCCGGTGACGATGCGCCCGTCATCCGCCAGTGCCGCCAGATCGAAGCCGGGTCCGATCGTCACGTCGGCGAGCTGCGACGTCTTCGGCGCGATCAGGACCAGCCGGTTGCCGAGCAGGTCGATGCGGGTGTCGTTCTTGATGAGCTTTTTGCTCTGCGCGTAATCCATCCAGTCGACGTCCGCCGAGGCAAATACGTCGGCCGGCGCGCCCTCTTCGATTTGCTTCGCGAGCGTCGAACTCGCCGCATAGCTCGCCGTGACCTTGACGCCGGTCGCCTTGGCAAAGGCCGCATCGACGTCGTCGAGCGCGTTCTTGAGCGATGCCGCCGCGAAGACGGTGATGCTTTCCTGCGCGAGCGCGGGTGATGCGAAGAGCGCGAGAGCAAACGAGGCGGTTGCGATGAAGCGTGTAAGACATCCGAACATAACGGTCCTCCAGGCGGCAGCGCGGGCTGCGCACGACGCGGGCTCATCTGGATGAGGCGACCGCTCCGGGACCGTCGTTCCGGGCTTCACAGGGCGCGCGCGGCGTCCTGCGGATCGCAATCGCAGCAAGGTAGCAAGCCCGCGGCCCTGGGCAAAGCGCCCCGGGCCGTTGTCAGGTTGGCGCCAGCCCTTCACACTCCGGCCGCAACCGCGAGGACCTGCGCATGGCGGAGCCGAGCCGGAGCGAAGGCGAATACGATTATATCGTGGTGGGCGCGGGCTCTGCCGGCTGCGTGCTCGCCAACCGCCTCTCGGCCGATCCGGCAACGCGCGTGCTCGTGCTCGAAGCGGGCGGCCGCGACAACTGGATCTGGTTTCACATCCCGGTCGGCTATCTGTTCGCGATCGGCAACCCGCGCTCCGACTGGTGCTTCCGCACCGAGCCCGAGCCGGGGCTGAACGGCCGCAGCCTCGCCTATCCGCGCGGCAAAGTGATCGGCGGTTCGTCCGCCATCAACGCCATGATTTACATGCGCGGCCAGGCGGCCGACTACGACCATTGGCGTCAGCTCGGTCTGCCCGGCTGGGGCTGGGACGACGTGCTGCCGTTCTTCAAGCGCCACGAGGATCATTTCCTCGGGGACGGCCCGAACCACGCGGCGGGCGGCGAATGGCGCATCGAGGCGCCGCGCCTGCGCTGGGATTTGACCGACGCGGTGCGCGCCGCCGCCGCGCAAGTGGGGATTCCGCCGGTCGAGGACTTCAACTGCGGCGACAACGAAGGCTGCGCGTATTTTCACGTCAACCAGAAGCGCGGGCGCCGCTGGTCGTCTGCGCGCGGCTTCCTCAAGCCGGTGCTCAAGCGGCCCAACCTGCGGCTCCTCACCGATTGCTTGGTCGAGGGCGTGGTGCTCGACGGCGCCCGCGCGACAGGTGTGCGCTGGCGCCGCAACGGCGTTGCCGAACAGGCGCGCTGCCGCGGCGAGGTGGTGCTGGCCGCGGGCTCGATCGGCTCACCGCAGCTCCTGCTGCTTTCGGGCATCGGCCCGGCGGAAGCGTTGCGCAATCTCGGCATCCCGGTCGCGCTCGACCGCCCGGGCGTGGGCGCAAACCTGCAGGACCATTTGCAGCTGCGCCTGATCTACGAAGTCACCGGCGTGCGCACGCTCAATGAAATGTACCGGTCGCTGTTTGCCCGCGCCGGCATGGGGTTGAATTACGCGTTGTTCCGGCGCGGCCCGCTGACGATGGCGCCGTCGCAACTGGGCATGTTCACCCGCTCCGACCCCACGCGCGAGCGCGCCAACCTCCAGTTCCACGTCCAACCCCTCTCGCTCGACAAGTTCGGCGATCCGCTGCACGCGTTTCCGGCGTTTACGGCGAGCGTCTGCAACCTGCAGCCGACGAGCCGCGGCACCGTTTCGCTGCGCTCCGCCGACCCGGCGGAGAAGCCCGCCATCCGGCCGAACTATCTTGCCACCGACGAAGACCGCCGCGTCGCCGGGCAGTCGATCCGCGTCGCCCGCAAGCTCGCCAAGGCGCCGGCGCTCGCGCGGTTTCGGCCGATCGAGCGCCTGCCGGGCCCGAACGTGCCGGACGACGACGAAGCCGCGCTTATCAAGGCGGCGGGCGACATCGGCACCACCATTTTCCACCCGGTGGGCACCGCCAAGATGGGGCGCGATACCGATCCGCTCGCGGTCGTCGATGATCGCCTGCGGGTTTTCGGGATCGCGGGGCTGCGGGTTGTCGACGCCTCGGTGATGCCGACGATCACGTCGGGAAATACGGCCGCGCCCACGATGATGATCGCCGAAAAGGGCGCCGCCATGCTGCTGGACGATCGGAGGCACGCCGATAGGGGGTGACATTTGCCCCGGCCGGCTTCAGAATCGCAGCTCGGGTTTTGGGGCCTAATCAACACAACAAGCGGAGGCGACCTATGAACTTGGTCGAGCGGGTCAAGGGAATCATTCTTTCGCCGAAGACGGAATGGCCGGTGATCGCCGGCGAGCCGGGCGACGCCGCCTATTTGTTCCGCAATTACGTGGCGATCCTCGCCGCGATCCCGGCGGTGTGCGGCTTCATCGGCGGGGTCCTGATCGGGGTGCCGGTTCTCTTCGCGCTGATCGGCGCGGTGGTCCAGTATGTCCTCGCGTTCGTCGCCGTTTACATCGTCGCGCTGATCGTGAATTTGCTGGCGCCGACTTTCAGCAGCCAGAAGAATTTCGAAAGCGCGCTCAAACTTACTGTCTATTCCTATACGCCCGTGTGGCTCGCCGGCGTGTTTAGACTCATTCCTGCACTGAGCTTCCTCGGCATCCTCGGCCTTTACGGACTTTATCTGCTCTGGCTCGGGTTGCCGCCGCTGATGAAGACGCCGCCCGAGAAGACTATCGCGTACACGATCACGGTCGTGATCTGCGCGATCGTCGTGGCGATTGTGCTCGTCGCCATCACCGCCGTGATCGGCCTTCGCAGGTTCGCGTAGCACACGTGCGCCCTACGGCGCGGTGAGGACCTGCCGGCATTCCGCCGGCAGCTCTTTCATCGTCGGGTGGGTATGCACGACGGGCCCCGACGGCTTCGGGTGCAGCACGCCGTCGCTGAACCACCAGTTCAGCTCCGAGCCGCAGCCCTCGGTCTCGGCCGGCGGCGGCTGACCGTGGCAGCCCGGGTTGTCGGCCGGGCAGCGAATGCGCACGTGGAAATGATAGTCGTGGCCCCACCACGGCCGCACCTTGTGCAGCCATGCGCGATCGCTCCCGGCCTCGCGGCAAAGCGCCTTCTTGATCGCCGCGTTGACGAAAATCCGCTCGACCACCGGATCCTCCGCGGCCGCCTTGATCACCTCGGTGTGGCCGTGCGTCCACACGTTGGGATCGACGTCCTTGCGGTCCGCCGCCACCACCATGGTGGCCATCATGTCCTCGCGCTCCTGGCGCGTGAGGTCGCGCTTCGGCATCGGGGTGAGCCAGATGTCGGCGTCGAGCCCGATCTGATGGCTGGCGTGGCCGGTGAGCATGGGCCCGCCGCGCGGCTGCGCCATGTCGCCCACCAGGAGCCCGGGCCAGCCGGCGACCTTCGGCACCTTGGCGGCGAGCCGTTCGAGAAAAGCGATGAGCTCGGGGTTTCCCCAATTGCGGTCGCGCGAGAGCCGCATCACCTGCCAGGTCTTGCCGTTGATCGGCAGCGCCACCGCGCCGGCGAGGCAGCCGCGGTTGTAGGTGCCGATCGAGCGCGCCGCGAGCGGCGCCGGGGTTACCTTGCGGCCGAACAATTCCTTGGCGGGCGTCGCCGGATCGTTGGGGTGCGCGAGCGGCGGCAGCGGTTCCGGGTTGACCGAGCCCTTGTCCTGTGCGCGCGCGTTAAGCGCCATGCAAACAAGCACGGCCGCGGCAACCGCAATCGATCGGATCACAGCCTCCTCCACCCCGCTGATTCGCGCCCCGCCTCATTCAAGTCGCGGCTTTGGCCGCCGCGGTCAATGGCTTTGCGGCGCGCCGGTATGCGGCGCTGCCGGCGCGGCGCGCGTAGGCGGCGGCGATCCGTTCTTCCCGGTTCGCGAACAGATCGGCCGCTTCGCCGGCGAGCCCCAGCAGGCGCTCCTCGGTCTCGGCGTGCGGCTCGATCGTTGCATCCGCGAGCACGTGGCCGATGGTAGAGCCGTTCTCGGCGAGCGCCCGCGCCACCAAGAGGCACCGGTGGCAATCGAGCGGTTCACGCTCCGCACACATCAGGCACACGCGATAGCGACGCGCCCCCTCGGCCACGCGGTCGAGCCCGCCGCGGAATTCCTCGGTGCGCGCCATCGCGGCGTAATCGGCAACGCCATCCACGCGATAGAGGCGCGGGTCGCGTGGCCGCCCGCCGAGTGCGTCGCCGAGCGGCGCATAGGCGATGCCTTCGGCGGCAAGGTGCGGCGCGAGCCGCGCCTGGTTGAACCAGGGATAGCGGCGCGAGGCCGGCGTCGAGCGCACGTCGGCGATCGCCGTAACGCCGGCCCCGCGCACGAGCGCGACGAACCGTTCGATCGGGTGATTGGAGTGCCCGATGGTGAAGAGGTCGAAGGCGGCGGGCGTCATGGCGCAATCTCGGAGGGTGCAGGCCGTTTTACCGGATCGCTCGGCGCCGCGGGCGCGAACTTTTGCCGCGGCCTGCGCTACCATATCGGCGAGCCGGCCAACCGGCCCGGCAAGGGAGCACCACGATGATGAATTTTGCCAATTGGGCAGCCGCGGCGATGGCGATTTTCGGCATGGCGGGCGCGGCCGGCGCCGCCGAATACATGGATAAGACCGATTTTCAGAAATCGCGCGCGTTCTCGCCCGCCGTCATCACCCAGGGCGGCCGCATCGTCTGGATGGCCGGCCAGACGGCGACGCGCGACGAGGCCGGCAACGATATCTCCGGCAACTTCGAGGCGCAGGTGCGCACCGTGTTTTCCCTGATGGACAAGACCCTGCACAAGGCGGGTGGCAGCCTCGCCAACCTCGTCACCATGACGGTGTTCATCAACGACCCGCGCAATGGCGACCGCTTCGTCGAGATGCGCCGCGACACGTTCAAGGACGGCAATTATCCCGCGAGCGCGCTGATCACGGTCTCGAACTTCGCCCGCCCGGGCATGCTGATCGAGATCCAGGGCATTGCCGTGATCGACGACGAGCAAAAGTAGGACGGGTTGACGCCCGCGCAGGCGGCCGGAAAGCCATCGCATCTGATACGATGCATCGGCGATTGACGGGAGGACGATGCCAACGATAGCCTACTTCCTCGGAATGTCGGTCGCAATGTATTATCACGACCACGATCCGCCGCACGTGCATGTTTACTACCAGGCTTTCTCGGCACTCTTTGCGACAGAGGACGCGCGGGTCATTCGTGGCAGATTACCGCCAACGGCGACTCTGATCATGCGACGGTGGATCGTTCAGCGACGCGAGGCGTTGGTGCTAAATTGGCAGAGACTCAAGCGCATGACCCGCTCGAGCGTATACCGGGACCTGACGAAGATGATGATCGAGGTACGTGAAGCCCAGCATCTCGGGGACTACCGGCTCAGAGTGGAATTTTCCGACGATACCGTCGGAGAAAGGGATTTTGCATTCCTTGCACGGGAAACAGGGCCCATGGTGGAACCTTTGCGAGATCCTGCCTATTTCGCTCGCGTTTTCGTCGAAAACGGCGTTCTCACGTGGCCGAACGGATTTGATCTCGATCCGATTGCACTGCACGACGAGATGAAGCGCGCGGGAGAATTGCACGTAGCGGGGACTGCTGCCGAATAGCTTGTATTGGCGCGCACGGGTGAAAGAGGCCCATCTCATTCAGCGCCGGCGCGATGGGTTTCCGGCCGCCTGCGCGGGCGTTACAATCAATGCCCCGCCATGAACGCGAGCAGCAAATCGTTGAAGGCCGCGGCGTGGGTCCGGTACATGGTGTGGCCGGCCTCGGGAATCACGGTAAGGCGGGCACCCGGGATCGCGCTTTCGAGTGCGGCCAGCACCGGGGCGAAGCGCGGCGGGCTTTTGGCGCCGCCGATCAGCAGGCACGGCAGTTTGAGTGTGGCGGCGTGCTCGCGCGTCACCGGCTCGCGGACGTCGCGCGCTTCGCCGAGCGCGGTGCGGATGTTGTCGCGCGTCATCTGGTTGGCGGCCGGCGAGCGCGCCCGGTAGGTGCCGGGCCCGGAGATCGCGTCGACGAAAAGCTCGACCGCCTCATCGATCTTGCCGGCGTTGACCAGTTCGGTGAGGCGCCGGGTGCGTTCGCTGCGCACCGAGGCGAAGCGCTCGCCGTCGGGCGAACCGGGCAGCAGCGCGGCCGGCGGCAGCCCGGGCTCGACCAGCACGAGGCCGCGCAAGAGGTCGGGCCGGCGCAGCGCCACGTGCATCGACACGTGCCCGCCGCGCGAGTGGCCGATGAGGAACGCGCGACCGGCGTCGAGGCTTTCGATGAACGCAATCACGTCCTCGACGTGCTGGCGCGCGGAGAACTCGCCTTCGCCGTCCCACGGCTCGGGGTAATAGTGGCGCAGGCTTACCGAGATCGCGCGGTAACGGGCGCCGAGCGGCTCCATCTGGTGCGCCCATGAGCGGTAGTCGCCGTTGGTGCCGTGCACCAGCACGACCGGCACCCCCGTGCCCTGCTCCAGGTAGGCCATCGGATAATCGTTGACGCGCAGCGTCTTGACGCCGGGCGCCAGCGGCCACGCTGCGGCGGCTGAGAGATCTTCCTCCACGTCGGCGTATGCAGCGTCTATCCAATCGTCGATTTCTTTATCCGGAAGTTGGCCAAGTATCGCTGCTTCGCGCTTAACAAGCTCTCGTTCTTCCGGGGACAATTCTAGACGGCTGCGCTTTCTGTCATTCGGCATAGTAAGCCCCCCTACACATCCACCTTGAGCGCCGCGATGAACGCCTCCTGCGGGATGTCGACTTTGCCGAACTGGCGCATGCGCTTTTTGCCTTCCTTCTGTTTCTCGAGCAGCTTGCGCTTGCGCGTGGCGTCGCCCCCATAGCACTTGGCGGTCACGTCCTTGCGGAACGCGCGCACGGTCTCGCGCGCGATGATGCGGCCGCCGATCGCGGCCTGGATCGGAATCTGGAACATGTGCGGCGGGATCAGCTCCTTGAGCTTCTCGACCATGGCGCGGCCGCGGCTCTCCGAGCGGGTGCGGTGCACCAGCATGGCGAGCGCGTCGACCGGCTCGCCGTTGACCAGGATCTGCATTTTGACGAGATCGGCCGGGTGATAGTCGGTGAGGTGATAATCGAACGAGGCATAGCCCTTCGACACCGACTTGAGCCGGTCGTAGAAATCGAACACCACCTCGTTGAGCGGCAGATCGTATTTCACCATGGCGCGGTTGCCGACGTAGGTCAGCTCGACCTGCACGCCGCGCCGGTCCTGGCACAGCTTGAGCACGCTGCCGAGGTAATCGTCCGGCGTGAGGATGGTGGCGCGGATCCACGGCTCCTCCATCTCCTTGATCTTCACCGGATCCGGCATGTCGACCGGATTGTGAATCTCGAGGTTGTCACCGTTGGTGAGATGGATGCGGTAGATGACCGACGGCGCGGTCGCGATCAGATCGAGGTCGAACTCGCGCGCGAGCCGCTCCTGGATGATCTCGAGGTGGAGCAAGCCGAGGAAGCCGCAACGGAAACCGAAGCCGAGCGCGGCCGAGGTCTCCATCTCGTAGGTGAAGCTCGCGTCGTTGAGGCGCAGCTTGCCCATGGCGGCGCGCAAATCTTCGAAATCGGCGGCGTCGACCGGGAACAGGCCGCAGAACACGACCGGGACCGCCGGGCGAAAGCCGGGCAGCGGCTGGGCCACAGGCTTTCGATCATCCGTGATGGTGTCGCCCACGCGCGTGTCGGCGACTTCCTTGATCGAGGCGGTGAGGAAGCCGATCTCGCCCGGGCCGAGCGCGTCCGCGTCTTGCATTTTCGGGGTGAACACGCCGACGCGGTCGACCTCGTAGGAGGCATCGGTGCCCATCAGGCGGATGCGGTTGCCCTTGGCGAGCACGCCGTCGACGACGCGCACCAGGACGACGACGCCGAGGTAGGAATCGTACCAGCTGTCGACCAGTAGCGCCTTGAGCGCCGCCGCGCGCTCGCCCTTGGGCGGCGGCAGCCGCGTGACGATCGCCTCCAGCACGTCGGGGACGTTGAGGCCGGTCTTGGCGGAAATCTCGATCGAGTTCGAAGCGTCGAGGCCGATCACGTCCTCGATCTGCTGCTTGACCTTGAGGGGCTCGGCCGCCGGCAAATCGACCTTGTTGAGCACCGGCACGATCTCGTGGCCGTTGTCGATCGCCTGATAGACGTTGGCGAGCGTCTGTGCTTCGACCCCCTGGCTGGCGTCGACCACCAGCAGCGAGCCTTCGCAGGCGGCGAGCGACCGGTTGACCTCGTAGGCGAAGTCGACGTGGCCGGGCGTGTCGATCAGGTTGAGCACGTAATCCTTGCCGTCGCGCGCCCGGTAATTGAGCCGCACGGTCTGCGCCTTGATGGTGATGCCGCGCTCGCGCTCGATGTCCATGGAATCGAGCACCTGCTCGACCATCTCGCGGTCCGTGAGTCCGCCGGTGAGCTGGATCAGCCGGTCCGCCAGGGTCGACTTGCCGTGGTCGATATGCGCAACGATCGAGAAATTGCGGATGTTGTCGATGGCGCCCGCCGTCATGGCGCGCGGCTTAGCATCGGCTGGGCGGGAGAACTAGTGTCCGTAGCTCAGGACGCCCGCCGCGCTCCCCGCGGGCTACGATGCTCAGTTCGCGCGGCGCGCGTGCCATGCTTTTAGGACGGCGGCTTCTTCGTCGGCCGTGAGCCCGGTCAGCGGCACGTCCGCGCCGGAATGCCAGGCGAGCGTGTCGCGGGCGGTCTCCTCGATGCTTCGCGGCGTAAGGCCGGCCTCGCGCGCCGGTTCGGCGTCGCGAGTCAGGAACCCGGCGTATTCCGGCAGCGGCAGCCACAGCGGGAGCGAGCGCGGACCGGCCCAGCGCCGCACGTCTTGCGATTTCAGGAACTCTTGGCCGACCCAGGTGAACGTGCATTCGGCGCCGATCGCGCGGGCGCACTTGGTGAGAAATTCGCCGCGCGGCAGCGGCGGGCCGACGCCGTCACAACACCCGATGCGGCGCATTTCCGCGCAGCGCACGATCCATTGCGCGAGGTCGCGCACGTCGACGAACTGCACCAGGTCGTCGAACGTGCCGGGCGCCAGCACCTCGCCGCCACGGGCGAGGCGCGCCGGCCAATACGTGAAGCGGCCGGTGGGATCCTCAGGGCCCACGATCAGTCCCGCCCGGCAAATGAAAGCGTCGGTGCCGACCGCCTGCTCGCACGCCACCTTGGCGTTGCCGTAGGTCGCCTCGGTGCCGTGTTCCACTTCGGGAGCGGTAGGGTCCTTGAGGGGGGCAGTAGCCGTGCGTTGGCCCGTGCTGCGGGTGTCGGCGTAGACGCTTCCCGTCGACACGAACGTCCAATGCGCGGCGCGGTGCTTGAGCGCGGCAACCGCACGGCGGAGCTGACCGGGATGGCGCGATACGTCGACGACTGCGTCGAATGTTTCGTCCGCGAGCGGCGCGAGGCCGTCGGGGGCGTCGCGATCGATCTGCACCAGCCGGGCGCCCCGCCGGCACCGTCCCGGAGATGCCGCGCGCGGCGCAGGTCACGGCATGCCCGGCCGCACACGCATGCGTCGCGATCGCCCGTCCGAGGAATCGCGTGCCGCCGAGGATCAGCAGGCGCATGGCCGCAGAGGGAACACCTCATTCAGCCGCGAGACGGCGATCGTGTGGGAAGGGCTCGGGCACGACCGCCCGGCCGTCGCGGGCGACGATCATGTGGCCGGGCGGCACCTGCTGCCAGCCCGAGCGGTCGTGGTCGAGCGGCTCGGAGACCACGACCACGTCGTCGCCGGCCTTGCGGAAGTAGAGCGTGTTCGCGGTCTCATTCGAGGCGTAGCGGAAGGCGTAAAGATCGTGCCCGTCCGTGAGCGCCGCGGTGAAGCGCACCGGCTCGGCGGTCCCGCTCGCCCGCACCATGTCGGTGAGCGTGGCGAGCGTGCGCACGGTTGCGCCGACCGGATCGTCGTCGACACCCGCGCCGAGGATCGCCAGGAACACGGCCTCCGAGTCCGTCGTGCCGACACGCGAGCGGTAGAAGGCGTCCGGGATCAGCGCCTCGGCCTTACGGCGGATCAGCGACCAGTCGCCGATCTGGCCGTTGTGCATGAACATCCAGCGGCCGTGCGCGAACGGGTGGCAATTCGGCCGCGTGGTCGCGGTGCCGGTCGAGGCGCGGACGTGGGCAAAGAACAGGTGCGAGCGGATGTGCCGGCACAGGTGGCGCAGGTTCTCGTCCGACCACGCCGGGCGCACCTCGCGGTAAAGCCCGGGCTCCTCGTGGCCCGCGTACCAGCCGAGCCCGAAGCCGTCACCGTTGATGCCGGAGAGCGCCTCGACCGCGCGCATGCTCTGCTCGATGAGCGAGTGCGCCGGCGCGGTGACATAGTGTTCGAGCGCGACCGTCTCTCCGCGATAGGCGATCCAGCGGCACATGGCGGCGAATCCGATTTCCCCAGCGCCCGCTTGAGGTTTAACACCGCCCCGGCGCAGGGCAAGCAGCGTCCCGACTCGTCCGGGGCCGGCCGCATGGGCTATACCCACCCCATGGACCCGCGCCGGCCCGAGCTTTCCTTCGTCCTGCCCGCCCATAACGAGGCGCAGAACGTGGCCGCCATGGCGGCGGCGCTCGCCAAGGTGGCGGCGCCGCTCGGCAGCCATGAAATCGTGTTTGTGGACGATGGTTCGACCGACGAGACCCTCGCCGAGATCAAGGCGCTGGCGGGGCGCAGCGACGCGGTGCGCTACGTCTCCTTCACCCGTAACTTCGGCCATCAGGCGGCGTTGCGCGCCGGATTGCATCACGCGCGCGGCGAGGCGGTCGTGCTCATGGACTGCGACTTCGAGCATCCGCCCGAGGTCGTGCCGCTCCTGATCGAGCAGTGGCGCCTGGGCGCGAAGGTGGTGGTCACCCAGCGCATGGAAATCAACGGCTCGGTCTCCCCCGGCAAGCGGCTCACTTCGCGCCTGTTCTATCGCGTGCTCGCGCTCATCGGCGACGTTGCGATCGAGCCGGGCAGCGCCGACTTTCTGCTGCTCGACCGTGCCGCCGTCGACGCAGTCAACGGCTTCGAGGACCGCGACGTGTTCCTGCGCGGGCTGGTGCGCTGGCTCGGCTTTCCGCTCGCCAAGGTTCCCTACGCGCAGGGAACGCGCTCTGCCGGCCGCTCCAAGTTCACGCTGCGCCGCATGGTCGATTTCGCGGTGAGCGGCATCGTCGCCCACAGCGTCAAGCCGCTGCGCCTTGCCATCTATCTGGCGCTTACTTTCGCGCTCTTAGGGCTCCTGCTGCTGATCTATTCCATCGTCAGCTTCCTGTGGGTTCCGCGCACCGTGACCGGCTGGACCTCGATGATGTCGGCGGTCGCGATCCTCGGCGCCGGGCAATTGCTCGTGCTCGGCATCATCGGCGAATACGTCGGCCGAATCCTGCGCGAGACGCGCCGTTGGCCGGTCTACATCGTCGCGGAGACGGAGCTGTCGCGCGAGCCGGTGCGGCCGGCGCAGGTTTACGGCGAACGCGCGGTCTCGAAAGCGTGAGGATGCCGTCGCAATCGGCGCCGGCCGGACTGCGGGCGTCCGCCGTCGCGTGTTTCGAGCGGCTGGTCGAGGCGCTCGCCGACGACCGGCGCGGCCGGGCCGCCGCCGCCGCGCTGCTCGCGCTCTACGCGCTCTTGTGGTGGGCCTACGCGCTCGTCGCCAAATCGACCCAGAGCATCCATTTCGACATGGGCGAAGTCTTTGCCTGGTCGACCGAGCTTGCCTACGGCTATCCCAAGCATCCGCCGTTTCCCGCCTGGGTCGCGGCCGCGTGGTTCGCGGTGTTCCCGCGCGCCGACTGGGCCTATTATCTGCTCGCGACGACCAGCATTTCGCTCGCGCTGTGGTTCATTTGGTTGATCGCGGCGCGTTTCGTCGACGGGGAGAAGCGCGCGCTCGCGCTGGTGCTGCTCGCGTTTGCGCCCATCTTCAATTTCCAGCCGCTCAAGTTCAATTCGAACGCCCTACTCATCCCGGTGTGGGCTGGCGCGACGTATTTATTCCTGCGCTCGTATTCATCGCGCACCCTGCTCGCCGCCGCGCTCGCCGGCATCGGCGCCGCCATTGCCATGCTGACCAAGTACTGGTCGGCGTTCCTCATCGTCGGCTTTGCGGCCGGCGTTCTAGTTGATCCGCGCCGGCGCGACTACTTCCGCTCGCCCGCGCCCTGGGCCTCGATCGCGGTCGGGGCGGGGTTGCTCGCGCCCAACATCGCGACGCTGTTCGAATATCATTTCTATGCCTTCACCTATGCGTCCGGCTCGCACGGGGACGCGAGCTTCGCGTCGCTGCTGGACGCCCTCGGCAATTACCTCGCCGGCGTGCTCTATCTCGCCGGCAGCTTGCTCGTGCTGCAGATCGCCGCCGCGCCTCGTCCAGGCGCCTGGCGCGAAGTGGTCTGGCCGTCCGATCCCGAGCGCCGGTTCCTCGCCGCGATCATGTGGACGGGCCTGCTCAGCCCGATCGTTGCCTCGCTCGCCCTGGACATGCGGCTCAACGCGCTCTGGACGATGCCGTGCTGGTCGCTGTTACCGGCGCTGGCGTTATCGGCGCCCGGAATTGCGGTCACGCGGCGCTGCGCCGCCGCGGTGCTCGCCGCCGCTTACGCCGTGCCGGTGATTGCGCTGATCGTCTCGCCGTTCGTCGCGCTGCGCGCACTCGAGAACGGCGTCGACAATGAGGCGGCCTATTACCAGCCGCTTGCCCGGGAGGTCGACCGTCGGTGGCCGCAGGTCTCGCACGCGCCGCTACGCTACGTGGCCGGCCCCGAGGGCCTCGCCTGGAGCTGCACCTTCTACTGCCGCGACCGCCCGCGCGCGTTCCCGTCGTTCTCGCGCATCACCGCGCCGTGGATCGACCCCGCGGCCATGGCGCGCGAGGGATTCGTCGGCCTGTGTCCTGCCGATAATGTGGGATGCCTCGGCCAAGCCCGCGCGATCGCCGCCGGCAATCCCAACGCCCGCGAGGAGACGGTGGAAGTGGCGCGCACCGCCTTCGGCCGCCGCGGCCCAGCGCAGCGGTTCACGATCCTGCTCTCGCCGCCGCAAACAAAGTAGGAATTGTGCATGTCCGAGAAGAAGGTCGATCCAAACATCGAGCGTCTCTGGGCCGAAGAGATCAGGGCACGATTGAAGGAACTGGATGAAGGGCGAACTAAACCAATACCGTGGTCCGACGTCCGTGCCTCTATTCTCGCAAACAAATCAGCTCACCGCAGTAAACAATGACGTCATCCTGAGGAGCTCGCGCGACTGCGTCGCGCGAGCGTCTCGAAGGATGGCAGCAAGCTCGGTCGATGTGGCCATCCTTCGAGACGGCCGCACGCAACCGCGTGCGGCCTCCTCAGGACGACGTCTGACTTTGTTGATCGTGCCTACGCGGCGGGATCAATACCGATAATGATCCGGCTTGAACGGGCCGTCGGGCGAGATGCCGATGTAGGTCGACTGCTTCTCGTTGAGCCGCGTGAGCTTCACGCCGATCTTGGCGAGGTGCAGGCGCGCGACTTTCTCGTCGAGCTGCTTGGGCAAGGTGTAGACCTTCTTCTGATACTTGCTGGGGTTGGTCCACAGTTCGATCTGCGCCAAGGTCTGGTTGGTGAACGAGGCCGACATCACGAAGCTCGGGTGCCCCATGGCGTTGCCGAGATTCACCAGCCGCCCCTCCGACAGCAGAATGATTCGCTTGCCGTCCGGGAACTCGATCTCGTCCACCTGCGGCTTGACGTTCTCCCATTTGAAATTGCGCAACGACGCCACCTGAATTTCGGAATCGAAGTGGCCGATGTTGGCGACGATCGCCCGGTCCTTCATGCGCCGCATGTGGTCGAGCGTGATCACGTCGACGTTGCCGGTGGCGGTGACGAAAATGTCGGCGCGCGGCGCCGCATCGTCCATGGTGGTGACCTCGTAGCCCTCCATCGACGCCTGGAGCGCGCAGATCGGGTCGATCTCGGCGACGAGCACGCGGCAGCCGGCCTGGCGCAGCGAGGCGGCTGAGCCTTTGCCGACGTCGCCGAAGCCCGCCACAAATGCGACCTTGCCGGCCATCATCACGTCGGTGCCGCGGCGAATGCCGTCGACGAGGCTCTCGCGGCAGCCGTAGAGATTGTCGAACTTCGACTTGGTCACCGAGTCGTTGACGTTGATCGCCGGGAACAGCAGCCGGCCATCTTTCTCCATCTGATAAAGACGGTGCACGCCGGTGGTGGTTTCTTCGGTCACGCCCTTGATGTTCTTGGCGAGCGTCGAATACCAGCCCGGCTGGCTCTTGAGCCGCGCCTTGATGGCGGCGAACAGCGCCTCTTCCTCTTCGTTCGCCGGATGCGCGATGAGCGAAGGATTGGCCTCGGCCTGGCTGCCGAGATGCACCAGCAGCGTCGCGTCGCCGCCATCGTCGAGAATCATGTTGGGCGTGCCGCCGTCCGCCCATTCGAAAATGCGGTGCGTGTAATCCCAGTAATCGGCGAGCGTCTCCCCCTTGACCGCGAACACCGGGACGCCGCGCGCGGCGATGGCGGCGGCCGCGTGGTCCTGGGTCGAGTAGATGTTGCACGAGGCCCAGCGGACCTCCGCGCCCAGGCTTGTGAGCGTCTCGATCAGCACGGCGGTCTGGATCGTCATGTGGAGCGAGCCGGCGATGCGCGCCCCGCGCAGGGGCTGCAGCGGGCCGAACTCCTCCCGGGTCGTCATCAGGCCCGGCATCTCGGTCTCGGCGATGGCGATTTCCTTGCGGCCCCAGGAGGCAAGGCCGAGGTCCTTGACGACGTGGTCGGGGGCGAGTTTGGCGGCCTTGGCTGTAGCGATCATGGTGGGGGCTCCGGTCGGCGCCGCCGCTATAGCAGGGTCCCGGAGCGGAGGCAATAAAGACATAAAGATTTCTTTATATGCTACCCGAGGCTCATTCCCCCTCGCCGAAGCGGCCGGCAACCAGCGTTTCGAGCGCAGCCATGACCTCGGCCGCCTGGGCGCCGGCAGCCGTCACCGTGATCGAGGTGCCGGGGCCGGCCGAGAGCATCAACAAGCCCATGATCGAGTCGCCGCCCACGGTCTCGTGCCCGCGGGTAACGGTCACGGCGGCGTCGAACTTTTCCACGGTCAGCACGAACTGCGCGGCGGCGCGGGCGTGCAGGCCCTTGCTGTTGACGATGGGGAGGGCCCGCACGATCGCGCCCTCGGGCGGACGCCGTTCCGGTGCGGGGCTCGCCGCGTCGGCAGGTTCGTTCATTTCCCGGCGAGCACCCGGCTCGCCACCGTGATGTATTTGCGGCCCGCTTCCTGGGCCTGAGCGACCGCCTCGGCGAGGGGGGATTCGTCGCGCACTTTTGCGAGTTTCACCAGCATCGGCAGATTGATCCCGGCGAGCACCTCGACCTTCGGCCGGTTCATCACCGAGATCGACAGGTTCGACGGCGTGCCGCCAAACATGTCAGTGAGGATCGCAACGCCGTCGCCGCTGTCCACCCGCTTGACCGCCTCGATGATGTCATGACGCCGCCGTTCCACGTCATCGTCCGGACCGATCGTCACCGCTTCGATCTGCTGCTGCTGTCCTACCACGTGTTCGAGCGCGGCGCGGAACTCGACGGCGAGCCGCCCGTGCGTGACGAGGACGATGCCAATCATGGCGACGCTACCCCCACACGGCACACGGGGTGCGCCGCGCGAAAAGGCGCACATTCATGACCATGTCGAAGCGGAGCGCAAGGGGCATGCAGCGAAATATCGAAACCGTTGCGGCGCAACAACGACTGCGTCAAACCGCCATCAGACGGCGGCTTCCGGCAAATGCAGCGCAGCAATCACGAGCGGAAGGGCCGCCGCGTCGGCGGCCACCGCAATCCGCGGGAGTACAACCCCGGCGATTGCGGCCTGCCGCTGCTCCGGCGAGGGCAGGCGCTGCGCGTCCAATGCCGCAAGGTCAACGACCAGCCCGACCACCGCCACCGCCTCATGGGGGAGCCGCCGGATGCCGAGCCCGCGCACCTCGATAAGGCCGGCAAGGAGAGGGGCGGGACGCACCACCAACCGGCCGGCCGCCGCTTCGAGTTCGGCGCGGTCGTCGGCGACGAGCCGGGCGAAGGGCAGCTGCCCGCCAGCCGCCGCCGCGATGATATCGAGCGCGAGGCGCGACTTGCCGGCTCCGGACGGGCCGCGAATGAGGACCGCGCGAGAGCCCGCGAGCACCGCCGAAGCGTGGATGGTCGAATGCATGGGGCGCGCCCGTGACGGGCGGGCAGTTACATCGCCGGCAGCCGGATGACGAAGCGAGCGCCCAGCACTTTCGCTTCGCCATCCCCGGGACCGATGCGGTTCTCGGCGCGAATGCGCCCGCCGTGCGCCTCGACGATCTGCCGCGAGATCGAGAGGCCAAGGCCGGAATTTTGGCCGAACCCGGAATGCGGACGGTCGGTGTAGAAGCGGTCGAATATTTTTTCCAGCGCGTCGGGGCGAATGCCGGGCCCGTCGTCGTCGACCACGATGGTGACCTGGTCGCGGCGACGGCGGCACGCGAGGCGCACGCTGCCGTCCTCGGGCGAGAACGAGCGGGCGTTGTCGATCAGATTGTTGAACACCTGGGCGAGGCGCGAGTCGTGCCCGGGAATGGTGAGCGTGCGTGAATCGCCTTCGCAGGTCAGCGTCACGCCCACGTTGTTCTCCCCGCGCACTTCGTTGGCCACGGCCACGACCGTGGTGAGCAGCTTGACCAGATCGATGGGCGCAGCTTCCTGGCGCTGCAGCTCGGCGTCGAGCCGGCTCGCGTCGGAAACGTCGGAGATGAGCCGGTCGAGGCGGCGCACGTCGTGCTCGATCACCGCGAGCAGGCGCGCGCGACTTTGCTCGGTCTTCGCGAGCGGCAAGGTTTCCACCGCGGAACGCAGCGAGGTGAGCGGGTTCTTGAGCTCATGCGCCACGTCGGCCGCGAAGCTCTCGATCGCCTCGATGCGGGTGTAAAGCGCGTTGGTCATGTCGCGCAGCGCGCCCGACAGATGGCCGATCTCGTCCCGCCGCTCGGTGAAGTCGGGGATTTCCACGCGCGAGCGGATGCGCCGGCGCACGCTTTCGGCGCCGGCTGCAAGCCGCCGCACCGGATCCGCGATGGTGCCGGCGAGGAACACCGAGAGCACCACCATCACGCCGGCGGCGACCAGAAACACCTTGAACACGGCGAGCCGCTCGGCCTCTACCATTTGGTCGATGTCGCCGCGCTGGGTCGAGAACAGGAGCGCGCCGCGCACGGCGCGGAAGCGCTGCACCGGCACCGCCACCGAGACGATCACCTCCCCGCGCTCGTTGACCCGCACCATCGAGGCGTTCTGTCCGTTGAGCGCGCGCGCGACCTCCTGATAGCCTTTGCCGGCTTCGGGTGGGAGTTCGCGGTAGATCGGCAGGTCACCGCGCCCGAGCCAGGTGCGTATCGTGATCCAGGCGCGCTCGAAAAATCCCGACCGCCGGCTCTCGAGCGGGGGCAGGTCGGAGCGCAGCACATCGCCGGCGCGATCGAACACGCGCGTGTCGACGACCAGCACGCCGTCGCGATCGTAGACGCGCGCGCGCGTTCGCGTCGGCGAGACGAGCCGCTGCAGTAGCGGCGCGACCCGTTCGGGGTTGATGGAAAAATCGATCACTGAGAGACCGTCGTCGGCGGGGCCGTAGCTCTCGCCCGCCGGCAGTTCCATCAGCCGTTCCGGCGAGATGGTGATCGAGTTCGTCTCGATGGTGGCCGAGGCCGCGATCGCGCCGGAGATGATTTCGGCCTGGACGAGCATACTTTGGATGCGCGCTTCGATCAGGCCGGCGCGGAACTGCGACAGGTAGAGAATGCCCATCACCAGCGCCAGCAGGCCGGCGACGTTGAGGAAGACGATGCGGCGCGTGAGGCTGGAAAAACTCTGGCTCAGGAAGAAATGCCAAGCGCGGCGCGCGACCGTGACGACGCTCATGCGTTCGACGCGCGCTTCCTCCTCGCCGGGACGCTCGGGCTCGGCGGCGGTCGCGGTCATTTCCATCGTTCGATCGAGCACCTGGTCGCGTCCGCCCGTGATCGTGATTGCGCGCGCTGCCGCCCCTGCAGCCTGATCCGGAAAACCCCCGAGTTGCTCGAACCGGCTCCCGGCGTCGACCGGATGGTTACCGGTTTTCCGAAAACATCATGCTGAAACAAGAGTCTAGCGCAATTGCGCGGCGCCGCCAATCCGGCGCGGCCCCTCATACCGGCCCGGCACGCGAAATCGAACGCCGGTCACGCTTCCTTGAAGCGGTACCCCACCCCGTAAAGCGTCTCGATCATGTCGAAGGCGTCGTCGACGGCCTTGAACTTCTTGCGCAGGCGCTTGATGTGGCTGTCGATGGTGCGGTCGTCGACGTAGACTTGGTCGTCATACGCCGCGTCCATCAGCGCGTTGCGGCTCTTGACCACGCCGGGCCGGGCCGCGAGCGCCTGCAGGATCAGAAATTCGGTCACCGTCAACGTGACCTGCTCGGTTTTCCAAGTGCAGACGTGGCGCTCCGGATCCATGCGCAGCAGGCCGCGTTCGAGCACCTTGGCGTCGGCTTCCTTGGGGCTCGCGCCCTCCTTGGAAGTGACGCGCCGCATCACTGCTTTGACTCGCTCCACCAGCAGCCGTTGCGAGAACGGTTTGCGGATGAAATCGTCGGCGCCCATCTTGAGGCCGAACAACTCGTCGATCTCCTCGTCCTTGGAGGTGAGGAAGATCACCGGCATGTCGGTCTTCTGGCGCAAGCGGCGCAACAACTCCATCCCGTCCATGCGCGGCATCTTGATGTCGAGAATGGCGAGATCCGGCGGGCTGGTCTTGAACCCGTCGAGTGCGGAGGCGCCGTCCGTGTAGGTCATGATGCGATATCCCTCGGCCTCGAGAGCGATCGAAACCGACGTGAGGATATTGCGATCGTCGTCCACCAGCGCGATCGTCGGCATGCACCTGCCTTCCGTTGGGCCCGGTACGGGCGATTCTGGGAATTTGGGCCTGCAAAGCAGGGCCAAAATGTGACGAACCCACTCTAAAACCAGGGATTTGTGGCTTGGGCCCGTCCCCTGCTGTGGCCGTTCGTACCGCCAAAGGCCACATAACGGGAGCAGATGCGATGCGCCACAGGACCGCACGATGAAACCGACCCCCGATTTCGATCCCAAGCGTGCCGCCCGCACGCTCCTGCGTGAGGCGCGCTCGGGCGCGCTGGCGACCCTCATGGCCCGCTCGGGCGACCCTTATTGCTCGCTCGTCAACGTTGCGACCGCCGCCGACGGTTCGCCGTTGCTGCTGATCTCGCGCCTTGCGGTCCATACCCGGAACATCCTCGCCGACGCGCGCGTGTCGCTCATGCTCGACGAACGCCGTGAGGGCGACCCGCTCGAGGGCGCTCGCGTGATGCTCATGGGCATCGCCCAATCGACCGACGATCCGCACGCGCGCCGGCGTTACCTCGACCGGCAGCCGGAGGCGAAAATGTTCGCGGGCTTCGGGGATTTCGGTTTCTACCGCATTGCCCTCACGGGCGCCCATCTGGTGGCCGGGTTCGGCCGCATCGTCGACCTCTCCAGCGCCGATCTCCTCACGGAGGTTGCCGGGGCCGACGCGCTGCTCGCCGCGGAAGAGGAGATCGTCGCCCATATGAATGCGGAACATCTTGCGGCGACAAGACTTTATGCAACACGGCTGCTCGGCGACAGCGACGGGGACTGGCGATGCGTCGGCTGCGATCCCGAGGGTTTGGAACTTCAGTGGGGCCGCAGGGCGCGGCGGCTCGATTTCCCGCAGCGGGTGGCAAGCCCCGGCGCGTTGCGGCATGTGCTCAAGACCCTCGCCGAACAGGCGCGCGGGACGGGCTGACGTTAACTTTAGCAACACTCCCGGGAAATGTTTGGTTGCGTCGGTGCGTGCCATGCCGCAATGCAAACGGCGCGCACAATCGGTGGGCGAAGCGGCTTGGCAGGCGGCGGGATCGCGACTATCGTCCCCCGCCATCGGCCGCCCGCTCAGGGACGGCGCGGATCGGGGCCTTCGGCCGGGCGGCGGCCGTGGCTCCATGCGGAGGCTCCAGGTGAAGGAAACCGGCGTGAGGAACGGCGCGATCGGCGCCGAGAAATTCGGCTTCGACGGCCTCGAAGCGGTCCATTGGAATCTCAGCGAGCCGCGACTCTACGAGTTCGCCGTCCGGGCGGGCGAAGCGGAATTGGCCTACGGCGGCGCACTATGCGCCGACACCGGCGTCCACACCGGCCGTTCGCCCAAGGACAAATTCGTCGTCCGCGACGCGCTCACCGACAAGACCGTGTGGTGGGACAACAACGGCGCGCTCACGCCCGATCAGTTCCAGCGTCTCTATGAGGATTTTATCGCCCACGCGCGCGGCAAGACGTTGTTCGCCCAGGACCTCTACGGCGGCGCGGATCCGGCCTATCGCATCAAGACGCGCGTCTATACCGAGTTCGCCTGGCATTCGCTGTTCATTCGCGATCTGCTGATCCGTCCGCAGGAGAACGAGCTCAAGCACTTCGTGCCGGAGCTCACCATCGTCGATCTCCCCTCGTTCAAGGCCGATCCCAAGCGCCACGGCGCGCGCACCGAGACCATCATCGCGATCGACTTCTCACGCAAGATCGTGCTCATCGGCGGCACCAACTACGCTGGCGA
>Ga0153928_1000141_pt1 | contig 38051 bp, 27 predicted proteins | sample TSNJ012MetaG_FD_106656 | JGI IMG/M metagenome (GOLD analysis project Ga0153928, IMG submission 106656) | Attine ant fungus gardens microbial communities from New Jersey, USA - TSNJ012 MetaG | ecosystem: Host-associated > Fungi > Mycelium > Unclassified | place: USA: New Jersey, Wharton State...
GATACATGACGCCGAGCGTGCCGACGAGGGACAGCGGCACCGAGAGGCTGGGAATGATCGTGGCCGGCAGGTTGCGGAGGAAAAGAAAGATTACCATCACGACCAGCGCGACTGCCAGGCCCAGTTCGAACTGCACGTCGGCGACCGAGGCGCGTATCGTGTTGGTGCGGTCGCCGATGACTTGCACGTCGATCGCTGACGGCAGGGCGGAGAGGATTTGCGGCAGCAGCGCCTTGATGGTGTCCACCACCTGGATGACGTTGGCGCCGGGTTGGCGCTGGATATTGAGAATGATGGCGGGCGTGGTGTTGGACCAGGCGGCGAGTTCGGTGTTCTCCGGTCCGTCGATGACGGTCGCGACGTCGGACAGACGCACCGGATTGCCATTGCGGTAGGCGATGACGATGTTGCGGTACTGGTCGGCGCTGGTGAGCTGATCGCTGGCGTTGATGGTCGACGCCTGGGTCGGTCCGTTGAAGCTGCCCTTGGGCGCGTTCACGTTCATATTGCCGATCGTGGTGCGCACGTCGTCGCTGTTGAGGCCGTAGGCGGCAAGCGCATCGGGGTTGATCTGAACGCGCACCGCGGGGCGGGCGCCTCCGCCGACGCTCACGAGGCCGACGCCGGGCTGTTGGGAGATGCGCTGGATCAGCCGCGTCTCGCTCAGTTCCTCGAGCTGGATCAGCGGCAGCGTCTTCGAGCTGACCGCAAGCGTGAGCACCGGCGCGTCAGCCGGGTTGACCTTGGCGTAGACCGGCGGTGCCGAAAGGTTGCTCGGCAGCAGGTTGCTGGCCGCATTGATCGCCGCCTGGACTTCCTGCTCGGCGACGTCGAGGTTGAGGCTGAGATTGAACTGCAGGGTGATGACGGAGGCCCCGGCGGCGCTCGCCGAGGTCATCTGGCTCAAGCCCGGCATCTGCCCGAACTGGCGCTCGAGCGGCGCCGTGATCGATGACGTCATCACTTCCGGGCTCGCGCCCGGATAGAAGGTCTGCACCTGGATCGTGGGATAATCGACTTCGGGCAGCGCGGATACCGGCAGGAACCGGTAGGCGACGATCCCGGTCAGCAGGATCGCCACCATGAGCAGCGTCGTCGCCACCGGACGCAGGATGAATTGCCGCGAGGGGTTCATCGGGTCGGATCCTCGGCGCGGCGCCTATCTGCCGCTTTGCTTTTCCGGCGCCGCGGTTTGCTCCGCCTGCGCTCCCCGCTCTTGGCTTCCAGGGATCGTCACATGCGCGCCGTCGCGCAGCCGGTCGACCCCATCGACCGCCACGCGTTCGCCCGGCGAGAGCCCGGACTCCACCGCCGTCCGATCGTCCTCGTTTGGCCCGAGCTTGACCGGCCGCACCGACACGGTGTCGTTGGCGTTGACGACGTAGACATAGGTTCCCGGCGCGCCGCGCTGGACCGCGGCGGTCGGAATCGTCACTGCGTTGTCGAGCGTTCGGACCAGCAAACGGACGTTGACGAATTGATTGGGGAACAGTTTGGTGTCGTGGTTCTCAAAGTCGGCGCGCAGTCTCACCGTGCCGGTGGTGGTGTCGATCTGATTGTCGAGAGTGGCCAGCGTGCCGACCGCGAGCTGGTTGACGTTGGCGCGGTCGTAGGCGGTCGCTTCGAGGGTCGCTCCCGCGCGCAGCTGCGCCCTGATTTGGTTCAGATCGTCTTCCGGAACGGAAAAAATGACCGAAATCGGCTCGAGCTTGGTGACGACGGCGAGTCCGGTCGTATCGGTGGTCTGCACGTAATTGCCGGGGTCGACCAAGCGCAGCCCGACGCGGCCGTCGACCGGCGAGACGATGTGGCAATAGGTGAGGTTGAGTTTCTGGGTGTCGATCTGCGCCTGATCGATCTGGATCTGGCCTTCGTATTGTTTGACCAGGAAGACCTGACTGTCCAGTTGTTGACGCGGGATGGCGTTGGTCTTGATCAGGTTCTGAAAACGCGCCAGATCGGTCTTCGCCATGTCGAGCAGCGCCTGATCGTGCACCAGCTGGCCTTGCGCCTGCTGCAGCGCCACCTGGTACGGGCGCGGATCGATCTGGGCGAGAAAGTCGCCTTTCTTGACGATCTGGCCTTCCTTGAACGCCACCTCGGTGAGCTGGCCGTTGATCTGGGTTCTGACCGTGACCGTGGCGAGCGGCGTCACCGTCCCGAGCGCGTTTACGACGATGCGGATGTTGCCGGTGCCGACCGTGGCCGCGCCTATGGGCTGGGCGGCATTAGCGGCGGATCGACCGGCGCGCTCCTGCGGGGCGGGGACGACGAAAACGCGATAGGCGACGAACGCCAGCACGATTGCGACAAGGAGCGCACCCACCCAGCCCAAGCGCGACCGCCGGATCGGCCTTTCGCCCTGCGGCGGGGGGATCGTGTCGCTACGGCTTGGGTCGATCCCGGGCTGGCTTTCCGCCGTGGGAGTTCGTTCATCCATGCCCTGCGGTCCACGTCCCCCTCGGCATGCGCGATATGACTTGCGCGAACCGATGACGGCCGCCCTGCACCCTCAGAACACCTCCCAGCGGGCATTGGTTCCGTTGCTTGCGCGGCGGCCGGGAACAAATCCCCGTGCCGGGGATTCCGCCAAGAGGCGGCCGGTGCCGCGGTCCGGGCTCGGCCGGCCGCTTGGTGACTGGCGAGGGCGGCCGGAAAGCATGTTGGAGCGGAAGTCCCGGTACGAGGTGCTCCTCGACGTCTTCAGCCTGATCCTCGGGACGTTCCTGTTTTTGACCCCGTGGGATGGGCGGCCTTTCGGGCGCGGAGGCGGAAGATAAAATTGGTGTGATCGACGCGTGGGCCGGCGGCGGCCTCATCGCCGCTGCCGCAACGGTCTCGATCGTCGAGTTCTCCGCGGTCGCGGAATGGATCAATTTCGGCGTAGGGCAATGGGCCGCGATTGCTCCGTGGCTCCTGGGGTTCGCCATGCATTCCGCCGCCCGTTGGGAGCAGGCAGCGGCCGGGCTGAGCGTGGCTGTCCTTGCGGCAGTCCAGTTGTGTCTTGCCGAGCATCATGGGCTCGCCCCACGCGGCGTTTCCCACGCCGCCGACTTCCCGCACACCGGTTTTCTCGCCTGGCTGCACCGGGGCGGCGCGCGCGCGCAGGAAATTCACCGGCCGCCCGCAGCCGCTACACGGGGGAATGTCATTCCGATCACCCGCACGCGCGCCGGTGTGAAAAAACAGTCCTGCACGATCCCCAGCCGGCCGACCGATGCCGCGTGAGCCTGCCGCTCTTTTGTGCGCTTGATCGCGACCGCCGGCACGGAGACACTGCTGTGACGTGATCCGGATGGCAGGGAGAAGCCGCCCATGAACGATGCGACGCCGGCGGCGACGCCCGCTTTCGCGCGCATGCCGCTGCCCAAGCGGTTTTGCAACCTCGAGCGCCTGGTGTTCGCGCTCGAGGCGCGCGGGCTCGACGGCATCGTCGCCACGGCGCCGTGGAACGTGTTCTATCTCACCGGGTTCAACGCGATTGCCCACAAGGCGGACGAGCCGCGGCCCTATGCGGTCATCCTCTCGCGCCACGCCCCTGAGCATCCCGTCATGGTGCTCGCCGATTATTATCTTGCCGCGTTCCTCGCCCAGCCGAGCTGGGTGGAAGATTTGCGGCCGTTCCGTGCCGTGATGATGCCGCTCGACCTGCCCGCGCAGCGAGCCGACATCGACCGCTTCATCCCGCGCGACGCTGCCGCGCCCTGGCTTGCGAACGCGCGCGCCAAATATTCATTCGACATGGCGAACGCGGTGCGCGGCGCGCTCGCCGATCTCAAGCTCGACCGCGGCCGAATAGCCTTCGACGACATGGCCTTCGGCTTTCGCCTGGGCCTCGAGGGGGTCACGGTCGCCGACGGCTACGATCCGTTGATGTTCGCCCGCGCGGTCAAGACGTCGACCGAGTTGCGCCTGCTTGAGCGCGCGACCGCGCTCAATGAACGGGCGATCCGCGCGACCGTGGCGGTGTGGCAAAGCGGCGCGACCTGGCGCGATCTCAACCGCGCCTACGCCCGCGCCGTGACCGAACTCGGCGGCTTCGTGCGCGATCCGGGCGGCATGGTGTGGGGCCATCCGCGCGGTGCCGATCCGGCGCTGATGCTCGCGACCGGCCTCGAGGACGATAAGGTCGAGCCCGGCACCCACGTGATGTTCGACTGCCACGGCACGATCGATCTTTATTGCTGGGACGGCGGCAACACCTGGGTGGTGGAGGGCGAGCCCGAGGGCGCCGCCAAGTGTTTCGCCGACGCGACCGCGCGGGTTGCCGACATGCTGCTCTCGGCCATGCGGCCGGGCGCGCGCATCAGCGAACTGCAGGCGAAGGGGCGCGCCATCTATCGGCGCGAGGGCGTGCCCGACCCGGCCGCCGCCGTCATCTTCTTTCACGGCCTCGGCCTTTCCCACATGGACATCGAACAGACGTTGGCCGACGGCCGGCCGAACGGCGACTGGGTGCTCGAGGACGGCATGGTGGTGCCGGTGCATCTGCTCTACCCCGGCGGCGAGCACGAGCGCTTCTGGCTCGAGGAGGTGGTGGCGATCGGCGCCGAGGGCGGTCGCCCGCTGTTCTCGTGGGGATTCGGCGCGTTGACGGGGTAATTCGAAAAACGCGCGACGGTATTATATAACCTCCTGGGCATCTGGACTTCAACGGGTGAGCCGGGGAAAATACGACCAGACTGGTGTTTTTAGGAGAAGGGCGGGATCACTCGACTATTTGACACCAAATACGACTTGGACTGCGGATCTAGCGTGAAAGGCTTTGACGCCGCGCCGAGCCCGAATTCTTTCCCGGAACATTCGCAAAAAGAGTCAAAGGAGCGCGCCCCATGGGATGCACGATCCTGATTGAAAGCGACGAAGCGTCGGAACCCATTTTCGACTTACAGACCTGGCTCCATAATGCAGAGCTTGACGATGTAGACGTCAAACTTGCCCCCGGCAGATCTGTGCCAGGTACGTTGGGAGCCGAGCTGTCAAGCGGCTTGATGCTGTTGTTTAAGAGCCACGCGCTACCCGGGTTAGCTCGTGCCCTTGCGTCATGGATCAAGGTCCGAAAACCGAAAGTCAAGCTCACTTTCAAGTCCGGTCAGAAGCAAATCGTTCTGGAAACGGAAAATGCGCCGGTCGATCGGGAGCTGATCGACAACCTAACGGCGTTGATTACAAACAGCAACTGAGCTGTCTTGACCTTGATCATGCGAACGCAGCCGCAATCTCTATCTTTCGATCCAGCGCAAAGCCGCTTTGTTCTAATTGGCACCGGTCGCTACACGCAAGATCCAAAAGGCTTACCTCAGTTACCATCAGCAGTGAACAACCTTCGTGAGTTCGAACGTATCTTGCTTGACCCCGAGATCGTGGGCGTTCCACACCATTGCATCACGATAATTCAAGATCCAAGAGATAAGGCAGATCTGTCGCGACAACTCTTTGACGCGGCTCGATCTGCGAGCGATTTGTTATTAATCTATTATGTCGGGCACGGACTCCTCGGATATCACACAAAGCAGCTTTATCTAGCTGTGGAGCAAACAGCGGAAGAAAATGTCGACTTCAGTGGATACCCGTTCGATGAGATACGGATATTGCTCGACGCTTCGTCTGCGCGGCAACGGTTGCTCATTTTGGATTGTTGCTTTAGCGGAAATGCTCTCGAAGGGGCGCTCGGTTCTATTGACGGCCTAATCGACTCCAACATTACAATCAAAAGTACTTATACGATCGCCTCAGCGCCCCCCAACCGATTATCCATTGCGGAACCAGGTGAAAAATACACAGCCTTCTCGGCTGAACTCTTCGATCTTCTCGCACACGGCACCGGCGGACCGGAGAAATTCATAGATGCAGATCTATTGTTCGACAATCTCATCAAGCGGATTGCTTTAAAACCAAAACTTCCCCCGCCTCGACGCCGAGATAAATATGATGGAAGTCGGATCGTTATTGCGCGAAATAGAGTCGGATCACAAGCGCTGGAAACCCAAATTACGAAGGTGTATCAACTTGTAGGCGAGAGGGTGGACTCTCTTGATCAACGAATCAACGAAGTCGCGGCGAAGTTCGATGAACGACTAAACCGTCTGCAAGAAGCGCCTTTTGATGGCTCCGCGTCCCACGGTCACGGCGGGAACGAAACGGATCATACGCGCCCACGCGTTGCCTCAATGCGGTTGTTCGGTGCTTTGCTGCGTCTTGCTCTTCCCAACTCGACACAAGAGAAAGGCCAGGAACGGGGTCCTCAACTTCTTCCGTTCCGAGCCGACGTGCGGTGGATAACCATGTTTATTGCCTTTCTGGTAATTCTGTGGGAATTATACACAATCGAAGCTTCCCTCGCGCAAGTGAGCAACAATTGGATTGGAGGAATAGTTAGCTCCGCCGCAATCGTTGCCATACTTGGACTCACCTCATGGTTCTTGGGGGGCACCTTGGCAGGAACCGTCTTAAACGAGAGACAAGATGCTCAACGACCCAGATTGAGAGTAGCAATTCTCGCCGCCGTATTTGTTCTTGCGTTTACTGTGTCGACATTTTTGACATTTTCACATTATTTTTCGGCCGTGTTCAATTTATCCTCAAAACAGCTCATTGCGGAACAGCAGCCAATGCAATTGGCGTCAGAGGTTCTGCCACGCATGAATACCGCGCTTGATCAAGCGCTCAGGGCCAACGACGATATTGTAATAAGCGCTGCCAGGAGCTGGTTGGATGACCTGAGAAATTTAGCGCTTTTCACAGAGAAAAAGCAAAATTTGGCGGCGCTTGCCGAGAGACTGGACCAGGACAGGCAGGCGCAAGCTGTGGCGAAGATAAAGCGAGCCCAGGCTGAGCGGGCAATCGAAGAACAGATCCAATTGAGTAGCGAAAGAGCGCGTAGGCGCACGGACGAGGTTGCGGAGCTTGACAAACGGATCGAGCAGGGTGAGCTAGAGAATCGCGATTTGGAAAAGAGCGCTCGGGACGAGGAGAGTCGTGCTCACGAAGAAATGGCCGGGGTTGGATCGGGCCGTTCGGGTTGCGGTCCGCTTTGCCGGGAGTCTCAAGCTAAAGCGGCGGACGCGAAGAGGAGGAGCTTGCAAGCGGACGCGTCTCTCAAAGCCATGAAAGCGGACCGCGATAGTGCTCGAAAAGCATTGGACGAACTTCGGATACAAATAGCTATGCTTGAGCAGAAGGCCGGCTCCCTTGCGTCTGTTGGGCTGACGCCCGTGCGGCGGGAGGTTTCAACGGGAGGTTTGCAGTCGTTAACCGAACTGCTGCTTAAGAGCTACGAAGCGTTTTTGGCTGGCCCCTCAAGAGATATTATTCAACAAGCAAAGCCGGCTTGCGAACTGATGTTGGAAGCGGCGCGAGCGTCTGCGACGGATCTTGGGTTGGCAAGTGATTTTACCTGCGCTCCTAAAGATGAACGCTTAGCGCAATTATTAAGTCAGCGTGAGGTTGCTAGAATCGCTCGGCGCGAATTTGCAGATCAATGTGGGTTAGGGGACTCGAAGTTGGTGAGTGTACTTAATTCTGTTGCATATGATATTCGAGGTGGGAAGGATGCGCCGTCAGAGGGGCTTTATCGAGCAACGAAACCGGTTGAGAGTTGCATTGCGAAGGCAGGCAATGCTGGCCTTTCTGAGGTCGAGATGAGAGCGATGTTCGGTTTAGTTCGAACGTTTGTTCGTGAAAATACTCTTGATCGGAATAACTTCGAGTTGGCTAAAGGTGCTCTTTTAACGTTCAACACCGATTCGTCGGTCGCCTTAATTGCGGCGGTCGGACAGGGCTTGCTCGTTTTTATTCTTGCGCTGCTTTCGGAGTTGCTGCGGCAGCAACCGACCCGGAATACGAGCACTACTGTTCTTTTGCCTTCGCCGACGACCCCAATGAAGTCGTCGCCAAGCGATTGCTGAGGACCGTCCTGCGACGATGCTCAGACCGATCTGTTGAAATGGACGAAGGCCGCCCCGAAATTCGGTAGGTGACTAAGGCGCGGGGGCAGCTTCCCCAGTGCGACCGGCCGTGTGCCCGACCCGGCCGCTGCCGTCATCTTCTTTCACGGCCTCGGGCTTTCCCACATGGACATCGAGCAGACCCTGGCCGACGGCCGGCCGAACGGCGACTGGGTTCTCGAGGACGGCATGGTGGTGCCGGTGCATCTGCTCTACCCCGGCGGCGAGCACGAGCGCTTCTGGCTGGAAGAGGTAGTAGCGATCGGCCCCGACGGCGGGCGCCCGCTGTTCTCCTGGGGATTCGGCGCGTTGACGGAGTAGGGCTCACACGAGATCGTATTGGAAATGTCATCGAATTGCCATCGGCGGTAACTCACGGCAACGAACGGCGTTGGCGGATCAGCGCCTCGCCGCCGCATGCTTGCGTTTGCTTCTCTCCCTAAACTAGAATGCCTCAACTACTCTAATAATGTTCTGTCGATTGCCGCGCGGAGCCGGCCGTGAGAGCCGGTAGCGCGGCCGGTTACGGCGGCGGGAGGAGCACATCACCATGGCAGCTGGCACGGCGCCGGGCGCGCCGATAACCCGCTATGCGCGGGTCAAGCAGATTCTCGACGACGCGGCCGGCGAGAGCGCGGCGGAGTACGGCGGGGTCGGCAAATTCTGGCAACGCAGCCTGGACGAATTGAAGCTGCTGAGCGTGCACGGCGTGCGCTTGATCGCGCCGGAAGCGCCAGCGGCGTGCTGCGGCGAGGAGGGCGGCGAAAGCCGCAGCGCGCGCTCCGGGTTGATCCGCGGTCTGCGCGGCATGCCGCCCTTCGACGGGCGGCGTTTCCCCCCGCTCATGTGGGGAGGCCAGCGGGTCACCGATCCCGATATTGCGTTCATCGCCGACTGGATCGACGACGACTGCCCGGCGACCGATGCCGGCGTCACGACCTTCGACGTCGCCACCGAGCAGAGCACCGAACCGCGCGTCGAACTCTCCGAGGTCAAGGAATTCGGCGCGATCGAATGGCCCGATTGGATCGCCTCGCGCCCCGGCACCCCGCGCCAGCGCGGCAATCTCGACTGCATGAGCGAGACGCAGCTCGAGACGCTGCGCTGCGCGTTCCGCTACACCTACGATCTCAACAAGCGCGTGCTCGACCGGCGCAACTACAACAACCAAGCCCTCATTCATCAGAATCATTGCCAGCACGGCTGGGAGCGCTTCCTGCCGTGGCATCGCGCCTATCTCTACGAGTTCGAGCAGAACCTGCAGGACTTTTTTCCCCGGGTCACCTTGCCGTATTGGGACTGGGCCGAGTCCAAGTACCAGCCGCAGGGGACGAGCCTCGGTTGTGTCCTGCCGGATTCATTCAAGGCCTATCTCACCGAAGCGGTTGCGACCGATCTCTTGGGCCAGCTCGACCCGCCGCCGAATCCCGGCCAGCGGGAAGGATTTATGAAAATCGCACGGGAGCGCACCTATTTCACCTCGCAACGTTGTTTTTTCACCTACGTCATCAAGACCATCAAATACACCGACGTCACGCCGTTGCCGGAGTGCAAGAACCGCCAGCGCATGATCTGCGCGCTGCTCGCCTCCAACCCCCTTTGGTACCCGCTGCGCTATCCGGCGGAGTACGGCAAGGACAACCTGGCGAGCGCGTTCGCCATGCATTTTCCGTCGGGCGAGGACATGAAGGAGATTTTGAGCCTCAATAATTTCCGCGATTTCGGGGGCGGCAGCGTCTACGACGCCGCGTTCGGATTTCTCGATCAGAATCCGCACAACACGATGCACATCTGGACCGGCGGGCTCAATCCGGATGCCGGGCTCAACACCTATCCGACCGACGATCCTCAACCCGCGGCGGGGAGCGGGCCCGCGCCGCGCAACGCCGTGGCGACCCGCAACGCCGCTGGCGTCGTGGCGGGGCGCACGTTCCATTCGCTCAACGACCTCTTCAGCCAGCCGGGCTCGGGCGACATGCTGAGCAACCTCACCGCCTCTTACGATCCGGTGTTCTGGCCGATCCACGTCAACATCGACCGTACCTGGTGGGAGTGGCAAACGCGCAATCCCAACGGCACGCCGTTCGATCTCGATTCGGTGCTGTCGCCGTGGAACTACACGATTCGCGACACGCTCGACATCTCCCGGTTCGGCTACGAATACGTGCGCGGATCGTTTTTCATGCCGGTCGGCCTGGAGGCGCCGATCGCGCGCTTCGTTTCGAAGCCGATCAAAGTCGCACCCAACCTCAAGGCGTTCCGCAAGGCGGAAATCCGGCTGCACTGGGTGCCGCAGCTCATGCGCTCGTGCTTCGTGCGCGCTTTCCTCAACGATCCCGGCGCCGACGCCTCCACCCCGCTGCACGATAACCCGCATTTCGCCGGGTATCTCGCGATCTTCGGTCATGGGCCGTGCTACGGCGGGCCCGGGCATTGCGATCCGCCGCCGCCGCATGCGCGGGAGTACGATCTGCGCACGCGCAGCCACAACACCCCGCGCAATCATCGCATCGACGTCACCAAGACGGCGCGGAAGCTGCTCGAGACCAGCGACGAACTGCGCATCACGTTGTTGGTCATCGGCGCCGATTACGAAGAGGACCACGATCTCCTCAAGCTCGAGGGCGTGTCTTTGAGTCTGCTCGATTAGGCGCGGGGGGAGACCATGGCGACGACCTACAAGATCCATCCTGGGATCGGCATCGCACGACTGGGCAACAGCGAAACCGAGTTCTACCTCGCGCCGCAGACGCCGGCAGGACTGCCGCTCGCCTGCGACTTGCAGGGGAATGAGTTGAAGTCGCCCGACGGCGGGCCGATATTCGTGACGGACTTCAAGGACAAGGCCGGTCGCGTCAAGCGGCAGGGCGCGCGGTTCCAGGTCTATGTTTACGACGACGACTGCCCGGAAGGACGGCCGCTCGAGCTCGGCGATCACGTGGAGGGCGGCGGCAACCGGGGCCCGCTAACCGACATCCAATGGCGCGTCTATCTCGCCAACAAGAAGGCGTGCTGGTTCACCTTCGGCGCGCTCAGGGGCGAGCACGGCTACTCGTCGGATCACCCGCGGCGCAACGCGGACATCACCGGACAGGAGCGCGACCGGCTGATCATCGATCCGGGTCCTCGCATCGTCTCCAGCAAGACCAAGCGATGCGCCAGCTTCGACCGCGACGGCGGGGAGGAAGGTTACGCGACGACTTTTCCGCCGGAACTCAAGCCGTACTCCATCGACACCCTCGGCGAGATCATGACCGACGATTGCGGTCGCCTGGTGGTGCTGGGCGGCCACGGCTGTTCCGGCACCGAGAAGTTCAACGACCCGGGACAGCCGCGCATCGACGACTACGCCAACACGGACGGCTGGTACGACGACACGTCGGACGGGCCGGTGATGGCACGGCTGGTGATGCAGTCGGATCAGGTGAACCAGCCGCGCTATATCGACGTCGAGTATCCGGCCTGGGTGGTTGCGGCCTATCCGCGTTTCGTTCCGCAGATCCACGACATCGTCACGATGGACGAGGTGCTGCACGACCTTTATCTGCGCGAATTCGCCGCCGACACGTCGATCTACGGCGAGCTGGGCAAATACGATCAACCGGTGTGCATCCCGTTCCGCGACGAAGGCGCGTTGGAGCATTGGAAGGGCGTGCGGCTCGCGTGGAATCCCGATTACCGGCCGTGGTTCTTCCGCGACATCTGGCCGATCCTGTTCCGCCCCGACGAGTTCCGCTTCCTATGCGACATCCTGCAGCAATCGAACTTTCCGCACGATCAGGACAAGCGCGGCACCTTCGATCCCAACAAGCTTTGTCAGGTGCCCAAGGAGCGGGTGCGACCGCCGCTGGGGGAGGTTCTTGCCGTAGCCACCGCCGCCTTGCGCGACGCCAGTCAGGGCGAGGCGGTGGTCGAGACCAGGCGCCGCCCGGAGACGGTTATCGATCCGGAAGACGACCCGTACGGACCGATGCGGCGCTTCCTGTTCGATCTCCTGCGCCGGGCCGGGGAGGAGAACCAGTTCCAATATCTCGATCACGCCGGCAGCCGCGTGCATAACCTGCCGCTGATGCCGCTGTTGTGCGGCGACAATCCCCTCGGCAATACGTTACCGTCGAAATTTTTCCGCCTGACCGATTATCAGCTGTTCATCCTCAAGCAATGGGCGGACGGCCGCTTCATCAACGAGCGGGCGGAAGGGTGGTTGCCCCCCGATTACGCCCTGTTCCAGCCGTATCCCACCGCGCTCCCGCGCACCGGCAGAGAGCTCGACCGCTATACCCTGAGCAACGTCCTGGGCGGCTCGTTCTGTCCCGGCGGCGAGATCGGCTGGGTCATGCGCAACCCGTCGATCTATTGGGAGCCGTACCGCATCAACGCCGACCGCACGCTCTCCGACTTCCTGCAGAGCGCGGCCCAGGTTAACCAGACCGGCAACGCTACGCTCGCCGATTTCACCTTCAACGTCGAGAATCCGCTCAGCCAGAACAACGACTTCGGCACCGGCCTGCAGCCGGGCGATCTCACCAAATACATGTCGTTGCCGTGGCAGTCGGATTTCAACGAATGCTCGATCGAGCCGATCGACGTGACTTATGCGGACTGGAACGTGATCGCGCCCGACGGCGATAACGACGCGCGGCTCGCGCGCGCGCAGAAAAGCCTGGTCGTCCTGTGGTGGCCGGCGCACCGGCCGCTGCAGTCGTTCGAGGTTGCCACGCTCGAGCCGGCGCAGAGTCCGGTGTGGACCACCTGGAGCCGCGGCATCCCGCAGACGCCCGCCGGCGACCTCAAGATGGTGACCGAGTGGTGGAAGCTCGGGTTTCTCATCCGCAACCCGAATCTTCTCGACACCACCACCAAGCCGGCTGACCAACTTACCGTACCTCAAAATCAGAACGGCGCGAAATACGTGAGCGTGCGCCCGAGCGTGGCGGACGCCTGAATAGGGAGGAGCACGAGGATGACTGACAATCCGTTTGTCGGCAGCTGGACCTATCGCAGCCTGATCAACAATCCCGATGTGGGCACCGACTTCAACCAGCTCGAGTTCGGGCGGGGCACCATCGTCATCGAGGATGCGCCGATCGAGACCTTGCAGGGAACGATCGGCGGGCCCGACTGGTCGCTCGCGCTCAAGGGCGCGCGCCACTACGGCAACCCGATGCACGCGCGCTTCCAGGGGACCGGCGTCGTCGGCGGCGAGCAATGGGTTTACGATTACGAGGCCTATCTGGTGCCGCCCTGGCCCAATGGGGTCAATCAGGTGCCTGCGATGGTGGGCTCGGTGATCCGCACGCTTCCGCACTCGGGCGGGGCGCCCGGCACCGTGGCGCCGGCCGGCGTGGTGGCGTCCTTCTACGCCGTGCGCAGCGCGTGAGCTTGGACTGCGATGTCCTGATCGCGGGTGCGGGCCCGGCGGGATGCGCGGCCGCAGTCTCGCTCGCGCAGTTCGCGCCCGATCTGCGCATCGTGCTGGCGGACGCCGCGCCGGCGCAAGACGCGCGCATCGGCGAGACAGTGCCGCCGCCGATCAAGCCGGTTCTGGAGCATCTCGGTCTGTGGGGCGCGTTCGCGGCCGACGAGCCTTCGCCTTCCTATCGGACGCTGAGCGCTTGGGGCAGCGCCGCGCTCGGCAGCAACGAGTTCCTGTTGCATCCGAGCCAAGTGGGATGGCGCCTCGACCGCGCGCGCTTCGACGCCATGATGCGGCGCGCCGCGCTCGCGTCTATCACCGCCCACCTTCCGGCCCGTGTCACCGCTGTTCGCCGCGAAGCCGAACGCTGGCACATCGCGTGCGGTTCGTTCGGATCGCACACCGCGCGGCTGCTGGTCGACGCCACTGGACGCGCGGCCGTTCCCGGCCGGCTCACGGGCCAGCGGCCTATGAGCGAGGACCGGCTGGTGGGTTGTTTCGTGCACTTCGCTGCAAGCGGCGGCGGGCCCCAGGAGGTTCTCCTCGAAGCCTTCGATGACGGCTGGTGGTACACCGCGGCGATCCCGGACAGTCGGCGCGTCGTCGCCTGCATGAGCGACGCCGATCTCGTGGGCCAGCTGCGGCTCGCCGACCTCGACGGCTGGATGCACGTGCTCGCGCGCACGCGTCACCTCGCGCCGCTCGTGCAGCAGGCGCGGCCGCTCGGCCCGCCGCGCTTGCGCGCGGCCGCCTCGCAAATCATTCCCCGGCCTGCCGCCGATTTTTTCATCGCGGTCGGGGACGCCGCCTCGTGCTTCGATCCGATCTCCGGCCAGGGCATCCTCAAGGCGCTGCGCTCGGGCATTTTCGCCTCCTATGCGATCGCGGATGCCCTGTGCCGCGACGACGCCAAGGGAATGCGGCGTTACGGCCGTTTCGTGCAGGACGAATTCGCGAGTTACCGCGCAACCTCGCGCGCCTACTACGCGCTCGAACGGCGCTGGCCCGAGCATCCGTTCTGGCGGCGCAGGCAGGATGGTGAGCGCAGCTTCGTTTCCGCATCGCCGGCGGCCGACGCCGCCCTGGCCGGGACTTCTCGCTGAAGTTTATTTTCACTGGACTACCGACGGCGGCTTTGTCAGCATCGCGGAAAAGTGGGAGGAAGAAATGCCGGATTGGTCGATCAAGATCCGTCCCAACCCGGGCGGGCCCGCGGACGCGCCGGGGCGCTTCGACCCGCTCGACGCCACCCTCGACGACATTGTCAGCTGGAACAACACCACCGATGACAAGCATCACCCGTGGCCGACCGACAGCAACTACGTGCCGCTCGGCGTGACGCCGGACTCAACGGAATACCTCGCCGACGAAATTCCCCCCGGCCAATCCTCCGACAGCTACGACCTCCCCACGCCGACAACCGTGGACCCGGCGACCGGCCTTCCGACGATCTTTTATTACTGCAAGTGCCATCCCGCCGAGCACGGGAAGATCACGGTCAAGCCGATCCCGGCAGCGCCGCCGGCGCCGCCGCCGCAGGATTAGTTCCCGACTCCCGTTTTCGTCGCCGCGCCGATCGCCCGAGGGATGCCAAGTTTGGAGGACGCCATGGCCGCGCTTGAAGCAAAGGTCGGCAGGGCCGGACCGCTCGCGCCGGCACGCAAGGCATGCGGGACCGCCGCGCTTGCCGCGGCCGCGCTGCTGATCGCGTTGCCGGCGGCGGCGCAGCAAGGCACCCCGGTGAGCTGCGATCCGATCCTCGGCAAGCCGTTCGTGCCGGTGCCGGAACTCGTCTCCAAGGACGGCGTGCTCAAGGGCACCATCCTGCTGGCGGATCAGGAGGAGCGGATTGCGTTCCGGCAGCCGACCGGCTTCCGCAACGTGCCGGGAAGGCCGGGGCTCTTTTTCAGGTGCTTTCCGCAGCACGTGCGCACGCTTCGCCTCGGTCCGGTCGCGGCGCCGCCCGATACGCTCACCGATCCGACGCCGGGGCCGACGTTGCGCGCGCGCGTCGGCGACGTTGTCGAACTGACCTTCCTCAATCAGATCAACACCGCCAACTTCCCCTACACGATGGACGTGGCCGACAAGCGCCCCGGCGGCGGCTGCGACCTAAGCCGTGGAGGCGGAGGCTATCCCGGCAACCCGGCGACCGGCGGCGACGCCTTCCCCGACTGCTTTCACGGGTCGAGCACCGGGAACATCCATTTCCACGGCAGTCATGTGAACCCGGACGGCACCGGCGATAATGTTTTCGTCGAAGTCAAACCCTCGCCGCGCAATCCGCCGGGCGGGCGCGGCGGCGCGCCGGTCGTGACCGCCGACACCGTGAAGCAGCAGTTCGACGCGTTCTTCACCGCGTGCGAGCAGCACTTCAAGGGCAATATTCTCGCGCAGTGGCCGAGCAGTTGGAGCGACCCGCCGCTCGGTCCGCCCAGCACGGCGGGCACGTGGCTCGCCGACCAGACGAAGCTGTTGCAGCAATACGCGCCGGATTGGTGGCCGAAGGACGAGATGGCGTGGCATTCCGGGCGATGGCCGCAGTTCTACATCGGCGCCTATCCGTATTGTTTCCTGATTCCGGACTACACCAGCCCGACCTTCACGCCGACCCTTGCCGGCCAGCCGCCGCAGACCGGGCTGCGCATGGGGCAGGCGCCTGGGACCCATTGGTACCACGCCCACAAGCACGGCTCGACCGCGATCGACGTCGCCAACGGCATGACCGGCGTGTTCATCATGGAGGGCAAATACGACGACGACCTCAAGGCCTTCTACGGGGCCGACTGGCTGCACGGCCAGAAGGTGATCGTCATCAACCAGCTGGGCGTCAGTCCCAACCTGATGCGTAGCGCGCCGGGCGGCAATCCCGGGCCGGGCTCGAGCGACAAGGGGGAAGACTTCTCCGTCAACGGGCGCCTGCAGCCGGTGCTAGAGATGGCGCCGGGCGAGGTACAGATGTGGCGCATCGCCAATACGTCCGGGCGCAGCGGCGCCTATTTCATCGGCCCGCCCAAGGCCGACGAAACGACGACCGCGTTCGATCCGCAAACGGACTTTCAGTGGAAGCAACTGGCGCAGGACGGCGTGCAGTTCAACGACGTGAACTATCAGAAGAGCCTCAACCGCGCGTTCCTGCTCGCGGCCGGCAACCGCGCGGACCTGCTGGTCCAGGCGCCGCTGACGCCCGGCACCTATGCCGTGCAGGTCAAGCATGACGTCGACCCGCAGGACCTGCCGTCCGCGTACCGGGTGACGCTGCTGTCGGTCAAAGTGAGTGGCACGCCGGCCACGGGGCCGGGGAGCCAGTTCATTCCCCAGGCGCCGGCGTTCCCGGCGTTCCTCGCCGACATTTCCGACCAGGAGGTGACCGGAACGAAGACGATCGTGTTCGCCTCGACGCCGCCGAACAACCCGCCCACCCAGCCGGCGATGCACACGATCGACGGCCAGAAATTCGGCGATCAGACCGGCGCCGTGGTGCTGCTCAACAGGGTCGAGGAATGGCGGATCGAGAACCAAACCTACGGGCCGCCGATCTCGCACCCGTTCCACATTCACGTGAACCCGTTCCAGGTGGTCGAAGTGTTCGATCCCAACGAAGCGCTGGTGACGAACCCGCGCACCGGCTTCCCGGTGGTCGACCCGAACAGCGGACTGCCCTATCCCAAATATGTCACCGACAAGCGTCAGCCGCTGCAGACCGTGGCGGGGCACAGCCAGTGCTATCTCGACCCCTATGATCCGGCGACCTGGAAGCCGTGCGAGAAGGGGCCGCAGGCAAACCGCATCTGGTGGGACGTGTTTCCCATTCCCTCGGGCCTCGCCGTCAGCGACGCCGCCGGCAATCCGCTGATCAATCCGAAGACCGGGCAGCCGATCCTGATCCCGGGATACTTCAAGATGCGCAGCCGTTTCGTCGATTTCGCCGGCTATTACGTGATGCACTGCCACATCCTCGCGCACGAGGACCGCGGCATGATGACGATCGTTCAGGTAGCGCCGCTCTACCCGCCGGTGCAGCATCATTAGAAGAGGCGACGGCACCCGATTTAGCGCGGCCGACCCGCGATGGCGCGGGGAGGCGGAATTGTCAGCTCCGGCAGGGGACAAAAGCCGCTGAGCGAGATCTCGCTCGTGACCGGCGGCGCTGGATAGTATTGGGTATTTTGCTGAACCTCCTGCGCTTTCTCCGTGCCGCACAGGAGTTCGATGAGCTTGAGCGCCTCGTCCAAACCGGACGAGACGCCGCCACCGGTGAGCCGGTTGCGATCGAGATGGAAGCGGGGAAAGCCGGGGGCCGGGATCACTTTGGGAAATCGCTGGATCAGGCAGGCAACGAAGGCCCAATGGGTGGTGGCGACGTAGCCGTCGAGGAGCCCGGCCGCAGCCAGCAACATCGCTCCCTCGCACACCGAGGCCACGTACTTGGCGCTGCTGCTCTTATCGATGAGGAAGTCGAGGAAGGTGCGGCCTGGATCGTTTATCACGTCGGCGAGCGCCTGCGGCTCGCCGCCGGGCACCCAGAGAACGTCGTAATCCGCGACATCGGCAAAGCCCTTGGTCACCTCGAATTTGAATCCACGACGAAATTTGATGAGGCCGGGTTTTTTCGCCACCAATTCCACGTCGAGGCCGGCCCAACGGAACATTTCGAACGGGCCGGTAACGTCGAGGATGTCGACATCATCGTACACGGGGATTCCGATGATCATCGATCGCTCTCCTGTGCGGTCGGGCGGATTGCTTACGGTCGCGTTCTTGGGTGATCACGGTTCTAGAGCGTGATGATTTTTCTTCGAATCGTCATCCCGCTCTAACTTATTGTTGGAGCATGATCTTTTCCGAAAACCGGTATCCACTTTTCGGGATCATGCTCTAGGTGGGGCAGCCGTGGGCCGGACGCGGCCTGGTTGTAACAGGGGTAATTGCATTCCGTCAAAAAGAAGCGTACGACTTGCCCTGTTTGAGAAGCGGTGCGGAAATTTCGCCGACAGGATGTTGACTCCTGGATTTGCGAACGCCGTTCAACGCGCTGTCTGCGACCCGAGGATTTCCCGCACGCTGGAGCCGTCGAGCGCCGAAAAGTTACCGCCTGGCGCATGATCCCGAAAAGTGGGTATCGGTTTTCGGAAAAGATCATGCGCCAGCAAGAAGTTAGACCGAGACATTCAGGTCAGGAGGTTTTCATGACACGTGTATCGACGCTAGCGATCAGAGCTCTATTGTTGCTGACTTTGCCATTGGCGTCTTACAGCGCATACGCGCAGACCGCCGCGGCTCCCAAGGTCCAGGTGCGTATGAAATGGCAGGATTTCATCAAGGGGACGGCCGGCGCCAAGCGGCTCGCGAGCCTGCAGAAGGCGGTCGCGAAGATGAAGTCTCTCGACAACAGCCCCACAAATTCCGCGGATTTTCGGCGCAGCTGGAAATATTGGGCCAATATTCACGGATACCTAGGGCCGAACAGCAAGTTCGGGACCGTGGCTTTCCAGACCAATCGTTTGAACATGCTCGGGCTCTCGCAGTTCCTCCCCTACCTGGTGGGGACGAGCGACAAGCCGGGCCTCCAGGACCAGACGCCGCCGGACTCCATAGCGACGACCGTGTGGGCGACCTGCCAGCACTCCCCGCCGGGCCAACAGCTCAACTTCTTCGGCTGGCACAGAATGTATCTTTACTATTTCGAGCGCGTGCTGCGGTGGGCCGCGAACGATCCTACGCTTACCTTGCCTTACTGGGACTACACGGATCCGGCGCAGACGGCGTTGCCGGATGCTTTCCAGGATCCGAATTCTCCGCTTTATGACTGGCGCCGTTCCGAAGCTTTGAACGAGGGTTTGTCCACGCTAAATCCGCAAATTACCGACATCGACGGCCCCCTTAACACCGACAAGACTTTTTTGAAGTACGAGGGCGACATTGAGGGCGGGGTGCATGGCAACGTGCATTGCTCCGTGGGCCAGACCTGTCCGATTCCGCTCATGGGTTTAGTAGGCGTGGCGGCAAACGACCCGATCTTCTATGAGCACCATGCGAATATCGACCGCATGTGGTCATGCTGGCAACATGCGCACCCGAACGAAAAACCCGGCGATTGGCAGAACCAGCAATTCAGCATGGTGGACGAGAACGGGGCGCTGGTTACGAGGCCGGTGAAAGATTTCCTGGACACGAAGGCGCTCGGCTACATGTACGACAACGAAAGCAAATGCACGAGAACGGCGGCGCCGAACGTTGTCGCCGCGGCGCAGGCGGCCCAGCCCCAGCAGGCCCCGCCACCTGCCGCCAAACTAACCACCCAGCCAATTCGGCTCAATCCGACCACGACGTCGGTCGACATCGCGATGCCGGAGCCGAAGATGCAAGCATTTGCGGCGGGCGCGCCCGCACAAACCACATTGGTACTGCGAGACGTGAGTTCGCAATCCGATCCCGGAGCGCTTCTAAGCGTGTTCGTGGCGCGCAAAGATGCACCAAACACGCGCCAATACGTCGGAACCATCAATTGGTTCGGAATGTTCGACCCGATGGAGGGCATGCAGCACGGCGGGCCCGTCTCGCGCACGTTCGAGTTCGACATCACCAAGGCCCTGCAGGCGCTGGGGCTCAGGGATAAACGGGACTTGACGGTGAGCTTCGAGGCGGCGTCGGGGTTGGTGTCGTCCAAAAAGCAGCCGTCCGGAAAGCAGCCGGCCGCCAAGAGCGTTGCCCCGCCGCCCGCGACGGCCTTTCGGGCCGGTGCGGAACTGACTGTCGGCGCGATTGAGATTGAGTGACGGAATCTGCGACTGCGGTTGGAGTTGAGCGCGAGCCCTTAAGGCGGGATGACGGTTTTCGGAACCGCCATCCCGTTTTAGCTTGTCGATTGAGCATGATCTTTCCGGAACCTGATACCCGCCCGGGATCAAATCCGGGCCAGTTTTCTCGGTATCTGCTCTGATACGTCAGCAACCACACAGTATTCTTGCGGCCGATATGGCAGTCTAGTTGCCGTAGTTGCGACTTGCGGATTGAGCGCGAGGAGTCGTGGCATGGGCGTAGCATTGGTCGCCTGGGGGCGCTTTTTCGATCAGCATGGAAACAAGGTCACCGTGCGCGCGCCGAGTACCGACCCCGGCGCGCCGTGGCTGTTGGATTTCCTCGCCCGGCAGGCGCTCACGCTTCGACGCGCGGGCTTCACGGCGATTCAACTGCCCCCGACCAGCAAGGCGGAAGGCGGCGCCGGGCCGGGATGCGACGGCTACGGCGTCTTCGACCCGCGCGATCTCGGGAGCAAAAACCAACAGGGAAGCATTCCTACGCGCTACGGGCCGAAACAATCGCTCACTCGTTTTATTGCGGTGGCACACGCGTGCGGCCTCGATGTGTATCTGGACCTCGTTCTGCACCAGCGGGATGGCGAGAACGGCGGTCCCGGGGTGTTCCGCTATGTGGGAGCTGACGGGACCGCGCTGAATGGTCGGGGGGAGACCGCGCCGAGTTGGTTCCGCGGGGTGCCTCCCGACAATCTGCCCGACGACGATGTGCCGGACCCGTCCACGGATTTCGCGTTCGGGCGGGAACTATCCTATCAGCATTGCCGGCCCGTGCGGGTGACCATCGAGGACGCGCTCGATTACGGCCAGTGGGCGTTCCGGACGACCGGCGCCGACGGTGCTCGCTTCGATGACGTCAAGGGCACCTGGGCCCCGTTTGTTCGAGAATTCATGACGCATCCGACGATGTCGTCGAAGCTCTTCTATTCCGAATATTTCGACGGCAACCCACAGACGTTAAATTGGTGGGCGACTTCCCCGCCGATGGCCGGCCGATCGCTCGTTGCGGATTTCACGATGCATTGGGCGCTAAGGGAAGCCTGCAACGACGGCAACGCCCGGGCTCTCAATGGGGCCGGTTACAGCAGCATGCGGCCGGATCTCGCTTGTACCTTCGTTGACAATCCCGACACCGACACCTCGCCGGGAGAACAAGTGATAAGCAACAAGCTGCTCGCTTACGCTTTCATTCTCTCGGTCGAGGGCTATCCCTTCGTCTACGGCAAGGACTATTTCTCGTCCGCGGTTTGGCCCGGCGCCTATGGATTGCAGCCGTGGATCGACAACCTCGTCTGGATACATGAGCATCTGGCGAACGGCGGTACGGTTACGCGCTACCTCGACGACAAGGCCATCGTCGTCAACCGCGTGGGGCAGCCGGGGCTGTTGACCGCGCTCAATTTCGATACCTGGTCGCCGCGCCAGGTCACCTGCGCGACATCATTCGGGCCGAATGCGCTGCTCCACGATTACACCGGACACCACCCGGACATCCGGACCGACGGGAATGGTTTCGCGACTTTCACGATCCCATCCGATGCATTCAGCGGTGGGCAATCGTATCTTTGCTTCTCTCATGCCGGGATCGATGCCGCGAATGCAGTCGTCGCCCGGCCGACGACCCAGACGATCTTCGGTGCATCCGATCTCGATACCCCGCCCGCCCGCAATGCAGCGGCGACGGTCGGTCACATCGCGGTCGAGCGGCACGCGCCGATCGGGCTGCGGGTTCGACCCGACCGCACCGGTTGGCAAGCCGGTTCAAGCATGCACGTTGTCCTTAAAGGCCCCGCTGGGCAGGCGGAAATCGACCTCGTTTGCACGAACGGTGAGGCCGTTGCCCAGGGGCACGCGTCGGCGACGGGATCGCACGCCATCAGCATCGGCGGCGCAAATCTACCGGCCCAAGGATCGGCGTTCGAACTCGACGTGACTTACACCGCCCCGCAAAGCATCTAGATTTATTGCTGAAGTATTGCGGCGCTCCGATCGATCTGGTTCACGTCGGGGCTGATCTGATAATTAGACGACAAGTCCCAATTTCGGAAAACGGTGCCGTTTGCGCCGTCAAATTCCATGTACGGCTTGAACAGGCGTGTAATCGGCCCGCCGCTTTCGATCAGGCAATCGGCCACCCCGACGAAGTCGTAGAGCGTTGCCGGACTTCCGTCCTTAAGGGTGGCGGAGCCGCTTTGCTTGAGCTGATCCTTGGCGATCAACCTGCCCGCGTTCTCCGCCGCCGTGTTGCCGCCCAGCGCTTGCGTGCTCCAAAAACCGATTCCGGCCGCCGTGGGCAGCGCGGCATTCTTGGCCGCCGCCGTAACGCGCACGAGTTTGCAGGTCGAAAGGTTCTGATTAGCCGCCATGATGACGTGATGGAAGCTCGGGGCGCCTGCCGTCTGGCTCAGCGCATCCGTGCACTCGACGGACTCGGCGCCGAGCGGCGTGCATTTGCTCATGTCCAGGATCAAGGGCCCGGTCGTCGCTCGCACTAGCGCCACGTCGTCCTTGTCCTGATCCACGACGGTCGCTGCGACCACGGGAGCAGCCTGCATTCCGAACACCGCGACGTAATAATTCGCCGGGAACTGCGTCGGCCTGACCGGCGGAGCATAAACCTGCAGCGGCTCGTCATCGCCGTAGGTCGCGACGAAAATCTTTCCGTTGGCGACGGTCGGCGGCGTGAACTTCGCGAACAGCCCCAATTGATCGCGGCCGGCGACCTGCTCGCTGGTCCACAAGGTGCGTGAGACGTCTTCGGCGTCGAGCGCAAGCACGATCCCGTGCACGCCGCGTTGCTGGTTGGCGTCGCCGTTGAAGGGGACGACCGCCCAGACGATGCCGCTTCCCGCCTTGGCTCCGTCCGCGGAGATCGAGAGCATTCCGCCCGGCATGCCGAGTGGGGGCCGAAATGCGCTCTGCTTCGGCGAAGCTGTCTCCTGGAACTGGCCGGCGGCGAATTTGTATGCTTTGAGCGGATTGTTTTCCCCCCAGGAGTACACGCGCGCAACGTCCGGGCCCTTCCAGTATACCGGCGAGCCGTGAATGTTGCCCCAATGGCCGTGCACCTGGGCGAACGCGCTCACTTGCTGGACGATGTTGTTGTTTCGGCAATCGGGGTCGGTGGATCCGGCGAATTTTCCCATGTTGTCAAGAGAGACCACGTAAAGAACGCCTTCCTTGCCGCCGCCGACGATGCGGGCCGGCGTATCGGGCACCAGGAGCGGACCCGACGAACCCAGGTCGAGATCGTTGGTGTTGAGAAAATTCACGTTGCAAGGTGTGAAGTAATCCTCGACCGCGAACGATCCGCCCTGCAGCCGGAGCTTCACGAAGCTGCTGCCAAAATTTTGGCCGCCGGTATTGGCATCGAAGCTGCCGTTACCGGTCATCAGGTAGAGCGATCCCGCTGCGTCGACCGCTAAGCCTTGCCCCGACTGCCAGAGGCCGCCGTCTTTTCCGGTCGGCGTGGAACTCCAGAAGGCGCGCTGCGCGAGGGTGCCGGCGTCGAAAGCAAAGAGCGCACCGCGATTGCCGTCGCCGCCGAAGCCGACATAGATCACGCCGTCGGCAAGCAGCACGGCGGGGCGTTGCTTGTGCTGGCAGGGATTGAAGACGTTCTCCGGCACGCACGGCCGCGACGGGTCGGCGGAGGAGGGGCCGATCTGAACCGGCGGCTGGCGGTGCGTTCCGTTCGTGAGGTTGAGCGCATGCAGGCGAAAAGCGAATCCGGCGGGTCCGTCGTTATGCCAGGCGACGACGAATAATGTGGACTTGTCCTGACTCACCACCGGAGTGCTGAGGATTCCCCATTCCGGGTCGTTGGTGCTCCACATATCGATGTCTTTGCCGCCCGGCCGCGGCGGCCCGAGCCACGTGCCCCACAGCGGGATCGTGCGGCTGTCGGGTCCTCGGTTTTCCTTGTCCGCGTCGTAGACGTAGACGGTGTTGTGCATGGTCGCGACGATCACCGCGTTGAAGGTTCCGCGGACGAGCGGAGCGCCGGTATTGCCGGACGTGTCGACGCGCAGGTTCGAGACATAGAGCGGTTGCGCAACCACCTGACCGTCGGCATAGAGCGTCCATAGTTTTCCGAATTTTCCCGAGCTCACGGTCGTCGTGTTGAGGATCGTTTCATTCAGATTCGCGCCCGTTCGCGCTAGGTCGTTATGCTCCATCAACACGTCCTGGGCGGATGCGGTCCGTCCGGCCGTCATGGAAGCGAGCGCAAAAACCGCGGCCGCGGCCGGGAGGAAACATCTTTGCAGCCGTGTCATGGCGCCACCTTTTCAATGCCTCGATGTTCCGGGTCGTCTTTCAAACAAGGAAGACCGCGCTGTTGGCGCGCGGCCTCGCCGGTGTAACTGCCTCGCGTATGGCGATTTGGTATTCTGATCCTTTCGCCAAACCGAAGCGGAGCACTACACTACCGTTGCAGCACTATTTCAGACTTAAATGTCTGCAATCGAACGTTTTGAACCGAAGGCCGTGGCGGCAAGCCGCGGGGATCACGCTAGCGGCGGAAAAGGCGCAGACGGCGCGCCGCAGGCGACCGGCGCCCGAGCGAGGAGCGCACGCCAAGCCGTCGTGGTGCGCTTCAGCCGCAAGCGCAAGCGCTACGAGCGCCAGGGCCTGCTCGTCAAGCCGCAGGCGCTCGCCGAGGCGCGAACTCGGCCGGCCCGACGAAGAAGAGGAATAGTGGGATACGCTATTCCGCCGCGATCGCGGCCCAGCAGGTGATCGCGCTGCAGACGCTGCTCCAGCGCCCGAAGCCTTTGTAAATCGTGGCCGCGACCTTCTCCTGGTCCCGCAGCGTGCCCTCCGCCTTGATCTGCGGGTCGGACACGTTGCGGATCGCGAGCCAGCGCGGCGCGCTGCTTCCCATCCGCTGGGAGACGAGTCCGAGCACGGCGTCGCCCATTTCGGAGAGGTCGCCGAGACCTTGCAGCTTGTAATGATTGTCCGAGGTGTCGAACCCGAAGAAGTCGGTGGTCACCACGCACGAGCTGAGCGCGTCTGGACCGACCTGGATGACTTTCGGAAGGCGGGTGTTGTCCTTGGGAAGCTGGCCGGCGTTGGTTTTGAATAATGACTGGGCGGTGCGGAAGTATTTGGCTTTAGCTGCCGCGCTCGCGTAGTGCGCCTGGGCGAAGGGCTCTCTCTTGAATTTGGAGATGCAATCGAAACGGACGACCGAGCTCACGATGACGTCGCCTACTTCGAACTCCTTGCCGATACCGCCTCCGGTTCCCGTCGTGAGGACAAGGGCGGGGCGTGTTTCCTCGATGATCTGTTGCCACACCTCGATGTTCGGCAGCTGCGGGCCGTCTTGCGACATGTGCGAGTCCGACTTGAAGACCACGACCGATTTGTTGCCGATGGCCGTGGTCCAATACGTGCCGAGGCGTTTCAATTCCCGCGCCGGGCATCGCGCGACCATTTTCTTCGAGATCGTCGCGTAGTTATGGGTGTAGGGGACGTAATCGTTCTTGGAGTCCTTCCCGGGCGTGAGCACGCGGCTGAGCGCGTGACCCTCGTCGACGGTCCATGTGACGACGAGGACGTCGGCCCTGGGGAGGGGAGCGTTGCCGCCGCGCGGTTTGCCGCCCGTTTTAGGCGCGAGCCCCTTGGGCCAGGGAACGTCGGTATAGCGGGACAGGCCGGTCGCGGTGCTGAACGCCAGGAACTCGCGCCCGGCGGGCGATTCGGAATCGAACTCGATCATTTCGCGGCGCAGGTCTTCGGGGGCCGCGGACTTCGCTGCCGCGCGCGCGACCGCAAAGGCGGAGGAGGGCGGCGGCGTGGTTATGGGATCGAAGCCGATATTTCTTTCAAGCCATTTGCGGTCGATTCGCATGGGAATGCTCCGATGGCCGTCACGACGGGCCGTTAGGCTAGTTCAGGTGGGGCGTCAACTCAAGGTTAATGAAATTATTCGGCGGAGTAGCGGTTGTGTGTGAAATATTTCACGTTAGTGGAAGTTCGTCGCCGCGGTTTTTGAGCGTCAGCGCAAGGCCTGATCGAGAAGGCGAGCCGTCCGCCCGGTTATGCTGCTCAACCGCGACTGGACCCGGCACCGCTGCGGCGACAGCGGTGATCTGCTTGTCATGCAAAATCCCGGCATGGAAGGTGAACCCGTTCGCGCATGATCTCAGGTGACCATGATCTTGATCTCGCGATCCGCAATGGCACCGCACTCCCTCAGCATGAAGCGTACGAATTGCAGAATTGTCCATGGGCCTGCTCCTCGAGCCGCAGGCGGTCGCCGAGGTGCGCTCCGAACTCGACCGAGCCGAAAGGGAGGGGGAGCAATATCAAACAGATCGGAGTTTCCTGAAGCAGGTGGCTCCCCTTCCTGGACACGTATCGAACTCTCTGCCTTGTTCCGACTAGAGAAATTCGGCGGACGTTCGAAGTGCTCCGCGAAAATCTCTCTCCTCATCCGTGAATGTAAATGGAACTCAGCGCCGAGCGGACGGAAAGATTTGTGAAGTTTGGTACCGGCGCGATTTGCGAGATGCCGCGCTGTAGGATGATGTTACCGGTTATCTATGGGCGGCTGAAATCTTGAACTGGCTTACGCCGCGATTAAATCCTGTCCCGCTTCTTCTGAACATTCAGAGATAACCCTTAATCCGCGCCACCATCTCAGGATCGTCCCATGGCGCGGCGCCGATCACGCGGCCAAGTTCACGACCCTCGCGGTCGAGGAGAAGGGTGGTCGGCATGCCGGACACCTCCAACGCGTAGGCCGCCTCGCCCGATCGATCGACATAAATGCCAAGCGACTTGAGCCCGAGGTCGCGATAGAAGCGCTCGACGGCTTCTCGGCCGCGATGATCGATCGACAGCGGCACAAGCGTGAAGTCGGGCCCCGCCATCTTGGCCTGCAGGCGATCGAGCGCGGGCATTTCCGTTCGGCAGGGAGCGCACCACGTCGCCCATAGATTGAGAAGCACGACGCGGCCGCGAAACTCGGCAAGCGTCGTGGCGGTGCCCCCGCCGTCCTCGAAATGCAGCGGCGGCAACGGCCGCGGCGTTTGCTGGACGAGAAAAGGCGGCGATGCCGCGACGGCCATTGTCGTTGCTGGCTGCCACGGCCCCGGCGATGCGAGGATCGGACCAAAAATTACCGCCGCGAAGGCGGCGACCAAGGCTGCTCTGAGAGCGACAAGCATGCGCAAACTCACGAATCCGCACTGGAGTAAGGCCAGCGGCCGTTCCCCCCCGTCGCAACGACGAAGACGACGCTACCCCGGTTCCCAGTCTGTGCTATACTATGCGAAAGTTGCACGCTCCGAAGTCACACCGAGCATGCAGAAAATCGGCAGCTGAGCCGATCGTGGGGAGGTCCGCGCATGAAAAGCATATCCGGCGCCACTGTTCTTTCTGCAGCCATCGGCCTTGCCATGGGCATGCAAGGCGCCTCGGCCGCAGCTGCCGCGATGCAGCAGGACGATCCGGCGATGCAGCAGATGATGAAGTTCATCCGCAACAAGATGAAAAAAGAACACCTCGAAATGTGTTACGGAATCAATGCCGTGGCCAAGAACGACTGCGGCAGCGCCGCCCATGCGTGCCACGGCCAGGCGACAGTGGCGCGCGATCCAGAGTCGTTCGTCCTCGTTCCCACCGGAGTTTGCAACAAGATTGCCGGCGGCGTCGTGAAATCTGAATAGGCGCGCGAGGCAATCGATGTCCGCTTTCGTGCCAACCGGCCGCGTTCCGGAGCAAATCCCCGCGCGCGCTGGCATCGGGCTTCGCTTTCCTCACCATCAGGCGGTGATCGCGAACCGGCCGCGGGTCGCGTGGTTCGAAGTCCACAGCGAAAACTACCTGGGCGGCGGCGCGCCGCTGCGTGATCTCGAAACGATCCGGCGCGACTATCTTCTGTCGCTGCACGGCATCGGCCTCTCGCTCGGCAGCGTCGACGGCCTCGATGCCGTTCACCTCGAGCGCGTCGCCGCGTTGGCTGCGCGCATCGAGCCGGGCCTCGTCTCCGAGCATCTTACGTGGAGCGTCAGCGACGGCGACTATCTCGGCGACCTGTTGCCGCTGCCGCTCACCGAAGAGGCGCTCGACGTCGTCTGCGACAATGTCGATCGTTTCCAGGAGGCATTACGGCGCCGCATCCTGGTGGAAAATCCGTCGAGCTATCTGCGCTACCGCCACTCGACGATTGCCGAGAGCGAGTTCCTCCTCGCCGTCGTCCGGCGCACCGGCTGCGGCATCCTTTGCGACATTAGCAACATTTTCGTCAGCGCCGCCAACCACGGCTGGGCTGCGCGGGCTTACCTCGACGCGTTGCGGCAGGCCGAGGTCATGGAGTTTCATCTCGCCGGTCATTCGGTCAGACCGTTGAGTGACGGCGCCGCGCTGCGCATCGACGATCACGGTTCGCCCGTCGACCCCGCGGTGTGGGCGCTGTTCGGCGAAGCGGTCGAGCGCTTCGGTGCGCGCCCGACCTTGATCGAATGGGACAGCAATATTCCGCCGCTCGAAACGCTGATCGCGGAAGCCGACCGTGCCTCCGCCGTTCTGCAGCAACCCCAGACGATTATGGCCGATGCCGACGTTGCGTGAGGTGCAACGCGCCGTCGCCCGCGGCATTTTCTCGGCCGACGGCGATGAAGCGCTCGCGCATATCGCCGAGGACGCCATCGCCGCGGCGGAGCGCTTCGCGATCCATCGCAACAACGCCGCCGTGACCCTGATCGAAGCGCTGCGCCTCGTCTATCCAGTCGTCGACAAGGTAGTGGGAGGGGAATTCTTCGAAGGCGCGGCGCGCGCATTCATCGCGCGGCACCCGCCGCGCACCGCCTGTCTCAACGACTACGGCGCCGAATTCGCCGGCTTTCTCGCCACCTTTCCGCCGGCAGCCGCGCTTGCCTATCTCCCCGACGTGGCGCGCCTCGAATGGGCGGTGCACGGCTCGCTCAATGCCCCCGACGACGCAGCGCTCGAGCCGGCAGGGCTGGCAATGCTTAGCGAAAGCGCGCGCGGGCGCGTGCGCTTCGTCCCGCATCCCGCCGTGCGACTGCTCACGGTCCGCTGCCCGGCCGATGCCATCTGGCGCGCCGTGCGCGACGGCGATGATGCCGCGCTTGCGGCGATCGCGCTCAACGTCGCGCCGATTTCGTTGCTGGTGGAGCGCCGGCGCGAAGGAATTGCGATGCGCCGCCTCACGCCGGGCGAGGCCCATGTGACGGCGTTGTTGTTCTCGGGCGCCGCGCTCTCCGACGTGGCATCACAGCATGACGGCGCAACCTTGGTGTCGCTCATCGCCGAGCATCTTGCGTACGGACGCTTTGCCGGCTTCACGAATGCGAGTAGCGAATAGAGAAAAGGACGCCTGAGGCCGTTCTTTATTCGCCATTCGCCCTCAGGGAGGGGACCGTCATGACACGAGAGGCGCGAGATATCAGGTTTAACGCCGATGCGCGCGCGCGGCTTCTGCGCGGCGCCGGCATTCTCACCAAGGCCGTACGCGTGACGCTCGGCCCGAAGGGCCGCAACGTCGTGCTCGGCACCCAGTTCGGGCTCGGCGCGCCGCGCATCACCAAGGACGGCGTGACCGTCGCCAAAGAGATCGAGCTGCGCGACAAGTTCGAGAACATGGGCGCGCAGGTGCTGCGCGAAGTCGCGACCCGGACCAGCCAGGAGGCCGGCGACGGCACCACCACGGCAACCGTGCTCGCCCACGCCATGATGCGCGAGGGATTGAAGGCGGTCGCGGCCGGCTTCAGCCCGATGGAATTGAAGCGCGGCCTCGACCTCGCGGTCGAGACGGCGGTCGCGGCCATCAAGCGGCGCTCGAAACCGGTCGCGACCAAGGACGAGATCGTCCAGGTCGGCACCATCTCCGCCAACGGCGACCGGGGAATCGGCGAACTCCTTGGCGAAGCCATGCAGAAGACCGGCAGCGACGGCGTTATCACGATTGCGCCGGCGCGCAGCATCGAGACCGAGCTCGACTTCGTCGACGGCATGCAGTTCGACCGCGGCTACGCGTCGCCCTCCTTCATCACCAATCAGCACAAGCTCATCTGCGAGCTGGAGGAACCCTACATCCTGATGCGCGAGGGCAAGCTTGCCGAACTCCCGGCGCTGCTGCCGCTCATGGAAGCGGTGCTCAAAAGCACAAAGCCGCTGCTTGTCATCGCCGACGATTTCGCTCCTGAAGTGTTGGCCACCCTGGTGCTCAACAACGGCCGCGGCGGCCTGCAGGTGGCGGCGGTGAGATCGCCGCGCTTCGGCGAGCACCGCAAGGCGATGCTCGAAGACATTGCCGTTCTCACCGGCGCCCGACTGTTCTCGGAAGAGCGCGGCTTTGTCTTGCAGAATGCCAACTTGAATCTGCTCGGCCGCGCCAAGAGCGTGCGGGTCGAGAAGGAAAACACCATCATCATCGATGGCGCCGGCAGGAAGGCCGATATCGCCGCGCGCACCGACCTGATCCGGGCGCAGCTTGCCGGCGCCACCACCGATTACGATCGGCAGCGGCTGCGCGAACGTCTGGCCAAGCTGACGAGCGGCGTCGCCGTCATTCGCGTCGGCGGCGCCTCCGAACTCGAGTTGCGCGAGCGCACGGATCGGGTGCAGGACGCGCTGTGCGCCACCCGCGCGGCCATGGAAGAAGGCATCGTTCCCGGCGGCGGCGCGGCGCTGCTGCACGCCGCCAAGGCGCTCGCCAAGCTCAATCCTGAGAATGACGACCAACGGGTCGGCATCGACATCGTGCGCCGCGCGCTCAAGGCGCCGGCGTGGCAAATCGCCGACAATTCCGGCGCCGAGGCAGCAGTCGTGGTCGATAAGCTCATCCACAGCGACGACGAGAACCAAGGCTTCGATGCGCACGCCGGCCGTTACGGCGACATGTTCGCGGCCGGCATCCTCGATCCGACCCGCGTGGTGCGGCTCGCCTTGCAGCATGCGGGCTCCGTGGCCGGCCTGCTCCTGACCACCGAGGCGATGATTGCAATCTAGGCACGAAGACAACTAGAAAGGACAAATGCACAATTTTACCGTTGACTCACCCGCAACAGCGCCGATACTGTCAACAAAGTTAGAAAACTACTCTCAGTAGTATGCTACCTTAATTGCTTATGTTGCGGGAAGTTGCGAGGCTGCCGAAGACCACGCTGGCATTCGTCGTAGCCTTCCCGTCGCCGGCGCCACCCGTGAGCACGACGGGCGGTGGATTGATCATCGGGCCGCCACGGCCCACCGGGGAGGATCGCCGCCATGTCACGCAAAGATGAGAGCTTGTGGATTCGCGAAGACGCGGACAACGGAAAGCGTCGTGAGGCCGAGGTCGCCCGCAAGAACCGTCTTGAGATTCAAAAAGCCCTCTCGCACGGCGAAGTCTCGCGGCGCGATCTCGTCAAATGGGGCCTGTTCACCAGCGCCGGGCTGATCGCGCCGATCGGGGGCTTGAGCCCGTTCGTGCGCAGCGCACACGCCTTCGGCGGCGGCAGCGGCAGCCGCGGTTCCGGCGTGCCGACCGGCTTGCCGGCCAGTCCGACCTTCGGCCAGCAGCCGTTCTCCGCGCCGCTCTATCGCTTCGACATCCTGCCGCAGTACACCTATCCGGGCACGTTCGCAGCCAGCTCGACAGTGCCGTCGATCCCGGTCAACCCCACCGCGCCCACCCCGGCACCCACGGCGCAGGCGAACCAGACGCAGCAGCCGGTCAATCCGTTCCTGGTCAACGGCCAGACCGGCCTGACCGGGCCGATCGAAGGCCGTCCGCCGGGAGCGATCTGGGGGCACCAGCAGTTCGGGACCTTCCCGCCCCAGGTGGCGATCGAGGTCACCACCAAGGATGCGACCGCCAATGCCACCTACAACCCCGGCGTTGCGTCCAATTTCAACAACAACATCGTCCCGTCCCAATCGATCCCCTTTGCCTTCAATCCCCACTTTCCGACGCAGACCAACAACTCGATGTGGACGTTCCAGGGGACGGTCCCGCCCAAGCTGATCGTCGCGCGCTACGGCGTGCCGATCATCTTTCGCCACCACAACGCCTTGCCGGCCGACGTCACGCAAAACGGCGTCAATGCGTTCGGGCGGCATACGCTCAGCACCCACGAGCACAACGGCCATCACGGCGCGGAGAACGACGGCTTCACCGGCGCCTACTTCTTCCCCAACCAGTTCTACGACTATCACTACCCCTGGACCTTGGCCGGATGGACCACCATCAACACCGGCGCCACCGATTCGCGTGCTGGCGCCCCGGACGGGAACGGCCACATTCACAATGTTCCCGGCGATTACCGCGAGACCATGAGCTCGCACTGGTTCCACGACCACATGTTCACGTTCACGGACCAGAACGTGTACAAGGGCATCGCCGGAATGACGAACATCTACAGTTCGCTCGACCGCGGCAACGAGGCGATCAACGACGGCGTCAATCTGCGGCTACCCAGCGGCACGCTGCAGGACTATGCCAATCTGCAATACGACATCAACCTGATGCTGGCCGACAAGGCCTGGGACGCGAACGGCCAGCTCAACATGGACACCACCGCGTTCGACGGTTTCCTCGGCGACCAGATGACGGTCAATTTCTGCTGGAAGCCGTTCCTGCAGGTCTACGCGCGCAAGTACCGCTTCCGCATCCTCAACGCCTCGGTGTCGCGCTTCTTCGTCCTCGCGCTGAGCGACAGCTCGCAAATGGTGTATATCGCCAACGACGGCAACCTGCTGCCGCAGAGCGTGACGGCCACCCAGCTCGACCAGCTCGGTATAGCCGAGCGCTACGACATCATCATCGATTTCTCGCGCTACACCCAGGGTACGAGGCTCTACCTGGTGAACCTGCAGGAGCAGACCGACGGCAAGAAGCCGGGGCAGATTCTCTCGGTGCAGTCGGCCATGCAGGGCGACAGCAACGATGCGGCAGTCGGCCCGTTCCTGCAGTTCCAGGTGATCGGCGCGCCGCCGCAACAGGACCAGAGCGTCATCCCGACGACCTTGATCCCCAATCCGACCCTGCCGACCGCCAACACCACGCGCACGTTCACCTTCGACCGCCACGGCCAGATCACCACCAACGATCCGGTCACCACTTACGAAGGCCAGGGCGACTGGGGCATCGGCACCATCAACGGCGGCACCAACACCAGCCGGCAGGGCTTCGACACCAACAACACCCGCTCCAACAGCACCTACTACGGCGGCAACGGCAACACCGACGAGGGCGTGACGCTGCTGGCGGATTTCGGCCGCATCAGCGCGGCGCCCACCTACAACACGATGGAAGTATGGACCTTGGTCAACGCCGGCGACGGCTGGGACCATCCCATCCATATCCATTTCGAGGAGGGCCAGATCCTCGCGCGTAACGGCAGCGCCAATAACGTTCCGGCGTGGGAAAAGGGCCGCAAGGACGTCTATCGACTACGCCCGGGCGGCAGCGTGACCGTCGCGATGCAGTTCCGCGATTGGGGCGGCATGTTCATGGAGCACTGCCACAACACCATGCATGAAGACAACGCGATGCTGCTGCGGTGGGAGATCAACGCCGCCGGCGGCGTGTTCCTCAACCCGTTGCCGACCCCGATTCCCGCGCCGACCGGGACGCTCTTCTCGAATCCGGATGAAATCCTTGCCGGCGCCTTCCCGCCCTACAACAGCACGACCAACGGCAGCGGCGGCGGCGGCGGCAGCGGCGGCACTCGCCATAATTGACGGCGCCGGCATTCGAGCACAGCGAGGCACGCCAAAACATGGCGAATAGCGAATGGCGAATAGCGAATAGTAAACCTCGACGGCCCTTTTCTCTATTCGCTGCTCGCTACTCGCTATTCGCTGTTACCGCGGCGGTTTTGTCGCTCGCCACAGTTGCTGCCGCCGCAGCGGCCGGCCGCCTCGGCGAAAATGCCAATGTCCCGCTGGTAACCCAGGACGGCGAACAGGTTCGCTTCTACGACGATCTGATCAAAGGCAAGATCGTCGCCGTAAATTTCATCTACACCAGTTGCATGTTCACCTGCCCGCTGGAGACCGCGCGGCTTGCCCAGGTCCAAAGAATCCTGGGCGAGCGCGTCGGCAAGGACATATTCTTTTACTCGATCAGCATCGACCCCGAGCATGACACGCCGGCGGTGTTGAAGGAGTACATGCAGGAGTTCGACGTCGGCCCCGGCTGGACCTTCCTCACCGGCCAGCGCGAGGACATCGACCTGCTCGCCGTGCGCCTCGGCATGACCGACGATCCCAGCATCACCTCCGGCCCCGGCCCCAATCTCGACGGCCACACGCCGCACCTTCTGATCGGAAATGAAAAAACCGGCCAGTGGATACGCAACTCGTCGACCGATAATCCCGGCATGCTCGCCCATTTCCTCACCGATTTCGTCGGCGGCCAGACGGCGGGCCGGCCGGTCTCCCGCAGCGGCACGACCGCAGCAACGGAGGGCGCGCCGCTCAAGCTCAACGCCGGGCAGTACCTGTTCGCCAAGGAATGCGCGGCGTGCCACACGCTTGGGCAAGGCGACAAAGTCGGGCCGGACCTCAAAGGGGTCGTCGCGCGGCGCGATCGCGATTGGCTGGCGCATTATATCCGCGAGCCGAATGTCATGCGGGCGGCCGGCGATCCCATCGCCGTGGCGCTCGCCGCCCGATATAAGACCGTGATGCCCAATCTGAACGTAGGCGACCGGGACCTTAACTTGCTGCTGGATTATTTGAGCGCACAGGCCGCTTCGCAATAATTGCCCTGAACAGCCGGAGCGTTGCGAAATTGCGTGTCGAGGATTGGGCCAGTTTCGATTTTTGTTACTTGCTCGAACTGCACGACTTGATACCGCACATCCTCGCGCTCGATGAATACAAGGAAGCGGCGATCAGCCCGGTGCTGCCGCCGCACTGGCTGGAAGTTCCACAGGCGCCGGCCGCGGACGGCGCGATCACGGACAATCCGCCCTGGGGAGCGGAACGGTCCGCCACGGAAGAGCCCTCGGACGATCAGGCCGCGGCGCCGACGCAGCAATTTCCGGTCCGCGACAGCAGCAAGGCGCGGGCTTGGATCAAGCAGCGGTTCGTGCCGGGCAGTGCATCGATCACGGTTAGCGATATTCTGGCGCTGCACGGGATGGTCGCGGAGGAACATGGTGTGAGCGGACCGACCGCCGGCGCGCTGCGGACCACCGGCGCCGAGGTGGGCCGGGAACTTGTGGGAGGCATTCACCAGGGCGCGCCGGCGCGGCGTCTACCGCAGCTGATCGGCCAGTACGTGGCTTTCATCGACAGCGAGAACCTGCGCGGCCTTCACCCGGTGATCCACGCCCTCATCGCCCACTTCTTTCTCGATACCATCCATCCCTTTTTCGACGGCAATGGGCGCACGTCCCGGCTGGTGGCGGCGGCGATCCTGTCCCGGCACGGCTACAACCTGCACGGCACTTACGGACTGATCCGATATTTTTACCGCCATGAACTGCGCTACCACACCATGCTGCACCTGATTTGGCGGCGCTGCCCGTTCGAGATCACGCCGTTCGTCGCATTCGGCATCGAAGGCTTCGTGCTCGAGCTCAAGAGCGTCGACGCTTTCATCAAGATGAAGCTCAATCGGTCGCGCGACCCCGACCTTGCGGCGCCCGGCTGGCGGGGACGGATTCGCGCGCGGCGGCACCGCCTCACGCAGCCAATCGAATAGTGAGTAGCGAACAGCCAATAGAGAAAAAGATGCTGGCGCCGGCCGTACAATTCGCTATTCGCCATTCGCTATTCGCCATCCTGCTCGGGGTGGGCTTGCTGCCGGTGGTGGCGCACGGTGAAAACATTACGGCGACGCTTTCACCGGCCGATCCCGTCGTCGGCGTGACAAAGACGTCGATCGCCGGCCGCGCCACCCCCGGCGCCAGGGTCGTCGACGTTTCCACCTTCCCGGACGGCAGCATCAATGTTTTTTCCGCCACGGCGGATGTGGCCGGAGCTTATACCGACGGGCCGTTCGTGCTGCAGCAGCTCGGCACGTATCATGATGTCTTGCATGACAGCGTGAGCGGCGCCTCGGTTGAGATCGCTTATACGGGCGCCGGCGACTTCAGCGTCGCGGTCGAGCCGCCTAGCGCGACCATAACGACCGGCGGCCAAGTGCGGTTCGAGGTGACGTTCAATAGCGTCGGCGGCTTCGGCGGCGAAGTGGTGGCGCAGCTGCCGGAAGCTTCCGTGCCGCCGGGAGCGGCCGTCACCTGGTCGACGCAGCAAGTGAAGGTGCCACCGAACGGCTCGGCGACCGCGGTGCTCACCATCCTGACGTTGATCAGTACGCCGCCCGGCACCTACGCGATGGCCGTAGCAGGCAGGAGCGGCTCGGTCATACATGCCGCCGACCCGCCTGTCGCCCTCACGGTGAACGCTCCGGAGCCCGGCACCATCACGGCAAAGCTGTCGCCCGCCAACCCGATCGTCGGCGTGACCCGCGTCCGCATCGAAGGCCGCGCGACCGCCGGGCAAATGGTCATCAACACCTCCACCTTTCCCGACGGCAACAAACATGAGTTTGTCGCCCGCGCCACCGGTGCGGGGACCTACAGCGACGGCCCGTTCGTGCTGCGACAGCTCGGCACCTACCGCGACGTCCTCACCGACGGCGCCACCGGGGCCACGGTCGAGATTACGTACCAGGGGACGGGTGACTTCAGCACGGATATCGATCGTGCCACCTCGCGCATCACGCCAGGCGAAGAGGCGAATTTCACGGTGACGTTCAGAAGCCTGTCCGGCTTCGCCGGCGCGATCACGCCGGTGGTTCTCGACTTGGCGCGGATTCCCGGAGCCACCGCGTCCTGGTCCTCGCCGGCGGTGACGGTGCGCTCGGGCCAGTCGATCGCCGCCGGGCTCGTCATCAAGAGTTCGGCCGACACGCCACCCGGCACCTACACGATCACGATCCAAGGGAACAACGGCGCGGTCACTCACGCCGTGTCGTGCGAAGTCACCGTAACGGCAAAAAAAGGGGCGAATAGCGAATAGCGCATATGTGGCGGTTCCGAAGTCCGCATCATTCTTGCAGCGAGTCCGAGATGCGGACTTCGGAACCAAAGCCACACTAGATCAATATGTTGCTAGTGTCCTTCGATTCCGAAGTTCGCAAACGAGCGTGCCGCAGAATGATGCGAACTTCGGAATCGGGACACTAGTGAGACCCTCGACGTCCTTGTCTATTCGCTATTCGCTACTCGCTATCCGCTATCACTTCATTTGCGCAAATAAAAAAGATTGCGCTCGACCTGCAGGTCGCAGTCGCGAAATGCCTCGACCAGAGCTTCGAGCAGATCGGGTGCCGTGACGCCGTTGTCGTGCAGGGCGTCGCGGGCGATGTCCGCGGCAAGGCCGTGCAGGTGCACCGCCGCCGCGACGTGAAGATCGTCGAGCACCCTGCGGTGAAGCGGTCGGTTCGTTTGTGTCGGCTCAGCCGCCGCGGTGCGATCGCCGCCGTGGCGCGCCAGCGCGGCGCCGATCAAGCCGCAAAGCACGGCGTCCATGCCGGCTTTGGCGAGCACGGCATTGCCGCTCATGTTGATCCAAGCCTCGCCGGATGCGCCGCTGACGACCGTTCGCCATCCTTTCAGCACGACGCAGAGGCCGGTTGAGCGAAACGCCCGCCGCGCCGCGTCGACGCGATCGGCTGCCATACCGATTGCCGTGCCGGTCAGGCGAGAAGCCTCCTCGGCGTCGAGCAGCAGAACGCGGGGCGGCGCCGCGCCCACAAGCTCGCGTCCGGCGAAGGCGGCGAGGCTCTCGCCGTCGAGAACCAGCGGCAGCAGGCAATCGTCTATGAGCTGCCGGATGAAGGCGGTCTCGAGCCCGGACGCGAGGACGACGGCGTCCTTGCCGGCGAGCAGTGCA
>Ga0153928_1000142_pt1 | contig 37998 bp, 31 predicted proteins | sample TSNJ012MetaG_FD_106656 | JGI IMG/M metagenome (GOLD analysis project Ga0153928, IMG submission 106656) | Attine ant fungus gardens microbial communities from New Jersey, USA - TSNJ012 MetaG | ecosystem: Host-associated > Fungi > Mycelium > Unclassified | place: USA: New Jersey, Wharton State...
GCATCACGGTCCCCCGGCTCTACACCGCCGCCGACACCGACGGCCTGGATTTCCTGGCCACCTACCCCGGTATCGCCCCGTACCTGCGCGGCCCCTACCCGGCCATGTACGTCACCCAGCCGTGGACGATCCGGCAGTACGCCGGCTTTTCCACCGCCGAGGACTCGAACGCGTTCTACCGGCGCAATCTCGCCGCCGGGCAAAAGGGCCTGTCGATCGCGTTCGATCTCGCCACCCACCGTGGCTACGACAGCGACCATCCGCGCGTCTCCGGCGACGTCGGCATGGCGGGAGTGGCGATCGATTCGATCTACGACATGCGCACGCTGTTCTGGGGGATTCCGCTCGAGCAGATGACCGTATCGATGACGATGAACGGCGCGGTGCTGCCGGTGCTCGCGCTCTATGTGGTGGCCGCCGAGGAGCAGGGCGTGCCGCCCGAGAAGCTCGCCGGCACCATTCAGAACGACATCCTCAAAGAATTCATGGTGCGCAACACCTACATCTATCCGCCCGCGCCGTCGTTGCGGATCATCTCCGATATTTTCGCCTTCACCTCGGCGCGCATGCCGAAATTCAATTCGATTTCGATCTCCGGCTATCACATGCAGGAGGCCGGCGCGACGCAGGACCTCGAGCTCGCCTATACGCTCGCGGACGGCGTCGAATACGTGCGTGCCGGGATCAATGCGGGGCTTGCGATCGACCAGTTCGCGCCGCGGCTGTCGTTCTTCTGGGCGGTCGGCATGAACTTCTTCATGGAGGTCGCCAAGCTGCGCGCGGCGCGCCTGCTGTGGGCGAAGCTGATCAAGCCGTTCGCGCCCAAGGACGTGCGTTCGCTCTCGCTGCGCACCCATTGTCAGACCTCCGGCTGGTCGCTCGCCGCGCAGGACGTGTTCAACAACGTGATGCGCACCGCGCTCGAGGCGATGGCGGCGACGCAGGGCCATACCCAGTCGCTCCACACCAACGCGCTCGACGAGGCGCTGGCGCTGCCGAGCGATTTTTCCGCCCGCATCGCCCGCAACACCCAGCTGTTCCTGCAGCAGGAAAGCGGGACTACGCGCACCGTCGATCCGTGGGGCGGCTCGTTCTACGTCGAACGCCTCACCCGCGATCTTGCCCGCCGCGCGTGGGAGCACATCGAGGAGGTCGAGGCGCTCGGCGGCATGACCAAGGCGATCGACGCCGGCATTCCCAAGCTGCGCATCGAGGAAGCCGCGGCGCGCACCCAGGCGCGCATCGACGCCGGCGCGCAGTCGGTGATCGGGGTCAACAAATATCGACCCGAGGACGACCGGGGCGTCGACGTGCTCAAGGTGGATAATTCGGCGGTACGCCGTCTCCAGCTCGACAAGCTCGGCCGCCTCAAGCGCGAGCGCGACGCGCAGGCGGTCGAAGCGAGCCTTGCCGCCTTGACCCACGCTGCCGAAACCGGCGCGGGCAATCTCCTCGCCGGCGCGATCGATGCCGCGCGGGCCAAGGCCACGGTGGGCGAGATTTCGCTTGCGCTCGAACAGGTGTTCGGCCGCCACCGCGCGGAAACCCGGGCGATCTCGGGCGTCTACAAGCAGGAGGTCGGCATCATGTCCGACGCGGTTGCGCGGGTGCAAAAGCTCGTTGCCGCCTTCGAGGCCGACGAAGGCCGCCGGCCGCGCATCCTGGTCGCGAAGATCGGCCAGGACGGCCACGACCGCGGCCAGAAGGTGATCGCCTCGGCGTTCGCCGACCTCGGCTTCGACGTCGACATCGGCCCGCTGTTTGCAACGCCCGCGGAAGCCGCGCGCCAAGCGGTCGAGAACGACGTGCACATCGTCGGGGTGTCGTCGCTCGCCGCCGGGCACCTCACGCTCGTCCCCGAGCTCAAGGCCGAGCTCGACCGCCAGGGCCGCTCCGACATCATGATCGTGGTCGGCGGCGTGATCCCGCCGCAGGACTACGAGGCGGTGCGCAAAGGCGGGGCCGAGGCGATCTTCCCGCCCGGCACGGTGATCGCGGAAGCCGCCGAGGAGCTGGTGCGCAAGCTCAACCGCCGGCTCGGGCACGGGCGCGAGGCCGCGGAGTGAGATGAAGCGATCGGCATGACGCGCGAGGAGATCATCGCGAAGGTGCGCGAAACCGCCCCGGACCTGCGCGCCGAGGGGGTGACGAAGCTCGCCATCTTCGGCTCGCGCGCGAGGGGCGATGCTCGCTCGGACAGCGATCTCGATGTCCTTATCGACATCGATCCGGCGGCAAAGTTCTCGTTGCTCAATCTTTCCGGGGTCGGCTTGATGGTCGAGGACGCAACGGGGCTCAAGACGCAGGTCACTACCCGTTGCTCGCTCGGTGAGCGTATGGCCAAACGCATCGCCGACGATCTGATCGAGGTTTTCTGAGCGTGCCGCCGACCCTGGCCGACCGACTTCGTCACGTGCTCGACGCCATTAGCGACGTAAACCAGCGACCTACGACGATTTTGTCAGGGACCGATTCTTGCGTCTTGCGACTGAGCGGTTGCTCGAAATGATCAGGGAGGCTTCCCGCCATATTCCGGCAGATATCAAAACTCAGGAGCCTGCAATCCCCAGGCAACGTGTAGCCGACCTCGGAAACAGATTGCGCCATGCGTATCATGAGACTAATCCGAGCATTATCTGGCGCATTGCAAAGGACGACTTGGCGCCCCTGCAAGCCTTCGCCGAGAAAGTGATGCGGGGAGAGGTCTAAACTCGCCTTGAAAATCACCTGCGTCAAGCTGACGCACCCCTTTTGACGGCAGCACGCTCGTCTGAGAACTTCTGAAATGCAGGCTGCGATGATTGCGCCCGCTCACGCCTGTAACCCGGATGGAGCGAAGCGAAATCCGGGATTTGCTTCCCCGCATTCCGCAGCGCTCCATGCGGGCTACGACTAATCCCAAATCGCTGCTCCACAACCACAACGTCATCCTGAGGGCTCGCGCGGCGAAGCCGCGCGAGCGTCTCGAAGGATGGAAGCAGGCTCTGTGCTTGTGTCCATCCTTCGAGACGGCCGCTCGCTGACGCGAGCGCCCTCCTCAGGATGACGGTTGAGTTTGTTTGACGGCTTTAACGTCACGTTCTTTGCTGGATTCCTTCCTCCTGCCTTCGCGCGAGCTAAAGGCTTCGCTCGCAATGACGTGGTGGGCACGTCGCCGGCGCGCCGCGCCGGCTCCTTAGCCCACCCGACGACCACCGAACCCCTCCCTCGGGGCCGCTTGCGCGGCCCTTTTTCTTTTTGCGAGATCGCCGTGAGAAGACGTCCGCGACTGACCCGCGCGCGCCTGCACGACGTTTTGGATTATGACTCGAAGACCGGAGAATTTCGTTGGCGTAAGCGAGTGAGCCGATCGACTCAAGTCGATGATATTGCGGGGACATTGGATCGCGGCGGCTACCTGAAGATCACGATCAAAGGCAGGATGTACCGCGCACATCAGCTTGCTTGGCTCTACATGACCGGCAAGTGGTCTCCCGGCTTCATCGACCACCGCGACGGCAACCCCTCAAACAACCGCTGGGCCAATCTGCGCCGGGCAACTCTGTCTCAAAACAACGCGAACAGACGCGTTCACCGCAACAACAAGTGCGGACTCAAAGGCGTAGTGCGCAACCACATCGGACGATGGTGCGCCGCGATCTACAAGAACGGGCGAAGACACCATCTCGGCAGTTTCGCAACCGCACAGGACGCGCACGCCGCCTATGTGAAGGCGGCCCTCAAGTTCCACGGCGAATTTGCCCGGGCGGAGTAGTCCCCCGTGACGCCGGGCCTCCCCTCGTCTACTCAGGCGCCATGGCGCGGCGTTCCGAATCGACCAAAGCGAGCCCCGACGTGGCAAAGCTTGCCGCCGGCATCCGCGCCGGCGAGCGGGCGGTACTGGCGCCCGTCTTGGCTTGCTCGGCCCAATTCGCCTGAGCTGGCGGCACCGATGCCCAGGATGGCGGCGCGAACGCAGCGAAAGCCTTTGCCGGCAAAGTTTAGGGCTCGGAATCGACTTCCCTTTTCTTTGCGAATGCTTCAAGCGCCGAAACACGGTGGCCCGATTATCTTTCGTGGTTGTAAATTGTATTATTGTGACCGGTCTTTGAGTCGCGGTATTATTAGGAACACGCGTGGGCCTCGTTATTAGTTGCGAATGACGCAATTTGATGTCCGACCGTCATCAGCTCATGCATCGCCGGCCAATGTGAAATATAGTCGCTATCCGCTAAACGCTCCATCAGCCTCAAGGGAGACTTTGCCGATCATGCGGTGCCAGCGCAGGACAGTCTGGGTCTTCGCCTTCGCGCTCTTGTCGGTTGTGCCTGTTCTCGCCCAGCAAGCGGGTCCGACTTCCGCGGTGGAGTCGCAGGCGTCCGAAGGCCGATTGCGTGCCGTTGAAGTCGAACAGCAGTACCTGAGGCAAGCTCTGAAAGATCATCTGGAGGCAACGAAATTCCTGATCGGCGGGTTTGCGAGCCTGATAGTCCTCATTCAGCTGTTATCCGGCGGGTTCCAGGCGTGGCGTGAGAACAAGGCCTACGAAAGGCAAGCCAAGCGCGAGGACGAACTCGAGCACCGGCGAGCGGAGCACGACAAGTCATTATTCGATTCGGCGCGGGAACGGGATGACGCTCGGGAAGCCACTCGGCTGGATCGCGAGCGGCAGTTGTTCAATTTCTGGACGGAAAGGGAAAAGCACCTGGAGGCAAGGCGGACTCAGCGGGAAGACAAGCTCGACGACATGACCCGCGGCTCGGTCGATAGCGTCAACAAGGTGCTGGAAGTCGTTTACAACACGTTTAAAGAACGACGGGAGGCAGAGGAGGAGGCACGAAAGGCCACCGACCGTTTCCAGGACCAGATCAAGAAGCTGACCGATACGATCGATGCGCTCAACGGAAAAATCCAAGATCTCGAAGGATTTGCGGCCGATGTGCGTCGTACGAACGAGAACGAGCGACAGGCGATCGAACTCCGAGCTCGCGAGATTACCAAGGCCACACCGAGACATCTCATTCGTCAACAGGTCGCGAAGTTCGTCGAGTTCGCCAGGCTCTATGATGCCTTTCGTGGCAGGCAAGGATCGACGGAAAACCCGGGCGATGACTCCGGGTTCAGCATTTATGTGCGCTACGTTCGGGGAATAGCCGCCCATTACACCAATGACCCGGCTCTTCTGACATCCCTGTTGAATGCGGTCGTGAGTGATAAGCGCGTGCAGGCCGGCGAGGAGGCGGTGCACCGCAACAAGAGACACGTGGTGGCGTACTACTTTCTAGGCCTGACCGAATCTAATTTCGGAAACTATGATGGGGCCATTGAGGCTTTTCAGCACGCTATCGATCTCGAGGGCGAGCCCAAGGACGTTCTGTCTCGATTGGTTGCTGCCGAGGCGGCTGCGTTTGCGAGTCGCACCGTGGAAGCCAGCAGATATCTTGACGAGGTTGAAGGCATCCTGTCCGAATTGCGCAAGCAACACGACAATGCCAACAACTCGTTTCCATTCGCTTTCCGGCGTCATGGCTATCGCGCTGCATTGATACGCGCCAATATGGCAATCAGGAGCGGCAAAAGCCAGCGGGACAGGGCGGTCGAACTGCTTCGCTCCGTTGGCGATGCCAACGAATACTATGTGTTGGCAACGTTGGCGCAGGTATTGGCGAAGTCGGATCCGCAGTCCAGGGAGGCCAAGGCTCTGTTCGAGAAAGCATATCGATCGATACAAAACTTAAGCCATCTCACAGCGGTGGTGGAAACACGATCCAGAATCTTGCTGCTGCTGGTCGCGGGCATGTGTTCCCAACATGCCGACGAGCGCGGGTCCATGACGGACGAGCACTTCGCCGAGGCTCAAAGCCTGTTGTCCGCCCTGCCAGACAGAAACGGTCAACCTTGCACGGTATTTTCCGTGCTCAGCAAGAGAAACGTCGACAAGCACGAAATTGCAGCTGAAATCGGTGCGCTTCGGGACGGTTCGGTGTTGGCCGACTACTTTTGAACGACTTGACCGCTTCCTTCCACGTGACGCAGCCCCTGCCCTCGTCTACTCAGGCGCCATGGCGCGGCGCCCCGAATCGGCCAAAGGCGGCCCGGACGTGGCAAAGCTTGCCGCCGGCATTCGTGCCGGCGAGCGGGCGGTGCTGGCGCGCGCCATCACGCTGATCGAGTCGAAGCGCGCCGATCACCAGCGCGCGGCGCGGCACCTGGTCCAGGAGCTGCTCCCGCATACCGGCAACGCGGTGCGGGTCGGCATCACCGGCATGCCGGGGGTGGGCAAATCGACCACCATCGACGCGCTTGGCCTGTTCCTGACCGAGAAGGGCCATCGCGTCGCGGTGCTCACGGTCGACCCGTCGTCGAGCCGCAGCGGCGGCTCGATCCTCGGCGACAAGACCCGCATGGCGCGGCTCGCCAACGACCCGCACGCCTTCATCCGCCCCTCGCCGGCTTCTGGCACGCTCGGCGGCGTCGCCGCCAAGACGCGCGAGACCATGCTGCTCGCGGAAGCCGCCGGCTTCAACGTGGTGCTGGTCGAGACGGTCGGGATCGGCCAGTCGGAAACCGCGGTCGCCGACATGACCGATTTCTTCCTGCTGCTGATGCTGGCCGGCGCCGGCGACGAGCTGCAGGGATTGAAAAAAGGCGTGATCGAGCTTGCCGACATGATCGCGGTCAACAAGGCGGACGGCGACAACGTCAAACGGGCGAAGGCGGCGGCGGCCGAATATGCGGCGGCGCTGCACATCTTGACGCCGCGGTCGCCGCATTGGACGCCACCGGTCGTCACCTATTCGGCGCTCACCGGCGACGGGCTCGCCGCGCTGTGGGCGCAGGTGCTCGCGCAGCGCGAACGCCTTTCGGGCGCGGGCGAATTCGCGGCGCGGCGCAAGGAGCAGCAGGTCAAATGGATGTGGACCATGCTCGACGAGCGGCTGATCGGGAGGCTCAAGAGCGATCCGCTACTCAAGTGCCGCCTCCCGGCGCTGGAGGCGGCCGTCGCCGAGGGCCGGCTGTCGGCCGCGCTGGCGGTCGAAGAGATCGCCGATGCCATGGGATTGTGAGGCGCAACGGGAGTAGGATACGCGGCAAAGTCAGTAGTAGGTGGCGCCCATGATGAGAACGCAGAAGTTTGCCATCAAGGACATCTACGTGCCGGTCAAGCGCCGCGCGACCCTCAATCCCAAGACCGTGCACGACCTCGCCGAAAGTATTCTGGAGGTTGGCCTGCAAGCCCCGATCCTGGTCCGGCCGGATGGCGCACGCTTTGTCCTGGTGGAGGGCCTCCATCGACTGGAGGCATGCAAGCAGCTGGGGGAAGAGACGATCCTGGGGTACTTGGTCCAGGCGGTTAAGCATTGACCTCGAAGGCGATGGCGTGCCGCTGACCGTCCTTCTCACCGGCTTCGGGCCGTTTCCGGGCGCGCCGTTCAACCCGACGGCGGACCTCGCGCAGCGGCTTGCCCGGCGCCGGCGCCCGGCGTTTGCCGGGATCGCGCGCGTCGCCCACGTATTCCGCACCAGCTACGTGGCGGTCGAGCGCGATCTGCCGGCCCTCTGCAAACGCGTGCGGCCCGACGTGGTGCTGCTGTTCGGGGTCGCGACGCGCACGCAATATCTCCGCATCGAGACGCGGGCGCGCAACGCCTGCTCGCCATTGTTTCCGGACGCCGGCGGCGGTCGGCCGGGCAGCGCCACGATCGACCTCGGCGAAGCCGCAACGCGCAGCGGGCGCGCGCCGCAGCGGGCGCTGCTCGCGGCCGTGCGCGCGCGGGGACTGCCGGTGCGGCTCTCGCATAGCGCCGGACGTTATCTTTGCAACTTCGCCTATTGGCGCGCGCTGGCGTTGACCGATGAATCCGCCCCGTTGGTGCAGTTCATTCACGTGCCCACGGTGCGCCGCGGCCCGATGCGGCCGGCCGCCCAACGCCGGATCACCTCGCGCGATCTCCTGCGCGCCGGCGAAGCCATCCTCACGGCGCTGATCGTCGCCGCACGCGCACGCCGACGCGAAGAGCGGCGCGCACGACGGCCGGCCGCTGCGGTTCCCGTTCAAACAGAGCTGCGGCGGAAACGCGAGCGGCTGCAACCCATCGCAGGGTGAGACGCACGACAACCTCGGCGTCATCCGTCTCGAAGGATGGAAACAAACTCAGCGGCTGCTTCCATCCTTCGAGACGATCGGCGCTTCGCGCCGATCTCCTCAGGATGACGCCGCATTTTTTTCACCGCGACTTTCCAGCACGCGAGTCGCGAGATAGGGCGTTGGTATTACCCCGCGAATCCGTACAAACGCGCGGGATTGTCGACCAGGATCTTCTTGCGTATCGCCGCGTCCGGCAGCCAGCGGGCGAGCAAGTTGAGCATCAGGCCGTCGTCGGCCGGATAAGGCGGCGCGATCGCGCTCGGCGACGTGCCGCGCCCGGGGTGCGGCCAATTGGTGCCCCAGACCACGCGGTCGGGGTTGGCGGCGACGATCGCCTGGGCGATCGGCGCGACGTCGGGAAAGCCCGGCGCCTTTTGCGAGCTGCGGTAAGCCGCGGAAATCTTCACGTAGGCATGGCCCGCGTGGACCAGCTCGAGCATGGCGGCAAATCCCGGCTGGGCGGTGCCGAGCCTCGCCTGGGCGCGGCCGAAATGATCGAACACGATCGGAATGCCGAGGGCCGCCAGCTCATCCTTGAGCGCGGCGACCACCGACATGCGGGTGTTGAATTGCAGGTGCCATCGGCGTGCGCGCACCTTCTCGGCGACGCCGGCGATCAGCCGCTTGATGGCGTCGGGATCGGCCTGCCCGACCGTTTCCAGGTTGAGCCGCGCCCCCCTGAACCCGGACGCCGCCAATTCATCGAGGACGCCGACGGGCGTCGATTGATCGATCACCGCGACGCCGCGCGCCCGCTCGCCGAGCTTAAGGATGGCGTCGCGCGTGCAGGAGTTGTCGAGGCCGTAAACGCTCGGGGTCACGATCACGACGCGCTCGAACCCGAGCGCGGCTTGCAGCGCGCGCAAATCGTCGACCGACGCCGCGGGCGGCGTGTAGACCCGGTCGGGCGCGAAAGGAAATTCGTTCGGATCGCCGAACACGTGGACGTGACAATCGCAGGCCCCGCGCGGCACGTCGAAGTCCACCGGCGTCTTCACGGTCGACGGCGCCGCGGCGGCGCGGCCGCCACCGGCAATCACGGACGCGCCGGTCGCGCCCGCCGCATGCAGCATTCCCCGGCGCGTCAGCATGGCGTGGCTCACAACCTTCCCGGTGCACACGCATTGTGCAATCCGGCGCCCCAATGCGCAACGTGCGGCCGGCTCGTTTCCGATTGATGAGAAAAAATAGGCGGCGGGGTGGCGGTTGAGTTCTACGCCACACCGCGGCCCGAGCGCGTCAAGCGTCGTGCTGATTGAGCGCCGGCACAGGCGTCCAGAGGAACTCACACGGACGGGCCGGTCGGCCCGCCCGTGCGCGCGTTTGCTAGCACTTGCCCCAGTAGCCTTGGCCAATATTGGCCCAGGGGTCGCGGTCCTTCCAGCACTGGCCGGCGCTCTTCATGGGCCCGCCGAGGTCATGCCGCGCGCCCATGTCGCCGCCATACATCGCCTGAGTCTGAGCGGCAGCCGCCGGTTTCTTGTGCCTGGTCTTTGCGTCCGCGGGCGCGGCAAGCAAAGACGCCGCGCACAGGAGCGCGGTCGCCGCGGATGTAACAAAAGCAAGCTTCTTCAACGTGTCCTCCAATGTTGGTTCGCGCACGCGAACAGCCCTATCGAGTCGCCCCAAGGGACAGCATCCTAAACGAATTCTCGCCGCGTGATCCTCCGGCTGAACATGGCTGCCTCGCGGCGGACGCAATTCTCATCCGTCGGACGCAATTCTCATAAGCTTCGGTTATGACAAGGCCCGAACTAAGCGCTTGTTCAACAACTCGTGATCGGTAGGATGGCCGAGGGAGCGGGACGGGCGCGCCATGAAGCTTTCCTTCTTTATTGGTGCCGAACACCGCCCCACCGACTCCATGGCGCGCCGGCTTTGCGAGCACGTGGAGCAGGTCCGTCTCGCACGGCAGGTCGGATTCGACGGCGTCGTGATCGGCAACCACCTGTCGTACAACTCGACCGCGTGGTTTCCGCCGTTCGAGACGCTGATGCGGCTCGCCGCCGAGGCGGACGGCATGTCGCTCGGCACCTGCATGCTGGTCCTGCCGTTTTATGACCCGCTCCACGTCGCCGAGCAGGTGGCCCTGCTCGACGCCGCCAGCGGCGGACGCGCCATCCTGGGCGTGGCGCCGGGCTGGCAGAAAGACGAGTTCCAGATCATGGGGCTGGAGCATGAGTCCAGGATCGGCCGCTTCACCGAGGCGGTCGAACTGATAAAGCGGCTCTACACCGAAAAGGACGTGACGTTCGAGGGCAAGCATTTCCGAACTTCCAAGCTCACGCTGGCGTTGCGGCCGACGCGCCTGCCGCGGCCGCCGCTGTGGCTCGGCGGCAGCGTCGAGAACGCCGTGCGGCGCGCCGCGAAGATGGCCGATCCGGCGCTGGGCGACACCTGGGTGGCGTCGTCGCATCTCAAACATCACGTGATCGCCAAGCAGGCGAGCGTGTTCAAGGCGGCGCTTGCCGCGCAGGGAAAGCCCGCGCCGGCGGATTTTCCGGTGTTGCGCAACGTCGTCGTGGCGCCGGACCGGGCAACGGCGATCCGCGAGGCCGGCCCAGCCATCGCCGAGAGCTACCGAATTTTCGGCGATTGGGGTCTGTTCACCGGCGTCGTCGGCGAGGCGAAGGTCCATCCGGAATTCGAGGACCTCCTCGCCGACCGCTTCATCATCGGCTCCCCCGAGGAGTGTGCCGCGCAGATTGCCGAGCTGATGCAGGTCACCGGCTGCAACCGGCTCGTCACCCGCATTCAATGGGTCGGCATGGAGCAGCGCTGCGTCATGCGCACGATCGAGCTGCTCGGGGACAAGGTCGCACCCCTCGTCCGCAAAGCGCTCGCTTGAAGGGACTGCGCCGCGCCTGCGTCAGGGCGGGGCGGTCTTTTGCATGGAAGGACGCTCGGCGATGGGGCGCATCCAGCTCGCGAGCCGCGGACGGCCGGCGGTGAGATCGCCAAGGCCGCGCTTGCGCGCCGTCTCGACGGCGACGGCGAGGATCAGGTGCGCCATGCGCGGAGAGCCCTGGAGCAACGGATCGCTCACGCGGTCCTCGAAGAAATCCGCCATGCGCTCAACGCGCGCGGCCTCATGGGCGAGCGTTTTCGGCGAGCGTTCGTTCTCGGGCCGGACCATCTCGCGACCCCATACGGCGATGCCGTCGCACATGCTGCGCGCCGCGAACTCGAGCCGAAGGTAGGCCCAATCGGGAGCGCCCGACGCGGCGTGGAAGCGCGGCTTGCCGTCGAGGCCGTCGAGATAGGCGCAGATGATCTGGCTGTCCTCCATGGCGGCGCCGGCATCGTCGACGAGAAAGGGCACGCGGCCGGACGGATTGATCCGATAGTAGGGACTGCCGGGGGTGCGTGTTTTCGCCTCGACGATCTCGACGCGATCCTCGAGCGCCTTCTCGATGACGATAATGCGCGCGAGCCGCGCGTAGGGTGAGCCGTAGGTGACGTAGAGCTTCATGTTCACGCGCCATCCCGGTTCTGTCAGCGCAAGCGACTCCTTGGCTGACGGCGGCGGTCTTATACCAGAAGTAAGGCCGCGCAGCGCAGCGGAGCGCGCCCACCACGATCGCTCGACAAACAAATCACTCTGGTGGGCACGCGGTCTCCGCTGCGCTCCACCCGCTTAGAGCGGGGTGACTTTAGGTCGAATCGTCATCCCGCTCTAAGTTTTTGCTGGCGCATGATCTTTTCCGAAAACCGCTTCACACTTTTCGGGATCATGCTCTAGCCACCCTACGAGTCTCGCGGCGTTCCGCTCAGAAGCCGGCGCGCTCCATGCAGGTCGAGAACGCCGTCGCCCGACAAAGATTGCACGCGGCCGCCGCGCCGGGGTGGGGGAAGAAGCGATTACCGCTTTGATTTCGCCGGAACAAAACCGCGGCGCGCCGGTTTTGCCTCGGCGGCCGGCCACTCATCTTCGATCCTGATTGCTCATCGCCCTTCTCGGTCGGGGTCAGCCGGACTTGAGCACGAGCGCGGCAACCTTGCGTCGCCGATATCGAGGTAACGGAGTCTCGCCTTCGAAAGGAGCCTTCGATGACGAAGCGGCGTGTCGTCGGGGCACGAGATCCGCTGGCATCGTCCTCGCCTTTGCCGCCGCTATTCCGGCGCGCGCTCGCTACGGCCGCCTTGCTGGCGAGCGCGCTCGCACCTGCCGCAAGCATGCCGGCGGCTGCCTCAGAACCCGCGGTCGGCTGCGACGCGCAAAGCATGCTTGCCGACCGCGAACCGGTCGAAGCGACCGAGGCTGTCTGCGCCGCTCCCGACCTCGAGCGCGATCATGCCTATTTGATCGAGACCGCAAGGCCGGGCGCCACCATGCTGCGCCAGGGGATGGCTGTGGCGGTCGCGCGCCTTCACCCGGTGTTTGTTCGCCGCCTCGCCGGGGCCATCAGCGAGGCGAGAGACGCGGGCCTGTCGTCCGCCGGGATTTTCTCCGCCTATCGCCCGCCTGCCTTCGGGGTGGGACGATTTTCCGACAAATTCAATTCGCTTCACACCTACGGCCTTGCGGTCGACATGCTGGGCGTCGGCCGCCCGGGCAGCAGCGAGGCCAGGCTCTGGTACGACATCGCCGCACGGCATGGGATCGTCTGTCCCTATGGGGCCGGCAGCCGGCGCGAATGGAATCACTGCCAGCCCACCCGCGTGAAGTCCATCGTGGCCGGCGACCCGCTGCGCGGCACGGTTTCGCCGCAAGGCCCGATCGAGCTCGAAACGATGTTTGCGATGGGAGACGCCCTGGTCAACGGAACCGATCCCGACGCGGCGTCGCCCGAGCCACCGCCGATCGAGGAAAAATTGTCGAGCCGTAACGAGGGACCGCCCCAGGCGCAGCAATCGGCCAGCCGCGCAGAGGCCGTCCAAACGCACCACGACCAAACCGATCCGGTTCACGCGGGGCATGGGCGGTTGAAAGCGGTCGCCGGATCGCTTGCCCATTCCTCGCGGCATGAGGCGCACGGCCAACCAAAGCGCCGGATCGTAGCTGAAAACGCCTCCGGCAAGGGCGAGGCGGGCAAGAAGTACCGGACCGCGAGTTTGCTCAGGCGAGAGGCTTCCGTCACCGACCTCAAGCCGGTCTCCTCCCATGAACACGCGCTCGCGAAGCGGGTCGAGGCGGGAAACGCGCGGGTCAATCGCTCGATCAAGGGCATTTGCCGCGGTTGCTGAGGCCGCGGGTGCACGGCCGGTCCGGCGGCGGAAAACATTCCCGGCGTCAAGGACGTCGAGGATCACGTCGTCTGGGTAGAACCGGTCTCAGGAACCCTTTTGCAGCCCCGGCGCGTCGGTGATTCCACGGCCGCTCAGTGGCCGCTGCGCTTTTTGATGCCGACGACATCGGCGACGCGATGGCTGCCGGCACGATGCCACCGCACTTGCACGCGCGCGCCGACTTTGACGTCCGACCACGCGGCGTGCGCCCCACCGGCGACGAACCGGGTCCTGTCGGTGACGTGATAAGTCCAGGGCCGGTGCCTGCGGACCGCCGTGAAGTTACGCCCGGCGTCGTCGCGCGCGGTCATGGTGCCGCCGCCTCTCGCCGACCCATGATAGGCCGGCGCGGCCGAAGCCGACGCGACGGCAAGCATCGCCGCGGCGATGAAGCCGAGATGAAAAAATAATCGCCAGGATGGTCCCTGGATCGACATCGATCAATTCCCGACGAGAATTAGTTTATCAAGCGGCCGGATTTTAACTTGGCCCACGCGTATGCATCAAGATTCGCAGTCTTCCGGCACGCCGTCAGCCGGCCGGCGGCACGGTCCCGGGTCGCGGATCGAGGGGAACGAGCGCGCAGAGCCCCATCGCCTGTTCGAACAGGGCCGCCGCCTGCAGCAGCGCGGCCTCGCCGCGATGGCGGCCGACCATCTGCAAGCCGACCGGACGGCCATAGCGATCGAAACCGCACGGCACGGCAATGGAAGGTAACGCCATCATGGTGGTGGCCGCGGTGATCAGCGAAGCTCCCAGATAATTCTCGAGGTTCCGGCCGTCGATCGTTTCCGGCATGCGCAGCTCGACGTCGAAAGCAGGCGTCGAGGCCCCCGGCGACACGAGAAGATCATAGGTGGCGAAGAACTCGGCGGCGCGGCGGAACAGGGCGGCACGCTCGCGCTCGGCGGCGGCAAGCTCGCTCGGCGACTGCTTCAGGCCGCGCTCGGTGTTCCAGACGATGTCCGGCTTGATCTGGTCGCGGTGGGTCGCGAGCATCAGCTCGCGCTCGACGACGAAATGCTGCGACCGCAAGGTCAGAAAGGCCTCGGCGATGTCGCCGAGATCGGGCGCGGCCTCCTCGACGATCGCGCCGAGCTCCTCGAAGCGGCGCGCCGCCGCGGCACAGATGTCCCGCGTCTCGCGGTCGACCGGCACCTTGCCGCCGAAATCGGCCGTGTAGGCGACGCGTTTCGGCGCCACCGGGCTCGACACCGCGGCAGTGAACGAGCGATGCGGCGCCTCGAAGGTCAGCGGGTCGCGCCGGCACTCGCCCGCCATGGCGTCGAGAAACAACGCCACGTCGGCGACGGTGCGTGCCATCGGCCCCTGGACCGAGAGCGGCGAGAACAGATTGTTGGAGGTCCCGCGCGTGACGCGACCCGGCGACGGCCGCAAGCCGACGACCGAGCAATAGGTGGCGGGCCGGCGCAGGCTTCCCGCATGGTCGGAGCCGTGCGCGAGCCATATCTCGCCGGCAGCGAGCGCGGCGGCGCCGCCGCCGGTCGAGCCGCCGGAGGTCAGCGCCGTGTTCCACGGATTACGGGTGCGGCCGAAGACCTCGTTGAACGTCGAGCCGCCGGCGCCGAACTCCGGCGTGTTCGACTTGGCGACGACGATGCCGCCCTTGCGCTCGATCCGCTCCACCACCGGGTGCGAGGTTGCCGGCACATGGTCGCGGAAGATCGGCGAGCCATAGGTGGTACGCACCCCGGCGACATCGGCGAGATCCTTGATGGCGACCGGCAGGCCGGCGAGCCAGCCGGGCTCGCCCTCCGCCTCGCGACCTTCGCCGCGCATCAGCCGTTCGGCATGCGCCCGCGCGCGCTCGATGCATAAGGTGGGCAGCGCATTGATCGCGGGCTCGACTTGCGCGATCCGGCGCGCCGCGGCCTCGATCAGGTCGAGCGGCGTGATCTCGCGGCGGCTGAGGCGAAGCACCGCTTCGGTCGCCGTCAGCCGGCACAGCTCATCGGGAGGAGACAACATGGGGCACCAGTCCTAGAGCGTGATGACTTTTCTTCGAGTCGTCATCCCGTTCTAACTTATTGTTGGAGCATGATCTTTTCCGAAAACCGGTATCCACCCCGCATCAAGTGCGGGGCAGGCTTTTTCGGGATCATGCTCTAGCGACAAACGCGTTCGAATAGCCGGCGACCAATTTAACCAAATCCGCCTGCCGCGAGGCGCCGGTCTTGTCGAACAGATGTTTCAGGTGCGTCCGCGCGGTCGTTTCGGAAATTCCAAGTACATCGGCCACCTCCGGAACCCCGCCCACTTCGACGATGGCGAACAACACGCGAAGCTCGCTCGGCGTCAGTTTGTATTCCTGGACGATGACTTCCGGTGGGGAGGGCAGATCCAGGTCCGTCTTGTGCACGAAAATCGTCGCGACCGCACTATAGGAAACGCCGGCCTTGCGCCGTGCGCCCGAGGTCAGCGGCAGCACGTGGGCAACGTATCGTTCGCCCGTCCGCGCTTTCAGCGGCACGGCAAGACCCTTGCGGCCGACGGCGGCGTCGCCCGCCTCGGCGGCGGCGAAACTTTCCAGCAGCGCCCGGTTAGCATGGGAATCCGCTGCGCCGAGACGGCCGCCCAACGCGTGCAGCACGCTTCCATCCGCCACCATGAGGTGCCCGCTCGCATTTGCATGGATGATGCGCCCGGATGCGTCGACCAGATACATTGCGGCCGCGAGGGTATCGAGGCTGTCGGCGAGCGCCGCGGCTTCCACCTTTTGCAAATCGATGACTCTGCCAATGAGCATTGCGCGGCGCACGTGCGGCGCGATCAGACCCATTCGATGTCTGGCTTCGTCGTCGACCACGCCATCCTGGCGCCGCCGAATGACCTGGAACAGCGAACAGCTTATGGCCGATTTTTCGAGCAGACAAAACATGTCGTCGATGATCTGCTGCGGCCCCATCCATTCGAGGGCAAAGCGGGTTCGGCACAGCTCATGGCGGGGAATGATTTCAATGATCTGATGTATCTCTTCGACATTGAAAAAGATAACACCGGGAAACATCGGATTCAGCTTGGCATATTTGTCGATATAGAGCTGGGTGAAACCGGGGTTGTCGCCCCAGGTGAAGTAACGATTGGCGGACTTGCGGATCGAATCCTGAGCGAAAAGATTCGCCGAGCTGCAGCGCACGAACCGACAGGCCTGTTCCAGAACCGACGGCCACAGGCCGGGGTCGAGCGAAGCGTCGTAAATATTGCCGACGAGAGCCGAGAGGTCTTCCAGGTCGGACATTGCGGCCAGGCTCCAACTCTCTCCGAACGGATAGGGCCGACCAACTCTGCGTCAACAAAGTGAAGGTTTTGCGGCCCCTCCCCCAAATGGAGGAGGCGCGTTCACCCTCCTTCCCGCTAGACTTCCAGCGTTTGCGAAATTCGCTTGGATTATCAAGCGCTTCCATCAGCCTTCGCGGCATCGGGAGAGTGCCGTCGATCTCGCTGGTCCCGGCACCGTCAGAAGGGGCGCGCCATGCAGACGATTGGCAACGGTCAATCCGCGTACGTCGGCACCGACCAAATCGAGGTCGGCGACGTCGTGCTGAGCGGCGGTTTTCTCGGCGTCGGCACTCCTTACCAGACTGACGGTAACGGCTTTGGCCTCGAAAGCACGGTGCATAACTCCGGCTGCGTCGCGGCCAACACGACGATCAGCAGTGGCGGAGTCGTGGATGTCGAGAACGGCTGCGAGGTAGACAATACGTTCGTCAATGGTGGCGAGCTGGATGTTTTGGACGCGAACGCCATCGGCGTGGTGATCTCGGGCGGCACGGGGAGCTTTGCCGGCCAGGAAATCGGCGTCACGGTCAGCGCGGGCGGCGTGGTGTTCGTTGACGGCGGTACGATCGTTGGGACCACGCTGATCAACGGGACAGAGACTGTTATTGGAGATGCCGACGACCCCGTCTTCCACGGCGTTGCCAGCAACACGATCATCAGCAGCGCCAGTGTGCAGGACGTCTCCTCGAACGGGGTGGCCACGGACACGACGGTCAGCCGCGGCGGCGCGCAGAATGTTTGGGGGAGCTGGGTCGTCGAAGACTTCGGCGAAGTTGGAGTTATGTTTCGCGCCACGGCCACCGACACGACGGTCACCAGTGGCGGAGTGCAGAACGTCTACAGCATGGATGGCGGCCTCTTCACGCATGGCAAGCCGAGCTCCTTCGGCGGCTTGGCCACCGACACGACGATCAGCAGCGGCGGCACGCAGAACGTTTTTTCCGGCGGCACCGCGAGTGGCACGACGGTCAGCGCGGGCGGCGTACAGGACGTCTACGCCCAGGTTGTCTACTTGGGCACCGCCCTTGGCGGCGGTCTTTCCGTCGACACCACGATCAGCAGCGGCGGCACGCAAAATGTTTCTTCCGGCGGCACCGCGAGCAGCACGATCGTCAGCAGCGGCGGGACCGAGAATGTTTCCTCCGGCGGCACGGCCATTGGTACGACGCTCAGCAACGTCGGCGTCGAGGCCGTTTCGTCCGGCGGTTTCGTCACCGGCACAACGGTCGGCAGCGGCGGCATCTCTCTCGTCCTCGCCGGCGGTACCGCCAGCGGCACCATCGTCGACAGCGGCGGTGGTGAGCTAATCGGCTTTATTTTCGGCTTGAGCGGCGGCACCGGCGTCGGCGCCGTCGTCAACTCGGGCGGTACCGAGCTCGTCGAAAACGGCGGCGTGGCGAGCGGCACGACCGTCAGCGGCCCTGACGCGACCCAGGTCGTTGGGGCCGGAGGCACGGCCAGCAACACGACCCTCGACGGTACCGGCGGCTTCGACCCCGCCACCGAACAGGTCAGCAGCGGCGGCAGGACCATCGGAACACTCGTCGGCAACCACGGGATCCTGACTGTTTCGGCCGGCGGCACCGCCAGCGGGACGACGATCACCAAGTTTGGCATAGAACTCGTTTTCGGGATTGCCGGTGCCACGACGATCAGCAGCGCCGGCAACGAGACTGTGGACTCCGGCGGCATCACTCGCGGCACCATGGTCAGCAGCGGGGGCGATCAGCTCGTGTCTTCCGGCGGCACGGCGAGCGGCACGCTATTGAGCGGCGGATTACTCACTGTCTTGTCCGGCGGGTCGGCGATCGGCACGACGGTGAGCGGAGGCGGCAACGAGACAGTCTCCTCCGGCGCCATCGCCGACTTCACGACGGTCAGCAGCAGCGGGAAGGAGGACATTTTCGGCGGTGCATTTGCCGCCACGGTCAGCAGCGGCGGTACCGAATACGTCCATAGCGGCGGTGCCACCCTCTTCGTTCAGGTCAAGGGCGGTGAACAGGTCGTCCAATCCAATGGGAGCGCCGGCGGCACGACGATCAGCAACGGTGGCGTTCAGGTTGTGTCCGCGGGCGTGACGATCGGCACGACGGTGAGCAGCGGCGGCACGGAGATCGTTTCTTCCGGCGGCACCGCGAGCGGCACGACGGTCACCACCAGCGGGATCGAGATCGTTTCGTCGGGCGGCGTTGCCACCGGCACTATTCTCAGCGCCGGAGGCAACGCTCTTATCCTGTCCGGCGGCACGGCCAGCGGCACAACCGTCCGGAGCGGGGGCGATGAAGCTATCGGCTTCATTTTCAGCTTAAGCGGAGGCACCGGCATCGGCGCAGCCGTCGAGTCGAACGGTACCGAGCTCGTCATGAACGGCGGCGTGGCGAGCGGCACCACCGTCAGCGGCGCCGGCGCGACCCAGATCGTTGCGGCTATCGGTACGGCCAGCAGCACCATCGTCAGCGACGGCGGCAGCGAAACGGTCTCTTCCGGCGGGACGAGCATCAACACCACAATATCGAGCGGCGGCACGCTGGATTTGTTTGGCGGTGCGACTGCAGTCTCATTCGCGATCCTGAGCGGCGGGGCTCTGGATGTGGACTCCGGCTACAGCTTGAGCGGATACGCGGTCAGCAGCGGAACCACGTTGAACATCCTGTCGGCCGGCTTGGCTGTTTCAACCACGGTCAGCGGCGGCTCGGAGGTCGTCAGCGCCGGCGGCAGCGCGAGCGGCACGACGGTCAGCAGCGGCGGCGGCGCCTCGATTGCCGGCACGGCCAGCGGGACGATGGTCGCGAGCGGCGGCTTAGAGTTCGTCGACTCCGGCGGCACCGCGAACGGCACGGCCGTTCTCGGCGGCAGGGAGCAGGTTTTGACCGGCGGCACCGCCATCGGCACGTCACTGAGCAACGGCGGCGTCGAACAGGTCAACCGTGGCGGCACGGCCAGCGGCACGACGGTCGGGAACGGCGGCGTGCAGCTCGTACTGTCGGGCGGTGCGGCCAGCGGCACAACCATCGAGGATGGCGGCACGCTTGAAGTGCTCAGCGGTGGGGCCGCAAGCGATATCACGATCGATTTCGGAGGGACAATCGATCTGGCCGATGTGGCTTTTTCCAGCTCAGGCACTGCTCAGCTCATGCCGGGCAATGTTCTGGCGATCAGCGAAAATGCCATCGTCTATGCTCTCCAGCTCGCCCCCTCGGAGAATTTTGCCGGCGATTACTTCACGCTGTCCAAGGACGCAAACACCGGCACCGACATCAGCGTCGGAAGCTCCCCGAACGACTTGAACGCCGACACGATGTCCGATCTCGTGTGGCAGAACAACGATGGCCTACCGGCGATCTGGCTGATGAACGGCACGGCTTTGATCGGCGCCGCCGCGCTGCCGAACCCCGGCTCGTCGTGGCATGTCATGGCCTCGGGCTATTTCGATCAGGACAACAAAGCCGACCTGGTCGTGCAGAACGACGACGGGCTGCCGCAAATCTGGCTGATGAACGGCGTCAGCGTCGCGAGCACGCTCGCCCTGCCGAACCCGGGACCTTCGTGGCACGTGATTGCCAGCGGCGATTTCAACGGCGACCGGAACCCTGATATTTTGTGGCAGAACAACGACGGTCTGCCGGCGATCTGGGAGATGAACGGCACATCGGTCGCGGGCGGCACCGTGCTGGCGAACCCGGGTCCGAGCTGGCACGCGATCGGCGCCGGCGATTTCAACGGCGACGGCAGCGCCGACATCCTGTGGCAGAACAGCGATGGCGCCGCCGCGATCTGGGAGATGAACGGCGCCTCGATCATCGCTGCCGCCGTGCTGCCGAACCCGGGCTCCGCGTGGCACGCGATCGGCACCGGCGACTTCAACGGCGACGCCAAAGCCGACGTCCTGTGGCAGAACAGCGACGGCTTGCCGGCGATCTGGGAAATGAACGGCACCTCGATCATCGCAGGCGTCGTGCTGCCGAACCCCGGGCCATCGTGGCACGCCGTCGGCACCAGCGATTTCAACGGCGATCGCATGGCCGACATCATCTGGCAGAACGCAGACGGCCTACCGGCGATCTGGGAAATGAACGGGACCTCGGTTGAGACCGCTGCCGTGCTGCCCAACCCGGGCACGAGCTGGCAAATCAAGGACGACGGGCCGATACCATTCGATCAGATGGGCCCCGCCCAACAGCCCGCGCTCCACCTCAACCCGCCCGACACGGTGCAGAAACTGTTCACCGGCACGGGTTGAGTTGCATCATTCGTCGCGACGCCAGATTTCGTAGCCGATTTCCTTGGCGATCATGCCGTCGCGGATATGGAAGTTGTGGAGCAGCCGCATCTTCACCTTGGTGCCGATGGGGAACGGGCAATTCTCGAAGCCGTCGCCGGAGAGGCGGAACGTCGCCCACATATCGTCGAAGACGCGGTCGGGGGTGGCGAACCGCTCGATCGGATGAAACGCGATGCCCTCCGCCGAGTCGAATACGCGCAAATACATCTTTTTGATCGTTTCTCGCCCTTTGTAGCTCACGCCACGCGCCGGCGTCTCCCACAGGGCATCTTCGGTGTAGAGCTTGATGCACTCGTCGATGCGGTCGGGATTTTCCTCGTGCAGGTGCATGTCGACCAGATCGAGCGCGTACTGGCATTTTTCTTCGTAGGTTTTCGCCAAGTTGCGACGCGCCAGGAGCTGTTCGACGGTTTCGCGCGATCTCTCGATGAGGCTCATATTTTACTCCGGTCTGCGGTGGCGCACGGCAACGATATTGCGACCACAATGTCGGGTCAATCACGCGCAGGTATCGAACGAGAACGCGAAAATGTCGCGCGGCTGCTCGCCTGCGGCCTTGTTGCAGTCACACGACGGTGGCTCCTGTCGCAGCGCCGAGGACATGCGGAAGCAAGGGAGGGGTATGGCGATGGTATCCACGGTGAGTCGCCGACAAGGCGATGTTTCCGACGATTTGTTGCTCGTCGACAGCCCACCGTTGCGCGGCCGGCTGGGCGAGCCCGAATTTTCCGATCGCTCCTTGTCGAGCGCCCGGCCGTCGTTTGCCCGGCGCGCCTCACGCGCGCTCCTGCGTTTCCTCATCGCCTGCGGCGTCGGCGTCGCTGCCACCCTCGCCTGGCAGTCGTATGGCGACGCGGCAAGGCAGACGGTTGCCACCTGGGGCGAGCAGAACGGCTTGTCCATGGCTTGGCTGCGTTCCGAAGGGGCAGCCGCGCCGTCTTCGCCGAGAGGTCCCGCAAGCTCGAGCGAATCGGCACGCGCGCCGCAGCCGGCACCCGAGAGCGCGCCCGGCCTGTCCGCCGCCGACGTGCAGCAGCTCAAAACGATGACGCTTGGCGTGGTCTCGACGCTGACCGCGATGCGGGAGCGGATCGATCAACTCGGCTCCGCCCAACTTCAAACGGCAAACGATGTCGCGAAATTGCAGGCGGCGGAGCAGGAGATAAGACAAAAGATCTCCGCGATTCCGGCGCGACCCCCTGCTCCACCGCCGAGCAAGCCGGCAACCGCGGCGTCGCCGCGCGCGCCGACGGCGCCGCGCTGACCGCATCCGCGACGGTTTGAACGTTGCCAGACACAGCGGCGCGCTAGTGCGGGAAGGAGGAAAGGCTCATTATATCGGCGGGGGCTTGAGGCACCCGGTCGGACATGGCGACCAAACCCGCGAAGGAACCGCAAAAACGGCACGGCAGCGGGGCGCGCGATGGCGCGCTTGTCGATCTCGCGCTGCAGGGCGGCGGATCGCACGGGGCATTCACCTGGGGCGTGCTCGATCGGCTCATGGACGAGCCGTGGCTGCGCATCGACGGGATATCGGGCACGTCGGCCGGCGCGATGAACGCCGTCGTGCTGGCCAGCGGTTTTGCGGCCGATGGGCCGGCCGGCGCCAAGTCCGCGCTCAACGCGTTCTGGCGGCGGGTCGCGGACCAGGCGCGGTTCAGCCCGATCCGGCGAAGCCCGCTCGACGTCCTGCTCGGCCGCTGGACCCTCGATACGTCGCCCTTCTATCTCTTTTTCGACCTGGCAAGCCGTGTTTTCTCGCCCTATGACCTGAATTTCGCCGGCACCAATCCGCTGCGGAGAATCCTTGCCGACTCCGTCGATTTTGCGCGCGTTGCGGATTGTCCTATCCGGTTGTTCGTGACGGCGACCAACGTTCACACCGGCCGCGGGCGCGTGTTTCGCAACGCCGAGCTTACGCCCGATGTTTTGCTTGCCTCCGCCTGCCTGCCGACGCTCTTCCATGCGGTAGAGATCGATGGCGAGCCTTACTGGGATGGCGGTTATTCCGGCAACCCGACGATCACGCCGCTGGTACGGGACTGTGACTCGCAGGACACGCTTCTCGTCGCCGTCAATCCGGTCGAACGACCGGGCACGCCGCGCTCCGCGCGGGAAATCCTCGACCGGCTCAACGAAGTCTCGTTCAACGCCACGCTGCTCAAGGAACTGCGCATGATCGCGCTGTTGCGGCAGGTCGCGGACGCGGGAAGCTCGGAGGGACGCAAGTGGGCCGAGATGCGCATTCATCTCATCGCCAGCAAGGTTCTGGCCGAGCTCGGCGCATCGTCGAAATTCAACGCCGAATGGGACTTCCTGTGTATGCTGCGCGACGAAGGCCGCCGTGCCGCCGAGGCCTTCCTGACCGCCGACAGCAAGAACATCGGCAAGCGCTCGTCGATCGATCTGGATATGCTGCTGCAGCAGGTTTGATCGGGTCGCACCGGCCCGCCGCCGCCTAGTTCACCATCAGCGAACCTCACCGAGTTCATCTTATGTCGACGCTGCTGCGATGGCCGGCTGCGGGGCTCAAGCTCCTGGTCCAGATCATCGTCATCACATGGACCACGCTCGCCATTTATTATTCCAACCTGCCGCGGCCCGAGCAGCGGCTGGGATTGGCCGTGGCGTTTGCGGCGTTCGCGATCTGGGCGTTCTGGCTGTCGCGCCGCAGGTACATGCCGGCGGCAGGATTCGCGGCGGCGGCCCTAGTCGTCGTCTGGTGGCTCACCATTACTCCCTCGCACGATCGCAACTGGCGCCCGGAGGTAGCCGTGATGCCGCGGGCGTTCATCGACGGCGACCATGTGCACCTGACCGGCGTCCGCAACTTCGACTACCGCAGCCGGAACGATTTCACGGTGCATTATGAAGAGCGTGACGTCGATCTCTCGCACTTGGCGGGCCTCGATTTTTACGTGTCCTACTGGAGCGAAGGGCCGGTCGCCCACACGTTCGTGAGTTTCCTGTTCGACAACGCCCCGCCCGTGAGCATCTCAATCGAGACACGGCCGGAGGTCGGCCGCGGTTTCGAGCCGGTCGCCTCCATGTTCAAGCAATTCGAGTTGATCTATGTGGTGGGCGAGGAACGCGACATCGTGGGCGTACGCGCTATTCACCGCCGGGAGTCGGTGTACCTCTATCATCTCAATAGCTCGCTCGCGGACACGCGGACGCTGTTGCTTGTCTATCTGGCGCGGATCAACGAACTCGCCGACCGGCCGGAGTTCTATAACCTGCTGACCAACAGCTGCACCATCAACATCATTCGCTACGCGAACGCCGCCGGGCGGAAGGGGCGGTTCGACATCCGTCATCTCCTCAACGGGCTGATCGACAGCTATCTCTACCACTCGGGGCGGGTCGACACGACGTTGCCGTTCGAAGAACTGCGGCGACGCTCCAAAATCAATGAGGCCGCGGAGGCCGCCGACGGCGGCCCCGAGCCGGGTTTCTCGCAACGCATCCGCGCATCGCTGCCGGTATTTGCTCGCTGACCACCGGCCGGACGGCGCTCGTTGTTTTCTTTACTGCGCAGATCTGTTGCGGGCGTCGCGCGCCGCCTGCGCGTTTCGTGTCGCCTGCGATACGCTGCCGATCCTTGCCGGTGGAACCCGGGTGCGCCGCCGTCGGTTCGGCAGCGGATGCATGCCTTCGCTCGGCGTGTCTCCGGCCGGGGGCCACGCAGCAAACTGAGCGGCACGGCGCATGGCGAGAGCTCGGCGCGCGGCCTCGGTGTGCGCAGTCCGCGCCGCAAGCTTCTCCATACGATCGATCTCGCGGTTCACCCGTTTCAAGGCGGCGTCGGACCGATCATCGCCCTGGCGGTTGTCATCATGTTGGGTTCGATGCTTTCGTTTTAGTCAATGCGCGCACCCGCGGCGCACGCCAGGACGCGACCCGGTCGACCGGCGTCAGCGTGTCCCCTGCCGCGCGCTCGCCGGCGACCTCGACGCTCGCGCCGGTCTCCCCGCGCGGCAGGAACCCGGGCACGTACAGGCTCGCGAGGCCCAGCCAAAACGCCGCGCGCAAGAAGAACCACGCTAACCTGAACATGGGTCGGCGCTCGACCATGTTGAGTCACGGCTTTCTCAGGGATGCCGGGATGATACGGCGCCGATGACCCGGCCGCACGCGAATGTTTAATGCAAGGTTAACACCGGCGAGTCGTCGTGTGACGCCCTCGCTTGGCCTACATTGGCCAACTGCCTATGCGGCGCGTGACTTGACTGCCTGGATGCGCAGCGCGCGCATTTGCGAGAGTTGCCGGGTTCTCGCTTTTTCGTTCGCAGCCAGCACGAGCCAGCGATCTGCCATCCGGTTCCACACGGCCTTGGTTTCAAGGTCGCGCGTGAACCTTGCCATGCGCCGACATTCATCGGCATGGACTTGGAACTTCTCCACGACGTCCATTGGCTGCCCCCATAAAGCAACGAATAATTGGCAATGCGCTGGGCAGATGTCTGGTTCCGGACGATGTCGGAATTTATTTGGACGGCAGATTGACGGTAACAAGGTAAAGGCGACGGTAATCGTTCCGCCCGGTACCCGACTTTAGAGGTAAATGGATGCTGCGAGGCGCACGAGATGAGAAGCCAAACCACGCCGAACCGATAGCTTTGCGCCAACTGGCACCGCAACGCCGGGGCCATCAAGCTCCGGCATGGGATCAGACCAAACTGCGCGCCAGAGCAAGCACGCGGCGGCATTGATCCTCGGTTCCGACCGTAATGCGCAGGAAGTCTTCGATGCGGGGTTTCTGGAAATGGCGTACCACAACGCCGCCCTCGCGAAGCTTGGCAGCAAGATATGCGCCGCCGCGGCCGGGATGGCGCGCGAAGACGAAGTTCGCCACCGACGGCAAGACCTCGAACCCGAGCTCGCAAAGGCCGCGCACCAGCGCTTCGCGATGGGCAACGATGCGTTCGCGCGTCTCCTTAAACCAGTCGTCGTCGTTTATCGCCGCGACCGCACCGGCGATGGCGAGGCAATCGAGAGGGTAGGAATTGAAGCTGCCCTTCACCCGCTCGAGGGCCTCGATCAAAGGCCGCTGGCCGATGGCAAAGCCAACTCTCAGTCCGGCGAGCGCGCGCGACTTGGAGAGGGTCTGGACGACGAGCAGATTGTCGTGGCGCGCGACGAGCGAAACGGCGCTCTCGGCGCCAAAGTCGACATAAGCCTCGTCGACGACCACCAATTGGTCGGGATGTTCCGCCAGCAACGCCTCGATCACCGTGCGCGGAAGCCCAATGCCGGTGGGGGCGTTCGGATTGGGCAGAAGGATGGCGCAGCACGGTCGCCGGAAATCGGCAATTTGCACCCGCATCGCGGCATCGAGCGGCACCTCCTCGTAGCGTATTCCATATAACCGGCAGTAAACCGGGTAGAAGCTGTAGGTGATATCGGGGAACAGGAGCGGCGCATCGTGCTTGAGAAGCGCCTGACAGGCATGGGCGAGAACCTCATCCGAGCCGTTGCCAACGAACACCTCGTCCGGCGCAACACCGTAGTGGGCCGCAATCGTCTCACAGAGAGCGGAAGCGCCCGGGTCGGGGTAGAGGCGCAGCCGATCCGTCGCCGCGGCGATCGCATCGAGAACGCGGGGCGAAGGTCCGTAAGGATTCTCGTTGGTATTGAGCTTGATTATGCCGTCCAGCTTCGGCTGCTCGCCGGGCACGTATGGCGACAGCCCGTGGACGACTGAACTCCAGAACCGGCTCATGATGTAACGACCCAGCGGCGGGGTCGTCACACTAGGAGATGCCGAGGATTGGCGAAAGTTTGCTCTGCGCCCGACTGCGGTCCCCGCTTCGGGACAAACCGAGACCTTTGGACAGCGTCAACGCGACACCATCGGCCCTTCCTCCCATCCTGCAGACCGGAACCGAGTCCCCGCCGGATGCATTCAAGCCTGCAGTTGCCCCACGTACTCCATGGCGTGGCGAGCGTGCCGGATGGCGCGCCGTCTTCCGTGGGGAGGAGTCGCGTTCATGCCAAGGGCTCTGGCCGTCGGAATCTTCCTTCTTCTCTCTTCGCTAGCCGCGGCCGCCTGCCCAGGTAATCCGACTGCGCTCGGAACCGAGCGCACGCTGGTGATCGATCCGAGCGAGTTCCGTCACGTCGGAACGATGCAGTATCGCGAGACGCTGCCGCTCGCCGACCACGAGGTGGTGCTCACCTTCGACGACGGGCCCCTCTCGCCGCACACGGGCCGGGTACTCGACCTGCTGTCATCTCAATGCGTGAAGGTCACCTTTTTCGATGTCGGGCGTATGGCGACCACTTATCCATGGCTCGTCCGCCGCGAATACGAAGACGGTCACACTGTCGGGACGCACACACAGAACCATCCCCTCCGGGTGTCCTCGGACGAGGCGCTCGAGCGCGACATCGAGGATGGGATCGCATCGCTCGATCGTATCCTTGATCCGGGTGAACTGGCCCCGTTCTTCCGCTTTCCCGGCCTGGTCCATCCGGCAGCGGTCGAGGACCATCTCGCCTCACAGGGCATCGTCGTGTGGAGCGCCGACGTGGTGGGCGACGACTGGAAACGGATATCCCCGCGTGAGATCGTGAGGCGCACGATCGCCCGTCTCGACCGAAAAGGAAGGGGCATCGTGCTGCTGCACGACATTCACCCGCGAACCGTGGCTGCCCTTCCGGCATTGTTCGCCGCGCTGAGGCAGCGCGGCTATCGCGTCGTGCACGTCGTTACCGGCCAGTTCGTCGCGGAACAGCAGGCATGGTCGTCGGCCATTCCCTGAACAGCGCCGAAGTCAGCCGCCGGGAAAGCGTCACAGGCTGTTGAGAAAATTCACCAGATCCTGCTTTTGTTGCTGCGTGAAGCCGATGTTGAAGCGCTGGTCGTAGAAGTTGACGACGTCGAGCAGGCTCGCCGCCGAACCGTTGTGGAAATAGGGCGCGCGTGCCGCCAGGCCGCGCAGGATCGGCCCCTTGAGCTTGCCGATGTCGGCGCAGTTTCCGGTGATCATCGCGCGGCCGGGATCGGTGACGACAAAGGTCTGGCCCTCGAGGAGACCCTGCGTGCATTTGAGGGTGAAAACCGGCAATCCGGAGATGTCGAGAGCCGGCGGGCTGTTGCGGCCAGCGTCGGCGATGCCGATGTTCAACGGCGCCTTGACCGAGTGATCTCCCACGTTCGGGGTGTCGTGGCAGGTGCCGCAGAAACCGTTGAAGACCGGCATGTTGAGCGCGTCGTTGAGGCCGGCCACACCGGTGATCTTGATCGGCGTGGTGTTGAACACTTCCTCACCGCGCGCGATCGACTGCCGGTCCTGGGTCTCGGCGGTCATGCCGCGCAGCCCCAGCCACGCCCTGAACAGATCGAAGATGTTCGGGTCGAACGTCGCGGCATTCTGCCCGAACGGATCGTTCACGCCGATGAAGAACTTGCTCAGTTGCAAGGACAGCGCAATGGGGCCGCCCGTCGCCCCGGCCTCATATAAAGCGTGGGCGTTGTTGTCGAAAATCTGCGCGGTGAACAAGCCGGTTTCGAAAGCGACGATCTGGTCCTGCTGAGCGAGGCTCGGCGCGGTATTGGCCTGGGCATGGCCGAGGGTCGCGTCGATGGATTGCTGGGCGAGGGTGGGCTCGCGCCCGTCCCACATGATCGTGCTCAGGAAGCCGAGATTGGTCGAGGGCAGCGGCCGCCGGTACATCGACATGGTCCCCGTCGTCCGGCTGGTCAGGCCGGTCGCACGGCTTGTCGTGCAGTTGTAAGGATCCTCGACCTTGGCCACCTCGAACTGCAAATTCGGCGCCGCCGGCAAGGGAAGGCCGATGCGGATCAAGCCTTTGTCGTTCAACAGCTTGAACGCGCGCTGCTTGGCCGCGAGCGTCGACACGTCGTCGCTCGGACAGGTGGCGCCGTCGACGAGGCGGAAAATCGGATCGCTCCCGCCGCTAGCGTCGAACCGCGCACGCACGCTCGCCGCGCTCACCGTCCAGCCCGTCTGGGGCTGATGGCAGGTGAAGCAGGTGCGGCCGTTGGTGCCGAGATTCTGGAAGAACGGATTATTTGCGGTGATGGTCGCGGCGCCGGGCTGGAAGGTGCCGACTTGCCCGCTGGGATCGCCGTCGACTTCGAGCTTGGGAATGATCAGCGGCGTCGGCTGGGAGCCCTGGTCGGAATCTTTGTACTGGCGCATTTGCTGGGCGTGGCCGATCGCGCCGGGCTGCCAATTGAGATTTTGAGAGGGATCGACGTTGCCGCCGCTCTGAGCCCGGGCAATGCGCGGTGCGCCACCCAAGATGCAGACGAATGCAAGCGCCGAGACTGACGACCAGAGGAGCGAGCGACGAAGGAACGCGGTCCGTGCGGTTTTGTTCATTTGACCCTCCCGTGCTCAGTTCGAACGGCGAACGGAGTCATCTCGCCGGTGGCAGACCGGTCTTGACGACGGCGGTCGGCCCGAGCAGCTCTTTTGATCGCGGATCGGGATCAAATTTAGAGCCTCAAGACCTCCGCGTCTGCGACTTGCTTCACACAAATACGAGCACGCCGTTCACTTGAACATTTCGAATGCGGAACTATCCGGCCGCCATGAAGGCCTGTGCGATGTCGGCGCCAAATCCCATGGCGAAGAACAGGCCGGTCACGGCGAGGCCGAGCGCCGACCACAGGCAGGCGAGGCGAAAGTCGTCCGTAACGGTGAAGCCGCGGCGCGATGTTGCGCGTACCGTCGGCAGCTCGAATCGAATCATCGTCATGGCGGCAGTCTCCTTTCGATGTCCGCGGTCCGACGCGCGTCGCGCCGGCGGGAATAGACCCGGCGGGACCGGGTTAGAACAGGTTTTCGATCTTCTGATCGGGCAAGGCCCAAGCGTTCGACATCAGAGCGAACGCGTCGATCTGGGGAGGCGTCGGGCCGTGCGCAGGCCCATTCGGCTCCGCGAGCATGGCGAGCGCGCCGGATGCGGCGAGGATGCCGGCGACCAGGGCGACGGGAAGGGCTGCTTTACGGCTGAACATCGTGACCTCCATCCGAAGTTCGGGGCGGCGCGGAACGACGGGGAGAGTGACAGGACGCACAGACGCGCGCTTTAAGGCGGCCTTAATTTTTCCTTAGGCTCGTCTTGATTTTTCGGCTTCCAAAGGCGTCCGGGACCGGCCATGGGGCCGCGACCCATGGAGATCGGCAAGTTGCTGTATGTCTTCGAAAATTTTACGCTCGATACGGATCGGCGCGAGTTGCGTCGGGAGTCCGACCTTGTCCCGGTTGAGCCGCAAGTTTTCGACATCCTGGAATATCTTCTGCGCAACCGCGACCACGTGGTCAGCAGAGACGACCTGATCGCCTCCATCTGGGGCGGCCGGGTCGTTTCCGAATCGGCGTTGAGCACGCGCATCAATGCAGTGCGCACCGCGCTTGGCGACAGCGGGGCCAAACAGCATCTGATCAAGACCTTTCCTCGCAAGGGCGTGCGCTTTGTCGGGAAAGTGCGGGACGACCGGAGTTCGGGCGGCGGGTCCTCCATCGCGGTTCCTCCCTACGACGGAGCGCACTCGCAGCTTGTCGGGGCGATGGCGGAAAAGCCGCATCTGCCATTTCCCGACCGACCCTCGATCGCGGTTTTGCCCTTTGCCAATTTGAGTGCCGATCCCGAGCAGGAGTATTTCGCGGACGGGATCGCCAACGACATCATTACGGCGCTGTCTTGCTACCCTTCGCTGCTTGTCATCGCCCGCAATTCTTCGTTCAGCTTCAAAGGCATCGACGTCAACGTGCAGCGGATCGGCCGCGATCTCGGGGTGCGCTATGTGCTCGAAGGCAGCGTGCGCAAAGTGGAGGCTCGCGTCCGGGTCACCAGCCAATTGATCGAGACCGAATCGGCAACCCACATCTGGGCGAACCGCTACGACGCCAACGTCACCGACATTTTCGCCGTCCAGGACGAGATCACGCACGCCGTGAGCATCGCGATTGCGCCCGCGGTCGCCGACGCCGAGCGTCATCGCGCGGTGCGCAGATCACCCGACAACCACGACAGCTGGAGCGCCTACCAGCGCGGCCTGTGGCACTTGAGCCGGACGACGCCCGACGACAACAAGGCGGCGCAGCAATGCTTTGCGACGGCGATCGCCATCGATCCCACGTTCTCGGGCGGCTACAGCGGGCTTGCGCTGGCCCAGATGCAGGAGTCCGGGCTGTTCGCGACGCGCGCCGTCGCGGACGCACGCATCTCGATAAAGGAGCTGGCGCTGCGGGCCGTGAGCAACGACGAGAGCGACGCCGAGGCGCACGCGTGCCTGAGCTGGGCGCTGAACTTTGACGGCGACTACGACGGCGCGCTGGCCGAAGCGCGGCGGGCGCTGGCGATCAGCCCGAATTTGGCGAGCGCGCATCGCGCGTTGGGCACGACGCTCATCTTCGCCGGCGAACCGAAGCAAGGGCTCGTCGCCCTGCAAACCAGTATCCGGCTCGACCCGCGCGACCCGCTGCTTCCATGGCACCTCAACCGCATGGCGATCGGCCATTATTTCGCAGGCGAATACGAGGCGGCCGTCGACACCGCGCGACGGGTGATCCGTCTGCATCCCAACTTCCCGCTGATATACCGCTGGCTCGCTGCAGCGCTCGGCCAGATCGGACGCGTGGAAGAAGCGCGCGATGCGCTCGACAAAGCAATCGCGATCAGCAGCGGCTCGTTCGACATGTACGTGCGCGAACGCGTTCCCTGGCACCGCGCCGAGGATTACGAGCATATGCTCGACGGCCTCCACAAAGCCGGGTGGCAGGGATAGAGCGCGCGGACGTCGGCCTGAAATGCGAGCGGACGCCGAACCTTGATCGCACGGCGCGTCGAGTCTATGTATCGAGCGTCGGGGCGGCGCAGGCTCCCGGCGCCTTCAAGACGGTTCCCGTCCAAGTCCTGCTCGCAGTCCGCGCGCACGCGCGGGCGGGAGCACGATCATGAACGCGGAGCCGTTTTCCGTATCCAAGCCACCAGCTCGCCTCGGCCGCATCGCCATCCTGTGGCGCGGCGATGAAACGGCGCGCCGCAGCGCCGCGCCCGAAACCAGCCGGTTCAAGGCCGTCTTCGCCACGCTCGCCTATCTCGGCATCGAAGCAGAACCGGTGGTCTACGAGGACGATGTCCTCGACGCCGTGCGCGCCCGGCTCGCCGCGCTCGATGGCGTGCTCGTCTGGGTCAACCCGATTCACGAGGGGCGCAACCGCGCCAATCTCGACGCGCTGCTGCGCGAGGTCGCGGCGCGCGGCGTCTGGGTGAGCGCCCATCCCGACGTGATCCTCAAGATGGGCGCCAAGGAGGTGCTCCATCGTACCCGCACCATGAGCTGGGGCTGCGACACGGCGCTCTATCGAACCGCCGAGGCGATGCGCGCCGAATTGCCGGCGCGGCTCGCCGCCGGCCCGCGTGTGATCAAACGCAACCGCGGCAACGGCGGCCAGGGCGTGTGGAAAGTCGAGACGCTGGCGCCTGCGCGCAACCGACCGATGGTGCGCGCGCTCGATGCCACGGAGGACGCATCAGAGGAGCTGGCGCTCGAGGAGTTTCTCGAGCGGTGCGCCGCGTATTTCGACGACGGCTGCGTGATCGATCAGCCGTTCCAGGCGCGCCTGAGCGAAGGCGTCGTGCGCTGCTACATGGCCGGCGATCGCTGCGCCGGCTTCGGCCACCATAAGGTCAAGGCCCTGGTCGAGGCGCCGGCCGCGCGTGCGGAGGCGGGCCCGCGGCTCTACACCGGCAATGCCGACCCGCGCTTCCAGCGCCTGCGCCGGTTGATGGAAGACGAGTGGACGCCGCAGCTCACCTCCTTACTGGATATCCCGCGGCGCGACCTGCCGATGATCTGGGACGCGGACTTCATGCTCGGCCCGCGCGGCGCCGACGGGACCGACAGCTACGTCCTCGGCGAGATCAACGTCAGTTCGGTGTTCCCGATCCCCGACGAGGCTTCGGTGGAGATCGCGCGCCGCGTTGCCGACCGGCTGCGCGCGAAGCTCTGAATTATCTCGAAAGGTTACGAGGACGTCCGCTGACGTCACGCTCGCCCGCGTGATGCGCCGACATTGCGTGTCGCGGATTTTCTGCGCGTGCAGCCGCCGATAAATCCGGCCCGTACAGTTTCGGTATACGCGAGGAGCGCCCCGTTCACAGGACGAAGGGAACCAGCATCCGTGTTCGCCGCATATAGGCCGGATATCGCTCCGGAAATTGCGCGATCATGATTTCCTCTTCGCGGCGCGCGCTATAGGCAAAATACCCGCCGAACAGAACGAGCGGCACAGCCCAGAAAGCGCTGGCCCCTATCGCTGTGCCCAACATCGCAAGCATGATGCCGCTATAGATCGGATGCCGCACATAAGCGTAGGGACCTTCCGTCACGAGTTCCGGATTTTCTTTACGCGAGATGGGCATGCCCCAGTTCCGGCCGAGATAGAGGCGGGCGAGGATCGCAAGTCCCATTCCGGCAACGCACAGCACGACACCGGCGATGCCGAGAACCACGCTTTGTTTCTGATATGCCTGCAACTCGCGAAACGCGTGGCGCACTGGCGGGACCGCGAGCACGATCAGCGCCAGCGCCACGACCGTAAGCCGCCGGCCGATTCCGCTCCAAACCTGCCGCGAGCCGAGGCTGCGCTTTGCGCCGACTGCCGCTATGGCCCAAAAAATGATGAGGCCGAGCCAGAGGGCAACGAACAGCCAACGATAGATGGTCATGCCTGGGCACTTCAGAGCAAACCGGGCGCAATCGCGCTTCCGCTCTTCGCGCGTGACCGCCCGCTCAAGATGACAGATGGGGGTTTGGCCTCGTGTGTCAATCGGCGCGGAAGTCCGGGCCTTCCTAGTGTCGCGGTTCCGAAGTTCGCCTGATTTTGCCGCAGGCTCCGAAGCGAACTTCGGAATCGAAGGACACTAGCGAACGCCGCCGTGCTCATGGATGGCGCGCCACACCCGCTCGGGCGTCGCCGGCATCGCGATATCGCCGATCCCGAGCGGTGCCAGCGCATCCAGGATCGCGTTCATCACCGTCGGCGTGGCGGCAACCGTTCCGCCCTCGCCGACGCCCTTGACGCCGATCGGGTTGGATTTGCTGGCAACCGGGCTGAAGTCGACGCGCACGTCCGGCAGCACGTCGGCGCGCGGAACCGCATAATCCATCAGACTGCCGGTCACGAGCTGACCGCTGTCGGCGTCGTAGACGATGTCCTCGAGCAGCGCCTGGCCGACGCCCTGAGCGACGCCGCCGTGAATCTGCCCCTGGGCCAGCAGCGGATTGATTACGGTGCCGATGTCGTCGACCACCGCATAGCGGTCGAGCGTGACCGCGCCAGTCTCCGGATCGACCTCGACTTCGCAGATGTGACAGCCGTTGGGAAAGCTCGGCACGTTCGCGGAAAATGCGCCGGCGCCTTGCAGGCCGACGCCGAGCTCGCTCGGCAGTCCGACCGGTATGAACGACATCTGCGCCACCTGTGCGATCGGCATCGCCTTGTCGGTACCGGCCACGGTGAACTTGCCGTTCTCGAAGACAATGTCGCTCTCGTTCGCCTCCATGAAGTGGCCGGCGAAACGCTTGCCGCGCTCGATCACCTCGTCGGCCGCGGCGCGCAGCGCGCTGCCGCCGACCATGGTGCTACGCGAGGCGTAGGTGCCGCGGCCGATCGCGACCTCGTCGGTGTCGCCCTGGGCGAGGCGAATGCTTTCCGGCGGAACGCCGAGCCACTCCGACGCCATCTGGGCGAAAGTGGTCTCGTGCCCCTGCCCGTGCGAGAGCAAGCCCGACACGATGGTGAGCGTGCCGCTCGGATCGAAACGCAGCTCCATGCGGTCGTTGAAGATGCCGGTATTGTCGACGTAGTAGACGATGGCGCGTCCGCGCCGGCGGCCGTCCTTCGCGCTCGCCCCGCGGCGCGCTTCATAACCGCTCCAGTCGGCGAGCGCCTGGCACTTCTCCATGGCGGCGGCATAGTTGCCGCTGTCGTAGGTCCAGCCCGTCTTCGTCTGATACGGCATGCCGCCGGGCGCGATGAAATTTCTTCTGCGCAGCTCGGCGCCGTCGATTCCGATCTCGCGCGCCGCCTGATCGATGAGCCGTTCCATGATGTAGACGGCCTCGGGCCGCCCGGCGCCGCGATAGGGATGGGTCGGCGCGGTGTTGGTGAAGACCGCGCTGCTCGCGACCGAAACCGCCGGTACGTCGTAAACGGTCGGGGCAAGGCGGAGCGAAAAGACCACCGGCACCGCACCCGCTCCTTCGATATAAGCGCCGACGTTATGCAGCGCCGACCAGCGCAGGGCGAGAAATTTGCCGTCGCGCGCGAGCGCGAGTTCGGCGGTGACGCGCTGGTCGCGCCCGTGGTCGTCCCCCATGAACGCCTCGGAGCGTGTCGCGATCCATTTGACCGGCCGCCCTACCCGCCGCGCCGCCCAGACGACGACCGCCTCTTCGGGATAGACGAGGCCTTTCATGCCGAAGCCGCCGCCGACGTCGCGCGCAACGACCCTGATACGGCCCTCGGGCACGTGCAGGATCTGATGGCTGAGCTGATGGCGCACGCCATGCACGTTCTGGGTCGAGGTGTAGAGCGTGAAGCGGCCGCTGCCGGCGTCATAGTCGCCGATGCAGCCGCGCGGCTCCATGGTCATGGCGTTGAGCCGGTTGTTGAAGAGCTCCAAGCGCGTGACGTGATCGGCGCGCGCAAAGGCTCCGTCCACGTCCCCGACATTGCCCATGCGCAGCACGAAGCAAAGATTGTTTGCTGCCGCGTCGTAGATCTGCGGGGCGCCGGGCTTGACCGCCTCGGCGGTGCTCACCACGGCGGAAAGCGGCTCGTAGTCGATTTCGACCTTGTCGGCCGCGTCGCGGGCGGCAGCCTCGGTGAGCGCGATCACGACCGCGACGCGCTCGCCGACGTAGCGCGCGCGCGCGATCGCCAGGGGCGCATGCTGGGTGCGATGACCGTTCGGACCGCCCATGTCCTCCGGCATCATTTCCGGGGCGGTCGCCCCGAGACCGTCGGCGGCCCAGTCCTTGCCGGTGAGGACCGCGACCACGCCCGGCAGCTTCTCCGCCGCGGCGACGTCGATCGACCGGATCGCCGCATGGGCATGGGGCGAATAGAGAAACACCGCATGGGCCTGATGGGGAAGATCGATGTCGGCGACGTAGCGCCCGCGGCCGGTGACAAAGCGCGCATCTTCGCTGCGCCGAACCGGTTGTCCGATGCCGAAACGCATGCTGAAGTCCTTAAGGGCAAAACGCGTCAGGAGCGCGAAACGCGCGACATCACTTGAATTGGCGAAAAACGTCAAGCCGGCGTTTCGGCCTGCGAAATGATACGGGCGCGGATCAACGCGACGCCCGCGGGAGCCAGAAAGTCAGCAAGCCCAAGACCGGCAGCCAGGCGCAGAGCTTGAACATGGGGACGATGCCGACATGGTCGGCCAGCACTCCAATGCCCGCGGCCGCCAGCCCGCCGAGCCCGAACGCCAAGCCATAGAACAATCCGCCGACAAGGCCGACGCGGTGAGGCACCAGGTCGATCGCATAAATGAGGATCGACGGGAACGCGCTCGCCATGATCAAACCGATCACGACGCTGAGCACGCCGGTCCTTAACAGGTCCACATACGGAAGCAGCAACGTGAACGGCAGCGATCCGAGGATCGAAATCCAGATCACGCGCTGCCGGCCAATCCGATCACCCACCATGCCGCCGATGATGACGCCTAGGGCGCCGACGACGAGGTAAAGGAACAACATCACCTGCGAAACCTGCACCGTCACGCCGAACCGATCGATCAGATAAAACGTGTAGTAGGACGTGAACGCCGCCGTGTACGAATTCTTGGACAGCAACAGAAGAATCAGGATGGTCATCGCCATCAGGATGGGCTTGCCCGGCAGGATGGACTCCGCCGTTCCAGCCGCACGCGTGTTTGCAGCGGCGATCTGCGAGCGGCGCATTTCCGCATAGCGCCCGCCGGTCCATGCCATCAGCAGCATCGCCGCGAGCGCGACCACCGACATCCATGCGATGCTCGCCTGCCCGTGCGGGACCACGATCATCGCGGCGAGCAGGGGACCGGCGGCGTATCCCGCGTGTCCGCCGATCTGGAAAACACCCTGGGCAAAGCCCTGGTGGCCGGCCGAGGCATGGCGCGCCATGCGCGTGGCTTCCGGATGGAACACGGCCGAGCCAAGCCCGATCATGGCCGCCGAGACGAGCACCGTTGCGTAGTGGCCGGCGAACGCAAGCCCGAGCAGCCCCGCGAGCGTTGCCGCCATGCCCGCAACCATGGCGTAGGGCCACGGCTTATGGTCGGTGACGAAGCCGAGCACTGGTTGCAGCAGCGACGAGGTCACCTGGAAGGCGAGCGTGATCAGCCCGACTTGCGTGAAGTCCAGCGCATACGCCTCCTTGAGCAGAGGGTACATCGCAGGAATCATCGACGAAATCAGATCGTTGAGCAGATGCGCGCAGGAGAGCGCCAGCAGAATCGGCAAAAGCGGTCGGCGCGAGATGGCGGTAAGCGTCGTCATGCCGGACCCTTTGGACTGCGCGGACCAGCGCGTCAACCGACGGCGGTTGCATGACTGCCAAGCTTCGCGAGACGTGCCCGAGGAGACTTTCGTCGGCTTGCGAAATTACCTCTTGGCTCCCCACACGGCGTGGTAAAGATTCGAGAGGGACCAAAGTCGGGCCATCCGATTCCGGCGTTGGGGAGCGAGTTGCTAGCAGGAACCGGCCGGTCGCATTCATCCTGAAATGCCGCGTTCCGCCGGAAAGAACGCCGGGTGCGTACCGGCGTGGGCATGTTTCGTCGACCAATGCCGTGAATGAGCGACGATGACGGGGGTCATTTTCGTTGGAGTCGGGTCAGCCTTGCGGAGGCTCACGCGTGCCTGAGCGCGTGTTCCATTTCATTTCCGGCCTGCCGCGGGCCGGCTCGACGCTCACCGCCGCGATCCTGCGGCAAAATCCGCGTTTCCATGCGGGAATGTCGAGCCCGGTGGCCTCGCTGTTCGACCACCTGATCGCGCAGGTCTCGGCCGGCAGTGAAC
>Ga0153928_1000143_pt1 | contig 37941 bp, 35 predicted proteins | sample TSNJ012MetaG_FD_106656 | JGI IMG/M metagenome (GOLD analysis project Ga0153928, IMG submission 106656) | Attine ant fungus gardens microbial communities from New Jersey, USA - TSNJ012 MetaG | ecosystem: Host-associated > Fungi > Mycelium > Unclassified | place: USA: New Jersey, Wharton State...
CTCGATCGAGCGGCTGATGTCGAAGACCTGGGCGGGGAAAAGGTTGCGGCTGTAGAAGGCGTAGAACACGCCTGCAACCGCCGTCATGCTCGCCGAGATCGCCATCGCGGCCATGCGGGCGCGAAACACACTGATGCCCAGCGCGCTCGCCGCCTCCGGGTCCTCGCGTACGGCGAGCCAGCGGTAGCCGAGCGGCGAATGCCGCAGCCACGCCGCAAGGGCGCCCGCGCCGGCCGCGAGCACGAGCGCGATGTAATAGAACAATGCCGGCCCGCCGCGCAGATTCCACCACTCGCCCGCGTGCTCCGGCTCGACCGGCAGGAACAGGCCGCCCGAGCCGCCGACGAAATCGACGTTGTCGAAGGCGATGCGGGTGAATTCCGCAAAGGCGATGGTGAGAAGCGCGAAATAGACCCCCTCGATGCCGAAGCGCCAGCCGAGCCAACCGATGGCGAGCCCGCAGGCAGTCGCAGCCGCGACCGCGACGATAACGCCGATTACCGGTCCGATCCCGAAATGGAGCCACAGCGCGGCCGACGCATAGGCGCCGACGCCGACGTAGAGCGCGTGACCGAGCGACAATTGCCCGGCAAAGCCCATCAGCAGGTTCCACGCCTGTCCGACGTAGGCGAAGTAGAGCACCAGGATGAGAACCGTGAGGACGTAGCGGCTGGCAAAGGCGGGCGCGGCGAGGAGCACCGCAAGCAGCACGCCAATGAGGACGCGTCCGTGCGGCGGCATCTCCTGCCACAGCCGCTTCATGCGCGCCGCCCCATCAGCCCTTGCGGCCGCACCACCAGCACGAGGATGAGCAGCGCGAAGGAGAACATGCTTTTCGTCGAGGGCGACACGAGAAATCCGGCGAGCGCCTCGGACACGCCGATAAGCACGCCGCCGATCAGCGCGCCGGCCATCGAGCCGAGCCCGCCGACGATCACGATGGTGAAGGCAAGCAGCGTATAGGCCGAGGCGAGCCCCGGCGCGGCGTCCGCGATCGTCACCATGAGGGCGCCGGCGGCGCCGACGCAGGCGAGCCCGAGCCCGAAGGTGAGCGCGTAAAGCCGCTTGACGTTGAGCCCGACCACCGCGGCGCCGACGAGATTGTCGGCACAGGCGCGGATGGCGGTGCCGGTGCGGGTGTAACGGAAGAACGCAAACAGCAGGCTCGCGACCGCCACCGCCGCGACCGCGGCATAAAGGCGTACCTTGTCGACGATGAGCGGCCCGACGAGATAGCTGTCGAAGCCGTAGGGAAGGTTCACCGGCCGTGCGTCCGGACCGAAGATCATCAGCAGCGCATTGACCACGATGATGGCGAGGCCGACCAGGAGGATGAACTGTTCGTGCTCGGCGCGGCCGACGAAGGGATTGATCAGCACCGTCTGCAGCGCATAGCCAATGAGGAAGAACGCCGCCGCGATCGGCAGCAGCGCGAACAGCGGATCGAGGCCGAGCGCACCGAATAGCAGGAAGGCGGCGTACATGGCGACGACCGTGAACTCGCCGTGGGCGAAGTTGACAACCCGCACCACGCCGAAGATCACCGAGAGCCCGAGCGCCATCAGCCCGTATACGAGGCCGGTGAGCACGCCCTGGACGACGACGTTGGGGAGGAATGAGATGAACATTGGGAGGCAGACCGAGACGGGTTTAGTTAGCCGTGACGCCAACGCACGCTCCACCTCTCCCCGCTTGCGGGGAGAGGTCGGATCGCGTCAGCGATCCGGGTGAGGGGGATTCTAAACAGCTGACGCCGCGCCAATCATGGTAACCTGTCGGTCGCTGCTGTCGTGAGTTCCACAAATTTGAAAGTCCCCCTCACCCGACGCGCTTCGCGCGTCGACCTCTCCCCGCAAGCGGGCAGAGGTAAGGATCACTGTCTCCCCTGCCAGGGCGGCATCGGAAACACCGGCGCGGTGGTGGCGACCGAGGCAGGCAGCACCACGGTGGGCGCGCGGCTGCGGTTCTGCATCACCGCGGACGGGATGCCGACATTCTGGCCTTTCTCGTCGAACTTGATCGGCCCGCCGATCATCACGTGCTCGGCGATGTTGGTCTCACGCATCGCCTTCATCAGCTCGGGCCCGTTGGTGGTGCCGGCGCGCTTGTGGGCGTCCGCGGCGATCAGCAGGCCCTCGAAGGTGAAGCCGACGTTGAAGCATTCGACCGCAAAGCGGTAGGTCGGATTGGCGGGCTTGAACGCCGCCTCGAGCGCCTGCGCCATCTGGGTCTTCGGGTTCGCCCAGGGCACGTTATAAATGGCGAAGTCGGCGAGCGGCCCGAGCGCCTGGAAGAACTCCTCGTCGTAAAGTCCGGGTGAGCCGGGCGAGATCATGCCCATCGGCTGGAAGCGCTGGCGCACCATGTCGCGCACCAGCTTGATCGCGTCGGCCGCGCGCGTGACCACCAGCAGCAGGTCGGGATTGATCGCGCGGATCTTGGTGACCTCGACCGAGAGGTCCTGCGCCTTGGGATCGTAGGGGATCGACTCCGCGAGCTGGAACGGCATTTGCGCCGACGGAAACATGCGGTCCATGCCCTGGCGCTGCGCGGTGCCGAAGGTGTCGTTGGCGTGCAGGAACACCGCGGTCTTCGGCGCTGCCTTGGTGGCCGCCAGCAGGTCCTTGATGAGCTGCAGGCCGTTCGCGACCAGCATCGGGCCGGTGGGAAAATTGCGCACCAGGAATTTGTAGCCAAGCTCGGTGAGCTGCGGGGCGGAGCCGATGTGGATGACGAGCGGCACCTGACGCGGCTCGCACACCTGCGCGATCGCCGTGGTGGCGCCGGATTCGAACGCGCCGACGATGCAGTGGACACCGTCGTTGATCACGCGCTCGGCCTGGGTGCGCGCGAGGTCGACGTTCGATTCGAAGTCGACGTGAACCAGCTCGACCTTGTAGCCGTAGTCGGCGAGCACCTTCGGGGCGATCAGCGCGCCGCGGTGGCAGCTCTGCCCGGCCTGGGCGTAAAGTCCCGAGCGCGGCAGCAGCACGGCGATCTTGAGCACCGGTGCCTGCCCGCGCACCACCGCGGGCGCGGCCACGAGCGCGGCGCCCGACGCGGCGCCTGTGAGAAGACGGCGCCTGGTGAGCGCGGTGCGGGCAATGGTCGGCATGGGACGTTCTCCCGAGGACAAGACGTGGTCGCGTTGGTGCCCGATGTCATGGGACCGTGCAAGCCGTGATAGGCGCAGGAGTTGAAGCGAGGCGCCTCTTGGGCGGCGGTATCCGGCGCATCCGGCGCGGGACTTTAGTTGATAAAACAGCGCTTTTCTCGTATCGGTTACACGCCTCGACGGCAACGCGCGTGAACGAGCAAAAAGTCCGCTTTCCGCCCACGTAGCCCGGTAGACGGGTGCATCGCCAGTGAGGGAGATTGCCATGGGCACGGATTCTTTCCCCAACATCCCGTTCTCGAATGAAGACCGCGCGTACCGCGGCTCGTACTTCGCCGAGGTGCGCAAGGCACTATTCGCCAATCCCTATCAGAAGGTATGGGGCGCGCCGGGCGGGCCGCCGTTGCCGGTCGAGAAGACGACGCTCGCGAGCGTGCTGCGCGGCGTGCTGCCGTTCGCGCGCCATTACCTGTTCCGCCAGGCGGTCGAACGCGAGGTCGATTCCAAGGCCGACATGCGATGGGGCACGGACGGCAAAGGCTATCGCCGCCTGCTCCACCGCAACGGCATCTGCCTCGTCGGCTCGTGGCAGATCACCGAGCCGACGCCGTACTCCGGCTATTTCCGGCAAGGCAGCCGGGCGCTGTTGATCGCGCGCTACTCCACCTGCTGCGACGAGACGCGGCGCGGCTACACCCGTTCGCTCGCCATGGTCGGCAAACTCTTTCCCACCACCGATCCGAACCACGCCACGCCGCTGGAAACGGCAAGCTTTATCACGCAGGAAGACCTGGGCGGCGAGCACAGCGACTATATAAACGACGCGGAGCTGCGCAACGCGCCGAACACCACGTTTTTGCGCCGCGGTCTCGGCGTCCCGATCCTGGCGCTCGAGGGCCTGCTGTTCGGGCTCGTCGACCGCAAGCCCAGCATCCGCCAGCTCTATGCGGTCGCCGAACTGGGCAAGCCGGCGGACGAGCCGACCAGGGCGCCGACCTTCATGCGCCTGCCGGTCGCGCCGGAGCAGCCGCGCATCCCCGGCGAGGCGCTCGATTTCCGCGACGAAATCATGGCGCAGATCTACGACAGGGGCGACCCGGCCCCGAAGCGCGTGCTTACGTTCAACATCGAGGTGAGCGACGAAGGGGTCACCTCCGGTCCCGCCTTTCGCGAGCGGCGCACCATCACGAATTGGCGCCATATCGGGAAGATCGTCTTCAACGAGGCGGTCGCCTCATACAACGGCGACCACGTCACGCATTTCGGTCATCCGACCTGGCGCGACGACCAGAACGATCCCGCGACGGCGACCCGCGTGAACGAGCGCAAGGTGCGTTTTCTGCCGAAGTAACTCTCAGCCTTCGCCCTGCGCCGCCTCGAACAGGAACCAGGCGCGGCGCTCGGCCTGATCGATGAAGTTTTCCAGCATGCTGGTGGTGGCGACGTCGCCGTGTTCCTCGGCGACCTCGTGCGCGGCGCGCATGCTGGCGGCGAGCGCGCCGTTGTCGTCCCGCAGCTCACGCAGCATCTCGCCCGGCGCGACGAAGTCCGCGTCGTTGTCCTTGACGCGCTGGAGCTGGGCGATGTGGCCGATCGAGCGCAGGGTCGTGCCGCCGATCTTGCGCACGCGCTCGGCAAGATCGTCGGTGGCGGCGAAAATCTGTTCGGATTGCTCGTCGAGCAACAGGTGATAGTCGCGGAAATGCGGTCCGCTCATGTGCCAATGGAAATTTTTGGTCTTGAGATAGAGAGCAAATACGTCGGCGAGAACGGGATTGATCGCGGCGGCGATCGCGGCCGTGGCGTCGTGCCCGAGATCGGTCGGCGTGGCGAGCGCAGCGGCGGCCGCTTGACGCGGATGCAGTTGTCTCACGCGAGACATGGCTGGCCTCATCGGTTCGTGGTTGAACGGGACAAACGTATGCGTTCCCGCCCCGCGGGGGTAACCGCCGCCGCGGTATTTTGTTCCGAAGGATTTAGCCGGCGAGCAGGCGTTCGACCGCGGCAGCCATGCGGAACAGGCGCTGGTCGTGCCCGTTGCGGGCGACCAGCATCAGCCCGACGGGCAGGCCGCCGGCGCGCGGCAGCGGCAGCGAAATGGCGCATTGGTCGAAGAAATTGACGATCGAGGTGTTGCGCAGCATCAGTGTGTTCTTGGCCGCGAAGGTCTCGCGGGTCGCGACTTCCGACATCAAGGGCGCAACGATCGGCGTCGTCGGCAGCACCAGGGCGTCGAGATCGGCAAGCCGCGCATCCATTGCGCGCAGCAGCGCGGCGCGGTCGCGCGCCATCGCCACATAGTCGGCGGCGGACAGCCTCGCCCCGCGCTCGATGCGGAAGCGCACGTTGGGATCGTAGTCGTCGCCATGAGCGGCAAGGCGATCGCGATGGACCGCATAGGCCTCGGCCGGCGCAAAGCCGGTCTTGGCGTTGATGCGCTCCATCGCGGCGAAGAACTCGTCGATGCGCTCCTCGGTGAGGCGCACGCCGACGCCCGCGAGCGTCTCACGTGCCGCCGCGAAGCGCGCCGAGACGGTCGCGTCGAAATCGCCGAGCGGCAACCCGAGCGGGATGCCGAGACGCAGCCCGGCGAGCGGCGCGGGCTCGAGCGGACGCGGCTCCTCGCCCGCCATGATGGCGTCGGCACGCGCGCAGTCGGCGACGCTGCGCGCCAGCGGGCCGATCGAATCGAGCGTGAACGAGAGCGGGAAGGAGCCGTCGGTCGGGATGCGCTGCCGGCTCGGCTTGTAGCCGACGATGCCGCACAGCGCGGCGGGAATACGGGTCGAGCCGCCGGTGTCGGTCCCGATCGCGATTTCGCACATGTCGTCCGCGGCCGTGACCGCGGCCCCCGACGACGAGCCGCCCGGGATGCGGGCACGGTCGGCCGGATTGCCCGGCGTGCCATAATGCGGGTTCGTGCCGATGCCGGAGAACGCGAACTCCGTCATGTTGGTCTTGGCGATGATGACGGCGCCGGCCGCGCGCAGCCTGCGGACCACCGGGGCATCGGCGACGGCGGGCGGCGCGTTGGCCAGGACCTTCGAGCCGGCGCGGGTCGGCTCGCCGGCGACGTCGAACAAATCCTTGATGCTGACGATGGTGCCGTCGAGGACGCCGAGGCTCAGCCCGGCGCGCGCACGCGCGTCGGCGGCGTCCGCCTCGAGCCGCGCGCGCTCTTGATACACCGTGAGGCAGGCGCGCGCCCCCTCCCCTTTCGGATCGGCGATCCGCCCGAGAGATTGTTCGAGACGATCACGGACAAGACGCGCGGGCATGACGGTGCTCGTGTGGTGGCGGCAGGGATGTCGATACGGCTTGCCCGCGGCAGTGACAAGGGCCGCATTGCCTCCCGCCCCCGCCGGGGGAGTATGATGGCTCATGCCGATCACCCTTTACGATGGCCAGCGATCGCCGCACGCCCGCAAGGTGCGCCTGCTCGCCGCCGAGCTCGACCTTCCGCTCACGCGCGTCGCGCTCGACTTCCAGAAAGGCGAGCTGCGCACGCCCGCATTCCTGGCCAAAAATCCGAACGGTCGAATCCCGACGATCGAGCACGACGGTTTGGTGCTGTGGGAATCCGGCGCGATCCTCAAATACCTCGCCGGCCAACGGCCCGAGCGCGGCTTTGCGCCGTCGGATGCGGCCGAACAGGCGCACATCGATCAATGGCTGCTCTGGTGGACGGCCGATCCCGAGCCGGCATTCACGCGGCTTATCTGGGAGCGGCGCATCAAGCCCTTCCTCGGCAAAAGCGGCAACGATCCGGCCATCGTTGCCGACGCCGAGGCGACGTTCGACCGTTTCCTGCCGGTGCTCGAAGGGCAGCTCGCCGGCAAGGATTACGTGCTCGGTCATCTCACCATCGTCGACTTCGCCATTGCGCCGGTGCTCGAAATCGTCGCGTTCGTGAACGTCGATCTCGGCGGTTATCCGAACATCACGGCATGGCTCGAGCGCCTGCGCGCGAAGCCCTATTGGAAGGACGCATAGCTCCGATTCGGGGGAAGTAGCGCACCGGTAGCGCAGAGCACCTCATAACGACGGCGACGGCGCGATCAACTCACGCCGAGGCCGCCTTTGCTCTCGATGAAACGGGCGATCTCGTCGACGCCCTCGCCTTTGCGCAGATTGGCAAAAACAAACGGCCGCTGCCCGCGCATGCGCTTTGAGTCGCGCTCCATCACCTCGAGCGAGGCACCCACATGGGGCGCGAGGTCGACCTTGTTGATGACGAGGAGGTCGGAGCGGGTGATGCCGGGCCCGCCCTTCGAGGGGATTTTGTCGCCGGCCGCCACATCGATGACATAGACCGTAAGATCGGCAAGCTCGGGCGAAAAGGTCGCCGCGAGATTGTCGCCGCCGGATTCGATAAGCACGAGGTCGAGTTCGGGAAAGCGCGCGCGCATCTCGGCAACCGCCGCAAGGTTGATCGAAGCGTCCTCGCGGATCGCGGTGTGCGGACAGCCGCCGGTCTCGACTCCCGCGATCCGCTCGGGCGCGAGCGCGCCGGAGCGCACCAGATATTCCGCGTCCCACTTGGTGTAGATGTCGTTGGTAATGGCGGCGATCTCGAAGCGATCGCGCAGCCGCTTGCACAGCCAATCCATCAGGGCGGTCTTGCCCGAGCCGACCGGGCCGCCGACACCCACGCGCAACGGGCCGTTCACGTTACCCATTGGAAAAATCACTGGAAAGTGAAGCGGCTAACACAATTTTTTCGGATGGCACGGATGATACCTTCGGTTGGTGGCCCTTGCAGCGCCCCAATTGGCGAACGATGTGGTAACCATGATAGCAAATCCGGCCACTCCCATGGAAACGGCGCTCCGTGCGCTCTCACGCGGGGAACTCGTCGCCGACGGCGTCATCCATGTGATCGGGATCACCGCCGGGCTTGCCGGCGCCGTCATCCTGGTGATCGCAGCCGCGACCCGCGGCAGCCCACTCGAACTCGCCGCACTTGTCACCTACGCGGGCGGTCTCCTGGCGATGCTGGGGTGTTCGGCCGCCTACCAGATTTTGCGCTCCAGCCGGCGGCGCGAGCTGCTGCGCTGCTTCGATCACTCGGCCATTTTCCTGATGATCGCCGGCACCTACACCCCGTTCACCCTGCTGCGCCTGCGCCCGTCCTGGGATTTTTTCCTGACCGGCGCAGTCTGGTCGGTCGCGATCACCGGCATCGCGCTTCGTCTCCTGCGCCCGCAGATATTCGACCGCATTTCGATCGGCTTCTATCTCGCGCTGGGCTGGGCCGGGCTCGCCGCCGTGGCGCCGCTCGTTCCGTTCCTGCAGGTCTCGACTCTGGTGCTGCTCGGGGCCGGCGGGCTGCTCTATACGGCGGGGGTCGTGTTCCACATGTGGGAGCGGCTGCCGTTCCAGAACGCCATCTGGCACGCCTTCGTGCTGAGCGCGGCGGCGGTCCATTACGCGGCGGTGCTCGAGGAAATCGTGGTATCCCACGCTGGCGGCTGAGCGAAATGCCTGGTGCGGCCCGGGAGCAACACCCGGGACGCAAAATTCGCCCGCCGGGTCCGGCGCCATTTGCAATGCCGGTCGAGCCGGATAGATTTCGCCCTCGCGGGGCGGCGGGGGAAATTCGGCTTTGGCACACTGATGGCGCACGTCGATAAGCCCCGAGGTTTCGCAATCGGTTCGTTGCGCGCCGCGCGCGCGCTCGTTGCGCTTTGTACGCTCGCCGCGACATTCACGGTGACTGCGGTCGGCGGCAGCGACGCGGCCGTGCGCGCGCGTGGGCGCGCTCACGCGAAGCACGCGATCCATGGGGCGGGCTACCGCCCACCCTATTCCGACATCATGGTCGACGACAACTCGGGGCAGGTGCTGCACGAGACCGAACCGGACGCGCCGCGTCATCCCGCCTCGCTCACCAAGGTGATGACGCTCTATCTGCTGTTCGGCGAACTCGACGCCGGCCGGATCAAGCTCGACTACGATTTGGCGGTATCGGCGCACGCAGCGTCACAGAATCCGACCAAGCTCGGTTTGCGCGCCGGCCAGACCCTCAAGGTCGAGGACGCGATCAAGGGCATGGTCACCAAATCGGCCAATGACGCCGCGGTCGTGGTGGCGGAAGCGCTCGGCGGCAGCGAAGAAGACTTCGCCCAGATGATGACGCGCAAGGCGCGCGCGCTCGGCATGACGAACACCACCTACGTCAATGCATCGGGGCTGCCGGCGGACGAGCAGATCACCACGGCACGCGACCAGGCGCTGCTCGGTCGCGCGATCATGCATCGCTTTCCCAAATATTATACCTACTTCTCGCTGCCCGCCTTCGCTTATCGCGGGCGGTTCATGGGCAACCACAATTCGCTGCTGCGCACCGTCGACGGCGTCGACGGCATCAAGACCGGCTATACCGAAGCGTCGGGATACAATCTCATCTCCTCGACCGGCCGCTCAGGACGCCGGGTGATCGGCGTCATTCTCGGCGAGCGATCGAACGGCGCGCGGGACGTGCATATGCGAAATCTCATCGAGGCATGCGTCCCGCAAGCCTCGACCCAACACACCGCGCCGGCCATCGTCGAACGCGAGGGCAGCGACAGCGACGCGACCGTGGTGCCGGCGAATTTCAATTTGCAATCGGCGGCGCCCGCCGCAGCGGCCCCGCCGGCTGAACCAGCGGTGCTCGCGCCCACGGCCGCGGCACGAAGCGCAGCGCCCGCGCCCGCCAAGGTGCCGCCGCCGGCGTTCCAATCGGCGCCTTGAAGCACGTTCGTCAGATCACCTGTTCGTCGCCGATCGCGCGGCAATCCATCTCGAACTCGAGTTCGCGCACCGGCGGGCGGCAGAAGTGCCAAGTCGCGCCGGCGCGGGCAGCGCCACGGCGCACGATCTCGTCGGCGAAAAACGGAAAGAGATCGCGCACCGTATAGATCTGGGTCGCCGTCGTGTCGCTCCAGGCGAAGCCGAGGAGGCCAAGGCGGCGCTCCATTTCGGCAAGCACGAAGCGCGCCTTCTCGCGCATGGCTTCGGCTGAGGTTTCGCCGCGGCGCACGATGTGCTCGGCATAGCTGCCGCGTCCTTCCGGCGCCTCCCCGCTCCCCGCGATCACGAAGCTCGGCGGCGCCTGCGGCGCGGCATGCGTGAACGCGAAGGCATGAAACGACGGCTCGCCCGGCGGATCGATCGCGGGACAAACGTTGCTGCGCGCAACCGGGTTGGCGCTGCCGTCGAACAGGTCCCAGTCGCGCAGCGTCGCCACGTAGGTTTCGTTGAAGGCACGAAAACCGTCCTCAGTGAACGGCGCGGGCGAGCGCAATTCGCAGGCGCAGAATGCGGCCAGCGGACGCCCGGCCGCCGAGATGACGTCGGCGGCGCGGTCAAATCCGCGCGCGAGCGCCACCGGCTCGCGGAAGCGCACGCGCCGAATCTGGTAACCCGGCAAGGCCGCAACGCCCGCCGAATATTGAAACACGCCGGGAATGTAGCGGTAGTTTCCCGGGAGGAAATCGGCTGTGTCCGGCATATTCACCCTCGCCAGGAAGACTTTGCCTGCAAATTCAATTACGGTCGACTTCCCAAATGATATGTTGGCCGGCGATGCGGAAGCTCAAACTTCGACGTTGGGATCCGGCGTAGCATCTCCGCGACGAGGCGGACATTGCCGCCTATCTCGATGCCGCTCTCAGGAGGATGACCCGCAGCTCCTTGCGGCGGTCCTCAGCGATATTGCTCGCGCAAGACACCGTCTCAAACGTGCCCGGCTTTAGGCGCTTTCCACGCCGGCCCGTTACCCTCCGCTGGCATGCCCCTTGCTCCGCGCCCGGGGACGCGAGATGGTAGCAGCCGCAGCATTTTGGTGCGCCCCGGCCATGGGCGTTCGGCCCAAAACTTCGGCACACTGGCGCACGCCTAGGCGGCCCAAGGGCAACAGGGAGAAGGGTCAATGAAAACTGTCAGTCGCAGGACCGTGCTCAAGGCCGCGGCCGGGGGCGCGCTCGCCGCCTCCACGCGTCTTGCCGCCCCGGCGCTCGCGCAAGGAGCCGGACGCACGCTGCGTTTCGTCCCGCAGGCGAACCTTGCGAATTTCGATCCCATCTGGACCACCCAATACGTGGTGCGCAACGCCTCGGCGCTGGTGTGGGACATGCTCTACGGCGTCGACGACAAACTCACGCCGCAGCGCCAGATGGTCGAGGCCGAGGAGGTCTCGAGCGACGGCCTCACCTGGACCTTCCGTCTGCGCCCCGGCCTCAAGTGGCACGACGGCGAGCCGGTGCTCGCGAAGGACGCCGTTGCGAGCCTCGCGCGCTGGTGCGTGCGCGACTCCATGGGCCAGATGATCGTGGCGATTCAGAACGAACTCACGGCGGTCGACGACCGCACCTTCCGCTGGGTGCTCAAGAAGCCTTACCCGAAAATGCTGTTCGCGCTCGCCAAGAGCGCCACGCCGTCCGCATTCATGATGCCCGAGCGCATCGCCAAGACCGACCCGTTCAAACAAATCACCGAGTACGTCGGCAGCGGGCCGATGAAGTTCGTGCAAAGCGACTGGGTGCCGGGCGCCAAGGCGGCGTTCGAAAAATTCGCCGACTACGTGCCGCGCCAGGAGCCGGCGTCGTGGCTTGCCGGCGGCAAGGTCATGCTGCTCGATCGCGTCGAGTGGGTGATCATGCCCGATCCGGGCACCGCGTCGGCGGCATTGCAGAACGGCGAAGTCGACTGGTGGGAAAACCCGATCTCCGACCTCGTGCCGGTGCTCAAGGCCAACCGCAACGTCGCCGTCGACATCGCCGACCCGCTCGGCAACATCGGCTCGTTCCGCATGAACCACCTCTACCCACCGTTCAACGACGTACGCGCCCGGCGCGCCGTGCTCATGGCGATGAGCCAGGAAGACTACATGCGCGCGATCGTCGGGGACGACGACAAGCTATGGAAGCCGCTGCCCGGGTATTTCACGCCCGGCACATCGCTCTACACCGAAGAAGGCGGCGAAATCCTCAAGGGCCCGCGCAATCTTGACGCCGCCAAGCGCCTGGTCGCCGAGAGCGGCTATTCGGGCGAACCGGTGTCCTGCATCGTGGCGCAGGACCAGCCCATCACCAAGGCGCAAGGCGACGTCACCGCGGACCTGCTCAAGCGCATGGGCTTCAACGTGGATTTCGTGGCGACCGACTGGGGAACCGTGGGCGCGCGCCGCGCGATCAAGACCCCGCCCGGCCAGGGCGGCTGGCACATGTTCCACACTTGGCACGCTGGCTCCGACTGCATCAACCCGGCCCCCCAAATCCAGCTCCGCGCCAACGGCGACAAAGCCTGGTACGGCTGGCCCAAGAGCGACGCGGTCGAGGCGGAGATCAACAACTGGTTCGACGCCAAGAACCTCGACGAAGAAAAGGCGGTGATCCGTCGCTTGAACAAGGCGGCGCTCGATTTCGTCGTCTATGCGCCGACCGGCTTCTTCCTCGGCTATCAGGCGTGGCGCAAGAACGTGTCCGGGATCGTCAAAGGCCCGCTGCCGTTCTTCTGGAACGTCAACAAGGCGAGCGCATGAGCGAAAGCCCGCATGGAGCGGAGCGCAATGCGGGAACTTCGCTCCGCTTCATCCGGGCTACAGGCGAAACAAGTTCGGCGTAGCTGCTCATGCTGGCCTACGTCATAAGGCGTGTCCTCGCGACCATCCCGGTGATGGCGGTGGTGGCGCTGTTCGTATTCAGCCTGCTCTACATCGCCCCCGGTGATCCAGCCGCGGTCATCGCCGGCGATCAGGCAACGCCAGCCGACGTCGAGCGCATCCGCCAGAGCCTCGGCCTCGACCGCCCGTTCCTGGTGCAGTTCGGCGACTGGGTTTGGAACATCGCGCACGCCAACCTCGGCACCTCGATGTTCACCGGCATTCCGGTCACCAAGATGATCGCGCAGCGCATCGAGCCGACGCTCTCGCTGATGGCGGTCACGCTCGTCTTCGCGATTTCGGTCGCGGTGCCGCTCGGCGTCGTCGCGGCATGGCGCGCCGGAAGCCTGCTCGACCGCGCCATCATGGCGTTCGCGGTGTTCGGCTTCTCCGTGCCGGTGTTCGTGGTGGGCTATCTCCTCGCCTATGTGTTCGCGCTCGAACTCGAATGGCTGCCGGTGCAGGGCTACACGCCGATCTCCGAGGGCCTGTGGCCGTGGTTCGAGAATCTGATCTTGCCCGCGATCGCGCTCGGCTGTGTCTACATTGCGCTGATCGCGCGCATCACCCGCGCCGCCATGCTCGAGGTGCTGGCGCAGGACTACATCCGCACCGCGCGCGCCAAGGGCCTTGGACAATCAGGAATATTGTTCATTCACGCGCTGAAGAACGCATCGGTGCCGATCGTCACCGTGATTGGCATCGGTATCGCGCTGCTGATCGGCGGCGCGGTGGTGACCGAGAGCGTGTTCGTGATCCCCGGCCTCGGCCGCCTTACCATCGACGCCATCCTGCGCCGCGATTACCCGGTCATCCAGGGCGTGGTGGTGCTGTTCAGCTTCGTCTACGTGCTGGTCAATCTGCTGGTCGATCTGGTCTACACCTTCCTCGATCCGAGGATCCGCTATTGAGCGTCGAGGCGCTGAGCAGGATTTCGGTGCCGGACGACCTCGCCGTCGCACCGGCGCTGCCCGACGTGCTGCCGCCGGTGAAACTGCGCCGCGGCTTCATCGGCCTGATGCGCCGGCATCCCACCGTCACGGTCGGGGGCGGGCTCGTGCTCACATTGATCGCCATGGCGCTGCTCGCGCCTTTCCTCGCCACCGTCGACCCGACCGCGCTGGCGCCGGCGCGGCGCACCCGTCCGCCGTCGCCTGAATTCTGGTTCGGCACCGACATGCTCGGTCGCGACATCTATTCGCGCGTGGTCTACGGCGCGCGGGTGTCGCTGCTGGTCGGATTTTCCGTCGCGCTCCTCTCCTCGTTGGTCGGGCTCGCCATCGGACTCGTTTCCGGTTTCGTGCGCTGGGCGGACGGCTTCGTCATGCGGGTGATGGACGGGCTGATGTCGATCCCGCCGATCCTGCTCGCGATCGCCCTCATGGCGCTGACCCGCGGCAGCGTCCAAAACGTGATCATGGCGATCACGATCGCGGAAATCCCGCGCGTGTCGCGGCTGGTGCGCGGTGTCGTGCTCTCGCTGCGCGAGCAGCCCTACGTCGACGCGGCAATCGCCGCCGGCACGCGCACCCCGACGATCATCCTGCGCCACATCCTGCCCAACACGCTCGCGCCGATGACCGTGCAGGCGACCTACATCTGCGCCAGCGCCATGATCATCGAGGCGATCCTCTCGTTCATCGGCGCCGGCACGCCGCCCACGATCCCGTCGTGGGGCAACATCATGGCCGAGGGCCGCGCGCTCTGGCAGGTCAAGCCGTTCATCATCTTTTTTCCGGCACTGTTCCTGTCGGTGACCGTGCTCGCCGTGAACCTGCTCGGCGACGGGCTGCGCGACGCGCTGGACCCGCGCATGGCGAAGGAGATTTGACGCGTGGCGTTGCTGGAAGTGGAAAATTTGCAAACGCATTTCCGCACGCCCGACGGGGTGAACCGGGCGGTCGACGGCGTTTCGTTTCACGTCGACGAAGGCGAGACGCTGGCGATCGTGGGCGAAAGCGGCTGCGGAAAATCGGTGACCGCCAATTCGATCCTGCGGCTGATCCCGGAGCCGCCCGGCCGCGTCGCCGGTGCCATCCGCTTCCAGGGCACCGATCTGTTGAAGCTGTCCGAGCGTGCCATGCGGGACATCCGCGGCAACGACATCAGCATGATCTTCCAGGAGCCGATGACGAGCCTCAACCCGGTGCTCACCATCGCGCGCCAGCTCGGCGAGACCTTGCGCCTGCACCAGGGCCTCGACAAGCGTGCCGCCGAGGCGCGCGCGGTCGAGATGCTCGCGCTCGTAGGCATTTCCGAGCCGCGCCGGCGCGTGCGCGAATATCCGCACCAGATGTCGGGCGGCATGCGCCAGCGCGTGATGATCGCGATGGCGCTCGCCTGCACGCCCAAGCTCCTGATCGCCGACGAGCCGACCACCGCCCTCGACGTGACCATCCAGGCGCAGATCCTCGAGCTCATGGCCGACCTCAAGCGCAAGGTCGGCGCGGCGATCGTGCTGATCACCCACGATCTCGGCGTCGTTGCCGAGGTCGCCGAGCGGGTGATGGTGATGTACGCAGGCCGCAAGGTCGAGGAGGCGCCGGTGGCGAAGCTGTTCCGCACGCCTCGCCATCCCTACACCCAAGGCCTGCTGGGCGCGGTGCCGAAGCTCGGTTCCTCGCTCACCGGCGTGCAAACCAGGCTCGCCGAGATTCCCGGCGTGGTGCCGAGCCTCAAGACGCGCATCCCCGGTTGCGTGTTCGCAGGGCGCTGCCGGCTTGCGACCGACTTGTGTCGCGAGGTGGCGCCGGCGCTCGAAATGAAGGCGCCGGGCCACGTCGCCGCCTGTCATTATGCCGAGCGCGAGGCGGTCGCCGCATGAGCGCACCGCTCCTCGAGGTCAACGACCTCAAGAAACACTTCCAGGTCGGCGGCGGCCTGTTCCGCCGGCGCGCCTTCGTCTACGCGGTCGACGGGGTGTCCTTCACCATCGCGCGCGGCGAGACCCTTGCGCTCGTCGGCGAGAGCGGCTGCGGAAAATCGACGGTCGGCCGCGCGATCCTGCGCCTCTTCGACATCACCGCGGGTCAAGTGGTGCTCGACGGCCGCCGCATCGACGATCTCTCGGCCGCCACGTTGCGTCCCTTGCGGCAGCGCGTGCAGGTCGTGTTTCAGGATCCCTTCTCGAGCCTCAACCCGCGCATGCGGGTGCGCGACATCCTCGCCGAGCCGATGCGCAACTTCGGCCTCGCCCATTCCGCGCGCGAGATCGACGCGCGCGTCGCCGCCCTGATGGACAAGGTGCGGCTCCCGCGCGACGCGGTCGAGCGCTGGCCGCACGAGTTCTCCGGCGGGCAGCGCCAGCGCATCGGCATTGCGCGCGCGCTCGCCGCCGAACCCGACCTGATCGTATGCGACGAAGCGGTCTCGGCGCTCGACGTCTCGGTCAAGGCGCAGATCGTCAATCTCCTTCAAGACATCCAGCACGAGCTAGGGCTCGCCCTCCTGTTCATCAGCCACGATCTCGCGATCGTCGAGCACATGACCCACCGGGTGGCGGTGATGTACCTCGGCAAGATCGTCGAGGTGGCGCCCAAACGCGCGATTTTCGCGGCACCCAAGCACCCCTACACCAAGGCGCTGCTCTCGGCCGTGCCGGTGCCCGAGCCGGGCGCCGCGCGCGAACGCATCATCCTCAAGGGCGACGTGCCGAGCCCGATCAACCCGCCCAAGGGCTGCCGCTTCCACACCCGTTGCCCCTATGCGTTCGACCGCTGCCGCAGCGAGGAGCCGCCGCTGCGCCCGACCGAGCACGGCCACCTCGCCGCGTGCCACCTGCACGACCTGCCGGCGGCGCAGAATCCGCTGGCGTAGACCGCTTCCCGGATTGCGCTCCGCTCCATCCGGGCTACACATTTCATGCAAGCTACAAATCGACGTTGCTTGTGGCGCGCGGCCGCTTTGGGCAACATGGCGCCGTACTAGCGATGGGGGGTCCCGATGAGTACAGCAGCAGAAGCGGCCCTCGGCAGCGAACCCGCGGCCCGCAGCCGCGAGGCCGTCCTCGCCGGGGTGATCGGCAATACGCTCGAATGGTTCGACTTCGCCGTCTACGGCTATTTCGCCTCGACCATCTCCAAGCTGTTTTTCCCGTCGAACGACCCGATCGCCTCGCTCATGGCAACCTATCTGGTATTCGGGGTCGGGTTCCTGATGCGGCCGGTCGGCTCGATCGTGTTCGGCATCTACGGCGACCGGCATGGCCGGCGCAAAGCGCTCAGCGCGGTCATCTTCCTGATGGCCGTCTCGACTTTGGCGATCGGGCTGCTGCCCACCTACACCGAGGTGGGCATCGCGGCGCCGATCCTGCTGGGCTGTGCGCGGCTGCTGCAAGGCCTCTCCGCGGGCGGCGAATGGGGCGGATCGACCGCCTACATCGTCGAATATGCGCCCCACGGGCGGCGCGGATTCATCGGTTCATGGCAACAGGTGAGCGTCGGCGGCGGCTTCCTGCTCGGCTCGCTGTGCGGAACCGTGCTCAGCTTCGCGCTCTCGCCCGAGGCGCTCGCGAGTTGGGGCTGGCGCGTGCCGTTCCTGCTGGGCATCGTGGTCGGCGGGATCGGGGCCTATCTGCGCTGGCGCCTGCCGGACACGCCCAAGTACACCGCTATCGAGGAGCATCAAGAGGTCGCGCACGCGCCGTTCAAGGAGGCCATTACCAAATATCCGCGCGAGACGCTCACAGCCTTCGGCATCACGCTGCACAACACCGCCGCCTACTACATCTCGCTCCTCTACATGACCGGCTATTTCATCTCGGTCGCCAAGCTGCCGCAGCCGACCGCGCAGCTGATCGGAACCATCTGCCTCGCCATTTTCGTGGTGCTCATTCCGTTCACCGGCAGGCTTTCCGACCGCATCGGCCGCCGGCCGCTGCTGATGGCCTCGTGCATCGGTTACGCGGTTTTGAGTTATCCGCTCTTCATCCTGGGTTCCTCGGGCAGCGTGCCGTTCGCCTTTGTGGCCCAGTTCGTGATGATCTTCTTCCAGTCCCTCTACGCAGGCCCCTGCCCGGCCGCCTACGCGGAGCTGTTCCCGACGCGGGTGCGCTACACGGCGCTCTCGATCGGCTACAACATCGCGGTGGCGCTCTTCGGCGGTTTCGCGCCGTTCATCGCCACCTGGCTGATCAGAGAAACCGGCAACCCGCTGGCGCCGGCGTTCTACGTGATTGCCGCCGCGGTGATCACCTTCATCATCCTGACGCGGATTCGCGAAACCGCCTTCGATCCGCTGAAGTAAAGCGACAACGTCATCCTGAGGAACTCGCGCGACAGAGTCGCGCGAGTATCTCGAAGGATGACGTTTATTTGTTTAAAGGCCTCAGCAGCTTCGCCGGCTGGCGCGCCATGGTCTGGCGGCCGCGCTTGAACGCGGCGAGCGGATTGCGGACTTCGGCGATCACCTGCTCCGGCGTCTGCGCGTCGAAAATCACGATATCGGCCGGCTTGCCCACTGCGATGCCATAATCCGCCAGATTGAGCAGCTTCGCCGAGCGCTCGGTCAGCATGGCGAAGCATTCGCGCAGCTCCTTGGGATGGCGCACCTGCAGCAAGTTCGCATGCATGTTCGCCATGCGGATGAGCGAACAGTCGCCGTACGGTGTTGCCGGGTTGAGCACGTTGTTGCTCGAGAGCGAGCAGTTGACCCCGTGGGCCACGAGGAAATTCGCATCGGCGACCCCGCGGCGCACGTTGTGGTCCTGGTCGCGGCCCATCAGATAGAGGTCGGTCGCCGGCAGCACGGTGACGGCGACGCCGACGTCCGCCAGGCGGCGCGCTATCTGCTTGAGGCGGTCCGGCGGCATGGTGGAGAGCTTCGCCATGTGGCCGGCGACGACGCGCCCGCCGCGGTTATATTTTTCGGTGAGGTCGCAGACCTGGTGAATGAACATCTGGTCGGCGCTGGGGCCGACGTCGAGATGCATGTCCAGGTCGACGTCGAACTCGCGCGCGAGTGCGAAGATGCGCTCGATCTGCGCCGGCCCGTCGCTGTCGTAGCGCGGCGCGCCACCCACCACGCTGGCCCCGCGCTTGAGCCCTTCGACGACCAGCTCGTCGGTGCCGGGATAATTGGTGAGGCCTTCCTGCGGGAACACGCACATTTCGACGTCGATCGCCCATTTATATTCGTCGACGAGGGCCGACACCGCTTCGAACCCGCGCATGCCGATGCCCGGGTCGACTTCGACCTGGGTGCGCATGCGCGTTGCGCCGTGCAGAATGCATTCTTCGAGCGTCCGCGCGGCGCGGGCGTGAACGTCCTCGACCGTCCAGCTCTTTTTCATCGGCGCGACGCTTTTGACCGGGTTGACCTCGCGGGTCTCCTCGGGCGGGCAGCGCTCGATGATGCGCGATTTGTCGAGATGGATGTGCGTCTCGATCAGCCCGGCGCACACGATCCCGCCGGCGGCGTCGTGCTCTTTTCCTTCCGCCGCCAGAGAGGGCGCGAGCGCGGCGATACGCCCGTTCTCGACACCGATGTCGAGCGTTCCGTCATCGGGCCGGGTGCTCAGGCGCGCGTTGCGGATGATCAGATCCATGTGTTCCCGTCTTCCCCTTTTTATTTGGTCACGTGATCGGGCGCACTGCGGTAGCGCTCGACCACCGCCAGATCAGGATCGCAGCCGAGGCCTGGACCGTCCGGCACCTTGATCTTGCCGCCGGCGGCATTGAGCCACGGACCGAACGGGCTTGCCTCAAGCTGGACGTAGAGACGTTCGAACGGCGCGTTCGGCGCGACCACTGAGGATGCGTGCAATGAGGCAAGAAATCCCGGGCCGAAATAGGCGCAATGCGGCACGAGCCGCACGCCTGCCATCTCGGCGAGCGCGGCGATTTTGCGCATTTCGCCGATGCCGCCGATCTTGGTCATGCTCGGTTGTGCGATGTCGAGCGCGCCGACCGCGAACATGTGCCGGAAGTCATGCGCACCCGCGGCGTTCTCGCCTGCCGCGATTGGGACGCCGACCTGCCGCACCTGGGCGAGACCGTCGTGATCCTCCGGCGGCCACACCGGCTCCTCCAGCCAATAGAGATTGAACGGCTTGAACGCCTGCGCCATCTCGGCGGCTTGCGCGACCGACCACGGGCAGTTGGTGTCGCACATGAGCGCCACGTCCGGCCCGACCGCCTCGCGCCCGGCCTTGACCTGCGGCACCTCGATCTCGTGCAGCTTGATGAAGCGATAGCCCTCGCCTGCCGCCTGCGCCGCCATGCGCGCGACCGCGGCCGGCTCGCCATAGCGCAGGAGGCTCGCATAGGCGGTCAGCTCGCGCGGCGCGCTCGCCCCGAGCAGCTTGTGGATCGGCTTACCGGCCCGCTTGCCGGCGATGTCCCACAGCGCGATGTCGATTGCGGAAAGCGCGTAGACCACCGGGCCGTTGCGACCAAAGAGATGCAGCCGCTGGAACATTTCGCCCATCAGGCTTTCGGCGTCGCTCGCATCGCGGCCGATGAAATGCGCCGCCACCATGGTGTCGAGGGCCGCTTTGGTGGCGGGTGCGATCGCGTGGCCGAAGCCTTCGCCCCAGCCGGTCACGCCTTCGTCGGTGTCAACGCGCACCAAGAGGATCGCCATGCGGCTCCAGCTTTGACCCGCAAGCTTGGTCGGAGCGCCGGCGTCATAGGGAATGTGGATGAGCGTGGTCGTGATCGCGGTGATCTTCATCTCAGCTCCGGAACAATCGCGTGTACTGGGTTTCGTGACGGAGGCTCGCCAGATCGGCGCGGAACGCGGCGCTGCCGACCTCATCGAGAGGCGTGATCAGCGCGCGCGCGGCCGTCGCTGCGATGACTGGCTCAAGCGCCGCGAGCACGCGCTGCCCGTCGGTCTGGCCGAGCGGAACGAGCCGCACGCCGGCGGAAATGAGATTGGCGGCAAGCGCATGCAGGTAAGCCGCGAGCGCGGGCGCAAGCGCAATGGCGTGGCCGGCGCTCGCCACCCCCACCGCGACCGGATAGGCGCAGGCACCGGACCAAGCGGCAGCGAGCCGGTCGAGGGCCGCGCACGGCCAGGCCGCGCGCGTTGCCGCGAGGAACGCGCGCCCCTGCGCGGTCGTCTCCAGATGGCGCTCCTTCGAGGGAGCGAAGGCGGCGGCAAGCTCCGCGACTGCAGCGAGCGCCTCGTCGTCGCCCGCGTCGATCGCGCGGTGCGCATGGACGAAAAACACCGCGTCGCAGAAACCGCCACCCTCGGCGAGGACGACGGCGATCCAGCGCTCGAGGCTTGCCGCGTCGACTGCGTCGCCCGCCTCGACCGCCCATTCGAGCCCGCTCGAAAACGAGAAGGCCCCGACCGGATAGGACGGCGAGAGCCACGCCTGGAGGCGGTAGAGCGCCGCGGCAGCGAGCGGTCGATCGCTTTCGGCAGGGCGCGCCGGCGGCGGAAAAACATCGGGCGCGCGGTCCGCGTCGTGGTCATGCTCGTGGACAGGGGCGGCCGCCTCCGGATCGAACGCCGCCGCGACCGGCGTGATAGTCGCACCCAGTCCCGCCGCCATGGCTTCGAGCACATGGTCGCGCCGCACCCGCAGCAGGTCCGACGCGAAGGCCACGTCGGCGTGCCTGTTGCCGAGGTGCCAAGCGAGACGCACGAAATCGAGCGGCGTCGCGGTCGTCAGTTCGGCCAGCGGCTCGGCGACGCCGATAACGCGCACGATCGAGCCGTCGTCGAGCACGAGGCCGTCGCCGTCGCGCAACGTGGCCACCTGCGGCAGATCGAGCAGAAACGTCGTGCCCCCCTCCCCGGTGAGTACCACGCGCCGGCGGTTGCGGTCGTCGGCGTCGAGCACGACGCGGTCGAGGACGCGCGCGTCATCGAATTCACCGGAACGAACCACGGAGGCGGCGCGCAGCATTTAACTCTTTCGCGGCAGCACTACGGGAGGAAGTCGGGATCGAGCACCTGGTCGATAGTATAAGGACAGGTCTTGGGAAATGTCGCGACGCGCAGGCCGGTTTCTGCCGCCGCCTTCTCGCGGGCGATCGCATATTCCTCTTCGAGGACTTCGGCCGGATAGCCACGCAGGCTCGGGCTCTCCTGCAGCCGCTTGAGCAGCCGCGCCCGCTGCTCGATGATGGTCGAGGCCAAGCCGCCGGAACGCTGGGTCGGCTGATGGCTCCATTTCAGCAAATGAACCAGGAGAATGCCGAGGCGGTTCTCGATCTCGCGCTTTTCCGACCGCGCCAAGGCTTGAATCTCGTCGATCAGGTTGTCGAGATCGACGTCCGCAAAGCGCCGCGCGGCCAGCAGGGCCGCCTGCCGCGTCAGCCAGGCATGATAATCATAATCGTAGCGTGAGGCGCCGGAGGCTGCCTCGCCTGTCGGAGAGCCCTTGAACACGTCCGGCCGAAACCGGCTGCGCGGAATCCCGGTGACGCGCTCGAGGTCGGCCGCACGCTCGACCGGCACCTCGGTCCATTGATAGATCGCCTGGCGCGACACACCGAGCTTGCGCGCGAGCTTGGGAACGCCGCCGACCCTGCCGGCGGCTTCGCGGAGGACGGAGAGCATGGGCAAAGGTGGTAAGCAGTAATTGACACCTTGTCAACTCGGCTTGTCAGCGCGACTTGACATCATGCCAACTCGACTGACCAGCCTTGTCGACAGCTCACCCGCGGAAGTGACATGCGACCGCGTGGCCGTCGCGCGTCTGCCGCAGCGGCGGCGGCTCCTGCGCACAGAACGGCAGCTGCCGGATCGGGCAGCGGGTGTGGAACGGGCAGCCGGAGGGCGGGTCGATCGGGCTCGGCACGTCCCCCTGCAGGACGGTGCGCGTGCGCTTGACGGTGGGGTCGGGGATCGGCGCCGCCGACATCAGCGCCTCGGTATAGGGATGGAGCGGCGCGGTGTAGAGGTCGCGCGCGCTCGCGATCTCGACGATCTTGCCGAGGTACATCACGGCGACGCGCGTGCTGATGTGCTCGACCACCGAAAGGTCGTGGGCGATGAAAATATAGGTGAGCCCGAACTTCTGCTGCAGATCCTCCAGCAGATTGATGACCTGGGCCTGGATCGACACGTCGAGCGCCGACACCGGCTCGTCGCACACGACGAGCTTGGGCGAGACCGCGAGCGCGCGGGCAATGCCGATGCGCTGGCGCTGCCCGCCGGAGAACTCGTGCGGGTAGCGCCGCATATAATCGGGATTAAGCCCGACGGTCTCCAACAGCTCGACGATGCGGTCCTGGTAAGCGCGCCGGGTCTTGGCGAGACCATGAATGGTGAGCGCCTCGCCGATGATGGCGCCGACCGTCATGCGCGGATCAAGCGAGGCATAAGGATCCTGAAAGATGATTTGCATGTCGCGGGCGAGCGCGCGCAGTGCCGACCGGTCGAGCGCGGTGACGTTTCTCCCCTCGAACCAGACCTCGCCCGAGGTCGGCTCGATCAGGCGCAGGATGCAGCGGCCGGTCGTCGATTTGCCGCAGCCGGATTCACCGACGAGGCCGAGCGTTTCCCCCGCGGCCAATTCGAAGCTCACGCCGTTGACCGCGTGCACCCGCTCGACCTCGCGCGAAAACACGCCGCCCTTGATGACGAAATACTTCACCAAATCTTTGACGCGCAGCAGCGGCTCGGCCATTGCGTCAGCTTCTCGCTGAAGCACGATCCCTTTGCGAAGATCGGTGCTCACCCGGAGTCAATTCCGAGGCAGAGATTTTCGGGATCGTGCTCTCGAGCACACACGCGACCTTGTGCCCAGGCGCGACCTCGCGCAGCGGCGGCACCGCCTCGACACAAATGGATGCGGCGAAGCGGCAGCGCGGCGCGAAGCGGCAGCCGGGCGGCGGATCGAGCAGACTCGGCACGATCCCGGCAATCGTCTCGAGGCGCGGCTTCTTCGTCGCCGCCGTGTCGATGCGCGGGATCGAGCGGATCAGGCCCTGCGTGTAGGGGTGGCGCGGATTGGCGAACAACTCGCCGACCGAGGCTTCCTCGACCACCTTGCCGGCATACATGACGGCGACGCGTTGCGCCGTCTCCGCCACCACGCCCATAGCGTGGGTGATGAGCATCACCGCCATGCCGAGCCGCGCCTTCATCTCCGCAAGCAGGTCGAGAATCTGTGCCTGGATGGTCACGTCGAGCGCGGTCGTGGGCTCGTCGGCGATGAGCAGCGCCGGATTGCACGAGAGCGCCATCGCGATCATGACGCGCTGGCGCATGCCGCCGGAGAATTGATGGGGATAATCGGCAAGGCGCCGCTCGGGATTGGGAATATGCACGAGGCGCAGCATCTCGACGGTCCGCTCCAGCGCGCCGCGCTTGCTCAAACCTTCGTGCAGCCGGATCACTTCGGCGATCTGGTCGCCGACCGTGTAGACCGGATTGAGCGAGGTCATCGGCTCCTGAAAGACGATGGCGATTTCCTTGCTGCGGATCTTCTGCATCTCCTGCGCGCCGAGCGGAACGAGGTCGCGGCCGCGCCACAGGATGCGGCCGCCGACGATGCGGCCGGGCGGCATGGGGATGAGCTTGAGCACGGAAAGCGCGGTGACGGTCTTGCCCGAGCCGGATTCGCCGACCACGCCCAGGGTTTCCCCGCGGTCGATGGCGAGGTCGACCCCGTCCACCGCGCGCACCATGCCGTCGTCGCTGGCGAAATGGGTCTGCAGCCCCTGAATGTCGAGCAGGCGCTCGCCCATATGGCTACATCACCTTCCGCGGGTCGAGCGTATCGCGCAGCCCGTCACCGATGAAATTGATGGTCAGTACGGTGAGAAAGATGGCGGCGCCGGGAAACAGCGCCCAGTGCGGCGCGGTGTCGAGCTGGTCCTTGGCGTCGTAGAGCAGGCGGCCCCAGGTGGGGATGTCGGGCGGAAAGCCGAGGCCGAGGAAGGAGAGCGTCGATTCGGCGATGATGGCGGCGGCAACCTCGATGGTGCCGGCGACGATTACCGGTCCGAGCGCGTTGGGCAGGATGTGATGGATCACCTGGCGCGCGGTCGAAGCGCCCAGCGCCCGCGCCGCCTCGACGAACTCCTTTTCGCGCAGGGAGAAGAACTGCGCGCGCACCAGCCGCGCCACCGGCATCCAGCGGAAGCCGCCGATCACCGCCACGACGAGAACGAACACGCCGAACTCGGGCCCCGCAAGCGCTCGCAGCGCATCGCGAAACAGATAGATGATGAGGAGAAGCAGCGGCAGTTGCGGCAGCGACAGGAACAAGTCGGTGAGCCACATCAGCGCCGTGTCGACGCTGCCGCGGGAAATGCCGGCGAGCGCGCCGATGAGCGTACCGACGACGACCGCGACCGTCATGGCGGCGAGGCCGACCGCGAGCGATATGCGCCCGCCGTAGAGTACGCGGGCGAGCAGGTCCTGCCCGAGGTCGTCGGTGCCGAACGGATGCTGCCAGGATGGGCCGGCCAGCGTGGCGGAAAAATCGATGTCGTTGATCGGCACCTGCCACCACAGCGGCCCGAGCGCGACCGTCAGGATGATCAGGCCGAGGATCACGGCGCTGGCGACCGCCAGGCGGTGGCGCCGGAAGCGGCGCCACGCCTCGAGGCGAGGCGCGACGCGCCTGCGCGGCGGCGCCGCGACCGCCGTCACGCTAGCGGTAGGCAATGCGTGGGTCGAGCCAGCCATAGAGCAGATCCGCCAGCAGGTTGAACAGGATGACAAGGCAGGCGAACACGAAGGTGACCGCCATGATCACGGGGGTATCGTTGGCGAGGATCGACGTGATGAGCAACGAGCCGATCCCCGGCACGCGGAAAATCTGCTCGGTGACGATGGCGCCGCCGAACACCGCCGGCATCTGCAGCGCCACCAGGGTCACCACCGGGATGAGCGCGTTGCGCACCACGTGTTTCGTGATCACCGCGCGCTCGGGCAGTCCCTTGGCCCGGGCGGTGGTGACGTAGTCGAGCCGGATCACGTCGAGCACGGACGAGCGCACGAAGCGCGTCCAGGACGCGCCCTGGAACAGCCCGAGCACCGCGACCGGCATGATCGCCTGGCGCACGTGCTCCCAGTACCACTGCCAGCCGGTCGCGCTGATATCGGCGCGATACACGAATGGCAGCCAGTCGAGATAGATGCTGAATATCAGGATGAACAAAATGCCGGTGAAGAAAGTCGGCAGCGAGAAACCGACGAAGGCGAACGTATTGGCGATCTGATCGAAGATCGAGTACGGCCGCATCGCCGCATAGACGCCGACCGGCAACGCGATCATGAGCGCCAGGATCTGCGAAGAGCCGATCACAAACAGCGTGGTCGGCACGCGCGCCAGGATCAGCTTGTCCACGTCGACGCGGCTCACGAACGAGAAGCCCCAGTCGCCGTGCAGCATCGCGAGCAGCCAGCGCAGGTAGCGAAGCGCAATCGGATCGTCGAGCCCGAATTTAGCGCGCAACGCCGCGCGCACCGCGGGCGGCACGTTCGGATTCGTCGCCAGCTCGCCGAACGGATCGCCCGGGGCGAGCGCCAGCACCGTGAACAGCACGACGCTGATGCCGAGCAGGCTGGGCAGGGCGATCAGCAACCGCCTGAGAAGATATCGCCCCATGACTCAGTGATCGGTTATCAGTTTCCAGTGATCGGAAAGAAAGTTTAGATCGCAGCGCGGTGCCCGACTCCGTGATCAGCAACCGACTGGCAGCGATCGCTGATCACTAGTCACCGATCACTGGTCACTGTTCAGGCGTCGCGGTACCAGTCCTTCAGGTTCCACAGGTCGTTGTCCCATCCCGTGCCCGGCGCATGCAGCTTGTTGGCCACGGCTTCCACCTTCGGCCGGTTGACGATCGGGATGACCACGTGGTCGTTGCACACGAGATCGTTCATGCGGATGAACAGAGCCGCGCGCTTGACCGGATCGAGTTCCTTCTCGGCGGCGCGGAAGGCCTGATCATATTCGTCGTTACGCCAGCGCGTGATGTTACGTCCCTGCCACTTGTTGTCTTTGGATGCTACCTCCCAGGAGCAGAACTGGTTCATGAAGAAACCGGGGTCCGGCTCCGTCATGGTCGTGTTATACATCTGTAGGTCGGTGTAAAACTTCGAAAACGTATCCGGGTTGGCGACGTCGGAGGAGAAGTACACCGACGCCGTGATCGACTTGAGTTCCACCTCGATCCCGGCCTTCTGGCAAGCCTGCTTGACGATCGCCTGATTTTTCTGGCGCGGCGCGTTGATCGAGGTCTGGTAGACGAAGCTCAGCTTCTTGCCGTCCTTGGCGCGCACCCCATCCGGTCCGCGCTTCCAGCCGGCGGCGTCGAGGATTTGGTTCGCCTTGTCGACGTTGAACTCCCACGTCGTATTGCTCGACCGGTATTTCTCCGGATTGTTGAGGAAGTTGCCGGTGGCGATGCCGGTGCGCCCGTAGATGTATTGCTGCACCGACTTGCGGTCGATCAACAACGCCATCGCCTGGCGTACGGCGGGGTCGGACAGAACCGGATGCTTGGTCTTGGCGCTCGACCGCTCGCCGTCGACGTCGGTCCACGGGTCGGTGGTGTTGAGCTGGAGGTGCTCGATGGCGCCGCCCGGATCGATCTCGACATGCCCGCGGCCGCCTTTCTCGAGGCGTTGCAGGATTTCGTCCTCGACCTGCATGTTCCAGGCGTAGTCGTATTCGCCGGTCTGCAGCACGGCGCGCGCGGCGGACACGGCGTCGCCGCCGCCCTTCATCTCGATCGTGTCGAAGAACGGCCGGTTCGGCTCGTGATAGTCGGGATTGAGTTCGCCGGTGACGAGGTCGCCGGGATTGAACGACACGAACTTGTAGGGGCCGGTGCCGACCGGCTTCAGGTTGGCGGGCGCGTCGCGGGATTTGTCGCCCTTGTAGGCCTCGAACAAGTGCTTGGGGATGATCATGCCGCGGGTGCCGACGAAGGCGTCGGCCCAGTACGGCGTCGGTTTCTGGAAATGGATGCGGATCCTGAGCGGATCGACCTTTTCGACCTTGATGTCCTTGTAGGTGCCGATGGTCACCGCGGCGGTCGCCGGGTCGGAAGCGTATTCCCAAGTGAACACGAGGTCGTCGGCGGTGAACGGATGGCCATCGTGCCAATGCACGTTCGGCTTGAGCTTCCAGGTCGCCGTCAGGCCGTCGCGGGAAAGCCCGTCGTTCTCGGTGTCAGGGATTTCCGCGGCCAGCATCGGCACGAGGTTGCCTCCGGCGTCCCAGCCGGCGAGCGGCTCGTAGAAGATGCGCGCGGCTTCCTGGTCCTTGGTCCCGACGGCGAAATGCGGGTTGAGCAAGGTCGGCGCCTGCCACCACAGTACCTTGAGCGCTCCGCCCCCGCCGCGCTTGGTCGGCTTATAGGACGACTTCGTCTCGGCGCGGGCGACGCCGGCGTAGGTGAGCATCTGGCTCGCCAGGGGGGCGGTCAGTCCCAGGGCGACCATCTGGCGCACGAAAGCGCGCCGCGACATGCGTCCGGCCTTCACCTGCGCGACCAGGCCGCGCAATTCCCGCTCGTTCATGAGTCATCCTCCCAGGTGCCCGGGCCGGCCCGGCAGTTGAAGTGCCCTCTTGCGGCCCCGAGAACGCCTGATGCTAGCGGAAGAGCGGGAGCGGGAGAATCGGCTTTTTGCCGCTATGTCGTGGCGGCGGCCGAGACAGCGAGAAAGTTCAAGCCAGCAAGATACCACTTGTACGCGTCGCGGCTCCAAGGGGAGCACGACTAAAAGCGGTAATTTACTCCGACGGTCGCGGTATTGATGCCGTGCATCGGTGTCGTCGTGCAGAAGGTCGAGGACGGAACTTCGACAATGCGGGGATGGCCCGTCAGTAAGCCGCAGGCCTGAACGGTGCGGTCGAAGCCGAGGTAATCGTACTCGAACTTGAGGCTCCAGGCCCCGCTGAATGCCCATTCCAAGCCGCCGCCGAGCGCCACGCCCGCGACCGTTTGCGCGGCCGAGTAATTGATGAGCGCGAAGGTGGCGCCAGGAAAATTGGAAGAGGTTACGCCGGTCTCGAAACGCCCCAGTGCCGCCCCTGCTTTGAAGTAGAGCAAGGCGCGATTTCCCTCCGACCACGCCGGAGCCAGCGCATCCCCGGCGATGCCCACGCGTGAGGCAAGGGTGCCGTACCAATTTCCCAAGCTCGAAAAGGCGTCGTAATTCGAGCACGGCGGATTCAAGGGCGTGGCCGGATTGCACGGATGCCGGCCGTTGGTCAGGAACTCGCCCACGCCGGACATGCGGATGGTTCCAGCCTCGCCTTCCAGCCGGAATACGGTCTTCCCGGTCTGCCAATTAAAGCCCGCGGTCCCGCCGCCCACCAAACTCCTGCTCAAATCATACTGAGCCGGCACCGAACCCGCGCCTTGGTAAAAAGGCTGGTTGTGGCCGCTCGCCCCGCCGGGACAAAAAAAGCCGCCAAACTGGCAGATCGCGTCCGGCGTGGCGTAGCCGGCCGCGGACCATGCGCCGCCGCCGTAGAGGCCAAGGTACGGGTCCGTCAAAGAGAAAATCGGCTCGGCCGAGGGCGCCTTGAGCGGCAGGTCCGCAGCCTGCAGCGCGCCCGCGCCCGCGAGCGAAGCCAAAACGGCGAGGCCGCCTTTGGACAGTCACTTCCACATTGTGCTCGCTTCAGCGCGGATAGCCGCGTCGAAATGCTTGCCTCGCCCCGGGGAAGCCTAGGTAGTAACTGCCCGCCGACCAATTCTGCGGTCGGGTGCCGCGTCATCTATTTTTTGGCCGTTGTCCTTTTGCAACAGCAAATAACCATGAGGCACAGTGTCATAACGGTCGATGTGGGTAGATATCGGGTTCTCAGAACAAAAAATACCGCTGCGCCATCGGCAGCACCTCGGCGGGCGCGCAGGTGAGGAGTTCGCCGTCGGCGCGCACCTCGTATGTTTCAGCGTCAACCTCGATCTTGGGCGTGGCGCCGTTGTGCACCATGTCCTTCTTGGAAAGCTTGCGCGTCTTCGCCACCGCCACCAGCTCCTTTTGGATGCCGAGCTTGCGGCCGAGGCCGGCCGCCACGGCCGCCTTGGAGGCGAACACGACGGAACTGGCGGTGCGCGCGCGGCCGAACGCGCCGAACATCGGCCGGTAGTGCACCGGCTGCGGGGTCGGGATCGAGGCGTTGGGATCGCCCATCTGGGCGGCCACGATCGAGCCGCCCTTGACGATCATATCGGGCTTGACGCCGAAGAACGCCGGCGACCACAGCACGAGGTCAGCAAGCTTGCCCTTCTCGACCGAGCCGATCAGCTTCGCAACGCCGTGGGCGATCGCCGGGTTGATCGTGTATTTGGCGACGTAGCGCTTGGCGCGGACGTTGTCGTTATCGCCCTTCTCTTCGTTGAGCCGCCCGCGTTGGCGCTTCATCTTGTCGGCGGTCTGCCACGTGCGGATGATCACCTCGCCGAGGCGGCCCATGGCCTGGCTGTCCGACGACATCATCGAAAGCGCGCCTATGTCGTGAAGAATGTCCTCCGCCGCGATCGTCTCCTTGCGGATGCGGCTCTCGGCGAACGCCAAGTCCTCAGGGATCGACGGGTCGAGGTGGTGGCACACCATCAGCATGTCGAGATGCTCGTCGATGGTGTTGCGGGTGAACGGCCGCGTCGGGTTGGTGGACGACGGCAGCACGTTGGCGAGCCCCGCCACCTTGATGATGTCGGGCGCGTGGCCGCCGCCCGCCCCCTCGGTGTGAAACGCGTGGATGGTGCGGCCCTTGAAGGCCGCAATCGTGTCCTCGACGAAGCCCGACTCGTTGAGCGTGTCGGTGTGGATCATCACCTGGATGTCGTAGTCGTCGGCAACCGAAAGGCAGTTGTCGATCGCCGCCGGCGTCGTGCCCCAGTCCTCGTGCAGCTTGAGCGCGCAGGCACCCGCCTTGATCATCTCTTCGAGCGCGGCCGGGCGCGCGGCGTTGCCCTTGCCGGCGAAGCCGAGGTTGACCGGGAAGGCGTCGGCCGCCTGGATCATGCGCGCGATGTGCCAGGGTCCCGGCGTGCAGGTGGTGGCGTTGGTGCCGGCCGCCGGTCCGGTGCCGCCGCCGAGGAGCGACGTGACGCCCGACATCAGCGCCTCGTCGACCTGCTGCGGGCAGATGAAATGGATGTGCGTGTCGAAGCCGCCGGCGGTGAGGATTTTGCCTTCGCCCGCGATCACCTCGGTGCCGGGGCCGATGATGATGGTGACGCCCGGCTGGATGTCCGGGTTGCCGGCCTTGCCGATCGCGTGGACCTTGCCGTCCTTGAGGCCGACGTCGGCCTTCACGATGCCCCAGTGATCGAGGATGAGCGCGTTGGTGATTACCGTGTCGACGGCGCCCTGACGGTTGGTGATCTGGCTCTGCCCCATGCCGTCGCGGATCACCTTGCCGCCGCCGAACTTCACCTCCTCGCCGTAGGTGGTGAAGTCCTTCTCGACCTCGATGACGATGTCGGTGTCGGCGAGCCGCACGCGGTCGCCGGTGGTGGGGCCGAACATGTCCGCATAGGCGGCGCGCTGCATTTTGACGGGCATCACACTCCCCTTCTTACAGCTTGCCCATGACGTCCTGGCGGAAGCCGTAGACCCGGCGCTTGCCGGCGAGCGCCACCAGCGTCACCTCACACGTCTGGCCGGGCTCGAAGCGCACCGCCGTGCCGGCCGCGATGTCGAGGCGCATGCCGCGCGCTTTTTTCCGATCGAACCTGAGCGCCGGGTTGGTCTCGTAGAAATGATAATGCGAGCCGACCTGGATCGGCCGGTCGCCGGTGTTCGTTACCGTTAGCGCTACGGTCTTGCGACCGGCGTTGAGCGTGATCTCGCCCTCTTTGATGAACATCTCACCAGGAATCATCTCGCCCTCCCCTGCCCTCTGTCGCGGGCTACGCCGCGCTCCTGGCGATGGCGGCGCGCGCGTCGGTCACCGCCGCGTCGAACGCGCGCTCGAGCATCGGGCTAAGCCCACGGCAGCCGGCCACGACCTTCTCGGCCCAGTCGACGTAGTCGGCGACGCGCGCCACGTCCCAGTTGCTCGGGGGCGAGACCGCAAGCGCGCGCACGTTGCTGGTCTTGTCGGCGAGCTTGAGCAGTTTTGCGCGCGGCGCTGCGCCGGGCGCGCTCTCGATCTGGCGGCGCTTGCGTTCGGTTTTGGGCAGGCTCTTGTCGTCGGTCACCGCCGCAACCAGTGCGGCGATGTCCGGCCCGAACCGCGCGTCGAGCTCCTCATATTCGGTCGCCGTGTCCTCGAGCGTGTCGTGCAGCAGCGCGGCTGCGATCAGCGCGGCGTCGCTTCCGTCGGTCGCCTCGGCGATGAGCGCCGCGACCTCGATGAGATGATTGACGTAAGGCTCGCCCGCGACGCCCTTGCGGCGCTGGCCGGCGTGCCGGCGCGCGGCAAAATCCGCCGCCTGCATGATCAGCGAGACGTCGCTCATCGGATCGGTTCGTGCACGGTCACGAGCTTGGTGCCGTCGGGAAAGGTCGCCTCGACCTGAATTTCATGGATCATCTCGGCGATGCCGTCCATCACCTGGCCGCGCGCGATCACGTGCGCGCCGCTATCCATCAGCTCGGCGACGCTGCGCCCGTCGCGCGCGCCTTCGAGGATGAAGTCGGAGATCAGCGCCACCGCCTCGGGGTGGTTGAGCTTGACCCCGCGCTCGAGCCGGCGGCGCGCCACGATCGCCGCCATGGCGATCAGCAATTTGTCCTTTTCCCGCGGGGTGAGGTTCATGCACGCCTCGCTTTAGTGAAACCAGCAATGCGGCAGCTTGCCGCCGCGCAACGCCGCGAGCACCTTCGTCAGGTCGTAGCGTAACGCTGCACCGTCCAGCGCGCACAGCCGCGCCACCGCGATGCCGTTCCACGCCGAAGTGCCGACCTCGCCGCGGAACGGCGGGCGGGGCGCGCGCAGCGGTTCGATCGTCTCCGCGCTGCCGGGAACGATCAGCACGGTCGCGATGGCGGCGCCGCCGTTGGCGACCGCGGCCGCGGCGAGCTTCGCGGCGACCGACCCGTCGAGCCGCACGCTTTCGGCAAACACCAGTGCGCCGCCGCGGCGCACGCGCCAGCGGTCGCGCAGAAGCCCATGCTTGACCGCCTCTCCCATGCCGGTGCGGCCGAACACCACCGCTTCGGCGAAGACGAGGCGCGCGTCCGCCGCGAGGTCAACGTCGATCGTGCGCTCGAGCCCCGCGCCGTCGAACAGGATCGTCTCCTGAGGAAGCCACGCGAGCGAAGCGCCCGCGCCCGCGGAAAGCTTGATGCCGATGCGGGAGATGGGGCCGAGCGAGCGGTAGACTTTCTCCGCCGCGGCGGTGAAGACCGCCAGCCGCGCCTGCGCGCCGGCCGCGATGTCCAGGTCGAAACGATCCCCGCCGGCAACGCCGCCCGCCGTGTTGATCAGCACCGCCTCCAGCTCGCGCTTCCGCGCGCCGGGAAAATGCATCCGCAGTCCGCCCGACTCGGAGAGCCGCTTGCGGCTAGTGATGCCGCGGCCGTATTCGGCGGTCACCTCGATGCGGCCGACCGCGCGGTTCGCGGCAAACACCTGCGCGCGGTCTTCGGCGAGGCTCATCTCACAGCGCCAGCGCGCGCCTGAGCGCCGCCTCGTCCATGTCGGCCTTGGGGCAGGCATACACGACGGCGCCGCGGTCCATGACGGCGAAATAGTCGCCGAGCTCGCGCGCGAAGTCGAGATACTGCTCGACCAGCACGATCGCGACCTGGCCGAGGTTGCGCAGATAGGAGATGGCGCGGCCGATATCCTTGATGATCGACGGCTGGATGCCCTCGGTGGGCTCGTCGAGGAGAAGCACGCGCGGCCGCATGACGAGCGCGCGGCCGATGGCGAGCTGCTGCTGCTGCCCGCCCGAGAGGTCGCCGCCGCGCCGGCGCAGCATGCTGCCGAGCACCGGAAAAAGCGCGAACACGTCGTCGGGGACGCTGCGCTGCTCGCGCGGCAGCGGCGCAAAGCCGGTCTCGAGATTTTCCCGCACCGTGAGCAGCGGAAAGATCTCGCGGCCCTGCGGCACGTAGGCGACGCCGCGGCGCGCCCGCTCGTAGGGCCGCAACCCCGTGATGTCAGCGCCGTCGAGGGTGACCGTGCCGCGCGTCACCGGATGTTGTCCGGCGAGCGCGTCGAGCAGGCTGGTCTTGCCCACCCCGTTGCGGCCGAGCACGCAGGTCACCTTGCCGGGCTCCGCCTTGAGCGAAACCGCGCGCAGCGCCTGGGCGGCGCCGTAGTGGAGATCGATCGACTGCACGTCGAGCATTTTGTTAGCGCCAATAGCGAATGGTGAGTGGCGAATGGTGAGTAGTGAATGGTGAGTGGTGCATCGCTGCGGCCCCTATCGTCGTATCGTCGTCCATTCACCACTCACTACTCACCGGCCAAGGTACACTTCGATCACTCGCTCATTTCCCGACACTTGGTCGATGCCGCCCTCGGCGAGCACCGAGCCTTCGTGCAGCACGGTGACCTTGACGTCGAGGTCGCGCACGAACGCCATATCGTGCTCCACCACCACGATGGTGCGGTCGCGGTTGATCTCCTTGAGCAGCTCCACGGTCTGGCGCGTCTCCGCGTCGGTCATGCCGGCGACCGGCTCGTCGACCAGGAGGAGCTTCGGCTCCTGCGCGAGCAGCATGCCGATCTCGAGCCACTGCTTCTGCCCGTGGGAGAGGCCTCCGGCGAGCCGGTCGCGCACGGCCGAGAGCCTGGTAACGTCGAGCAGGCGGTCGATGCGCCCGGTGACCGCCGCACTCTCGCGCCACAGCAGGGTCTTCCGGGCGCGCCGGTCGCTCTTGAGGGCGAGCAACAAATTGTCTTCGACCGTGTGGCTCTCGAACACGGTCGGCTTCTGAAACTTGCGGCCGATGCCGAGTTCGGCGATTTCGGTTTCGTCGAGGCCGGTGAGGTCGTACATGCCGTCGAGATAGACGTCGCCCTCGTCGGGACGGGTCTTGCCGGTGACCACGTCCATCATGGTGGTCTTGCCGGCGCCGTTCGGCCCGATCACCGCGCGCATTTCCCCCGGCTCGACCGCGAGCGAAAGGTTGTTGAGCGCGCGGAACCCGTCGAAAGATACGGTCACCCCGTCGAGATAAAGCAGCGCCGATGTCGTGCGGGGAGGCATAGGTCACTCCGCCGGATGCGGATCGGCGACGCCGGCCGGGGCCACGCCGTTGCCGCGCGTCTTGGGTCCGCGCCCCTTCCACCAGTATTCGATGGTGCCGACGATGCCGCGCGGCAGCAGCAAGGTGACGGCGATGAACAGGCCGCCGAGCACGAACAGCCAATAGGGCGCGAGACTGCCGCTGGTGAAGCTGGTCTTGGCGTAGTTGACGAGGATCGCGCCGAGCACGGCGCCGATCAGGGTGCCGCGGCCGCCGACCGCCACCCATATCACCGCTTCGATGGAATTGCCGGGCGCGAACTCGCTCGGATTGATGATGCCGACTTGCGGTACGTAGAGCGCACCGGCGATGCCGGCCATGCAGGCGGAAAGCGTGAACACGAACAGCTTGTAGGATTCGACCCGGTAGCCGAGGAAGCGCACGCGATTTTCCGCGTCGCGGATCGCGATCAGCACCTTGCCGAATTTCGACGTGACAATCGCCCGGCAGACGTAGAAGCCGATGCCGAGCGCGACCACCGAGATGGCGAACAGCGCCGAGCGCGTCTCCGCCGACTGGACGTTGAAGCCGAGGATGTCCTTGAAGTCGGTCAGCCCGTTGTTGCCGCCGAAGCCGAAATTGTTGCGGAAGAAGCCGAGCATCAGCGCAAACGTGAGCGCCTGGGTGATGATCGAGAAATAGACGCCGGTGACGCGGCTGCGGAAGGCAAACCAGCCGAACACGAAGGCAAGCACGCCCGGCACCAGCATCACCATGAGTGCCGCGTAGGCGAAGTGCTGGAAGCCGTACCAATAGACCGGCAGCTCCTTCCAGTTCAGGAACACCATGAAGTCGGGCAGGATCGGATTGGCGTAGACGCCGCGCGTACCGATCTGGCGCATCAAATACATACCCATGGCGTAGCCGCCGAGCGCGAAGAACGCGCCGTGGCCGAGCGAGAGAATACCGCAGTAGCCCCAGATCAAATCGATCGCCAGCGCGAGGATCGCATAGCAGATATATTTACCGAACAGAGAAACGAAGTAGAGCGAGACGTGCCACGGCGAGGACGGCGGCACCAGCAGGTTGCCGACCGGCACGACCACCGCAATGATGGCGAGCAGCACCAGGAACCCGACGCCGACGCGGTCGAGCGCGCGGATCAGCGGCGAGCCGGTCATGCCTCGACCGCTCGGCCGCGCAGGGCGAACAGGCCGCGCGGACGCTTCTGAATGAACAGGATGATGAGGACGAGGATCGCGATCTTGCCGAGCACGGCACCGGCGTAGGGCTCGAGGAATTTGTTGGCGATGCCGAGCGAGAACGCGCCGACCAAGGTACCCCACAGATTGCCGACGCCGCCGAAAACCACGACCATGAACGAGTCGATGATGTAGCCCTGCCCGAGGTTGGGGCTGACGTTGTCGATTTGCGAGAGCGCCACGCCGGCGATGCCGGCGATGCCGGAGCCGAGCCCGAAAGTGAGCGCGTCGATGCGGCCGGTGCGGATGCCCATTGAGGCGGCCATCGGCCGGTTCTGCGTCACCGCGCGCATTTCGAGGCCGAAACGGGTGAACCGCAGCAGCCCGAGCAGGCCGACGAACACCGCCAGCGTGAAGCAGATGATCCACAGGCGGTTATAGGTGATGGTGATCTGGCCGACGTCGAAGGCGCCGCTCATCCACGAGGGGGAGCCGACGTCGCGGTTGGTCGGGCCGAAGGCGGTGCGCACCGCCTGCTGCAGGATGAGCGAGAGGCCCCAGGTGGCGAGCAGCGTCTCGAGCGGACGCCCGTAGAGGAACTTGATGATGCAGCGCTCGATCAGGATGCCGATCACGCCGGAGACGGCAAACGCCAGCGGCACCGCAATTACCACCGAATAGTCGAACAGGCCCGGGTTATAGGCGCGGATCACCTCCTGCACCACGAACGTCGTATAGGCGCCGAGCATCACCATTTCGCCGTGCGCCATGTTGATGACGCCCATCACCCCGAAGGTGATGGCAAGGCCGATGGCGGCGAGGAGGAGCACCGAGCCGAGCGAGAGGCCGTACCAGGCGTTCTGCACGGCGCTCCACACGGCAAGGCTGTTCTGGATCGAGGCGATGGCGTCGCTCGCGGCCTTGGTCACCGCCGGCGGTGTATCCGACGGCAACCCGGCGAGCAGCGCGACCGAATCCTGGTCGCCGCGCGCGCGGATCACCGGGACGGCCGCGAGCTTGTCGGCCTCGCTCGCGTCGCTGGAATTAAGCACCACGGCAGCGCGCGCCTCGGCGAGCGCCGTTTTCACCCGCGGGTCGGTTTCCTTGGCGAGCGCGCTCACAAGCGCCGGCAGCGCCGACGCGTCGTGCGATTTGAACACCGCCTGGGCGGAATCGAAGCGTTTGCCCGGATCGTCCACGAACAGGCTCAAGCCGCCGAGCGCGGCCTCCACCGCCCGGCGCAGCCGGTTGTTGAGGCGTACCGGCTGCAGATTCGCGGGTGCCGGGCCGGCCGCCGGCTGCCCGGTCGCCGCGTCGGCGAGCCGGTCGTCCTTGTCCTTGATGTAGACTTTCCTGCCGTCCGGATCGAAGTAGAGCTGCCCGTCCTGCAGCGCCCCGATCACCAGCGCGGCCCGCGGATTGCCGCTGCGCGCGACCGCACCGATCGCCGTTTCGGTATCGCTGAAAGAATCGGCGGTAAAGCCGGAGAGCGCCTCATCGAAGCTTTGGGCGTTCGCCGCTGCCGCGGCCAGGAGCAGGCCGAAGGCAACGGCGAGCGCGCGCAAGCATGCGTAGAGGCCCCGCATATATCCCGATCCCGGCACCAAGTTGTGGGGAGGCGGCGGTACTAGCGCCGCCTCCGGTCATGTCACGGTCTCAACTAGCGCCGCGAAAGGGGGATCAGGCCCCGCTACCGCACTTCTTGGTGACCGTGTTGTAGTTGCCGCACTTGAGCGTCTTCCAGTCGCCGATCAAGTCCTTCGACTCCGGAAGATACTTCGACCAGGCGTCGCCGGGAACCAGCCCGGGGGTTTTCCACACCACGTCGAATTGCCCGTCCGCCCGCACCTCGCCGATATACACCGGCTTGGTGATGTGGTGGTTGGGTAGCATTTCCGAGGTGCCGCCGGTGAGGTTCGGGACCTTTACGCCGACGATGGCGTCGATCA
>Ga0153928_1000144_pt1 | contig 37843 bp, 39 predicted proteins | sample TSNJ012MetaG_FD_106656 | JGI IMG/M metagenome (GOLD analysis project Ga0153928, IMG submission 106656) | Attine ant fungus gardens microbial communities from New Jersey, USA - TSNJ012 MetaG | ecosystem: Host-associated > Fungi > Mycelium > Unclassified | place: USA: New Jersey, Wharton State...
TCTTACGCACCGTCAATCCCAAGAAATGCGCGCGAATTGGCCGCATCACGCAACTATTAATCTGAACGAAACGACAGGAATATCAGGCGCGCGCGTTAACCTTCGCGTAAACGAACAGCGTTGCGTTCGCCTGCCTCAGGCGATCCGCTCGTCGCCCTTGATCTGGCTGCGGTGCATGATGCGACGGCTCGCCGGGTCGAACGGATCGCGGCGGTGCAGCACGGCGAGGTTGTTCCACATCAAGACATCGCCGACCTGCCAGCGATGGCACATGGAAAAGCGCCGCTCGGTCGCATGCGCCCACAGCGCGTCGAGCAGCGCTTCGCTTTCGGCGACGCCGAGGCCGGCCACATAGGCGTTCGGCCGGCGGCCGAGGAACAGCGCCTTGCACCCGCTGTGCGGGTCGGTGCGCACGAGCGGATGGCGCGCGCCGACGGTCGCGCGCACGTCGGTCACTTCCCGGTATCCCTTGCGCAGCATGCCGGCGCTGTTGCGCGAGGCGTCGTGCACCGCGACCTTGCCGGCGGCGGCCTCTTTGAGCGCCTTCGGCAAGCTTTCGTAGGCCGCAAACATGTTGGCGAAATAGGTGTTGCCGCCCGCCTCCGCCGGCGGCACCTCCAGCGCATGCAGCAGCGCGGCTTTCGGCGGCACCTCGACGTAGGTCATGTCGGCGTGCCAGACGGCTTCGCCGTCGCCGAGATTGCCGACCGGCTTGCCGTTCTCGACCACGTTGGAAATGACGTTGAGTTCCGGGTGCGCCTTGTTGAACGGCTCGCCGTACGGATTGGGGCCCGGGCGGATCGAGCTCGCCGAAGTTCTTGCTCAACGCAATGAGCTGCGGGTCGGTGAGCGTCTGCCCGTGGAACACGAGCACGAGGCGCTCGCGCCAAGCCGCTTCGATCGCGTCGCGGTCGCTGCGCGCGAGCGGGGCGGACAAGTCGACGCCGGCGACTTCGGCTCCGAGCGGCGCGTCGAGATGGGTGATGTGCATGAGGATCCCTTTAGCTAGCTCAATCTATACCCACGCAGCCTTCGGCACCTGCTACGCTTGAACCGACCGCAACCTCAGAAAGCCATCGCCATGCTCATCGGACTGTCCATGCCGTTGCCTGCCTACACCATCGACCCGGCGTTCATGGCGCGCAACGCCGAACGGCTGGGGTTCGAGTCGATCTGGTATGCGGAACATCCGGCCGTGCCGGTCGAGAGCGCAAGCCCATTCCCGGCCACGGGCGGCGCCATTCCCTGGACCTATTCGCATTTCACCGACCCCTACATCGCGCTCGCGCGGGCTTCCGGTGTGACGACCAAATTGAAGCTCGGAACCGGGATCACCCTGGTGCCCCAGCGCAATCCGCTGCTCCTCGCCAAGGAGATCGCCGCGCTCGACCTGCACAGCGGCGGCCGTTTCATTTTCGGCATCGGCACCGGCTGGCTCAAGGAGGAAGTCGAGATGTTCGGGGGCAACTTCGAGCGCCGCTGGACGCAGACGCGCGAAGCGCTCGACGTGATGAAGGCGCTGTGGACAAAGGACGCGGCCGAGTTCCACGGCGAGTTCTTCGACTTCCCGCCGGTGCGCTCCTATCCGAAGCCGGCGCAGAAGCCGCATCCGCCCATCGTCATCGGCGGATCGGCGAAAAACGTGCTCAAGCGCATCGTCGACCACGCGGACGGGTGGCTGCCCAACCGCGTCACCCCGACCGACCTGGAAAAAGCCCGCAAGGAACTCGATCGGCTCGCCGCGGCGGCCGGGCGCAAGCCCGAGTCGATCACCATTTCGGTCTACGGGCAGGAGCCGAAGAAAGAGGTCCTGCGGCCGCTGTTCGACGCCGGTGCCGATCGCGTGGTCGTGCGCGCCACCCACGTCGAGACCGAAGCAGAAATGGGCGCGCAGCTCGAGCGCATGGCCGAGGCGGTGTTTTAGCGAAGCTCACGGGCGGAGACCGGCGAGCGTTCCGTAGGGGTGGGCTAAGGCCGCGAAGCGGCCGTGCCCATCACAGACAAGCAACAAATAGCAGCATCTGTTATTGCGCGCTCTCCCCTTGCGGGAGAGGGCGCTATTTAACAGCACCGCGCTTGCGGGCCGGCGGTCGCGAACGTTTTCATGAAATGGTGGGCACGTCGCCTTCGGCGGCTTTGCCCCCTACTCGCCACTCGCCATTCGCTGGTACTTCGCGAACCAAAACAGCAGGATGATGAACATCACGATCGATCCCTGCACGGCCATGTAGAAGCCGAGCGGCAGGTTGATGATCGGGACGATGATTCTGTTGAGCTTGAGGATGGCGAAATTGATCCCGAGAAAGTAGGTCACCCAGCCGGCGAGGGTCACGAGCAGCAAATTCTTCAGCCGGTGCCAGCGCAACTGCGCCTTCAAGTCCGGCAACCTCTCCCAAGGATATTCGTTCCAATCGAACATCGTCCGCTCCTCGTTTCGAGCCGACCGGTTCGCTGAATACGCGCGCGCCTGGTGGTACTTCCCCCGTCACTTGCAGTTGAAGTGTCGACCCGCATCGTTAACAATGGGTTAAGGATACGCTGCTCCTGCGCCGTATCGTCACGAGAGCATGATCCCGAAAAAGCCTGCCCCGCACTTGATGCGGCGTGGGTACCGGTCTTCGGAAAAGATCATGCTCCATGAATCTAGACCGGGTAACGGATTGAGCGAAGCGACCTATCGTCTGGTGATCGCCGACGATCACCCGCTGTTCCGCGGCGCCTTGCGCGCGGCGGTCTCGGGCGAGTTCGCGGGCGCTACGATCGAGGAGGCCGGCACGTTCGAGGACGTGGTGGCGCAACTCGAGCGCGGCGGCGACGTCGATCTCGTTTTGCTCGATCTCGCCATGCCGGGCGTGCGCGGGTTTTCCGGGCTGATGTTCCTGCGCGCACAATACCCGAGCGTGCCGGTGGTCGTGGTCTCCGCCAACGACGATCCCGCGGTCATCCGCCGCTGCATGGATTTCGGCGCCTCGGGCTTCATTCCCAAGACGCTCGGCGTCGAGACCATGCGGGCCGCCATTGCCCGGGTGCTCGAAGGCCGCCTGTGGACACCGCCCGACGTCGATCTTTCCGGCAAGCCCGATGCCGCCATTGCCGATTTGATCGCCCGGCTCGCTACCCTGACCCCCCAGCAGGTGCGCGTGCTGATGATGCTCTCCGAGGGGTTGCTCAACAAACAGATCGCCTATGGACTCGGCGTCTCGGAGGCGACCGTGAAGGCCCACGTCTCGGCGATCCTGCAGAAACTCGGCGTCGAGAGCCGCACCCAGGCGGTGATCGCGGCGGCGAAGATCGAGCCCGACAGCTGGCCGCAGGTGCCGAACAGTGAGTAGGATGGGTTGAGCCGCGTCGCGGCGAAACCCATCGATGGGTTTCGCTTCGCTCAACCCATCCTACGAGCGCTACTCCGCCGCGATGCGCTGCACGCGCCATTGCGCCAGCAGCGCGCGCAGCGCCGCCGGCTTCACCGGCTTGTTGAGCACCTGGATGTCGCGCGCACGGGCGTCCTCGCGCACGCGCGGGCTGCGGTCGGCGGTGATGAGGATCGCCGGCAGCTCGGCGCCGAGCTGCCAGCGTAGCTGCACGATCGCCTCGATGCCGTTGCCGTCGGCGAGGTGATAATCGACCAGCATCCCGTTCGGCCGCGCCTTGGCGTCGGCGACCGCCGTTTGCGCCCCGCGCAGGTCGGCGGCGGTCAGCACGCGGCAGCCCCAGCCGCCCAACAAGATCTCCATGCCGTCCAGGATTTTCGGCTCGTTGTCGATGCACAGCACCGTCATGTCGGCGAGCTGGCCGGGGTCGACCCGCACCGGGGCGCGCAGCGGCTTGCCGGCGGGGAGCGCGGGCGCCTGCGGCACCTCGACGGAAAAGCGCGAGCCGCGCCCGACGGTCGATTGCAGCTCGATCTTGTGGTCGAGCACGCGCGCGATCCGCTCGACGATGGAAAGCCCGAGCCCCAGCCCGCGCGCCACCTTGGCGGCGTGGTCGAGCCGCTGGAACTCGCGGAAGATGGTGCGCCGCTGCGACGGCGGGATGCCCACCCCGGTATCGTAGACGTCGACGCGCAGCCTGCCGCCGCGGCGCCGGCAGCCCACCAGCACGCGTCCGCTCGGCGTGTATTTGATCGCATTCGAGACGAGGTTCTGCAGCAGGCGCCGCAACAGCCGCCGGTCCGAGCGCACGGCGAGCGAGGAGGGCACGAAAGCGAGCGCGAGGCCGTTCTCGTGCGCCAGCGGCGCGAACTCCACCTCGAGCTGGCGCAGCAGGTCGTCGATGCGGAAGGTCGCGATCTCCGGCTTCATCGCGCCGGCATCGAGGCGCGAAATGTCGAGCAGCGCGGCGAGGATTTCCTCCACCGCCTCGAGCGAGGCGTCGATGTTGCCGACGAGCGCGCCGTCCTCGCGCCCGCCCTGGCGCTCGACCAGGCTCGTCACATAGAGCCGCGCGGCATTGAGCGGCTGGAGAATGTCGTGGCTCGCCGCGGCGAGAAACCGCGTCTTGGAAATATTGGCGTCGTCCGCCTCGGCCTTGGCGCGCGCCAGCGCTGCGTTGAGGCGGGTGAGTTCCTCGGTGCGCTCGCGCACCCGCCGCTCGAGGGTTTCGTTGGCGCGCTCGAGCGCTTCCGCCGCCGCCACGCTCGGCGTGATGTCGGTGAGCGTCGCGACGATGCCGCCGTCCGGCATCTTGTTGGTGCGCACCTCGACCACGAGCCCGCGATCGAGAAAACGCTCCAGCACCGGCTCGCCATCGGACATGTAACGGGTGATGCGGTTGCGCACCAGCTCCTCGGCCCGGCCCGGCCCGAGCGCGCCATGCTCGGCGTTGAACTGCAGAATCCGGTCGAGGCCGACCCCGATGCGCACCAGCTCGGGCGGCAATTTCAGGATTTCGCCGAAATGCCGGTTCCAGCAGATGAGCCGCAGGTCCTTGTCGAACACGGCAATGCCCTGGCCGACGTGATCGAGCGCCGACTGCATGATCTCGCGGTTGTATTGAATCGCCGTGTTGGCGTCGTCGAGCAGCTTGAGCGCCGCCTTGGTCGACATGGTGCGCTTGCGCAGCAGGAGCGAGAGCACGAGGCGCGACGATGCCGCGCCGATCGCCGAGGCCAGCAGATGCTCGGCATAGCGCAGCAGGTGGAAATCGGCCTCCTGGGTGGGATCGAGGCCGAGCCCGCGCGCCGCCGCGAAACTCGCAAAGGCGCTCTGCGTGCGCTCCTGCCCGAGGTAGCGCGCGACCGTGTCGCTGATCTCCCCGACGGTGACCGACGGGCGGCGCTGCAGGAAACCGGGCGCGACCGGCGCAAGCTCCGGGGGAAAGAACAAATTCGCCTGCAGCCGCTCGATCGAGGCGGGCGCGCGATGCAGCGAAAACGTCACATAGGCGACGACGTTGAGCAGCAGGCTCCAGACGACGCCGTGAACGAGCGGGTCGACGTGCAGGCCGAGCAGCGCTTGCGGGCGGAGCAGGACGATGCCCCACGGGCCGTGCGTCACGAACGAGGCATCGAGAAGGCCGGCCTGCGCGAAACTCGGCAGGAGCAGTGTGTAAAGCCAGATGAGGATTCCGATGGTCATGCCGGCGATCGCGCCGCGCGCGGTGCCGCGCCGCCACGCCAGCCCGCCGAAGAACGCCGGCGCCAGCTGGGCGATGGCGGCGAACGACAACAGCCCGATCGACGCGAGTTGCGCCTCGCCCGCCGAGCGGTAGTGCAGATAGGCAAGGCACAGGATGAAGAAGATCGAAACGCGCCGGACGGTGAGCAGCATCGCGCCGAGATCGCCTGATCCCGACGTCGCCGCATACCGGCGCCGCAGCACGAGCGGCACCACCAGATCGTTCGACACCATGATGGCGAGCGCGACGCATTCCACGATCACCATCGCGGTGCCGGCCGAAAGGCCGCCGACGAAGGCGGCAAACGCCATTACCTGCGAACCGGCCGCGAGCGGCAGCGCCAGCACGTACATGTCGCTGTCGACCGCGCCGCGCGGGAACGTCAGCATGCCGGCGACCGCGATCGGCAGCACGAACAGATTGATCAGCACCAGATAGAGCGGGAACATCCAGGCGGCGCGCCGGATCTCCGTCTCGTCGTTGTTCTCGACCACCGCGACGTGAAACTGGCGCGGCAGCAGCAGCACCGCCGCAAAGGCGACGAGGGTCATCGTTAGCAGAGTTCCCCATTGCGGCTCGGCGGTGAGCACCGCTGCGATGTCCGCACGCTGCATCGCCCGGCCGAACAGGTCGGCGGGCCCGCCGAACATGACGAAGGTCACGAACACGCCCACCGCCAGGAAAGCGATCAGCTTGACCATGGATTCGGCGGCGACCGCGAGGATGAGGCCGGTCTGGTGCTCGGTGGCGTCGATGTGGCGCGTGCCGAACAGGATGGCGAAGCCGAACATGGCGAGCGCCACGAACAACGCGAGGTCGCCTAACGCGGGCTGATAAACGCCGGTGCTCGCCTGGACGTGGGTGAGGATGGTGCCGAGCGAAGCGGATACGGCCTTGAGCTGCAAGGCGATGTACGGGATCGTGCCGACGATCGCGATCAGCGCCACCGTGGCGGCGACCGCCGGGTGCTTGCCGTAGCGCGCAGCGATGAAATCGGCGATCGACGTGATGTTCTGCGCCTTGGCAAGCCGCACCACGCGCAGCAGCAGCGGCCAGCCGAGCCCGATCAGCAGCATCGGGCCGATGTAGATGGTGAGGAAGTCGTAGCCGGTGCGCGAGGCTAAACCGACCGAGCCGAAAAACGTCCACGAAGTGCAATAGATGGCGAGCGAGAGCGGATAGATCAGCGTCCGCATCCAGCCGGTGCGGCCGCGCGCGCGCAGGCGGTCGCCGTAGCTCGCCACGACGAACAGGAGCCCGATGTAGCCGAGCGCAATGACGACGACGAACCAGCCCTGCAGCATGGGCACCCAGCTGCCTGGGGGGCCATCCGGCGGGCGGCCGCGCCACAGGCGACGTGATGGTCTACATTAATTCAAATTTCAGCGCGAATGGCGAGTGGTGAGTGGTGATTTCGTAGGATGGGTTGAGCGAAGCGAAACCCATCGCCTCGCTTCATTCAAGATGATGGGTTTCGCCGCGCGTCGCGCGGCTCAACCCATCCCACTATTCAACCACTCACTATTCGCCATTCACCATTCGCCATTCGCTGGGTATAAGGCCGCACATTCCGGAGTCTCCCATGACCGTCCCGGCCGTGGCGCCGAACCATCCCTCGCTCATCGATGCCTTGCGGCGTGAGGCGCGCGCCGCGCCCGACAGCGGCATCGTCGAGGCGATGAGCTACGGCCGCTCCCGCGACGGCGTGATCCCGCTGTGGGCGGGCGAGGGCGACATGCCGACGCCCGCCTTCATCGCCGAGGCGGCGACGCGCTCGCTCGCGGCGGGCGAGACCTTCTACACCTGGCAGCGCGGCATCCCCGAGCTGCGCGACGCGCTCGCGCGCTATCACGCGCGCCTCTACGGGCGGGAGTTTTCGCCCGACGAATTTTTCGTCACCGGCTCGGGCATGCAGGCGATCCAGATCGCGCTCGCCATGACGGCGGGCGTCGGCGAGGAGGTGCTGATCCCGACGCCCACGTGGCCCAACGCCGCCGCCGCTGCCGGCGTCATCGGGGCAAAGCCGGTCGAGGTACCGCTGACGTTCGGGACCGCCGGCTGGAGCCTCGATCTCGAGCGCCTGGCGGCCGCCGCGGGACCGCGCACGCGCGCACTGTTCCTGGTGTCGCCGTCGAACCCGACCGGCTGGACCGCGAGCCGCACGGAGCTTGCTGCGCTTCTCGCGCTCGCGCGCCGCCACGGCCTGTGGATCATCGCCGACGAGACCTACGCCCGGTTCTGGTACGGCGAGGGCGAGCGTGCGCCCTCCTTTCTCGACGTGACGGAGGCGGACGACCGCGTGCTGTTCGTCAACACGTTCTCGAAGAACTGGGCGATGACCGGCTGGCGCATCGGCTGGATCATGGCCAATCCGGCGCTCGGTCAGGTGATCGAGAACATGATCCAGTATTCGACCTCGGGGGTCGCGCAGTTCATGCAGCGCGCCGCGGTCGCCGCGCTCGAGCGCGGCGAGAGCTTCGTGGCGCATCAAGTGGCGCGCGCCCGGCGCGGTCGCGACATCGCGTGCGGCGCGCTCGCGGCGGCCGGGCGATGCCGGTTCGCGATGCCGCAGGGCGCGTTCTATTTGTTCTTCACCGTCGAAGGAGAGAGCGACACGCGGCGCCTGGCATTGCGCCTGATCGACGAGGCACGCGTCGGCCTCGCGCCCGGCAGCGCGTTCGGGCCCTCCGGCCGCGGCTTCCTGCGGCTGTGCTTCGCGCGCAACGCCGAGCAGCTCGAAACCGCCATGCAGCGCCTCGTCGCGGCGCTCGCGGGACGCGCTTGAATGGTCCCGTCCCCTTCGCTGCGCGAAAGGTCACTGCGTCTTGCCGAAACGCTCGCCATCGGGGCGATCGGCGGCACCGCGCTCGGCTTGGCGAAGTTTCCCGCCGGCTGGCTGTCGGGCGCGATCGTCGCGGTGGCGATCGCCGCGCTCTGCCGCCGTCCGGTGCGCGTGCCGCACCTGCTCGGGCAAGCCGCCAATATCGTGCTCGGCATTTCGCTCGGCGCCTCGGTGACACCCGACAGCGTAGCGCGCATGGCGACGTGGCCCGCGAGCCTCGCGGTGCTCGCGCTCGCCATGGCCTGCGGCAGCGCCGCGACCGTGTTCTATCTGCACAAGGTGCACGACTGGGACGTGCTGTCGGCTTTGTTTGCTTCCTCGCCGGGCGGGCTGTCGCAGGCGCTGGCGCTGGCGGCCGAGACCGGCGCCGACCTGCGTTCGGTCGCCATGGTGCAGGCAATCCGCGTGCTGGTGCTCAGCGCCGGCCTGCCGCTGTGCTTCGCCGCCTTCGGCATCACCGGCTCGCGGCCGATGCTCAACCAGCCGGTCGCCACCGCCGCCTCGGTCGAGGAATTGACCGCCCTCGTGGTCGCGGCCGTGCTCGGCGCCCTGCTGGCCTATCGTCTGCGGCTGCCCGGCGGCCTTCTGGTCGGTGCCATGGCGGCGTCCGGCGTGCTGCACGGAACCGGCCTCGTCAAGGTCAACCTGCCGCTGCCGGCCGCCATCGTGGCATTCGTCGTGATGGGCTCGATCATCGGCGCGCGTTTCGCCGGGACCGACATTTGGCTGCTGCGCCGGCTCACCGTGGTGGGCCTCGGCGCGCTCGCGGTCGGCACCGCAATCATGTCGGCCTTCGCCGTGGCCGCGGCGCTGCTGCTGTCATTGCCGGTGGGCGATGTGGTGATGGCGTTTGCGCCGGGTGCGCTCGAAGCTATGACCACGCTCGCCTTCGCGCTCAACCTCGATCCCGCTTACGTGGGCACGCACCACGTCGCGCGCCTGATCTTCGTGTCGTTGGTGGTGCCGGTCGTTGTGCACGCCATGCGCCGCCGCGCGAAGCGCGCGGCCGCCAAGGAGGAGGCGGAGATTCCAGTCGATACGCCGCTGCTGCAGCCGCAGCCTACTCGGCCGCCAAGGGACGCCGCTTGAGCGGCAGGCCGAGCCGCGCCCACACGTCGAGGAGCGCCTCCGCGAGTGCATCGATCAGCGCGTCTTCGTGATAGGGCGTCGGCGTGATGCGCAGCCGCTCGGTCCCGCGGGGAACGGTCGGATAGTTGATCGGCTGGATGTAGATGCCGTGCTCGGTGAGCAGGAGGTCGGTCGCCTCCTTGCATTTCTCCGGCTCGCCGACGATCACCGGCACGATGTGCGTGCCGCTCTGCATCACCGGAATGCCGGCCGCTTCGAGCACCGCATTGGTGCGCGCGACGCGGTCGCGATGGCGGTCGCGCTCCCATTGCGAGGTGCGCAAATGGCGGATCGCCGCGGTGACGGCGGCGCACACCGCAGGCGGCAGCGCGGTGGTGAAGATGAAGCCCGGAGAGTACGAGCGCACCGCGTCGATGAGATTGGCGCTCGCCGCGATGTAGCCGCCGAGGCAGCCGAACGCCTTGGCGAGGGTTCCTTCGATGACGTCCACGCGCTCCATCGCGCCCTCGCGCGCGCAAACGCCTGCGCCCGCGGGGCCGTACATGCCGACGGCATGCACCTCGTCCACATAGGTCATGGCGCCATGGCGCTCGGCGAGGTCGCAGATGCGCGCGATCGGCGCGACGCCGTCGCCCATCGAGAAGACGCTTTCCACCACGATCAGCTTGGGGCGCTCGCGCGGCTCGGCGGCGAGCAGCTCTTCCAGATGCGCAAGATCGTTGTGGCGCCAGATCCTTTTCTCCGCGCCCGACCGGCGCACACCCTCGATCATGGAGTTGTGGTTGAAGGCGTCGGAGAAAATCACGCAGTTCGGCATCAGCTTGGCGATGGTCGCGATGCCGGTCTCGTTCGATACGTAGCCCGACGTGAAGACCAGCGCGGCCTCCTTGCCGTGCAGGTCGGCAAGCTCGCGCTCCAGCTCGACCAGCGGATGGTTGGTGCCGGAAATGTTGCGGGTGCCGCCGGCCCCGGTGCCCATGCGGGTCGCGGTCTCGACCATGGCGCCGATCACCTTCGGGTGCTGGCCCATGCCGAGGTAGTCGTTCGAGCACCAGATCACGACCGGCCGCGGCCCGTCCGGCGCGTGCCAGATCGCGTGCGGGAAGCGCCCGGCGATGCGCTCGAGATCGGCGAACACGCGGTAGCGCCGCTCCTCGCGCAGGCGGTCGAGCGCGTCGGCAAAGAAATGGTCGTAATTGATCGAATTTCTTGGCCACATTTGAGCTAACCCCCCTACGGCAGGCGCGAACGCAAAGTCTTAACGGCGGTTGCGCGCATTTGTCGATAGCGCGCCCAACCGGCCCCCAGGCCGGCGGGATTCATTATGATCAAAATTCTGAAGGAATTGGGACCCAATGCGCGAAATGCCGCATTTGGCCCGGCGGCACGCCGGGGCGCCGGTCCCGGCTTGTCGCTTGGCGTGGCGTTGAGTAGAGACGCCGCAACGGCGCGAGCGCCATAACTTCGGGGGAGGACATGCGCAGAATCAACGTCGGCATCATCGGCACCGGCTGGTGCGGCGGCATCCGCGCCAACGCCTGCGCGGCGAATCCGCTCATCGACGGCCTCTACATCGCCGAGATCAAGCCGGAGCGGCTTGCCGAGGTCGCTGCCGCCACCCATCCGCGCAAGGCGACCACCGAATGGCGCGAGCTGCTCGATATCAAGGAGATCGACGCGGTCTACATTTCCGCGACGCCGGAGACCACCCATTATCCGATGGCGCGCGACTGCCTTGCCGCCGGCAAGCACGTGTTCCTGGAGAAGCCGATCGCCATGGAGCTGCGCGAAGCCGACGAGCTGCTCGACCTTGCGCGCCGCAAGAACCTCAAGTTCACCATCGGCTATTCCCAGCGCTTCAACCCCAAGCAGGCCTACATCAAGAAGTGCGTCGACGACGGCACCATCGGCGAGCCGGTCAACGCGCTGGTGAGCCGGCACCTGAGTCGCAACCTCGGCAACAAGATCAATACCCGCACGCGGCTTTCACCCGCCGCCATGGAGGCGACCCACGACATCGACTGGGTGCTGTGGTGCCTGGAGCCGGCAAAGCCGGTGCGCGTCTATTGCCAGTCCGTCTCCAACGTGAACCGGCACAAGAACAACACGCCGGACTCATCGCTGATCACCGTGACCATGGACAGCGGCGTCATCTTCACCATCGGCGCCGGCTGGATCCTGCCGCCCGGCTATCCCAACTATTCCCGCACCTGGATCGAGTTCGTCGGCACCGAAGGCGCCCTGTTCGTTGACGACAGCCGCACCGACGTGGCGCTCATGACCATGCAGGGCGGCTTGGTGCACCCGATGTCGACCATGCCGGGCGAGCCGGTCGGGCACGTGTTCGCCGGCCCGATGGCGAGCGAGACCGATCATTTCGCCGCGGCGGTCGCGCTCGACCGGCCGGTTCTGGTGACACCCGAGCAGGCGCGCCAGGTGATGGAGGTCTACGTCGCCGCCGACATTTCCGCCGACCGCAACGAGCCGGTCGACCTGCCGCTGCGCGCCGGCGACAACCGCCTCATCGCAGCGCAATAAAATGTAGCCCGCATGAGCCCGCATAGCGGGCGACATGCGGGAATCCCGCATATCGCTTCGCTCATGCGGGCTACGAACTGAATCTCCCCACCGCCGCCTCGTCGACCTCGACGCCGAGCCCCGGGCCGGTGGGCAGTGCGACGATGCCGTCGCCGAGGGAGAGCGGGCGTTTGACCAAATCTTCCGCCAGATAAAAATGCGTGAGGCTCACGCCCCAGTCGCTCGCCGGGATCGCGCAGGCGAGATGCACGAGCGCTGACGCGGCGATGCTCGACTCCGCGATCTTGGAGGCGACGTTCACCTTGAGCCCGAGCCGCCGGCACAGCTGTGCCGCCTCGATCGCCGGACCAATGCCGCCGAGCTTGATCAGCTTGAGCGAGACGCCGCCGGCGCCGGCGCGCGCGTGCGCTTCGATGTCGCCGAGCGAGTGAATACCTTCGTCGGCGCCGAGCGGCACCGGCGCGCTCCGGGCAAGCGCCGCGAACCCGTCGAGGTCGGCATGCCCGAGCGGCTGTTCGACGAACAAGAGATTCGCCGCGCGCGTGCTGTCGAGATAGCGCCGCGCCGCCTCGACAATGAAGCCGCAGTTGGCGTCCGCACATAGCGGCACGTCGGGCCCGAGCGCGGCGCGCAGCGCGAGCGTGCCGGCGATTTCCTTTTCGAGCGGCTTCACGCCGACTTTGAGCTTGAAGAAATGAAAGCCCGCGGCTTCGCGTTCGCGCGCCTCGGCGATGTCCTCCTCGGTCGTGGGATTGCCGAGCAGCCACATGGGCGCGACGCCGGCGCGCACGGCGCCGCCGATAAGCTCGATGAGCGGCAGGTTGGCGGTGCGGCCGGCGAGATCGTAGAGCGCCATCTCGACCGCGGAATGGGCGCCGGTGTTGCCGATCAGCGCGGCCTGCATCCGGCGCGCGAGTGCCGGGCGGTCCCAGGCGTTCCGTCCCACCAGCACCGGCGCGAGATGATCGCGCACCGCCGCGACGAGGCCGCCGAGTGTGTCGCCGGTCATGGTGGGCGCCGAAGCGGCTTCGCCCCAGCCGACGGTGCCGTCGTCAGCCTCGATGCGCACCAGGACGTTGTGCGCATGCGCGATGTGCACGCCGGCCATCTTCATCGGCTTCTTGAGCGGCAGCGCCACCGGGACGGCGTCGACCCGCCGGATGACGAGGGGAGGGCGGTCGCGCGTCTCGAGCGGCGCGGAACGCAGTTCGGCGTCGATGGCCATGAATGAGGTCATTATACGCCTGTAGCCCGCATGAAAAGGCGAATGGCGAGCAGCGAGTGGAGAGTCGAGAATGGAGAATGGAGAATGGAGAATGTAATCGAGGTTCGTGTCTTGCCATTCACCGCTCACCATTCGCTACTCACCACGCACCACTCACCATTCGCCCGCGAATATCGATTTCCGATTTCAGCGTCCGGTTCACCGGGCATTTCTCGGCGATCTCCAACAGCCGTGCGCGGGCGTCTTCATCGAGCGGGCCGTCGACCGCGATCTCCTTGTCGATGCGGTCGAGCATCCCTTCCTTGGTCTCGCAGGTCTCGCAATCCTCGGCGTGGATGCGGCTGTGGCGGAGCCTTACCGACACCCGCTCGAGCGGCAGGTGCTTGCGCTCCGCGTAAAGGCGCAACGTCATGGCCGTGCAGGCGCCGAGCCCGGCGAGCAGCAGATCGTAGGGACCCGGGCCGCTATCGAGCCCGCCCGCCGCGACCGGCTCGTCCGCGATCAGCGCATGGCGTCCGGCCGTAATCCGTTGCTGGAATTTGCCCACGCCCGTCTCGGTGACGACGACGCTCCGCGGCTCGACCGCAGCGACCGCGGGCTCGGTGTCCATCTCGACGTAGCGTTCCGCCCACGCCGCAATGACGTCCGCCACGTAGCGGGAATCGCGCGCATTGCTGAGCAGATGGTCGGCGTCGGCCAGCGAGACGAAGCTCTTCGGGTGCCTGGCCGCGAGGAATATGTGGCTCGCGTTGTCGATGCCCACGGTGTCGTCGGCCGGTGCATGCATCACCAGCAGCGCCTTGCGCAGCTTGGCGATACTTTCGTCGAGGCGCTGCTGGGCGACGTCGTCGAGGAACTCGCGGCGGATGCGGAACGGGCGTCCCGCGAGCGTCACCTCGACTTCGCCGCGGGCGCGGATTTCCTCGACCTGGTCTTTGATCAACCCGGTGACGTGGCTCGGATCGGCGGGCGCCGCGATGGTGACGAGCGCGCGCGCCTCCGGCACCTCGGCGGCCGCGGCCAGCACGGCGGCGCCGCCCAGGCTGTGACCGATCAGGAGCGCGGGCGCCTGCTCGACCCGGCGCAGATGATTGGCGGCGGCGACGAGGTCGGCGACGTTGGAAGAGAAATTCGTGTTGGCGAACTCGCCTTCGCTCGCCCCGATGCCGGTGAAGTCGAAGCGCAGCACCGCGATGCCGCGCGCGGTGAGCCCCTCGGCGATGCGCCTGGCCGCGCGGATGTCCTTGCCGCAGGTAAAGCAGTGAGCGAACAGCGCGAAGGCGTGCGTGCTGCCGGACGGGCGATCGAGCAAAGCAGCGAGGCGCTCGCCCGTCGCGTTGGGGAAGTCGAAGCGTTCGGCCGGCATGGCGTCCTCCTCGTATGCGAGCGCGCGGTTGCCGCCCGTCTCCATGATGGTACGGTTGCGCTCGTTCGGCGAGGGCTCTTCTCCCTCTCCCCGCTTGCGGGGAGAGGGTCGGGGTGAGGGGCTCTTTCAGCGCGCTCGGCGTTGCGAGAGTCCCCCTCACCCGACCTCGCTTCGCGAGGTCGACTCTCCCCGCAAGCGGGGAGAGGTGGGACCGCGGCACCGCTCTGCCAAATCCGGCAACTCAACAGATAAACAAATGCAGAAATCGAAGCTCAAGGCGTCGAACGTGGTGCTGGCACTGCTGTGCCTGATGTTCCTCATCCTCTACGTCGATCGGGTGAACATCTCGACCGCGGCGCCGCTCATCCGCGCCGACCTCAAGCTGAGCAATACCGAACTGGGGCTCGCTTTTTCGGCGTTCGCCTATCCGTATGCGGTGTTTCAGCTCATCGGCGGTTGGCTAGGCGACAAATTCGGCGCGCGCGCCGTCCTCGGCGTGTCCGGCATCGTCGTGGTCGTCTCGACCGCCGCCACCGGCGCGGTCGGCGGATTGGCGACGCTCTTCGCCGCGCGGCTTGCGCTCGGGATTGGCGAAGGCGCGACCTTCCCGACTGCGACGCGCGCCATGGCCGCCTGGACGCCGGAAGGAAGGTGGGGCTTTGCCCAGGGCATCACCCACGCGTTCGCGCGGCTAGGCAACGCGGTCACGCCGCCGCTCATCGCCGCGCTCGTCGTGGTCGTCTCGTGGCGCGGCTCGTTCGTGGTGCTCGCCGCCGTAACCCTCGTGTGGGTCATCGCCTGGGTGTGGTTCTTTCGCGACGATCCCGCCGCGCACCCGGCGGTCACGCCCGAGGAACTCGCGGCGTTGTCGGCGCGCAGCCGGCGCGACGCCAAGGAAACGGTGCCGTGGCTGCCGCTGTTCCGGCGCATGCTGCCGGTGACCGCGGTCGATTTCTGCTACGGCTGGAATCTATGGCTGTTCCTGAGCTGGATTCCGTCGTTCTTCTATCAGAACTATCACCAGGACCTGAAGCAATCGGCGTTCTATTCGGCCGGCGTGTTCGCGGGCGGCGTTGTCGGCGACACGTTGGGCGGCATGTGGAGCGACCGCATCCTGCGCCGCACGGGCGACGTCGCCGCCGCGCGCCGCAACGTGATCGTCACCGGTCTGCTCGGCGGCTTCGTGTTTCTCCTGCCGGTCATCATGGTGCACGACGTGAGCGTGGCGGCGGCCTCGCTCGCGGCGGCGTTCTTCTGCATCGAATTGGTGGTGGGGCCGATCTGGTCGGTGCCGATGGACATTGCGCCGCGCTTCGCCGGCTCCGCGAGCGGCATGATGAACTTCGGCTTCGGCGTCGCCGGGATCGTTTCGCCGTTCGTGTTCGGCTATCTCATCGACGCCACCGGCAGCTGGACCTGGCCGTTCGCCGGCTCGGTGGTGCTGCTGCTTCTCGGCGCCGGCCTCGCCTTCCGCATGCACCCCGACCGCCCGTTCGTTAATCCCTCCCCCGCTTCGCGGGGGAGGGATGAAGCGGGACGGCCGCGGCGGGTCAGCTCAGCGCCGCGCTGATCTCACGGTGGCCGGCTTCCGGGAGCGGCTTGAGCGAGCGCGCCTCTTCGCATTGCGCTCCGGGTTTGTAGCCCTGTACGGCCGCGCCGATTCATCGAGCCGGGAAGTGGCCGCCGCCAAGGGTATTTCACCGGCTTCGATCGCGAGCCGCTGTCGCGCGGCGGAGGCCAGATAGCCGGAACGGGTCTCGCCCATTGCTTCCGCGGTGCGGTCGACGCGCTCGAGCAAAGATTCATCGAACGTGATGTTGATGCGGATGGCGCGGGTCGGCGGCGCATACGGTACGAGCGCGATCATCGCACCCGTGGAGTCTTCACGGAAAACCGGATCCTTGCGCAGCTGCGCCAGAGTCCGCACCAAGGGCAATGACAGGCCGTCCTCGACCATGCCTTCGACGTGGAAGGCAAGCACCTCCGCGGCTTTGGGAATGATGGCATCAAGGCTGTCGGCGACGGTGATGCAGCCGAGGAAGTCCGGGAACGACGCGCCAAACACTCCGTTCTCTTCATGGATAAGCGCGACCACCTGCATTTTTTTTCCTCCGGCAGACTGTGATGTGTATGTATACACACTTAGCCCGCCGATCAATCTAGGATGCGTATCGATAATTATGCGGGGGCCGCGCGCCGTCATTGCGAGGAGCCCGTAGGGCGACGAAGCAATCCAGTAGCTGCGGTGCCGAGCATATTTCTCTGGATTGCTTCGCTTCGCTCGCAATGACGGCGTGCCTCAATTCAGGCTGGCGATGATCTCGCGGTAGGCCGCCTCCGGGAACGCCTTGAGCGTATGGGTGCGCACGTTGCCGAGCATGCCGAGCTGCATGAGGAAGCGCGCCATCACGGCGTCGTCCGGCGCGTCGGCAATGGCGACGAGGTCGTAATCGCCGAGCGTCAGATAGAAGCTCTTGATCTCGCCGCCCATGTCGCGCAGCAGCTTCTTGGCGGCGTCGAAACGCCTGGGCGAATCTTTGACCTGCTGGGCGCCTTTGTCGGTCCAGTTGAAAAGCGCGATGTAGGTCGCCATGACGCACCTCCCGGATGCTTGCTGTAATTGGCGAGGACTGCGGCCTCGCGCCCGGGCCGATTCTAGCGATTTGTCGCCGCTGCGTCTGGACGCGCCGGCCAATTTGGACTGCAATGCGGCTCACGACCCCAACCGGGAGCAACGCCATGGACGCCAAGACCGACGAAAAGACCCGCCAGGCCGCCAATCCGCTCGCCTCGCATCACGTCATCCCCGACGACATGGACTGGGACACCGCGCGTTTTCCCGGCTGCGCCACCAAGACGCTGTTCTTCGACAAGGACACCGGCGTGCTCACCGCGCTGTTCCGGATGGAGCCCGGCGCCGTGCTGCCCGACCATGAGCACGTGCTGATCGAGCAGACCTATGTGCTGGAAGGTTCGCTGGTCGACAAGGAAGGCCCCGACGCCGGGCTCGAGATCGGGCCGGGCGAATTCGTCTGGCGTCCGGCCGGCAGCCGCCATTCCGCCTGGGCGCCCAAGGGCGGGTTGTTCCTGGCGATCTTCCAGATGCCCAACAAATTCTTTGAGAACGACGGCAAGGTGCTCGATCCCACCGGCCAGGATTGGCAGGCGAAGTGGGGTGCGGCGATGGCGCGGCGCCAGGCCTGATCGCGGCGATGCGCATCGACGTCGAAACCCGCGCCGGCCGCGACGGCGCACCGATGCCGGCGCGGTTTCGCCTCGGCCGCGCGCGCGTGCGCGTCGTCGAGACGCTCGATCAGTGGTACGGGCCGGACTATCGCTACATCAAGGTGATGGGCGACGACCGCTGTCTTTACATCCTGCGTTTCCATGACGCCCACGCGAACTGGGAACTCACCCTGTTCAAGAGCGAGCGCGCCAAGGACATGATGCCGGTGCGGCCGGTGACAAAACGGCTGATGTAGCCCGTAGGGCGCAATAGCGCCGCAGGCGCGTATTGCGCCCTACCGCGCGGGCGCCGCCACCGCCTTGCGCTCGCGCGCGACCGCAACAAATCCCGCAAGCGATGCGAGCGCCGCGAGCATCATGGCGGCGGCGGCCAGCACCGGCGCGGCCGGACTGTCGGCAAGGTCGCGCGCCATGCCGGCGAGCCCCGGCAGCACGGCCATGGCGGCGTAATAGCACGTGTAGAAAACGCCCATACCGGACGCGCGGCTTTCCGCCCGCAGCGCCTGCGCGGGCAGCGCCATGATCGGTCCCGCCGGGAGCCCGACGACCAGCGCGACGACCGCGAACACCGCGAGCGGGGCGACGCCCGCGGCCATGAGAACGATCGAGCCCGCGGCGAGCACGAGTCCCGCGGCCGTGACCGCGTGCGGCCGGCGAGAGGCTTCCGCCGCGTAGCCGCTGAGCGGAATCGAGACGATCATGACCCAGCCGATGATGCTGATGAGCCCGCTCGCCTGCGCGAGCGAATAGCCGCGCGCGACGAACAGAGCCGGCGCGAAGCTCACGAGATCGATATAGCCGACGTTGAAAATGCCCCACGCGGCGCCGGCGAGGATGACCAGCAGCCATTCGCGCCTTGTGAGATTGAGTTCGAGCTTTGCGGCTTCGCTGTTCGCCGTACCCGGCGGTGGACGATAAGCCAGCGCGATCAGCACCAGACTCGCCAGGCTGCATGCAGCGCCGGCATTCATCACCGCCGACCAGCCGTAGGTGGACGCCAGCGGCACGAAGCCGATGAGCGCGAGCGCGATGCCGAACGGCCAGCTCGCGATCAGGATCGACATGGCGGTCACGATTTCGCGTCCGGCGAACCAATCCGCGGTCATCTTTGTCAGCGCGACGTTGAGCAGGACCGCGCCGGTGCCGCTCACCACCCGTCCGGCGATGAGCGCGGCGAAAGACGTCGTCGTGCCCATGAGCGCGCCGCCGGCCACCATGGCGGCGAGCCCCGCGAGCGCGATCGTCGTCGCGCCGAAGCGCTGCATCAGCACGCCGCCCGGCAGCGCGATCACCACTCCGGGCAGCATGTAGAGGCCGATGAGGGTGCCGATCGCCGCGTAATCGAGTGCAAGGTCTTGCGCGAGGATCGGCCCGAGCGAGCCGACCGACTGAAACTGAACCGCCATGGCGGCGCGCGCCAGGAACAGGACGGCCAGTATGGTCCAGCGGTTGCGGGTCATGTCGTCAGCGAATGGGCGCGCTCCCGCAGCGCGGCCACGGGCGTCCGCCGTCGGCGATCGCCATTGCGACCACGATCTCGTCGGGCCGTGGCGCGTCGGCGATCGCGACCGTGATCGTGTCGAAGTGGTCGAACGACCAGGCGTTGTCCTTGTGGCCGAGCGGCACGTCGAGGGCGACGCCGGCTGCCGCGACCTTCACGTTCGCCGAGATCAGCGCCTGCCCGCCGCCGAGCGCCGCCCGCATCGGCTTGCCCAGCATGGGATGCACGCAGGCGCCGCCGTGCTCCATTTCGCCGTTGACGCCGACGAGCGCGCCCTTGCCGTAGGATACGGCGGGATGATCGAGCAGGCGCACGAGCTGCGGCATGAGCTGCTCGCCCAAGGCCAAGCCGGCGCGGTAAAGCTCGGTCAAATCCTCCGCCGCGCGGCCGGCGTAGGGATTGGCGATGACCGCAAGCGCCACCGCGCGCACGATCGGGCGCGCCGGCGCCACTCCCATTTCGGCGAGCACGACCTCGCGCGTCGTCACGATCTTGCGGATGTCGGGCATGGGTGCTCCTCGATTGTTTGGTCGCGGAGCATAAAGCCTGTAGGGCGCAATTGCGAAAGCGTATTGCGCCGGGTAGCGTCCGGCTGGCGCCCTACAATCGCCCGAAACGTAAACGCCCGCGCGCCCGAATTGTCACGAAAGCACCCCACCGCCGCCGCAAACAAAATTTACCTCACGCCTCAGGATTCGGGTTGGGAGGCCCGACGGGGGGCGCGCTGGAGCATTTTTCCGGAAAAAGCCCGCCCCGCACGTGATGCGGGGTGAGTATCGGGTTTTCCGGAAGAAAATGCGACCAGGCAAACGGGCCGGCTTGGCCCGGGCGGAGGGAGACCATGTACCGCGTGTTGTCTCGCGCGTTTGCCGCATTGATCGTTGCGCCGCTGCTGCTGGCGCCCGCCGGGGCGGTGCCGCCGCCCGGCGTGGCGCGGCCCGGCGAGTTCATGTCGGTCTCGGACGTGCAGAAGTTCATGTACGAGTACCGCACCAAGCCGAGCATCGCGCGCGTGCCGGCGGCGATCAAAGCGCTCAGTCGCTTCGGCACGCTCAAGGATCCGGAAGGCTCGGGCATCTACGTCGGCTTCATGGCCGGCGTGATCGGCACCAATCAGCGCAAAGCCGAGGACGTGATCAACAAGACACTGCCGCTCACACCGCAGGACCAATGGGTGCTGGTGCGCGCGATCGCCTATTCCGGCCATCCCGACTGGAAGGCCCTGATGCAGGAGTTCGTCGACCGCATGCCGGCGCGAGCGGTGATGGCGCATGAATATATTTCCGGCGCGCAGCCGACCCTCGACGACATGGCGCTCGAGGAACCCGACAAGAGCTTCTTCCAGAAAATCGGCGGCGTCTTCAAGAAGGCCGAGCCCGGCAAGCCGACCATCGACAAGAATCCGGAACTGCTGGACGTGCTGTGGGGCTATTACTTCGCGACCGGCAGCTACAAGCCGATCCTGCGCATCATCACCATGCTGCCGTGGTCGAAGGACCGCGACAGCGTCGAGAAGCTTACGCTCGGCAGCACGGCGAAATACACGCTCGCCAATTATGCCGCACGCGAGCCCGACCTGCTCGACATGCTCAAGCGCAGCCTCGACCAGCAGCCCAAGAAGACCGAGCCGATTTTGCGCGAGGTGATCCACGCCGCCGAGACCGTCAATGTCGCGGCGCTGCATCGCGAGCAGACAGCCGCGGTCGAGAAGCTCAAGCGCGAGGGACCGGAGTACAAGAAGGAGCTGTCCACCTGGGGCCAGGTCGGCGTCGGCGCCATCGCGGTCGGCTGCGTTGCGGCCGCGGCGCTCGGCCAGATCGAGGTCGGCATCCCCTGCGTGATCGGCGGCTCGGTCTCCTCCGGCGCGCTCTCCCTGTGGGAGAGGCAGAAGGATTGAGGCTTCAAGTAGCCCGGATGGACGCCCGCGGACGCGCGGGCGGTAATCCGGGAATCCGCTCCCGCATTTCGCTTCGCTTCATGCGGGCTACGGACCGGCGCGGTCCGATCAGACTAGGCATGCTAGCATCCGCCCGGAAACGGAGGCTGGCATGCCCAATGAAGAAGCCTTGACCCAAATGCAGGTTGGAACGCTCGCCGCCCTGGTGGCGGTGTGCGACGCCCTGGTGGCCGCCAAGGCCGTCACGGCCACGGCCCTGATCGAGCGGCTGAGCGCGATTGCCAACGAAGCGGCGAGCCCGCAGCTCGGTCCCTACGGCCGCAACACCATCGATCGCCTGGTGGTCGCCATGGAAGGGATCGCGGCGGCTCATGCCGAGCGCGGCGAGAGTCCTGATGCCGCCGGGTCTCCCCAATAAACGCCGCTTGCGGTAATCTCGGCGCGACCAACGGGTGCTGACCCCATGTTTGCACAAATCAAAGCCGCGTTCGCCCGCCTTGCCGGCGGCGGCAGCGGCGCGGCCGACGAGACCATGCCGGCGGTCGAATACAAGGGCTACCGCATCCGCCCGGCGCCCTATCTCAACGGCGGCCAGTATCAGACCGCGGGCGTGATCCAAAAGGACACCGCCGACGGCGTCAAGGAGCACCGCTTCGTCCGCGCCGAGACCCATCCGAGCAAGGATGACGCCGCCGCCTTCGCGGTGACGAAGGGCAAGCAGATCATCGACCAGCAGGGGGACCGGGCGTTCGGGTGAGGCCCTGGAGGCCCGTCTAAGGAAGCCGTCACTAAATTAGTTGCGTGTTTGACCGTTCCTGCCCGTGTCCGCGTCACCCGGCTTCTTCGCGGCGGAGCGGCAAATCCGTTCGATCGGGATCGGCGGAACGCCGGACTTCTCTGCGATCAGCCGGTCCTGTTCTTCCAGAATCGGGCGGGCCGGTTCATCGAGATCGAGGCCGCCGAGCACCGAACTCGGAACTCTGCGGTTCGACCGCTGCGAGCCGTCCTTGTAGAACACATCGAACATCACGAACTCGGCTCGGGACGCGGGCTTCCTGGCCATTTTGGCGCTCCCGTGGCGGGTCGACGAAAATGACAAAGGCCCGGCGCTCGTCACGCCGGGCCGATTTCGATCGCAGACCGGATCAGATGTTCTGCAGGTTCGCGGCGGCAAGTTTGCCGCGCTCGCTCACCACGTCGTAGCTGACCTGCTGCCCCTCGTTGAGGGTGCTCATGCCGGCGCGCTCGACCGCGGAGATGTGGACGAACACGTCCTTGCCCCCGTCGGTCGGCTGAATGAATCCGAAGCCTTTCTGGTTGTTGAAAAACTTCACGGTACCTTGAGCCATGTCTGGCCTCCTTTGAAAAACGCCGATCGGCGTCCATGGCCGCGCGACCATCGCGCAGCCCCAGTCCGATTTCGGCGTTGTCTTGGGAATGCCCCGCGGGCAGGCAACAAGAACCGGCAAATATCGAACGGCGCGCATATAGACCATGACGCCGCTGTTTACAAGCGTCTCGCTGCCCGCCTGTCTCGCTGCCCGCCTCGCGATGACGCCATGCGCAAGGGCCTCGCAAGCAGGCCCGTTCCTTGTCACCATTCGCTCGCATCCCCATATGTAGTGGTGATTCCGGAGCGAGACATGACCCATTTCGATTATGTTTCCCCTGCCGAACTGTTCTTCAGCCGCCGAAAGCCGCGCACGGCGCGCGCCGTCACGTACTTGCGATTTGCCACGACCGCGGAGGCAATTCGCTACGCGGTCGAGGAGCTCCCCGCAGCGGCATTCCCGGGAACGTATCTCGAGGCGAACGAGGAGCGGTTCGATTCCGGCGCGATACGCAGCCTCTACGATGCCGACGAAACCCGTTTGCCCGGCCATCGGCGCAGGCTCACGATTTCGTGGCTTCGTGATTGCGCCAGCCCCCCGCGGCGCGCGCTAGAGCATGATCCCGAAAAGTGGGTGCCGGTTTTCGGAACAGATCATGCTCAATCAATAAACTAAAGCGGGATGACGATTCGAAGAAAAGTCATCACGCTTTAGCGGCGGCAACTTTCCTCCGACAGCGTCGGCAGCCGGAAGCCTGGAATGTGCTATCCCCCCATGTTTGAGTCGATACAGCGAGCATTCCTTGGAGCAATCGCTCGGCGGAGGCGAAGATGATTAAGCCCACGACCACAACCGAGCAGATGATGTACTGCACAGCGCGTATTGTTGGCGCCGATGCTACCGATATTCTCGTTAAGACCGGCACAGGGTTCTTCTATCAGTTTCCTATTGCTGCGGGGGATGATCGCAATGTGCCTATTCTGGTCACGAACAAACATGTTGTGGAGGGCGCAGCATATATTGATTTCGTAATACATACCAATTCATCGGGCGGAGACAAGCCAGACGGCAAAACTAGCGTGCGTTCGCAACCTACCGACTGGGTTGCTCACCCAGACCCGAAGGTTGATTTATGCGCTCTGCCCGTGGGAGGCATCCTTACTCAGGCGAAGGCATTCTTCAGGACTCTCGACCCGAGTATCGTGCCTTCGGATACTCAACTCGAAGATTTGAGCGCCGTTGAAGAAATCTTGATGGTTGGCTACCCGAACGGCCTGTGGGACTCCGTCAACAACTATCCGCTTATTCGGCGCGGCATCACTGCCTCGCACCCCGCGGTAGATTTCGACGTTGGTGGCGTGGCCACAACGGTGATCGATGCCGCGTGCTTTCCAGGGTCATCGGGTTCACCCGTCATACTTCACAATGTCGGAACGTATAGCGACAAAAAGGGCAACACAAACATCGGAACTCGCACGATGCTGTTGGGGATACTCTTTTCAGGTCCTGTAATGTAAGCTGACGGCAAAATCGTGATCCGGAACATTCCAACGGCGACGGAGCCAGTCGCCCAAGTCCCCCGCGGACATGACGACTCTGTTGCTGATCAGACGTTGGACGCGCGGGCAAGGCTGGACAATCGGAGCAAGGTCACTGGCATTCGGCGGAAACGGCTTTCTCTGGTGCTGGCGGTCAGGATTGAACTGACGACCTCTCCCTACCAAGGGAGTATGCGACGGGCGCTGAAATGCCGATGTTGCACGATTTCTTGCCCATTGAGCCGCGGGCCGCGTGTCAAAATCGTCTCAAAATCATCATCTACCGCTGATAGGCTGGCTGGCACGAGAGGTGAAAATGCACCGGAACGAACTAGACAGGATGCGCATGCCGGCAATCTGGTTTCGGCGCCACGGTCGAAGGGGTTCAGCGTGCAAGCTTGGTGGTCTACCGACCCTGCCGCTTGGTACCGAGTGGCCGCGACATGGCCTGACCGGCACGCCGCTGCATTTCTTGGCCCAGATTGATTTCTCGCAACTACCGCTCACTCCTCTGGAGGACGTGCCGAGCGCCGCGGTTCTTCCGCGTCGGGGTTTCCTGTTTTTCTTTGCCGATATGGTTGAGGAGATGCTGTGGGCCAACAATGACGGAGCATTTGCCACGACCCGGGTAATTTTCACCGACGCTGGGGGAGCGGAACGGACGCCCCCGGAGGACACTCCTGACATAGGTCATCCTTTCGGAAAAGAGAGCAGCAAGTACACAAAGGGCGACAAGGCATTCACGCATGCCGCAGTGGAACCGCATGTAATTGAAACATTCGGGGGGATCGATCCATTCCCTGATCCCGAGGATACCTATGCGGCGGCGGCCCAAGCGGCGATGGTCGCATCAATCGAGCGGGCCATCGGCGCCCCGCTGCCCGTGTTCTCGGGTTCGGACTCTTTCGTCGCCGTGAAAGCTCAGAATCCGCTTGAGTATTTTCAGGAGTTCTCGGTCCGCGGCAGGGGTGTTAGACGCGAGCTGCACTGCCCGCGTCATCAGATGCTGGGCGCCGGAAAGAATATCCAAGGCACGGCTGAAGATGCGCGAACGAACGGCACGGTCCTGCTGTTGCAAATCGACAGCGACTGGGCCGTGCACGAGAAGTTCATCTTTTGCGATATGGGAGCGGCGCAATTTTGGATCGAGCCAGCCAATTTAGCGGCAGCGCGGTTCGATAAAGCATGGGGAACGACTGAAGGCGGGTGATTTCTAGCGGGCGAGAGATGGGATGCGATTGGCGCGACCTCACCCGCCCTTCAGGTTTCTGCTCCTAAACGAGTTGCCCGTCGAACTGGCCTTTCCACGGCTCGCTTTTTTTCGCGAGAGTCTCAGGGTTTGCTCGCGCCGGCATGGATCGCGTCGGAAATCGTGAGAAAACTCGACCACAGAGGATTTGAGCGGAAGATCACCTGGAAATCGCGGCGTACCGGGACATCAGGCAATATGCCGTGACGCGCTTGCGCGCCAGCGGTGTGCACGATGAAATCAGCGACTTCGAGTGCCTCATCGCCCTTGGACATGATCCCGTGATGAACAGGGACTTGTTTCCCATCGATTGTCACAATGCTCGGGCCAAAATATCGCTCGAGCAGTTTGTCGCCACGCGCCGAAGCCTCATGCATGAAAGCAACTTCGACCGGCAGCGGCACGAAGCGAGAGGTCAATTGCTCCCACCGGTTTCTCAGAGCGCCGGGCATTAGCTGAATCGGCTTCACGCCATCAGGTAACCTCGTCTTCGCTGTCATCGTGACGGCGAACCGTCCGAATGGCTGCTGTTCAAAAAAGGCGGAGAGTGCGTCTATTTGAGTCGACGTTGGCGATCGAAGGTCGCTCGCATGCAGGGGAACGTCGGCGCCACCAAAATGGCGCGCCTTCATGTCTCGCCAGGGCTGGCGCAAATTGCCATCGATTGCTGCCGCGAGGATAGCGCAGCCGCCAACACCAAAGATTGGGTACTTCGGATCAGCAAATTTCTCGTGCCCTGTTTCATCGATGAAGAACATAAGGCAGTGCGAGTGCACGCTGAGCCGTTCACCCCGCTCACGTGTTTGCGCCTTGCCCTTCATCGCTCGATCACCCCCGTAGCGGCAGGCGCGCCCGGATTTCGGACCTTTTTCTCAATTACGCGCGCTTGCTGCCTCAAAGTGAGCCGCGCTCTTGGATACTCCGCAGCTGCGGCAGCGAAGGCTCCAGGTGCCACGACGAGATTGTCACTTGCCGCGATGAGCCGCTCTAGGCGCCGGTCACCGGCGTCCCATTCTTCAACCCAGTAAGGTAGATCACTGTTGGCCATGCTGAAATTGAGCATGCCGCGAGAAGGAACAAAAGGTGTTTCAGCGTGTCAAAAACGTGCCGTAATAGCTGCAAGTTCTTGCATCCTCTGCATTTTTGTAAGATGGTCGCAATTCGCGTGAGCGAAGAAGACACCGCAGAATATGGGCTTTTCCTGGTGCTGCCGGTCAGGATTGAACTGACGACCTCTCCCTTACCAAGGGAGTGCTCTACCACTGAGCTACGGCAGCGCCGCGCGATGCTCTAGCGAACCCCGTCACGGTCCGCAACGGTTCGTAGGTAGCCGCCGGCACGAAGCCCTGAGCCGTTACCCTGAGGAGCCGGCCGAAGGCCGGCGTCTCGAAGAGCCTGCCCCGGACTTGATCCGGGCGCGACGGCCCGGGCCGATCACCCTTCAAGACGGTAGCCACGCGACCTCCTCAGAGGGTGACGGAGGAGAGGAAAGGGCCGTTCCGCAGGAGGTGCCTTCTGCCCTAAACTTCACCTCATGATTAACGCGACCAAAACCCGCGCCAAGGCGGCGCGCGAGGCGCGGCTGCAGGCGGCGCTGCGGGAAAACCTCAAGCGCCGCAAGGCCCAGGCGCGCGGCCGCGCGCAGGACGAGCCCGCGCCGCAAGAGCCGGAATCCGCCGAGTCCACCGCAACTTCCGAGAAGCCGGAGCGTTGAAGACTCATACTTGGGGCATGATCCCATCGGAAAACCGGTTCCCACTTTTCCGGATCATGCCCTGGGTCCCGACTTTCGCCGCAATCCGCGCGCGTGCTCCGGCCCGGGACAGCGGCAGAGACGCCGCAGGGACAGCGGCAAGGCCGCCACGGGGTTTCTCATGGATCGTATTCGCATCGTCGGCGGGCGGCCGCTTCACGGCGCCATTCCCATTTCGGGCGCGAAGAACGCGGCGCTGCCGCTCATGATCGCAAGCCTGCTCACCGAGGAAACCCTCGTCCTCGACAACGTGCCGCGGCTTGCCGACGTCAACCAGCTCCAGCGCATCCTCGGCAACCACGGCGTCGACGTCACCGTCAACGGCAAGCGGCCGGGCGATCGCGAGTACCAGGGCCAGACGCTGTCAATCTCCGCCGCCCGCATCGTCGACACCACCGCGCCCTACGAGCTGGTGTCGAAAATGCGCGCGAGCTTCTGGGTGATCGGCCCGCTGCTCGCGCGCATGGGCGAGGCGCGCGTGTCGCTGCCCGGCGGGTGCGCCATCGGCACGCGCCCGGTCGATCTTCTCATCATGGCGCTCGAACGGCTCGGCGCCGCAATCGACATCGACGGCGGCTACGTGGTCGCGCGCACGAAGAACGGCCTCAAGGGCGGCGAGATCGTGTTTCCCAAGGTGACGGTCGGCGGCACCCACACGGCCCTCATGGCGGCCTCGCTCGCCGACGGCACCACGGTGATCGAGAACGCGGCGCGCGAGCCCGAGGTCGCCGACGTCGCCGATTGCCTCAACAAGATGGGCGCGCGCATTTCCGGCGCCGGTACCTCGCGCATCGTGATCGAAGGCGCGCCGCGCCTCAAAGGCACGCGCCACGGCGTGCTGCCCGACCGGATCGAGACCGGCACCTACGCGATGGCGGTAGCCATGGCGGGCGGCGACGTGGTGCTGGAAGGCGCGCGGCCCGAGCTGCTGCAGAAGGCGCTCGACGTGCTGGGCGAGGCGGGCGTGACGGCCGCTCCCACCAACGCCGGCGTGCGCGTGAGCCGCAATGGCTCCGGGCTGAGGCCGATCGAGGTCTCCACGGCGCCGTTCCCGGGCTTCCCGACCGACCTGCAGGCGCAGCTCATGGCGCTGATGGTCTGCGCACGCGGCATTTCGCGCATCACCGAGACCATCTTCGAGAACCGCTTCATGCACGTGCAGGAGCTGGCGCGGCTCGGCGCGCGCATCCAGCTCGACGGGGAGACCGCGACCATCGAGGGCGTCGAGCGCCTCAAGGGCGCGCCCGTGATGGCGACCGACCTGCGCGCGTCGGTGTCGCTCGTCATCGCCGCGCTCGCGGCCGAAGGCGAGACCATGGTCAACCGCGTCTATCACCTCGACCGTGGCTTCGAGCGCCTCGAGGACAAGCTCGGCCGCTGCGGCGCCGAGATCGAGCGCATCAGCAGCTGATACCTCCCCCGCTTGCGGGGGAGGTCGATCGGCCGAAGGCCGGTCGGGTGGGGGCTCTTTGTAGTTGGCACCCCACCCGGCGCCGCTTCGCGGCGCCACCCTCCCGTTCCGGGGAGGGATTGAATCCCGCGCATCGCGTATCTAATTGTGGCGCATGCAGTCACCGGACATCGGGGCGCCGGCCATGGATCAGCTCAAGCTCGTCGCGCTCGACCGTGACGACGTCGAGATCATCTCGACGCACCTTCAGGACTCGGTGCTCAAGGTCGCGGACATCCGCTGGCGGCCGAGCGAGAAGCGGCTCGTCGTCGCGGTCAATCGCTTCGATTGGGAAGCCGCGCATGACAACGGTCCGCAATATCGCCGCCGCCGCGCGGTGCTGCGCTTCGACCGCGTGCTCAACTTGAAATGCCGGAACCTCGACCCGAAGGACGGCGCCGCGGTGCTCAATCTGCTGGCGGTGGAATTTGCCGAGAGCGATCCGCCCGCCGGCGTCGTGACCCTCGTATTCTCCGGCGGCGCCGCGCTGCGGCTTGAGGTCGAGTGCCTGGAGGCCGAGCTTGCCGACCTCGGCCCGATGTGGACCACGGCCATCTGCCCCACCCATCAGCACGAAACGACGTAGGGCCTTCACCTCTCCCCGCTTGCGGGGAGAGGTCGGATCGCGATAGCGATCCGGGTGAGGGGGCCTTTCTGCGCGCCGTGCGTTGTGAAATCGCCCCTCACCCCGACCCTCTCCCCGCAAGCGGGCGCAAGCGGGGAGAGGGAGAAGAGACGGCCCATGCCCATCCGGCTCGACACGCGCGCTGCCGATTTTGCCGAGCGCTTCCGCGCTTTTCTCGACACCAAACGGGAAGCTTCCGAAGACGTCGAGCAGGCGGTGCGCGCGATCATCGCCGACGTCGTGGCGCGCGGCGACCGCGCGCTCATCGAACTGACGCGCCGCTTCGACCGCCTCGACCTGAATGCCGCCGGTCTCAAGGTGAGCGCCGGCGACATGCAAGCGGCCACGAAAGCGTGCGATCCCGAAGCACTCGCCGCGCTCAAGCTCGCGCGCGAGCGCATCGAGGCCTATCACGCGCGCCAGCGTCCCGCCGACGACCGCTTCGTCGATGCGCTCGGCGTCGAACTCGGCCATCGCTGGACCGCGATCGAGGCGGTCGGCCTCTACGTGCCGGGCGGCACCGCCGCCTATCCGTCCTCGGTGTTGATGAACGCGGTGCCCGCCAAGGTCGCGGGCGTGCCGCGGCTGGTGATGACGGTGCCGTCGCCCGACGGCAAGCTCAACCCGCTGGTGCTCGCCGCCGCACAGCTTGCCGGCGTCGATGAAATCTACCGCGTCGGCGGCGCCCAGGCGGTCGCGGCGCTCGCCTACGGGACCGCGACGATTGCGCCGGTGGCCAAAATCGTCGGTCCGGGCAACGCCTATGTGGCCGCCGCCAAGCGCCTCGTGTTCGGCAAGGTCGGCATCGACATGATCGCCGGCCCTTCCGAGGTGCTGATCGTCGCCGACCACGACGCCAATCCGGAATGGATCGCGGCCGACCTCTTGGCCCAGGCGGAACACGACACAGCCGCCCAGGCGATCCTCATCACCGACGATGCCGCGCTCGCCGATCGGGTCGCCGCCGCGGTCGACGGGCAGCTCAAGTCGCTGCCGCGCGGCGAGACGGCCGGCGCGTCATGGCGCGACTTCGGCGCCATCGTCCTGGTGCGCGATCTTGCCGAAGCGGTCCCGCTCGTCGACGCGATCGCGCCCGAGCATCTGGAAATCGAGACGCGCGATGCCGACGCGCTCGCCGCGCGGGTGCGCAATGCTGGCGCCATTTTCCTCGGCCACCACACGCCCGAGGCGATCGGCGACTATGTCGCCGGCTCGAACCACGTGCTGCCGACCGCACGCTCGGCCCGCTTCTCCTCGGGGCTCGGCGTGCTCGATTTCATGAAACGCACCTCGCTTCTCAAGCTTGCGCCCGACGGGCTCGCCAAGCTCGGGCCCGCCGCAATCGCGCTCGGCCGCGCCGAAGGCCTCGACGCGCACGCGCGCAGCGTGGCGCTGCGGCTCAACCCGCGATGAGACGTTGCTGAAGCGCCGATGACCTCGCCGCCCGCCGATGGCAAGCACCTCGTTTCCGTCACCCTCGACGAAGCCTCGATCGGGCGTTCCAGCGCCGACGTCGAGCACGAGCGCGCGGTCGCCATCTACGATCTGATCGAGCAGAACGCGTTCGCCCCGGTCGGTCACGGCGGCGGGCCTTACGCGCTGCAGATCGGCATCGTCGAGAACCGCCTGGTGTTCGATGTGCGGCTCGCCGACGGCACGCCGGTGATCGCCCACATGCTCTCGCTCACGCCGTTCCGCCGCATCGTCAAGGATTATTTTCTGATCTGCGACAGCTACTACAAGGCGATCCGCACCTCGACGCCGAGCCAGATCGAGGCGATCGACATGGGCCGGCGCGGGCTGCACGACGAGGGCTCGCGCGTGCTCATGGAGCGGCTCAGGGACAAGATCGAGGTCGATTTCGATACCGCGCGGCGTTTGTTCACCCTGCTGAGCGTGCTGCATTGGAAGGGGTGAGCGCCGATGGACGCACCCGGGCGCAAGGTCAGGCCCCAGGCGGTGCTGTTCGCGTGCGGCCGCAACAGCGTGCGCTCGCCGATGGCCGCGGCGCTGTTCAAGCAGCTGTTCGGGCGCACCACCTACGTGGCCTCGGCCGGCGTGCGCCACGGCGAACTCGATCCGTTCGCGGTCGCCGTCATGGACGAAGCCGGGATCGACATCGCCAAACATCACCCGATGACGTTCGAGGAATTGGAGGATTGGGAAGGCCTCAACTTCGACCTCATCGTCACGCTCGCGCCCGAGGCGCACCACAAGGCGTTGGAACTGACCCGCACGCTTGCGGCCGATGTGGAATATTGGCCGACCCCCGACCCGACCGCCAACACCGGCGGCAATCGCGAGCAGCAACTCGACGTCTATCGGGACGTGCGCGATCAGCTGCTCGCGCGCATCAAGGCGCGCTTCGACTGGCGGCCAGGCGGAAATGAATGAACGGGCGAATAGCGAACGGCGAGTAGCGAATACGGGCGCGAGCTCAGGAGCGTCTGCTTACTATTCGCTATTCGCCATTCGCCCGTCCCGTTCCGAGTTGTGATTCGTCAGCCATTCCGCTAGCTTCCGCGCCCATTCTCCGACAACGAGCCACGCATTGTTCCACCCATGATCGGCCGGCCCAAGCTCGTGCTCGCGTCCGGCTCGCCGCGCCGGCTCGGGCTGCTCAATCAGGCAGGCATCGAGCCCGACTCGCTCAAGCCCACCGAAGTCGACGAGATGCCCAAGAAGGGCGAGTTGCCGCGGGCGCTCGCGACCCGGCTGGCGCGCGCGAAGGCGGACTCCGCGCTCGAGGCAGTGCGGCTTGATGAAGAGCTGCGCGGCGCCTATCTGGTCGCCGCCGACACGGTGGTGGCGGTCGGCCGCCGCATCCTGCCCAAGGCCGAGACGCTCGACGAAGCGGCGCAATGCCTGCGGCTTTTGTCGGGGCGCAACCATCGCGTCTACACCGGCGTGTGCCTGGTGACGCCGAAGGAAAGCTTCCGTCAGCGCTTGGTCGAGACGCGCGTGCGCTTCAAACGCATCACCAAGGAGGACCTCGAGGCCTACCTCGCCTCGGGCGAATGGCGCGGCAAGGCGGGCGGCTACGCGGTGCAGGGGCTTGCCGGGACGTTCGTGGTCAAGATCGTCGGCTCCTATACCAACGTGGTCGGGCTACCGCTCTATGAGACGCTTTCGCTGCTCTCGGGCGAAGGCTATCCGGTTCAGTTCGGCTGGCTCAACGCGCCGGTCTAGACTCCCTCTCCCCGCTTGCGCCCTTGGGTATGCACAGCTCTCTCGGTTCCCCTCCCCCCATTCGCGCAGCGAATGGTGGGGAGGGGTCAGGGGTGGGGGGCCCTTTTGCTCAGGTCGAGGCGCCCGAACAAATAAAGGAAGCCCCCCCACCCGGCTCGCTTCGCTCGCCACCCTCCCCACCACGCTTCGCGTGGGGGGAGGGGAACCCCGTGGCTTTGCTCCTCGCGACATTTGTTATTTACGCCGTCGCCTTCCTCATTATTGCCTGGCCGTGGCTCTCGGGCGCCGTCACCATTCCGTGGGACGCCAAGGCCCAGTTCCAGCCGGAGCTGCAGTTCCTCGCGCGTGCGCTCCACACGGGGCAGCCGCCGTTCTGGACGCCCAATGTGTTCGCCGGCTGGCCGCAGATCGCCGATCCCCAGTCGTTCATTTTCTCGCCGCTGCATCTGCTGCTCGCGGCTTTCAGCGCGGCGCCGAGCTTCCGCGCGTCCGACGCGGTGGTGTTCGTCGCGTTGTTTTTCGGCGGGCTCGGAATCATTGCCTTCTTCCGCGACCGCGGCTGGCACGTCGGCGGCGCGCTGGTGGCGGCGCTTGCGTTTGCGTTCGGTGGCGCGGCGGCCTCGCGCATCCAGCACATCGGCGAGGTGCTGAGCCTTTGTTATTTACCGCTCGCCCTGTGGCTCCTCGCGCGCGCCTTGGAACGCGCATCCTGGCGCTACGGCGTGCTCGCCGGGATCTTCGGCGGGCTGATTGCCGCCGGCCGCGATCAAGTCGCGCTGCTCGCGCTTTATCTCCTCGCCGGCATGGTGGTCGCCTATTGGGCCGGCGCCCACGCGCGCGTGCGCCTGCGCGCAAGCGTGAAGCCGCTCGCCGCCGCGGCCGTGGCGGGCGGCGCAGTCGCGGCCGTGCCGGTGCTGCTCACGTTGCTGCTCGCCGAAAGCTCGAATCGCCCCGGCTTCGACTTCGTCTCCGCCGGGCGCGGCTCGCTCCACCCGGTGCATCTTCTCACGCTGGCCTTCGCCGATCTCTTCGGCGCCGCCGATCCCTCGGTGCCGTTCTGGGGTCCGCCGAGTTTCGCCTGGGGTTCGACCGACCTGTTCCTCGCCCAGAACATGGGCCAGATCTATTTGGGCGCGCTGCCGTTCGTGGCGATCGTCGCCTTGGGGCTCGCGCGCGGGCTGCTGTGGTCGCGCGACATCCGCTTTTTCACCATCGCGGCGGCGGTCGCCATCCTCTACGGGCTCGGCTGGTACACGCCCGCGTTCCGCGTATTTTATGAGTTCGTTCCGGGCGTTACCTTTTACCGCCGGCCCGCCGACGCTGCGTTCCTGATCGGCGCGCTCCTGGCCGTGCTCGGCGGCTATCTGGTGCATCGCCGGCTCACCGGACCCGCCAAAGCCGCGGGCCGCGCGCAATGGGCTGTCGCCATCGCGCTCGCCGCGGCGAACATCGTCGCCGCCGTGAGCGCGGCGGCGTATGCCGACCGGCTTACGGTCGCGATAAAGCCGATCCTCGTGGGGCTCGCCTTCGCGGCTGCGGCGCTCGTTGTGCTTGTTCTTTCCCGCCGGCTGCAGCGGTGGCCGCTTGCGGCTGCGGCGCTCGTTGCCGCTTTCACCACGGCCGACCTCGCCTGGAACAACGCGCCCAACGAATCGACCGGCCTGCCGCCCGCCGTCTACGACGCGCTGCGCGTGGACACGAACAACGAAACAATCGCGCTGATCAAATCGAAGCTTACCGAACACGCTGCGCCCGATCGGCGTGACCGCGTCGAGCTGATCGGCATCGCCTATCCGTGGCCGAACATCAGCCTGATCCACGATTTCGATCACGTGTTCGGGCACAATCCGCTGCGCCTGAAAGACTTCGCGGCGGCGACCGGCGTCGGCGACACGGTCGCGACCCCGGACCAGCGCACGTTCTCGCCGCTCTATCCGTCCTACCGCTCGCCCTTTGCCGATCTGTTCGGGTTGCGGCTGATCGCGACCGGCGTGCCGGTGGAGCGCATCGACTCCTCGCTCAAGCCCGGCGACCTCGTCTTTGTCGCGCGCACCGCCGACGCCTACATTTATGAGAACCCGCGCGCGCTGCCGCGGGTCTTTTTGGTGAACGAATGGCAGCGAGCCGATTTCGCCGAGTTGATCCGCGACGGCTGGCCCGCCGCCGACCCGCGCCAAGTCGTTCTTTTGGAACAAACACCGAGCGTGCAACACGGTCTCCCTCTCCCCATAGGGGAGAGGGCCGGGGTGAGGGGGTTACAAACAAACGAGGCTTCCGGCACTGCGCGCATCCTCCACTATGGCAACACCGACGTGACAGTCGAAACCGACTCACCTTCGGCCGCGCTGCTCGTGCTCACGGACGTGTGGCATCCGTGGTGGCGCGCCGAGATCGACGGCGCGCCTGCGGACATTCTCAAAGCCGACGTCCTGTTCCGCGCCGTCGCGCTGCCGGCCGGCCGGCATGTCGTCCGCTTCACCTTCCACCCATTCGCCGGCGCGGTTGCTGAGCTGGTTGGAAAATTCAAGTAATTAAACTCTTACGCTGCTCGCGAACGCGAAACAAACACGGCGTCATCCTGAGGAGATCGATCGCGGCAGCGAGCGATCGTCTCGAAGGATGGCCGCATGCACGGAGCCTGCTCCATCCTTCGAGACGGTCGCGCGCAATTGCGCGCGACCTCCTCAGGATGACGCCGTGTTTGTTGCTACGGCTTCTCCAGACCTGAAAAATCCCGGAAGATCATGTCCGGGGCGCTGACGTTGTGGCGCGAGGGCACGCTGCGGCCGGCCCATAGTTCGACGGCGCTCGCGCGTTTGAACTCCATCACCGGCGCGTGCTGCCATGCCTCGCTGCCCTTGGCGCGCCAGCCGACCGACGCGACGTCGGCGTCGGTCTCGCTGACGAACATCGAGCGCAACGCCGCGAACGGACGCTCGGCACCGACTGGATCGAGCCCGACGTCGAGCACGATACGCTCCTGGTCCAGCGTTCGCAGGCGCACCGTGGCGCCGCCGCCGCGCGCAAAGCTCAGGTGGAAGCTGCGGGTCTCGGGATCGAAACGCACCTCGCGGATATCGACGAAGGGCCGCCCCTCGCTTTCGACCGGTCCGACCAGGAACGACGAGCCGTAGGCGCTCCAGCGCATGTGTGCGGGCGGCAGCGGCCGCGCGCGCCAGTAGCCATCCGGCGGATAGAGCACCAGCACCTCCTCGGCACGCTCTTCGAACCGCGTCCACAGCTGCAGCAGATGAATGCCGGTCTCGACCCGCTCGCCTACGCGCACCGTGACGCCGCTGGTGCGCCAGAAACTCGGCAGCCGGTGGCCGACAAGCTGCCAGTCTTCGGTCTCGAAAATCGTGACGCGGTGCGCCGGCGCCGGGGCAAGCGCCGCGGCGGCAAAATCGCAATGGTCGAAATCGGGCGCGGCGCGGTCGGCGGTGATGCTGCCGATGTAGGCGGGGTGCGCCGCCTCGACGGTGAACCGCCGCGGCGCCGGCGAGACGAGGTTGAGCGTGACGTTGTCCTTCTCGGCGCACAGCGTCGGTACGCTGGCGTTGATGACATCGACCGCGAGATCGTCCGCGGCAAACGCGGCGCTGATAATTCCGAGAAGGAAGAGAAACAGAATCGTAGCCGTAGCCCGCATGAGCGCAGCGAAATGCGGGCCGACCCGGATGTCGCTTCGCTCGTCCGGGCTACAAAAACCGCGCATACACGTCTCCGGAATTGGCCGCGTCGGGCACCGCCGCAAGCCATCGCGCGATCTGTGGCGCCGTTTGCCAAGCCTCATGCACCAGCGTCTGGCTCTCGCCCAGCGCGGCGTTGAAGGAAGCGTACCCGAGCGCGGCGCAGCGGTCGATTGCGGCGGCGGCGACATCGCGTTGGATCGTTGTGAACTCGAATGACAATGCCGCAACCGGCCGCGAGAGCCCGGCCAGCACCTCGGCCTCAAAACCTTCGACATCGATCTTGATGAACGCCGGCACGCCGTATCTCACGATGAGCGCATCGAGCGTCGTCATCGGCACGGTGAGGTTCCTCGTCCACGTCTGCCCCTGCCAGCCGGGTGCGTGCGCCGCGGCACGGATGAAATCCCGCGACGCGGTGGCGACAGTCGGATTGTCGAGGTTGAGATTGAGTTCGACCGGGCCGTCCCTGCGCCCGAGCGCCACCGGCTCGATCGTTACGCCGCGGTCGCGCCCGTGCAGCAGCTTGAGCGTCGCACGCAGGGCCGGCTGCGGCTCGACCGCAACCACGTGCGCTCCCAGCCGGCGAAACGCGGCAACCCGATCGCCCACGTGGGCACCGACGTCGAAGGCGAGATCGCCGGGTTTGACGAAGCGGCGGTAGAGCCGCTCCATCGCCTCGCGCCGTTGCCGGTTGCCGTAGTAGATGCGCAGCGACCGCGCGACGCCGCGCATGGTGCGCCAGCGCTCGGCGATGGACGCAATCAAGCCGGCCGCGGGTGGGCCGCCTCGACCGCCGGCAGCGCGAGCGCGCGCAAGGGTGCCGGCGGCGCGGTCTCTTCCGGTAGGCGGCCGATGCCGAACCGCACGAGCAGCCGGCCGGCCGCCGGCAATGCCGTGATCACCGCGAGCGGGATCGCCAGCAGCGGCCCGCCGGCGATGAACAGCGCATAGGGGATCGCGCTCGGCGCGGTGAAAGCCAGCAGGCCGACGGTCCACACCCCGAGCAGCGCCTGCGGCCAGAGGTTATGAACCGCGAGCGAGAGCGGCACCGCATGGTCGTCGCGCGTCTGGCCGATCCAGCCGATGGTGCGGCCGAACAGCAGCCCGCCGAGAAACAGCGTGTGGCCCATCCACATGATGGGCGAGAGCAACAAAAAGAACGCGGTCTCGACCGAGACGCTGGCGAGGAAACGCGCGGTCCCGCCAAAAGCCTGTCGCGCGGCCGGCCGCGAGAGCACCTCGAGCACGGTCGCGAGCTTGGGTGCAAACCACATGATCAGCACGATCACGAACAGCGCGTGGCCGGCATCGGGCCGGATCACGTGCGCCGGTCCCTTGAAGGCGACCGCCGCCGTGGTGACGAGCAGCAGTGCGATCCAGGTGGGCGACGCCAGAAACCAGATGAGCGCGAAGGCGATCTGAAACCGGCTCACCGGCGCGAGGCCGGGCAGCCGCAGAAACGGCCAATACTGCATATTGCCCTGGCACCAGCGCAGATCGCGCCGGATGAACTCGAGGAGCGTCGGTGGATTTTCCTCCCAGCCCAGCTCCTCCTCGGGAAGTACGCGCACTTCGTAGCCGGCGCGACGCATCAGCACCGCCTCGATGTGATCGTGGCTGAGGATCGGGCCGCCGAGCGGGCCGCGCCGCGCGATCTCGGGAAGCCGGCAGTGGGCGATGAACGGCTTGAGCCGCA
>Ga0153928_1000145_pt1 | contig 37805 bp, 34 predicted proteins | sample TSNJ012MetaG_FD_106656 | JGI IMG/M metagenome (GOLD analysis project Ga0153928, IMG submission 106656) | Attine ant fungus gardens microbial communities from New Jersey, USA - TSNJ012 MetaG | ecosystem: Host-associated > Fungi > Mycelium > Unclassified | place: USA: New Jersey, Wharton State...
AACACCTTCCAGCCGAGCAGGCCGACCAGGAGAAACGCGCCGCCGGGGAGCGCCGGGCGGCGACGCAAAAACTTGCCGGCGAGTTCGAGCAGGTGGTCGGCAACATCGTCGATTCGGTGTCGTCGGCCGCGAGCAACCTGGAGGTGACCGCGGGCGCGCTCGCGCGCACCGCCGAAACCACGCAGCAGCTCACCGGCACGGTCGCGGGCGCATCGGAGGAGGCCTCGGGCAACGTCCAGTCGGCCGCCGAAGCCGCCGAGGAGATGTCGTCCTCGGTCGACCAAATCTCGCGCCACGTGCAGGAATCGAGCGCGATCGCCGCCCAGGCCGTCACCCAGGCGAAACAGACCGACGCGCGCATCGTCAAATTATCGCAAGCCGCGAACCGGATCGGCGACGTGGTCAAGCTCATCAACGACGTCGCCGAGCAGACCAACCTGCTCGCGCTCAACGCCACGATCGAAGCGGCGCGCGCCGGGGAAGCCGGCAAGGGCTTCGCGGTGGTGGCCCACGAGGTCAAGGCGCTCGCGACCCAGACCGCCAAGGCGACCGACGAGATCGCCACCCAGATCGCCGCGATGCAGGCGGCCACCAAGGAATCGGTGGGGGCGATCAAGGAAATCGGCGACACCGTGGCGCGCATTGCCGAGATCGCCCGCACGATCGCCGGCGCGGTGGAGGAACAGGGCGCCGCCACCCAAGGCATCGCACGCAACGTGCAGCAGGCCGCGCGCGGCACCGCGGAGCTGACCGCAAGCATCGCCGACGTGAACCGCGGCGCCGCGGAAACCGGCGCCGCCTCGGCGCAGGTGTTCTCCTCCGCACAATCGCTCTCGCGCGAGAGCGGCCGCCTCAAGGCCGAGGTCGGAAAGTTTTTGGCGAGCGTGCGCGGCACTTGATCCAGCGTGTCATTGCGAGGCACGTAGTGCCGAAGCAATCCAGGGCAGCGCGCACGGCCCCTGGATTGCTTCGTCGCTTCGCTCCTCGCAATGACGGCTGATCATGGACCAAATAAAACACCCCCTCACGCTCGCCGATGTCGCCGCGATTCTCGACATGCTGGGCCGCGACCCCGATCCGCAGGCGGCGTTCCTCGTGTTCGACCGCGTCGTGCAGCGCGTGCTCGGGCACAAGCTGCTCACCGTGATGCGCCACGTGAGCGCGACCGCCGAGGTCGAGCGCATCTATTCGAGCAATCCGCGCGCCTATCCGGTGGGCGGGCGCAAACACAAGCAGGGCACCCCGTGGGGCGAGAAGGTGCTCGACCGCGGCGAGGTGTTCATCGCCAAGAACCGCGAGGACTTGCGCGCGGCGTTTGCCGACCACGAATTGATCTTCAGCTTAGGCGTCGGCTCGATCATGAACGTGCCGGTGATGCTGCACGGCCGCTGCCGCGGCATCGTCAACCTCTCCCACGACGCCGGGCGCTACGGCGAGGCGGACGTCGCGCCGGCGCGCGTGCTCGCCGGGCTGCTCTCGCCCGTGTTCGGCTGATTGAACGGAGGACAGACGACGGAGGACGGACGACGGAAATCCGCCGGGCCGGCCTTCAGCGATCCGTCCTCGGTCGTCCGTCGGCCGTATGGGAACCCGCAGGTACTATCGTGCGTTATCCCGGTTGACGGGGAGGCGCGAGAGCAAGGCCATGCGCAAGCGTCGTTTCCCGATCCTGGTCGAAACCTCCTCGCAGCGCACCCCCACCGGGGTGTTTGCGGCGCCCGACGACGAGCCAGCCGTCGTCGCCCTCAAGCTGCGGGAAAAGGGGTGGCATCCCTACCGGGTGCGCCTCGACGAGACCGCCGGGACCTGGGTTGCGTCGGTGATCGACTGGAAACGGGCGGCCTGACGATCAGGGATCGGGTGCCAGGGCATCAGGCATCGAATCTCGACTTCTGATGCCTGATTACTGATCACTGATTCCTGGATGCCGGGCATTTGAGGAGAAATGTTCCGGTCGGCGCAACCGTGCCGTTCGACTTCCCCCTTACTGTGCCGACGCAACGCGAGGAGCACGATGAACCCGCTGCTGTTCCAGTGCCCCACGACCCGCCATCCGGTCGCGGTCGGCCTGCGCATCGACTATTCCAACCTGCGCAATGTCCAGCCGGTGACGATCGGCCTCATCTGCCCGCTGTGCAACGAGAAGCACGAGTGGACCCTGCACGAAGGCTGGATCGAGGAGCCGCCGGAACAGGAACAGACGACCCCGCCCCCGCCGTTCGCGGCATGGAGCCCGTGCCGGGAATCAGGCATCAGGGATCAAGTATCAGGACGGGATGAGCTGATTTCTGATTTCTGATTTCTGATACCTGATACCTGATACCTGATTACCAGGTATAAGGGATGAGCCGGTAGCGCACGCGCGCGGCGTAGGCCGGATAGCCGTCGAGCGCGGCGGTCAAGACGCGTTCCTCCATGACGGCACGCGCGGCGAGCAGGACGATGAACGGGGGCGCGAAGGCCAGTCCCCACCAGGACCCGAGCAGCAGCGGCGTGCCGATAAAATAAAACAGCGCGCCCGCGTACATGGGGTGGCGCACAATTGCGTAAGGTCCCTCCGTCACGACCCGATGGCCGCGTTCCGCCTGGACCCGCACCGCGGCCGCCGCATAGGTGTTGGCGCGGAAGGTCACGAACGCGAGGTAAAAACACAACCCGACGCCGAGCGCGCCGACGACTTGCAGCCACACGGGCATATGCGAGACGCGAAAGCGCGCCGCGTCGAGCGCCATGACCGGCAGCCAGGCGATCGTAAGCGCGAGAAACACCGCCATGAGCGCCTTGTCGGCGCGCGCCTGGCCGGGCCGGAACAATCCCGCCGTGCGTTCGCGCAGCAGCGCGGGATCGCGGCGCGCGAGCCAAGCGCCGATGAGGACGGACGCCACCACCATTTCGGCGATAAATGCCCAGGCGCCCGGCCAATCGAGGGTGCCGGCCGGCGCGAACAGCAGCGCCGCCATCGCGGCGACAAACCCAAGCGTCTGGACGGTCAGGCGGCGGAGCATGTGACAAACTCGGCGTCATCCTGAGGAAGTCGCGCGCGTTTGCGCGCGACTGTCTCGAAGGATGGAAGCAAGCGCGGTGTCTGCGGCCATCCTTCGAGACGCTTGCGCGACTTCGTCGCGCTCGCTCCTCAGGATGACGGCGAGTTAGTCGCGCGATCGTGCAACAGCCAACTCACCCCGGCAGACCCACGTAAATCTGGCCGCCGCGCACGGTGACCTTCACGGGCGTGAGGCGCACGCGCGGATCGCCCGGATGGCAGCCGGTCTCGAGGTTGAACTCGAAGCCGTGCCACGGACAGACGAGATGGCGCGTCTCGGAAAAGTGCATGCCGGCGCTGCGCATGTCCGGCGTGAGCGCTTCCTCGACCTTGCGAAAAATCTGCCCCTGGCACACCGGGCCGCCCGCGTGCGGGCACACGTTCTCATAGGCGAGGATTTTCTCGCCCAGGCGGAACACGCCGACCTCGACGCCGTCGATGGAAAAGACGCGATAGTCGCCGTCGGCAAACTCGTTGGCCGCCGCGACCGCCACGTCGCCCGTTCCGTTGCCTGCCATGGCTTTCACCCCCCCGGCGCGCGATGAAACCACATCGCCACATCGAACATGTTGAGATCGGCGGCGCGGATGAGCGCGCAGGCCGCGACCACGCTCTCGGTCGCGGTGACCGTGCCCTCGGGAAACGGCGCGAGCGCGCCGCCGCGCCGCTCCGCCTTGGCGGCGTAGACCTTCACAGCCGCCGCCAAGGTCTTGCGCAGCAACTCGTCGGGAATCGAATCGGGCTCGCCGCGCTTGAGCGCGTCTGCCGCGAGCGCCGCGAAGCTCGCGTTGCCGCCGCGCTCACCCGCCGCGGGACGCGCCGGCTTCTTTGGCTTCGCGCGCGCTGATCGAGCCATGTCAGGCCGGCACGGGCACGCGCTTCGCCGGCGCCTGCTTGCGGGCCGGCATCTTCTTCGGCGGCACCGTGAGATTGAACAGCTTCGCCGCGTTGAGCCCGAGGATGTTGCGCTTCGCCTGGGCGGAGAGGAACGGCAAGGTCGTGATCGAGGCCGGCAGGTCGAAGTCCCAATGCGGCCAGTCGGACGCGAACAGGAGCTGCGTGTCCGCGTTGATCGCCTCGAAGGTCGCCTCGGTGAGTTTCATGTTCGAGCGCTCGAGCGGCTGGCTGGTGTAATACATGTCGCGCATGTATTCGCTCGGCCGCCGCTTGAGCAGCGGCGCCTCGGACGAGCGCATCATGTATTCGCTGTCGAGCCGCTGCATCAGGTAGGGCACCCAGGCGAGCCCGCTCTCGATCCAGGCCAGCTTGAGCTTGGGGAAACGCTCGGGCAGGCCGTTGATGATCCAGTTCGTCATGTGCACCAGGTTGAAATGCACGAACGAGAGCGCGTGCATGGAGATGAACCGGTTGCACTGCTGCATCGACTGGTCGCCCCAGTGGAAGCCGGAGTGGAAGCTGAGCGGCTTGCCGGTTTCCTGGATGGCGGAATAAAGCCGCATGTAGCTGTCGTGGTGCACCGCGCGGAAGCGGCTCGAGGTGACCGTGAAGCCGATCACGCCGGGGCTGTCGGCGAAGCGCTCGACCACCTTCACGCAGGCCTCGGGCTCGTTGAACGGCAGATAGAGCAGCGCCTTGATGCGGTCGTCCTCGGGCAGGATCTTCTCGACCAGCCAGCGGTTATAGGCGGTGCCGACCGCGGCCTCGACGTCCGCCTGCTGGTGCATGCCGAGCACCAGCATCGGGGTCGGAAACACCACCATGTAGTGGATGCCCATGGCGTCCATGGCGCGGCGGATGAGCGTGACCTGGCGGTGGGTCGGCCCGTCCGGCACCGGCTCGCCCAGGCGCTGCTGGTGCGGGATGCGCCCATAGACGTCCTGATAGGCCATGCCGGGAACCGCGTTGAGCAGGCCGGGCGGCGAGCCGACCCGGTCGCGGAACGATTTGGCCATCTGCCGGAAGACATCGTTGTCGATGCGGTCGGTCACTTCCGACCAGAACGCCGTTTCCGTGACGTGGGCATCGACGTCGACGATGAAATAATCCTCAGGCTCGGCGTCGCGGTCCTTGCTGGCGTGGGCGAGGATGTCGCGGGTATCGGAATGGACCGTGATCTTCGGCAGTTCGGTGACGCGCGGATGGCTCTTGCCGTTGCCGTTGCGCGCTTTGCCGTTACGAGCGGATTGTCCCATGGCGCTCTCCCTCGGGCGCGGCGGGTGGCCCGGGCGCCGCCGCCCGTTGGCCGGGATATTCGTCGATATCGGGGATTTTGGGTAGCCCGTTTCCGTAGCCCGGATGAGCGGCGCAGCCGCGAAATCCGGGAGGGCAATGCGGATGGCCCAGTTATCTGGGCGGCGGCACGGACCTGTCCCGACCGCCGGCGGTCTATTCCGTATCAACGTCCTCGAGCTTCACACTAGCCCGGCGCGTATGCTGTTGCGTGCCTGTTCGATGCGACGCAGAAAACGCGGGTCGTGTTCGAGGCGGTAGTCGAACCAGTCTTCGGATTCGATTTCGCGCACGTTCAGTCGACCTCGCTGAGGCGAATTGAGAATGCGGGCAGCGCGGGCGTGGTGAGCAAGTCTCGCGGACCGCGTTCCGTTATCGATGACCATTGGTCCCCACTCGGCCCGGTGTGAACCCAAGTCGAACGACTGTTTGCGTCGATCACCCAGAACTCTCTCACGCCATGGCGCGCATAGAGACGCGCTTTGAGGTCCTTGTCGTGAGCGAGGCTCGACGCTGCCACCTCGATGACCAAGTGCCCGTCGCCAGGGTTGAGTTGGACGAAAGTCGTCGATCGCGTGAACAGCGTTTTGGGAAAAACCGCTACATCCGGCTCAAGCATAATCGTATCGCTCAATCGCAGCGTCGCTTCGACCGCGATCGTCAAGTGGTCCGGGAGCGCACGAGAAATCGCAACAGTAAGCGCCGATTTGATGCGCTCACGGGCGACGCCCTTGGGCGCCATAACGACGATTTCCCCTTCGACCAGTTCGAATCTCTCGTCTTCGCGGATGACACCGGCCTCGATCATCCGGCCGATGTCCTCGACGGTGAAGGCTCTGCGGGGGAACCCTTCGGCAGTGGTGGTAACGGCCACGTTCATGACAGCAACCATTGTTGCGACCCGAGAAATATAGCAACGGCCGGGGGTCGGCGTCCGGATGCGCCGGCAACGATTTGCCGCCGCGGTGGCTGCCGGCTATGCCGCGCCCGCACGGGAAGGTCATCTCAAGATGTGCGGGCGATACGCCATCACCACCGCGCCGGAAGCGATCCGGCGCCTGTTCGGAATCGCCGGGCCGACGCCGAATTTCGCCGCGCGTTACAACGCGGCGCCTGGGCTCGAGCTGCCGGTGGTGCGGCGCAATCCGAAGACCGGCGAGCGCGTGCTCGGGGCGCTGCTGTGGGGCTTGATCCCGTATTGGGCGAAGGACCGCAAGATCGCATGGCGCTGCATCAACGCGCGCGGCGAAACGATGAAGACCATGCCGGCGTTCCGCGACGCCTATGCGGCGCGGCGCTGCCTCGTGCCGGCGGACGCGTTCTACGAATGGAAGGCGGCGGGCAAGGTCAAGCAGCCCTACGCGATCGCGCGGCGCCACCGGGCGCCGTTCGCGCTCGCCGGCCTGTGGGAGAATTGGAAGGACAAGGCGAGCGGCGAGTGGGTGCGCACCTTCTCGATCGTGACGACCAAGCCGAACGAAGTCGTGGCGCCGCTGCACGACCGCATGCCGCTCATCCTCGCGCCCGGCGATTACGATCGCTGGCTGGGGGATGAGCCGGACCCGGCCGATCTCATCCAGCCCTACCCGGCCGAGGCGATGACCGCCTGGCCGGTGAGCCCGCGCGTCAACAAGGCCGACAACGAGGACGCCGGGCTGCTCGATCCGGTGGAGGCGGCCGCCTAGTGTCCCGATTCCGAAGTTCGCCTGATTTTGCCGCACGCTCCGTAGCGAACTTCGGAATCGAAGGACACTAGCAACTCTATGATTCTAGTGCCGCTTTGAACCCGAAGTTCGCAATCGCACTCGCGGCAATTGTGATGCGAACTTCGGGTTCGCGGCACTAGTTCCGCTCAATGGCAGTCGCGATCGGTCCACTCGCCCGGCTCGCGCTCTTTGCCTGGGCCCGGCGGCTCCCGCGATGTGCTGGCTTCCAGCCGGTCGGCCAGTTCCGTCCAGCGCTGCGCCATTTGCAGAAGCATGGCTTTGACTTGGGGCGACGTCGCCAACTGCATGGACTGCAGACACTCGGCGGCATAGTCCCGGTAATCTGTTGGCGTGTTCACCCCGTCCCCATGTACTTTGACATACGCGTGCGGGAGTAGAACCGGCTCGCCGACGAATCGTTCCGCGCCGCCGCAAAATTAAGGAGGGGGCAAGACCGCGCGTTGAGAGTTTTGACCGTCACAATTAAAGGCAGGCGGACGTGTTCGTCCTGCCGGCCCCGGATCAAGTCCGGGGCAGGCCCTGGTGCCGGTGAAGCTGACGGGCGCCGGTGTTACAGCTCCTTGCCGAGCAGACGATCGACCGAGTAGCGGCCGCCGCCGTGAATGGCGATCACGAAGAGAACGATTCCGAGGAGAAGCACGTACTCGTAGCCGCCCTGCCCGGCCGCGAAACCCTTGGGCAGATGCACGACCAAAAACGCAACCCCCATCTCGATCGCCAGCGCGGCGGAGAAGAATCGCGTGAACAGGCCGACGATGAGGCAAACGGCGCCGACCGTTTCGAGGAACATCGCCGCATAGGCGAAGCCGCTCGCCGGCTCGAGGCCGTTCTTGGCCATGCCGCCGGCAATCGCGCCGGCGCCGGCATGGAACTTGACCCAACCGTGCATGAACAGGATGTAACCGATGACGACGCGCATGAGCGCGTAGGCGACCTCGAAGAACGATGAATAGAATCTCGCCAGCGCGGGCCAAATAAGCCGAGTCTCGCCGCCTGCCGTTCCGTTCGTCACTTGAGCCTCCTGCACATCCCCTGGAAGTAGAAGGACAGTGCTTTTAGCACATCGTGCGTTCGCTCCCAATCCGGCGCAACTAAAGCGTGATGACTTTTCTTTCGAATCGTCATCCCGCTTTAGCTTATTGATTGAGCATGATCTTTTCCGAAAACCGGTATCCACTTTTCGGGATCATGCTCCAGCGCTCACGCGATCGTGGGGAGAACCGCAGGGGATCGCGGGCGATTCACCCACAATCGCTAGCGGCTGGACGGCGGCGCCCGTCGAAGTTCAAAACGGGCATGCCCCGCGAATATCCGATCACGCCGATGACGCTCGCCAACATGCGGGCGAACGGCGTGCGCTCGTTCATGGTCTACTGCACGGCGTGCCCGCGCACCGTGGTGTTCAACGTCGACGCCTATCCTGAGGGAGTGCCGGTGCCGGCGTTCGGCCCGCGCATGGTATGCACCGGCTGCGGCATGATCGGCGCCGACGCGCGCCCGAATTGGCGCGAGCACCGGCCGTCCGGCGCCTGGCGGCGGTGAAGCCAACGGTTGTCATTGTGAGGAACGACGAAACAATCCAGGACGAGCCGACGCATGCCGAACGACCAAAAATCCATCCTCGTCATCGGCAGCCTGAACATGGATCTCGTCGCCCGCTGCGATGCGCTGCCGGCGGCCGGGCAGACGATCGTCGGGCGCGATTTCTTCACGGCGGCGGGCGGCAAAGGCGCGAACCAGGCGGTCGCGGCCGCGCAGCTCGGCGCGCGCGTGCGCATGGCGGGCTGCGTCGGCCGCGACGACTTCGGCACGGCGCTGATCGCGGGCTTGCGCGCGGCCGGCGTCGACGCCGACGACGTGATGACGGTCGACCGCCCGACCGGCACGGCGCTGATCACGGTCGATGCTGCCGGCGCCAACACCATCGTGGCGGTTCCCGGCGCCAACAACGCCTGCGATGCCGCGCTCGTCGAGCGCGCGCTCGCGCGGGCGCAAGCGCCCGGCATTCTGCTGCTGCAACACGAGATGCCGGCCGAAGCCAACGTGCGGGCCGCCCGGGTCGCGCGGGATGCCGGCTGGTTCGTCGTGCTCAACCCCGCGCCGGCGCGCCCGATCGAGCCGGCGCTGATGCGGGTGATCGACATCGTCATTGCGAACGCCGGCGAGGCAGCGGCCGTCGCCGGCCGGCCGCTCGCGAGCCGCACCGACGCGCGCGCCGCCGCCGCTACGCTCGTCGAACGCGGCGCGCGTGCCGCCGTCGTCACGCTGGGCGGCGAGGGCGCGGTATGCTGCGAGGGGAACCGCGCGTGGCATTGCCCGGCGGTGCCGGTCGCGGCGATCGACACTACCGCGGCCGGCGACGCCTACATCGGGGCGCTGGCGGCGGCGCTTGCGGAAGGCGGCGAGCTGGTGCCCAGTCTCGGCTACGCGGCCGCCGCCGCGGCGCTCGCGGTGACGCGGCTCGGCGCACAGCCGTCACTGCCGTCATCGGCCGAGCTTGCCGCCTTCATCGCGCAGCACGGCATGCCGAGCGCTCAACAAATAACAACGTCATCCTGAAGGAGCGCGCCGAAGGCGCGCGTCTCGAAGGATGGAAGTACGCGCGGTGTTTGTGGCCATCCTTCGAGACGGTCGCGCGCAGGTGCGCGCGACCTCCTCAGGATGACGTTCATGTTGTTTGCTCGCGCTCCACAATCACTTTCGCGGGCGATGACGAGTCAGGATCACGTTTTCCCCGGCGTCCATTTGTAGACGCGCTGCAAGGTCTCGCCCATCAGCACGGCGCGGTCGCGCTGCGAGAGGCGGTCGGCGAGGAGGAACGCGTCGACCCCTTGTTTGTAGGTCAGCAAGCCTGTGGCGCGGGTCCAGTCGGTGCCCCACATGCAGCGGTCGAGCCCGAACGCGTCGAAGATGCGGCCGAGCGGATCCCAGATATCTTTGTAAGGGAACGGCGCGTGGGACAGCGTGCAGGCGCCGGTAATCTTGACGACGACGTTGGGGCAGGCGGCGAGCGCGAGGAGCTTGGGCAATTCGGCGAAGGGCGCGGCGGGCGGCGGCGGCTCGAACGGCTGCTGCAGCCCAAGGTGATCGATCACCAAGGTCGTCGACGGATTGCGCGCCGCCATCGCGCCGACCTGCGCGAGCCGGCCCCAGCACAACAGGTTCACCGGCAGGCCGTGCCGCGCCGCCGCGGCGAGCACGCGCGCGAGGCCGGGGTCGGCCGGATCTTCCGATACCCCGCGCGTCATCATGATCCGCACGGCCACGGCGCCGTCGGTCTTGGCCCAGTCGGCGATCGTGTCGGCAACCGCGGGATCGGTGGGGTCGACCGGCTTGACCAGGGCGAAGCGGCCGCGATGGGCGGCATGTACTTGCAGCGCGTAGCTCGCGTCGTAGCGATACATGGTGAAGGGCGAGACCAGCACGGCGGCGTCGACGCCGACGGCGTCCATGGCCTTGATCATCTCCGCGCCGGTGACCTCAGGCTCGCCGTGCAGCTTCGCGGCCCACGGCCGGCCGGGATGGTCGCGTTCGTAGGCGTGCACCTGGGCGTCGATGACAGGCATGCGATTTCCTCCCGGGCTCCACCTCTCCCCGCTTCCGGGGAGAGGTCGGATCGCGTGAGCGATCCGGGTGAGGGGGACTATCCACCGGCAGAGCCGCTGCAATTGTCTCCAGCACTCCGTCCATGTTTCCTAACACATCATTGTTCCAGAACCGCAGCACGCGATAACGATGCTCAGCGAGCCATCGATCGCGGATCGCGTCTCGCTTGTCGGTCGCGTGTTGGCCTCCGTGGACTTCGATGACCAATCGCTGCTCTCGGCACACGAAGTCGACGATATAAGGTCCGATCGGCTCCTGACGTACGAATTTGTGGCCGCACAGGCGGGTCGCAAGCGGGGAGAGGTGGCGCGTGCTGCTCCGCCTCGACGCTACTTCGACCACGATGAAAGATAGCGCGATCTGGCACTGTGCGCACTTGAACGCTGCAACGATCTCGACGGGATGGCTGCGTCGGGAGTAAACTCCCCCGACCAAAACGGGAGCGCGACTCATGAGCGGAGAGAATTGCCTGGCCGGCATGAAAGTCCTCGACCTGACCCAGTTCGAGGCGGGTCCATCCTGTACCGAGGCGCTCGCCTGGATGGGCGCCGACGTGGTCAAGATAGAGAACCCGGGCGCGGGCGATCCCGGCCGCAACATCGGCCGCACCGACCCGAACGCCGATGCGCTCTATTTCCTGCAATATAATTCCAACAAGCGTTCGGCCGCGGTCAACCTGAAGGACCCGCGCGGCCTCGATCTGGTCAAACGCCTCGCGCGCCACGCCGACGTGATGATGGAGAATTTCGCCCCCGGCGCGATCGAACGCCTCGGGCTCGGCTACGACGTCATCAAGGCGATCAACCCGGCGATCATCTATTGCCAGGTGAAGGGTTTCGGAAAGGGCAGCCCGTTCGAGAAGAACCTCGCGTTCGACATGATCGCCCAGGCGACCGGCGGCACGATGTCGGTGACGGGTGAGGAAAACGGGCCGCCGTGCCGGCCGGGCGCGACCATCGGCGACACCGGCACCGGGATGCTGATGGCGATCTCGATCCTGTCCGCCTACGTGCGGCGGCTGCGCACCGGGCAGGGCGAGCATCTCACCGTCGGCATGCAGGACGCGGTGATGCACTACATCCGCAACGCATTTGCGGTGATGGAGCGCACCGACGGCAAGGCGGCCCCGCGCGCGGGCGCAAAGACGGTGGGCGGCGGCCATCCGCCTATCGGCATCTACCCGTGCAAGGGCGGCGGCCCGAACGACTATGTCTACGTCTACACCAGCGCCGCCAATCCGGAGCATTGGACGCGGCTGCTCAAAACGATCGGCCGCGAGGATCTGATCGGCGACGAACGCTACGCCACCCCGGCGGCGCGCACGCAACGGCGCGCCGAGGTCGACGCGATCGTGGCGGCCTGGACCATCCAGCACGACAAGCACACGGCGATGCGGCTCATCGGCGGCGCGACGATTCCGTCGGGCGCCGTCCTCGACACGCGCGAACTCGCCGACGACCAGACGTTCCGGGATCGCAAGATCCGCCAGGCCATGGAGCACCCCGTGGTGGGCGACTACGTGATGAGCGGCTGGCCGGTGCGCTTCGGCGACGCGCCTCCCGCGGTCGGCCCGGCGCCGCTCTTGGGCGAGCACAGCGCCGAGGCGCTCGCCGACTGGCTCGGGCTTGACGCCGGCGCGATCGCCGAGCTCAGGGCCGCGAAGGTCATCGCCGAGCCCGTGTCGGGGCCCGCGAAGGCGATCGCATAACACCGAGCAGCAAGTGCGGCGCCCGTTGTGGCGCCCTCTCCCCTTGCGGGAGAGGGCAGCCCCGGACGTTCAGCAATCTCGGCTGGGTGAGGGGTGGGTTCCAACCCCCTCACTCGGCAGAGTTTGTTGATCACGAGTCGCGGCCTCTCCCGCAAGGGGAGAGGGCACAATTACGACCGGCGTGCTTGCGGCTCGGTACAATTCATTAAATCAAACAACCAACGCCCGATTAACTATAGCGCCACCGCGCTCGCCGCGCAGACGAAACAATAACAGTCGCGCGTTACGTTGCGACAGGGGACGCGTCGGATCGGCACCAATCGCTAACCATGAGCGAGGCGTGCGCTCGTCGCGACGCGTTCCGTCGGGGACGGCGTATGAGCGTGAGCCGGATCAAGGCGCTGGCACGGGCGACCGCCAAGTCTTTGGCCAACCAGCCCAACCGCCTGCTGGTGGGCTTTGCGGTGCTGATCGTCCTGGCGCGCGCCGTCATGCTGGTCACCGACCTCAACGCGCGCTACCACGGCGCGCTCGCCGGGGCGGAACAGTCGGCGACGAGCTACGCCGAGGTGCTGGCGGAGCACACGGCGCGCACCTTCGAAGCAGTCGACCGCACGCTGCGCCAGACCGAGCTCATTCGCCGCGACGCCGAAGCCGGCCGCTACGCCTCGCCGGCAGCGGTACGCGATGCCTTGCGCCACTTGCAGCAGACCTCGCCCGTGCTCATCGCGATCGGCTGGACCAACGCGGCCGGCGACGTGCAGGCGCATTCCTACGACCGCGACTCGGTGCGGCCGAACCTGGCGGCATTGCCGCATTTCATCGCTCAGCGCGACAACGTCTCCGCCGGCCTGTTCATCACGCGGCCGTTTCGCTCGCTGGCGACAGGAGATTGGATCGTCGCGGCCTCGCGCCGATTGAACAATGCGGACGGCAGCTTTGCCGGCATCGTGGCCGCGGCGCTCGATCAATCCTACTTCACCAGCACCTATCGCGCGGCCCGGCTCGACAACGGCGGCGCCGCGCTGCTCATTCACCGCGACGGCACGATCCTGGCGCGCGAGCCGTTCGCCGAAGGCGCGATCGGCAAGAATTTTTCCAACGGCCCGCTGTTGAGCCGTTATTTGCCGCGCAGCGACGCCGGTTCGTTTTCCGGCGTCAGCGTCGTCGACGGCATCGATCGCGTCGTCGGCTATCGGGCGGTTCCCGGTCTCCCGCTCGTGGTGGTGGTCAGCTACGAGCGCGCGGCGGTGCTGCAGCCGTTCTACGATCATCTCTCGGCGACCGCTCCCATGGCCGTGCTGTTGACCATCGTCATCATCCTCGGAACGCTGCTGCTCGCGCGGCTCAACCGCCGGCTGGCAGCCAAGTCGCGTCTGCTCGAGCTGACGCTCGAGAACATGTCCCAAGGCTTGTGCATGTTCGACCGCAATCAGCGGCTTGTCGTGTGCAACCGCCATTACGCCGAAATGTACGGCCTTGCACCGGAGCAGACGGCGCCCGGCACGACGTTGCGCGCCGTTCTCGAGGCGCGGGTGGCAGCCGGGCAGAGTCCTGCCGACGCGCAGGAATATATCGACCGCCGGCTGACCGAAGTGGCCCGGCCGGAGCCCTATTACGCCGTCAATCCCCTGCGCGACGGCCGCGTGATCGCGGTGATGCATCAGCCGAGAAGCGACGGCGGGTGGGTCGCCATTCATCAGGACATCACCGCTCAGAAGCGGGTCGAGGCGGAGGTTGCGCACATGGCGCGCCACGACAGCCTCACCGACCTCGCCAACCGCACACTGTTCATGGAAAAGATCGACGAGGCGCTCGCCCGCCTGCGCCGGGGCGGCGAGCGGTTCTCGGTGTTCATGATCGACGTCGACCGGTTCAAGGGGGTGAACGACTCGCTCGGCCATCCGGTCGGCGACGCGTTGCTCAAGGCGGCCGCGCAGCGCCTGCGCGCCGCGACGCCGCAGACCGACACCGTCGCGCGGTTCGGCGGCGACGAGTTTGCGGTGTTGCAGACGCACGCGGCCGATCAGAAGGACGACGCCGGTGCGCTCGCGCAGCGCATTCTCGCGACGATCAACGAGCCTTACGAGCTCGACGGACACAAGGTCTCGATCGGCGCCAGCATCGGCATTGCACTCGCGCCCGACGACGGCAGCGGCGCCGACGAGCTTCTCAAGAACGCCGACCTCGCGCTCTACCGGGTGAAGGCCACGGGCCGCAACGGCTTCCGCTTCTTCGAGCGCAAGATGGAAACCGAGGCGCGTTCGCGCCACGCGCTGGAAAGCGATCTGCGCGAAGCGCTGGCGCGCAACGAATTCGAACTGCACTACCAGACGATCGTGGAGTTCGCGAGCCGCGGCGTGTGCGGGGTCGAAGCGCTGGTGCGCTGGCGCCATCCGGAGTTCGGCATCGTTCCGCCCGACCGGTTCATCCCGATCGCCGAGGAAACCGGACTGATCGTGCAGCTCGGCGACTGGATCATCCGGCGCGCGTGCGCCGACGCCGTCACCTGGCCGCCGCACGTCAAGCTCGCCATCAATCTTTCGCCGACGCAGTTCGGCAAGAGCGACCTCGCGGCGACGGTTGCGGGGGCGCTTGCGGACTCCGGCCTGGCGGCGCAACGGCTGGAGCTGGAAATCACCGAATCGGTCCTGCTCAAGCAGGACGACCACAACCTCGAGACGCTGCACCGGCTCAAGCGGCTGGGCGTGTCGATCGTGCTCGACGACTTCGGCACCGGCTATTCCTCGCTCACCTATCTGCACATGTTTCCGTTCGACAAGATCAAGATCGACAGGTCGTTCGTGCACGAGCTCTCGAGCAGCTCCGAGTGCGCCGCGATCGTGTGCGCGGTGATCGGACTGGGCGCGAGCCTGGGGATCGGCACGGTGGCGGAAGGGGTCGAGACCGGCGACCAATTCGCATTGTTGCGCGTCGCCGGCTGCAGCCAGGCGCAGGGTTATCTGTTCAGCCGCCCGGTGCCGGTCGGGGAACTTAATTTCGCGCCGATTGCGGGCTTGCTGCGGATCGAGCGCGCGGCGTAATACCGAGGCGCGCGATTACATTTCGAGATCGGCGTGCTTGGTCTCGGGCGTGCGCACGATCGCGATGATGGCGAGCACGGCGTAGATCATCACCAGGCCGCCGATGTAGACGTAGGCGTCATGCACGCCTTTCGCCTCGAGGATGCGGCCGGCGATGATCGGGATTAGTCCGCCGCCATAGACCTGCGCGATCTGATAGCCGGCGCTGGCGCCCGACGCGCGGTAGCGGGTGGGGAAATTCTCGGTGTAGAAGGTGGGAATCGCCCCGTAGCCGAAGCCGAACACAAATCCGAAGCCGATGACGTCGGCAATCGTCGCCAGCAGGAAGCTGCCGGTATTGACGAGATAAAAATACGGGATCGCGAACACCAGGAACACGACGGCGGCGACGAGCAGGATCGTCCGCCGGTTGATGACGTCGGCGAGCAGCGAGCCGATGATCATGAACCCGAGCATGAACGCGGCGGCGATGAGGCCGATGATCTCGGGCTGACTTCCGGTAAACCCGACCGCCTTCATGTAGCTGGTGCCGAACACGAAATAGAGAAAGAACGCGCCGCCGAACATGGCGTTGACGAGCGAGGTGCGCAGGATGGTGAGCGGCATCTCGCGCCACACCTGAGTGGCGGGGCGGTCGAGGACCGCGACCGCCCGGTGCCGCTCGAAGACGAAGCTGTCCGTGGTGCGCGTGCGGATGACGAGGCCGACGATCGCCACCAGAAATCCGAGGATGAAGAAGATGCGCCAGCCCCAGGCGGTGAAAGCCTCGGGGCTCATCAGCGACTTCACCAGGATTACCGAGCCGAACCCGAGCAGCAGGCCGATCGGGATGGCGAAGCCGACCCAGGCGCCCCAGAACGCACGGCGTTTCGAGCGCGCCGCCTGTTCCACCACCCAGGTGGCGGCGGTGCCGAACTCGGCGCCGAAGCTGATCCCCTGTATCAGCCGGAACACGATCAGCAGGATCGGCGCGACGACCCCGATGCTGTCGTAGGTCGGCGTGAGGCCGATGAGCAACGTGCTCACGCCCATGAGCACCAGCGCGTACACCATGGCGTCGCGGCGGCCCTGCCGATCGGCGATATGTCCGAAGATGAACGCGCCGACCGGGCGAATGATGATGCCGAGCCCGTAGACGCCGATCGCGGCCGCAAGCGCCGCGAGCGAGGGCAGCTTGAAGAAAATGCCGCCCCAGACAGTCGCCGCAATCACGCCGGTGACGAGGAAATCGTATTGCTCGATGATCGAGCCGACGATGCTCGCCAGCGCGACTTTGTAGATTTGCTGGTTCGTCGGCGTTACGGCGGCGTCCATCGGCGGTCCTCGCCTGCGGCCACGCGCGGCAGCGGGGGTGCGCGAGGCGCACTAAACCGTGGCATCCGCGTGCACGCGGTTGCCCGGGCTCTCACATCAATTCAACGAAGAAACGGCGCGATGGGTCCATCGCCGGCGGCGCAATTCGCGCCACCGGTTCGATCCGGGAGGCCGGCGTGAGGCTGGATCGATGCCCGGCTTTCGCTCGCGGGGGAAGGCTATCTCGCTTTGTGCCCGTGGTGATGATAGCTCACGTGCCGCACCGCCCCGTGCCGTCCCGCTCCCCGCGCGCCGGTCAGACACTTGTCGCCCTCTCGGACCGCTTGGGCGCCGTAATTGGCCATGGCGTGCCGCCTGGCGGCAGCATACCCATATTGCGCGACGGCCTGGCGTATTTGATCGCAATTGGCGGCAGTCTGAGCCGCAGCGTAATCGGTGAGCAGCAATGCAACTCCAACTGCAACAAGGATCCGCTTCATGTGGATTACGTCCTTTCCGTGGGTAAATCGTCGAAGGGCGGGTTTTACGATATGGGGCAAGGCGAGGGAAGTGGCGGAAAAGCCGTGCCGAACGTTGGCTCACGGCTGCCCGAGGCGCTCGGCAAACAGTGCCATGGTCTTGCGGTACACCACCGAGCGGTTCCACTCGCGCATGACTTCGAAATTCGCCGTGCCTTCGCCGAACGCCGCGCCGGCGCGCCAGCCGTTGACCTTGAGCAGATTGGCGGTCGAGGCCAGCACGTCGGGCACGCTGTGGCGCAAATCGACGCGGCCGTTGCCGTCGTAATCGACGCCGTATTTGATGTAGGAGGAAGGCAGAAACTGCGTCTGCCCGATCTCGCCGGCGTAAGCGCCGATCAGGTCGCGCATGGGAAGATCGCCGCGCTGGACGATCTGCAACGCGGCGATCAGCTCGCGTTGAAACAATTCGCTGCGGCGGCAATCGTGCGCCAGGGTGGCGAGCGTGCGGATGACCGGCAGCCTGCCCATGTCGCCGCTGCCGTTGTCGCTTTCCAGCGTCCAAATCGCCATGAGCAAGGACGGCGGCACGCCGAATTGGCGCTCGATGCGCGCGAGCAGCGCGGCGTGGCGCTGCATCAGCGCCCTGGCGCGCTTGAGGCGCGGGGCGGTGACGCGCGTTGCGGCGTAGGCCTCGAAGCTCTTGCGGAACGTGCCGCGCTGGCGCCGGTCGAAGTCCAGCACCGTGCCGTCGGGCGTGAGCCCGGCAAACGCGGTGTCGATCACGCTGCGGGAGACCCCGGCGGCCGCGGCATCGCGCGCCATGGCGGACAGGAAGGCGTTGAAATCGCCGCCGCATGGCGCCGCGCCGGCCGGCGCCGCAAGCGACGCGGCAAACAGGAGCACCGCGAGTAATCCCAACCGCATGCTCGTCCTCATAACATCTCCACGGTCGCAACCGAGCCGTTCGGTCATCCAAATCCCGGTCGCGGGACGTGGCTCATCAGCGTTTGGGCGAAGCCGCCATCGACCACGATCTCCTGACCGCTCACATAGCGGGCGCGCTCGCTGGCGAGAAACACCACCACGTCGGCGATATCGGTGGGCGTTCCCACCCGCCGCAGCGGCACCGCCGCCTCGCGCCGTTCGAGCACGCCAGGCGCGTGATAGAAGGCTTCGCTCATGGGCGTGCGCACGAGACCGGGACTCACTGCGTTGCTGCGCACGCCGCGCGGCCCCCATTCGAAGGCGATCTGGCGCGAGAGCATGACGACGCCCGCCTTGCTGACGCTGTAGGCGCCGGAAGTCGCCTGCGGCTCGCTCGCGGCAATCGAGGCGATGTGCACGAGCGCGCCGGAGCCGCGCGCGAGCATGTCGCGGCCGAACGTCTGGGCGCAGGTAAGATACGCGGTCAGGTTCACCTCCATGAGGGCGTTCCAGTCGGCCCCCGACACGGTCGCGATCTCGCCCGGCCGCAGGATGCCGGCGTTGTTGACCAGCACATCGCAGCGGCCGAACGCGTTCGAGGTTTCCGACGCCGCCGCAGCGACGGCGGCCGGGTCGGTCACGTCGCAGGCGAAGGAAACGGCGGCCGCGCCGGCCCCCTTGGCCTCCTCGGCGGTGCGCGCGCAGCCGTCGCGGTCGCGGTCGAGCGCCACGAGCCGTGCCCCGGCTTGCGCGAACGCGAGCGCGATGCCGCGACCGATGCCGCTCGCCGCGCCGGTGACGACGCACACTTTCTCGCGCAATCCCAACCAGTCGTTCATCGCCCGGTCCTGCTTTTCGTTGAGCATGATGTCATTGCGATGAGCGAAGCGACGAAGCAATCCAGGGTGTCACGTGCGGTCCCTGGATTGCTTCGGCACTACGTGCCCCGCAGTGACGCTTCCGGCGCCATGTTCCGGGGCTGACGATCAAGGGCGGGCAGGCTACGCTGAGGATCGCGTTACATCCAGAGGAAGGACCGATGGCGAAAATCACCCGCACCAATCCCGACGGCGTGCACAAGCCGTTCGCGGGTTACTCCCACGTGGTTACCGCCGAGGGCGCGCAGAAGCTCGTGTTCTGTGCCGGGCAAGTAGCGGCGGATCCGGACGGCAAGGTGCTGCCGCCCGACGATTTCGAGGCGCAGACCAAGATGGTGATGCAGAACCTCACGCGTGCGCTCGCGGCCGGCGGCGCGAAGCTTTCCGACGTCGCCAAGGTGACGATCTACGTGTGCAACCAGCACGACGTGCCGAAGGCGCGCGGCATCCTGCAGACCTATTTCGGCGGGAATCCGCCCGACAGCACGCTGTGCGTTCTGCGCGGCCTCGCCAATCCCAATTTTCTCCTCGAGATCGAAGCGATCGCCGCGGTGTGATCTGTCGGAACTAAGCACACGTGCGGGCGTTTTGCTCTTTGGTTCGAGGGTTGGTGTAATGATCGCAACAGAGTTGCTCGACGCCTTACCGGTTGCGGTTTACACGACCGACGCCGAAGGGCGGATCACTTATTACAACGAAGCCGCGGTGGAGCTGTGGGGCTGCCGGCCGGAACTCGGCAGCAGCCAGTGGTGCGGCTCGTGGAAACTCTACTGGCCTGACGGCCGTCCGTTACCGCACGACGAATGCCCCATGGCGCTGACCCTCAAACAGGGTCGGCCGGTGCGCGGGCTCGAGGCCATGGCGGAACGGCCGGACGGTACGCTGGTCAATTTCCAGCCGTTCCCGACGCCGCTGCGCGACGCCTCCGGCCGCTTGGTCGGGGCGATCAACCTGCTCATGGACATCACCGGGCGGCACACGAACGAGTTGCAGTCGGCGTGGCTCGCGGCGATCGTCGCCACCACCGACGACGCGATCGTCAGCAAGACCCTCGACGGGCGGGTGACCTCGTGGAACGCCGCCGCGACCCGGCTGTTCGGCTACCGGCCGGAGGAAATGATCGGCGAGTCGATCAAGCGCATCATTCCGCCCGAGCTGCACATCGAAGAGGAAGGGATTCTCGCGCAGTTGCGTCGAGGCGAACACATCGATCACTACGAGACGGTACGGGTGGCGAAGGACGGCCGCCGCATCGACGTGTCGCTGTGCGTATCGCCGCTGCGCGACAAGGCCGGACATGTGGTCGGGGCTTCGAAGATCGCCCGCGACATCACCGAGCGCAAACAGGCGGAGATGCTCCAACGCCTGCTGGTGCAGGAGCTCAATCATCGGGTCAAGAACACGCTGGCGACCATCCAGGCGATCGCCAACCAGTCGATGCGCCGCGCCAAGAGCCCGGCCGACTTCGTCGCCGGCTTTTCCGGGCGGGTGCAGGCGCTCGCGCGCACGCACGACCTCTTGACCCAGACCCGGCTGCAAGGCGCCGAGATCATGGATCTGGTGCGCGACCAGGTGCTGCTCGGCGGCGCCGACGACGGCCGGGTCGAGATCGCCGGCCCGGCGCTCATGCTCGATTCGCAAACCGCGATGAATCTCGCGCTCGTCGTGCACGAGCTCGCGACCAACGCGCGCAAGTATGGCGCGCTCTCGGGGGCGGCCGGGCACTTGTCGGTGACGTGGGAAACCCGCAGCAATGGCGATCGCCAGCTGGTGCTCGACTGGCGCGAGAGCGCAGCCCGCAAGGTCGCGGTTCCGCGCGAGCGCGGGTTCGGCAGCACGCTGATCGAGCAGACGCTCAAGGCGCACGGCGGCAGCGCTTCAATCCGCTATGGAGCCGACGGCATGAGCGGCAGGTTCACCCTACCCTTGCCGGAGAAGATGCGGCCGCGTCTCGACGTGGCCGTGACGGCGCCGGGCACGGACGCCGGCGCGCTGCTGCGCCGGCTCGACAACAAACAAAGCCTCGCCGGCAAGCGCATGATCGTCATCGAGGACGAGCCTCTCGTCGCCATGGATCTGGAATCCTGCCTCACGGGCGCGGGATGCGAGGTCGTGGGCACCGCCGGGACATTGTCCGAGGCCAAGACGCTGTGCGCGGAAGCCCCCTGCGACGCCGCGCTCGTCGACGTCAATCTCGCCGGCCAACCGGTCGACGAGCTTGCCGCCGCGCTCACCAAGCGGAACATTCCGTTCGCGTTCGTGACCGGATACGGGCGCGAGGCGCTGCCGCAAGGCTTCCGCGACGCGCTCATCGTGCCCAAGCCGTTCAACGAAACCGGACTGATCGCGACGGTGGAATTGCTGATCTACCAGGCCGCCGGCGCGGTACCCTTGAGGCGCCGTCAGCCGTAGCGCGCATGAGGCCGAAGGCCGTCATGCGCCGCGTCTCGTCAGAGGCGCAAATACGCGCCTGCGGCGCTATTGCGCCCTACGCTTTATCAGAAATTGGGGACCAGCTTGTCGAGGCCGGCAACGCGGCTGATCGACTGCAGTTCGCGCATCTGATCGTCGCTGAAGCTCATGATCAGCGGTATCGCCGCCGACTTGAGATTCTGCACGTCGGCGGCGTTGGGATCGATCGAGGCGACCGCCTGGACGGCATCGCGCGCGCCGTGCTGCGAGCCCTGGCCGTTCTTCGGATAGTTGAGATTGCGCAGCGCCGCTTCGACCGACGGCCACATGCGCTCCTGCTCGGGCGTCAGGTTGAGGCGCCGCTTCATGCTCGCGATCTGCGCGTCATTGAGCACGGCGCCGGGCCGCGTGAGGCTATGCACGGGCACCGCCGGCTTGGCGGCAATGCTGGCGAGATGCACTTGCGCCGGCCGGCGCGCGGGCGCGGAAGCAACCACGGGCGCCGGCTGCGCCTGCGCAACCACGGGCGCGCCGCGCGGCAGCCCGGCGAGTTGCGGATACGTGGGCTGCGGAATGAACAGCGCGCGGTCGGCGGCCGCGCTCTCCTCGGCGGCGCGCAGCTTGGGTGCAGCGACGTTGCGAGGTTTGTCCGAGCGAACGACGATGGTTTCGGCGCGCACCGCTGCTTCGAACGCGCGCTCGTGCGCAGCGGGTCGTGAGGCAATTCCATACGCGAGGGCCGCGGTGCTGATCACCGCGAAGGCGCAAGCCAAATTGAAGGTGACGCTCGAGCGCTCCCGCATCGACTTTCCCCCTGGTCCCGCCCCCCGGCGGTGTTCTTAGTTGAGACTGTCTAACATTGACTAATTTATGACTAACGGCCGTTGGCCGGCGGCCGCAGGCGGCGCCGCGAATCGCGGCCGGAGGAGTTTTCCACAGGCGGAACAGCGACTTCCCACCCCGTTGACGAGCCTCGAACGGGCACCACATCATCCCGTGGAAGCGAGGACGATATGCACATCGATCTCAATGAGGCGATCCGCATCCATGCCCGGGTCGGGCGGGCGCGTTTCGGCCGTGGGGCCGCGAAAAGGGCACTCAAAACCGCGGAAAAGCTGCGCCGGGCGGGCGATCACACCGGGGCGGCGGTGTGGGAGCGCTTGGCGTCGGAGATCGACCGCCCGGGCCAGGTTTCGTAAAAGCAGCCGCCTGGCCCCGGCGCGACTACCACGCTTTTCGCCGAACACTAAAAAGCGCCCGCCGGGGACGGCTCCGGCGGGCGCAAGCATCCGGGCCCAGAGGGGACGGCACCCGGATCGGGAGGCTGAGGGGACAGCCTCGGGGGAGCGATCAAAACCGATGCAGGCGGCACTCGATCGCACGCGCGCCGCCGATCTGTGGCACGATCGAGGGCGCGACACGTACCTTCACGCGGGCGGGCCGACGCCATGCGAGGCGATTGACCAGGAGCTCGGTGGGATCGCGCCATACCGGCTCATCGAAAGCCTCGCGAACATCCCTCCGCGTGAGCCCGATGTCCGCCAGCATGCGGTCATCGAAGCGCATGAGAACCGCGGCGTCGTGGCGGTGCCGAAACGCGATCGCGAGGTGGCGCAGGCGGGCCGTCACCACTACGGCGGCGGCAACCATCACTCGTCCGAATGGTTCGAGCGTGCTCTTCCAAGGCGCGGCGTGCGTTGTCATGGCATCCTCCAGTTCGCGCGGACGGCGGCGCGCGGCGTCCGACCTCCGATCGGAGCCACCCCTGAAACCCGCCCGTTTTTGCCAACGGCGGCAGTATCCCAGAACCCTATTGATAAGTGAAACGAATGTTTCTAATCTGATTTATCAGCCCGGCTGATGTATGCGCCGGCGCCTCCGGGAGGTTGCCATGACCGCGCTGCTCGACGTCGACCAGCTGCGCACGTTCATCGCCATCGTGGAAACCGGCAGTTTCACGCGCGCGGCCGACACCGTGCACAAGACGCAGTCGGCGGTGTCGATGCAGATGAAGCGGCTGGAGGAACGCCTGGCGCGGCCGATCTTCACCCGCGACGGGCGCGCCTCGAAGCTCACGGATGACGGCGAGCGCCTGCTCGATTTCGCCCGCCGCATCGTCAAGCTCAACGTCGAGGCGGTCGCGGCGTTTTCCGACGCGGAGCTGAGCGGCCGGGTACGCCTCGGCGTGCCGGACGACTATGCCGACCGCTACCTGCCGGAGATCATGGCGCGGTTCTCGCGCGCCTATCCGGGCGCTGAACTGACCGTGATCTGTGAGCCGACCGTCGACCTGATCGAGCGAATCGACGCCAACGACCTCGACCTTGCCATCATCACGCACATCGAAGGCCAGCGTCCGGCGGAGACGTTCCGCAGCGAGCGGCTGCTGTGGGTCACCTCCAGCCGCCATTCGACCCACCAACAGGAACGCGTGCCGCTCGCGCTCGAACGGCCGACCTGCACCTGGCGCCGCGTCGCGATCGAGCGGCTGGAAACGATCGGCCGCCCTTACCGCGTGCTCTATTCGAGTTCGAACGCCGGCGCGGTCGCGGCGGCGGTGCTCGCCGGCCTTGCCGTATCGGTGCTGCCCGAATCGGGCCTGCGGCCGGGCATGCGGGTGCTCAGCCCGGCGGACGGCTTTCCCGAACTCCCCTCTTGCCGGATCGGCCTGTTGCGCAACGCCCACGAAAGCTCGGCGCTCGCCCAGGCGCTTGCCGACCACATCATTTCCTCGCTCGACAACCTCTCCCAGGCCCGCGAGGCGGCGGAGTGATCTCCCTCTCCCGCAAGCGGGGAGAGGTTAGGGCGCTGCGCTGCACAAACAATTTGGTGTGGCGAGGCGGCCACACGTTAAGAACAAATCCGTGATTGCGCGGCGTTAACCATCGAAAGCCGCGATTCCGCCACAACAGTCCTCGAAATCAACGGGGCGTGCGGCCATTGACCGCGCGTGAGTGTGACTAGTCGAACACAGTGTTGCCGCGAAGCCGCTGCGTTCACAACTGACAGGCGGCAGAGCGCAGGCGATGGACGCCAAGACCAAACTCAAAGACCGGCTGCCCAGCCGGCACGTCACCGAAGGCCCGGAGCGGGCCCCGCACCGCTCCTATTATTACGCCATGGGTCTCACGACCCGGCAGATCCACCAGCCCTTCGTCGGCGTGGCGACCTGCTGGAACGAGGCCGCTCCCTGCAACATCGCCCTGATGCGCCAAGCCCAGGCGGTCAAGAAAGGCGTTGCCGCCGCCAACGGCACCCCGCGCGAGTTCTGCACCATCACGGTGACCGACGGCATCGCCATGGGGCACGCCGGGATGAAGTCGTCGCTCCCCTCGCGCGAGGTGATCGCCGATTCGGTCGAGCTGACCATGCGCGGCCACGGCTACGACGCGCTCGTCGGGCTTGCCGGCTGCGACAAGTCGCTGCCCGGCATGATGATGGTGATGTGCCGCCTCAACGTGCCGTCGATCTTCATCTACGGCGGCTCGATCCTGCCCGGGAAGTTCAAGGGCAAGCAGGTCACCGTGCAGGACGTGTTCGAGGCGGTGGGCCGGCATTCGGTCGGCACCATGTCGGACGAGGACCTCGACGAACTCGAGCACGTCGCCTGTCCGTCCGCCGGCGCATGCGGCGCCCAGTTCACCGCCAACACCATGGCGACGGTGTCGGAGGCGATCGGGCTTGCCCTGCCCTATTCGGCCGGCGCGCCGGCGCCCTACGAATTTCGCGACCAGTTCTGCATGACGGCGGGCGAGCAGGTGATGGAGCTCGTCAATTCGAATTTGCGCCCGCGCGACATCGTCACCCGCCGCGCGCTCGAGAACGCGGCCGCCGTGGTGGCGGCCTCGGGCGGCTCGACCAACGCGGCCCTGCACCTGCCGGCGATCGCGCACGAATGCGGCATCAGCTTCACGTTGTTCGACGTTGCCGAGGTGTTTCGCCGCACCCCCTATGTGGCCGATCTCAAGCCCGCCGGCCGTTATGTCGCCAAAGATTTGTTTGAAGCCGGTGGCGTGCCGCTGCTGATGAAAAGTTTGTTCGAGGCCGGCCATCTTCATGGCGATTGCATGACCGTGACCGGGCGCACCATTGCTGAAAATCTCCGCAACGTGCGCTGGAACGACGAGCAGGACGTGGTGCGGCGGGCGGATCAGCCGCTCTCGCAGACCGGCGGCGTCGTCGGGCTCAAGGGCAACCTCGCCCCCGAGGGCGCAATCGTGAAAATCGCCGGCATGAAGAACCTCAAGTTCTCCGGCCCGGCGCGCTGCTTCGACGGCGAAGAGGCCTGCTTCGCCGCGGTTGCCTCCCGGCAATACCGCGAAGGCGACGTGCTGGTGATCCGCTACGAGGGGCCGCGCGGCGGCCCCGGCATGCGCGAAATGCTCTCGACCACGGCGGCCCTCTACGGCCAGGGCACGGGCGGCAAGGTAGCGCTCATCACCGACGGACGTTTCTCCGGCGCCACGCTCGGCTTCTGCATCGGCCACATCGGCCCGGAAGCCGCGATCGGCGGCCCGATCGGGCTGCTGCGCGACGGCGACATCATCGAGATCGACGCGGAAAAAGGCACGCTGAATGTGAAGCTCTCCACACAAGAGCTGGAGCAGCGGCGGCAGGATTGGAAACCGCGGGAGACAGAGTTCACCTCCGGATATCTGTGGAAGTACACCCAGCAGGTGGGATCGGCCGTTAACGGCGCCGTCACCCATCCGGGCGGAGCGGCCGAGAAGGCGTGCTATGCGGACGTGTAACCGGACGCTCGGGATATTGCTGATCGGGTTGGGCTTCGGGCTTGTGCCGGCGCTCGCCTTCGACGGCGCACCCAACGGCCACGCGCAACTCCAGTCGCTGCCGTCGCCCGCGGCGCCGCTGCACGGCGATGCCAACTCCATCACCTCGCTCGAATACGCGGCCGAGAAGGGCGAGCCCGCCGCGCAATGGCGGCTCGGCCATATGTACGCTAAGGGCGAGGGCGTGCCGCGCAGCGACGTGCGCGCGTTCTCCTATTTCGGCAAGATCGCCAACACCCACGCCGAGGACGGCATCGATTCGCCCAACGCGCGCATCGTCGCGAGCGCGATCGTGGCGGTCGGGCGCTACTATCTCGACGGCATCCCGGATTCCGACATCAAGGCGGATCCGGTGCGCGCGCGGCGCATGTTCTTCTACGCGGCGAGCTATTTCCAGGATTCCGACGCGCAGTATCTGCTCGGGCGGCTGTTCCTCGAAGGCAATGGCGGCGCGCGCGATGCGGTGCAGGCGGCGCGCTGGCTCAAGCTCGCGGCCAACAAGGACCAGCACGCGGCGCAGGCGCTGCTCGGCGAGATGCTCGTCAAGGGCGATCTCGTGCCGCGCCAGGTGGCGCGCGGGCTCATGTATCTGATCCTCGCCCGCGACGCCTCGCCCGACGAGGCCTCGATCAGCACCGCCTACAACCAGGCGCTGGCGGAAGCCAGCGACAACGATCGCTCGGCCGCGCGCATCTACCTGAAGGAATGGGTGCGCGGGGTGAGGGATTGAGCGCGGGCACCTACGCGTCGATATCCAGATCGACCCACACCGGCACGTGATCGGACGGGCGCTGCCAGGCGCGCACGTGCTTGTCGATCCCGGCGGCGATGAGCCGGTCGGCCGCCTGCGGCGACATGAGCATGTGGTCGATGCGGATGCCGTTGTTCTTCTGCCAGGCGCCCGCCTGATAGTCCCAGAAGGTGTAGAGGCCGGCATCGTCGCTGACCGCGCGGAGCGCATCGACGAAACCGAGGTTGACGAGCGCGCGGAATTTTTCCCGCGTCGGCGGAAGAAACAAAGCGTCGCCGGTCCAGACTTCCGGGACGCGCGCGTCGGCCGGGGTCGGGATGACGTTGAAGTCGCCCGCGAGGATGAGCGGCTCTTCCAGCTCGAGACGGCCCCGGGCGTAGGCGTTGAGCCGGTCCATCCACTTGAGCTTGTAGGGATATTTGTCGGTGTCCGGGGGATTGCCGTTGGGCAGGTAGAGCGAGGCGATGCGCAGCGCGCCTGATTTGGTCGACACGGCAGCCTCGAGGAAACGGGCATGGTCATCGTCGTCGCCGCCCGGCAGGCGAGGCGTCGTCTCGTCGAACGGCAACTTCGAGAGCACGGCGACGCCGTTGAACCCCTTCTGCCCGTGCACTTTGATGTTGTAGCCGAGGCCCTCGAACGGCTCGCGCGGGAACGCCTCGTCCACGCACTTGATCTCCTGGAAGCAGGCAATGTCGGGCTCGCGTTCCTTGAGCCAGGCGACGGCGTTGTCGATGCGCTGCTTGATCGAGTTGACGTTCCAGGTAGCGACACGCATGGCGAGCAGAGGGGCTAGTGTCCCGATTCCGAAGTTCGCCCGAGTTGACAGCACGCTCCATAGCGAACTTCGGAATCGAAGGACGCTAGCAACTCTATGATTCTAGTGCCGCTTTGAACCCGAAGTTCGCAATCGGACTCGGGGCAACCGTGGTGCGAACTTCGGGTTCGCGGCACTGGGGTTGGCCGATGATATGCCTCAGTTTGCCCGGGCCCGGAAGCCCCGCATAGCGCTTGCCTGAATTTTGCGCTTGCCTGAATTTTGCAGATGCGCGGCTGGCGGTGGATATGGTAGGGGTGGGCCGAAAATTAACGTACATTCATGTAAGATCGTCGGTACGAACTACGGATCGACGTGAGGGGCCCGGGAGGGGCGTAAGGGAGCCGGGCCGGTCATTCGGTGATGAAGACACGCACGTTGATCATCGGGACGGCCGCGGCCGCCCTGGTCGGGATCGCCGTTTACAAGACCGGTCCCTGGGCTTGGCACGGCGCGGAGGCGCAGGCGCCACCTGCCGCGCGGGTCGCGCCGGTCGAAGTAGGCACCGCCGCACGTCGGCCGGCGCCGGTGTTCATCGACGCGCTCGGCACCGTCACCCCGATCGAGGCCGTCGCGGTGCGCTCGCGCCTCGACAGCGAAATCGTCGGCGTGCACTTTCGCGACGGCGCCACGGTGAAAAAAGGCGATCTTCTGTTCACCCTCGACGCGCGCACGCTCGAGGCACAGATCGTGCAGGCCGAAGGCAACGTGGCGCGCGATCAAGCCCAGTTCGAAGGCGCGATGCGCGACGTGCGCCGCTACACCGACCTGGTGCCGAAGGGCGCGACGCCGGTCATCAACCTCGAGAACGCGCAGACGCAGGCGGACACGTTCCGCGCTGCCATCAAGGCGGACCAGGGCGCGCTGGAGAATCTGAAGGTTCAGCTAACCTATTGCACGATCCGCGCGCCGATCTCCGGGCAGATCAGCGCGGCCGCCCTCAAGGTCGGCAACTTCGTGCGCGCGATGGACGTGGCCCCGCTCGCAACCATCAATCAGATCGCGCCGATCTACGTGGCTTTCGCCGTGCCCCAGCGCAACCTGCCCGACGTGCGTGCGGCGCTCGCGGCCGAGACGGCGAGCGTCGCGGCGATCGTGGCGGGCGACAAGCGCCGCCCGACCGGCCTATTGACGATGATCGAGAACGCCGTCGATCCGACCACCGGCATGGTGACCATGCGGGCGACCTTCGACAACGCCGATCACGTGCTGTGGCCGGGAGCGCTCGCCACCATGCGCCTGACCTTGCGCTACGAGGAAGGCGTCGTGGTCCCGACCGTGGCCGTACTGACCGGGCAAGCGGGAACCTACGTCTACGTGGTCAAGAACAACGTCGCCACCGTGCAGCACGTGACCGTCGCGCACAGCGACGACACCGAAACCGTCATCTCGGAAGGGCTTGCCGGCGGCGAGACCATCGTCACCAACGGCCACCTGCTGCTCAACAACGGCACGAAAGTCTCGCCGCGCGCAGCAACGAAGGCCGGGTCCTAGCGCCGCGAGACCGAAGTTTGCTTCGGAGCGGGCGGCAAAATCAGGCGACCTTCGGAATCGGGACACTAGGCGATGAACCTCTCGGAAACCTGCATTCGCCGCCCGGTGATGACGACGCTGATCACGGCGTCGTTCATCGTGTTCGGGATTTTCGCCTACCGGCTGCTGCCGGTCGCGGCGCTTCCGGCGGTCGATTTCCCCACCATCAACATCACGGCGACGCTGCCCGGCGCGAGCGCCGACACCATGGCGGCGTCGGTCGCCGCCCCGATCGAGCGTCAGCTCGCCACCATCGCGGGGATCACGTCGATGGTGTCGACCTCCTCGCTCGGGCAGTCGTCGATCACCGTGCAGTTCGACCTCAACCGCAACATCGACGGCGCCGCGCTCGATGTGCAGACCGCGCTCACGGTCGCAGCCCGCAAGCTGCCGGTTGAGATGACCATTCCGCCGAGCTTTCGCAAGGTGAATCCGGCGGACTTTCCGGTGATGTATTTGAGCCTGAGGTCGCCGACCCTGCCGCTCTCGGTGGTCGACGAATATGCCGAGACTACGCTCGCCCAGCAGATTTCCCAGCTGCCCGGCATCGCCCAGGTGCTGGTCTATGGCGCGCAGAAATTCGCCGTGCGCGTCCAGGTCGATCCGGTCGCGGCGGCCGCGCGCGGCCTCTCGCTCGACGACATCCGCAGCGTGGTCGCCAAGACCAATTCCAGCACGCCGGCCGGCACCATGTCGGGCGAGCGCCAGGACGTCACGCTCGCCGCCACCGGCGCGATCCTGCGCGCCTCCGACTACAAGGACGTGGTGGTCGCCTACAAGAACGGCGCGCCGATCAAGCTCAACGAGATCGCCCGCGTCGTCGACAGCGTGGAGAACGACAAGGTCGCCACCTGGTTCAACGACGCGCGCGCGATCGTGCTGGCGATCCAGAAGCAGCCCGACGCCAACACGGTCGCGGTGGTCGATTCCGTTAAGGACCGGCTGCCGAGCTTCCGCGAGCAGGTGCCGGCCGCGATCAGCATGGAAGTGCTCAACGACCGGTCGGTTTCGATCCGCGACTCGGTCGAGGACGTCGAGGTCACGCTCGGCATCGCCATCACGCTCGTCGTGCTGGTGATCTTCCTGTTCCTGCGCTCCGCTGCCGCCACCATCATTCCCTCGCTGGCGGTGCCGGTGTCGCTCATCAGCACCTGCGCGCTGATGTACGCCTTCGGCTTCTCGATCAACAACATGACGCTGCTGGCGATGACGCTCTCCGTCGGCTTCGTGGTCGACGACGCGATCGTCATGCTCGAGAACATCGTGCGCCACATCGAAGGCGGCATGCGGCCGTTCGAAGCCGCGCTCAAGGGCGCGCGCGAGATCGGCTTCACCATCCTGTCGATCACCTTCTCGCTGATCGCGGTGTTCATTCCGGTGCTGCTGATGGGCGGCATCGTCGGCCGCGTGTTCCGCGAGTTCGCGGTGACGATCTCGGTCGCCATCGTGGTGTCCGGCTTCGTGTCGCTCACGCTCACGCCGATGCTGTGCGCGCGCGTGCTTCATACCCACCACGAGGGCGAGAAGCAGAACATCTTGCTGCGCGCCTTCGAGGCGTTCTTCAGGGCGATGCTGGCGGCCTACGAATGGACGCTCGACAAGGTGCTGGCCTACAAATTCGTGACCCTGCTTCTGACATTCGCCACGCTCGCCGGCACCGTCTGGCTCTACGTCATCATCCCGAAGGGCTTCTTCCCGATCGAGGACACCGGCTTCATCCTGGCAGTGACCGAAGGGCCGACCGACGTGTCGTTCCTCGGCATGGCCGAGCGGCAGAAAGAGATCGCCGAGATTCTGCGGAAAGATCCCGCGGTCGACTACCTCAACTCGACGGTGGGTGCGGGCGGTCCAAATCCGACCAACAACTACGGGCGCATTTTCATCGCGCTCAAACCCAAATCGGTGCGCAAGGAGCACTCGACCGCGATCATCCAGCGGATGCGGCGCGCGGTCGCCGGCATTCCCGGCATCAACGTGTTCTATCAGAACGTACAGAACATCAACCTGACCGGCCGCATCACCAAGAGCGAGTACCAATACACGATCCAGTCGAGCGACACCGAGGCGCTCTACCGGATCGCGCCGGAGCTGCGGGAAAAGATCTCCCAGGTTCCCGGGCTGTGGGGCGTCAATACCGACCTCTACGTCACCAATCCGCAGATGTCGGTCGACATCGACCGCGAGCAGGCGGCCGTCTACGGCATCAGCATCGACCAGATACGCAACGAACTGTACAACGCCTACGGCGCCCGGCAGGTGGCGACGATCTACACCGCGACCAACGACTATCAGGTGATCCTGGAAGCCACCAAAGACTTCCAGGCGGATCCGTCCGGCCTGTCGCGGCTGTTCGTGAAGGCGGCGAATGGGCAGAGCGTGCCGCTCGCTTCGGTCGCGCGCCTCGTGCCCAGCGTCGGCCCACTGCAGGTCAATCACCAGGGCGCGCAGCCGGCGGTGACCATCTCGTTCAACCTGGTGCCGGGCTATTCGCTCGGCTACGCGGTCGACGCCATTCAGAAGATCGAGCGCGAAGCGCGCTTGCCCGCGACCATCAACACCGGCTTCCAGGGCACGGCCCAGGTGTTCCAGGATTCGCTGCGCGGCCAGGGCGTGCTGATCCTCGCCGCGGTGTTCGCCGCCTACGTGCTGCTCGGCATTCTCTATGAGAGTTTCATCCACCCGATCACGATCATCTCCGGCCTGCCCTCGGCGGGCATCGGCGCGCTCGTGACCTTGATGGCGTTTCGCCTGGACCTCTCGGTGATCGCCATGATCGGCATCATCATGCTGGTCGGCATCGTCAAAAAGAACGCCATCATGATGATCGACTTCGCGATCGAGCGCCGGCGCGTCGGGCTCTCGGCGGAGGCGGCGATGCGCGAGGCCTGCCTGCTGCGGTTCCGCCCGATCATGATGACCACCTTCGCGGCGATCTTCGGCGCGCTGCCGATCGCGCTCGGCACCGGCGCCGGCGCCGAGCTGCGCCAGCCGCTCGGGGTGGCGGTGGTCGGCGGGCTGTTGCTCTCGCAACTGCTCACGCTCTACATCACGCCGGTCGTTTATCTCTACCTCGACCGCATCGACCGCCACCTGCGCCGCTCGCTCGAGCCGCAGCTCGAAGAGGTCGCCGCGCCGGGCGAAGACGAACGCGCCATTGCCGCGGAGTGACGGTGGCAGCCACAATCCTGTCGTCATGCCCCGCGAAAGCGGAGCATCCAGTAAACACCGCCGTCTCGTTTTTTGTTTGGTAGCTCAATGATTACTGGATCGCCCGCTTTCGCGGGCGATGACGAGATAGTCATCGAATGCGGGCTACGCGCTGATAATCATCAATACGCATATTCCGGAAACACGGGCTCGACGGAGCCGCGCCACGGTCCGTGGTACTTCTCCAGCAATTCCTCGGCCGGGGTGACGCCGCGCTCGATGTATTCCTCGATCGGCTCGAGAAAGCGCGTCTCGTCGCAGCCGTGCGCATCCTCCCGGTCGCGCCGCGCCAGACCGTGGCGGGCGATCTCGAGGCAGGCGCGGGCGATGTCGAGCACCGTCGTGTTGCGCACCGTGGCGTTGAACCCGCGGCGCGGAACGTCGTCGCGCAGCTGCTGGCGCTCCTGCGCGCTCCAATGCTTGACCAGGTCCCAGGCGGCGTCGAGCGACTCGTCGTCATAGAGCAGGCCGACCCACAGCGCGGGCAGCGCGGGCAGGCGCCGCCACGGCCCGCTGTCGGCACCGCGCATCTCGATGAACCGCTTGAGCCGTACCTCCGGGAACAGCGTGGTGAGATGGTTCGACCAGTCGGAGAGCGTCGCGCGCTCGCCCTGCATGCCCTTGAGGCGCCCGGCGAGAAGATCGCGGAACGAGTCGCCGGCGACGTCGATGTATTCGTCGCCGCGCTTGACGAAATACAGCGGGACATCGAGCGCGTAGTCGACCCAGCGCTCGAAGCCCATGCCGGGCTCGAACAGGAAAGGGATCATGCCGGCGCGTTCATTGTCGACATCGCGCCAGATTTCCGAGCGGAACGAGAGAAACCCGTTGGGCTTACCCTCGGTGAACGGCGAATTGGCGAAGATCGCGGTCGCGACCGGCTGCAGCGCGACGCCGACGCGCATCTTCTTGACCATGTCGGCTTCCGAGGAGAAGTCGAGGTTGGTCTGCACCGTGCAGGTCCGGTACATCATGTCGAGGCCGTAGCGGCCGACCTTCGGCATGTAGCGGGTCATGATGCGGTAGCGCCGCTTGGGCATGACCGGCGTCTCGGCGAGGCTCCATTTCGGGCTCATGCCGAGGCCGAGGAAGCCGATGCCGAGCGGCTGCGCGACCTCGCGCACCTGGGCGAGATGCGCCTGCAACTCGGTCGAGGTCTGGTGCACGGTTTCGACCGGGGCACCCGAAAGCTCGAACTGGCCGCCCGGCTCGAGCGAAATGGCGCCGCCGCCGGTCACGTCGTGCAGCCCGATGATGTTGCCGTCGTCGGTGATCGGATCCCAGCCGAGCAGCATCTGCATCCCTTCGAGCAGCGCGCGGATGCCGCGCGGCCCGTCGTAGGGCACGGGCTCGTGGCGGCCGACCGCAAAGGGAAACTTCTCGTGCTCGGTGCCGATACGGAAGCGCGACTTCGGCTTGTTGCCCGCTTCGAGCCACGCGACCAGGTCGTCGCGCGTCTCAACCGGCGTCATGTCGACTTCGTCGCGGGCCATGCGGGATTAACTTCTTGCTGGAGCATGATCTTTTCCGAAAACCGGTACCCACTTTTCGGGATCATGCTCAAAGGGGCGGGACCATACACGCGCCGGCCGCGCAAGGGCAATCACGGGGGGAGGTGCCTGCCGGATAGCAACGCGGCGAAAGTCCGGCCAGATGGGGCTGACGAGCCGGCGGGTTCAGCGGGCTTCCGCGCGCTGCTCGGTCAAGCCGACCGTACGGCCGGGAAAACCGGCGGCCGAGAAATAGCGGGTGTTGCCCACCTGATAGTAGCTCAGCGCGGTGGCAAGCCCGCTCGCGCCGGGCGGCGCGCGCAGCGTGTGCGCGGCAACCGGCGGCGCGGCGCCGCCGGGGAGCGCTTCCTCGATCACGCGGCCCCTGAGCGAGCCGCGGAAGGGAATTTTCAGCCCGAGCAGCTGCGCCAGGGTTTGTCCGACGTCGGCGTTGCTCACCGGCGCCTCGTCCACATAGCCGCGCCTGAAGCTCGGGCCGAGCGCTGCCATGAAGTTCATGGTGTCGGCGCGGCTGAAGCTGCCGTGCATGCCCTGGCCCTGCTGCAAGCCGGTGTCGGCGACCTCGACGGTGCACAGCACCGGCTGCTCGCAGCCCGTGCTGAAGCTGCGGAAATTGACCACGATCGACGGCACCGGCGTCTTCGCCGCGCCCTTGAGGTTGATCGCGCTCAACGGAAGCGTGCCGGGAACAGACCCGAGGTCGTCGTCGACGAAGAGCCCGCTGACATAATCCTGCGCGAGCAGCGCCTCGACCACGCGGGCGGCGAGCGCGCGATCGTGCTGAGGCAAATAGATGAGGTCGGAGCCGCCGTTCGCGGCGACGGCGATGTCCGGCGTTGCGGCGTCACGGCCGATCAGCCCGTTGCCGGCCTTGGGGTGCGCTCCATCCTGGATCTGCGCGTTCTTGTTGTCGGGATCGTAGAGCGGCAGGTCGAGCCCCTTGGCGATGTCGATGGCGACGAAGCCGGGCGGCAGGAAGCCGGGATGCACGTCGGCATAATGCGCCCTGGCGGCAGGACTCGTCTCGCTTTGCTTGCTGATGGTCGAGAAGCCGTGATCGGCGGCGATGACGACGTCGGTGGTCGCGGCGAGGCCGAGATCCTCGAGCGCCTGGCGGATTGTTTTCAAATTGTCGTCGGCGTTCTTGAGCCCCGCCAGCGACGTCGGCCCGTTGATGCCGGGAGAAACTTCGTTGAGGCTGTCGCCCTGGAAATGCTGCGTGCCGTCGGGATCGCGCGACCAGAACACCAGCACGAACGGCTTGTTGCGCGCCTTGAACAGCGGCAGCACGACCTTGGCGGCGACCGCGGCGAAATAGGCCTGCTGCTCGACGTTGGCGACATGCGTGCCGGGGGTCGTGGCGTTGCCCGGCTTGCCGTTATCGCCGCGCGAGGGCGCCTTGAGCGGCAGCCCCGCGGCGGTCAACGCGTCCTTGATCTCCTGCGCGAGCGGAATGCCGTTTTCGCCGCCGGTCCAATCGTCGACGATGATGGTCGGCTCGCCGGCCCGGTCGGTGTGGTCGAACAGCAGGGTCGGACCGAGCTTGCCGACGGCGGCGGTACTCAAGCCCTGATGGCGCGCGGCCGCGACCACGCTTTCCTCGGAGATGAAACTGCCGCCGAAGTGCGCGTCGATGTTGCCGAGGATCGCGTCGTTCTCGATGAACGGGGTGACCGTGCCGGTGGGGGGCACCGGATAGCCGGCGAACAGTGTGTTGCTGAAAATGCCGGTGTCGCCGAGGAAGTGGCCGGTCGAAAGGCCGGAGGAGTTCGCCATCGTGAAAGTCGGGAACAGCGAATGCGGATTTTTGAAATTCACGCCCTGATCGCGCACCGCCGCCATGGTCGGCGCGGTCTCCGGCGTGACGAGCAGCGCCCGCAAGCCGTCGGGAACGAACAGGACCACGTTGTGCGGCTGCTGCGCGCTCACGCTTATCGGGCCAGCGATGAGGCCGGCAAAGAGCATGGCTGCGCCAACCGCCGCGGTTTCGAATTTCATCATCGGCTGAAATCTCCAGGCGTACCCGCCGCAATAGACCCGGTATATGACACGATTGTAACGCGTGGATCGAGCAGACGACCATGACGGCGCAACAACGCTTCGCGCTCTACTTCACGCCGACGCCGGGCTCCGCGCTGGCCTTATTCGGCAGCGCCATCCTCGGCTACGACTGCGACACCGGCGCGCCCATGGCCCGGCGCAAGCTCGACAGCATCGACGCGGAGGCGGCCGCAGCGGCGACGGCGGAACCCGCGCGCTACGGTTTTCACGGCACCCTGACGGCGCCGTTTGCGCTGGCGCCCGGGCGGTCCGCCGAGGAACTCCTGAAGGCCGTCGTCGCCTTTGCCGCGCGCCGTGCGCCGGTCCCGTTGGGGCGCCTGACGGTCGCGCCGATCGGCGGCTTCACGGCGCTGGTGCCGGCCGGCCCACACGACGCGGTGCGCACGTTCGCCGGCGATTGCGTCACCGCATTCGACGAATTTCGCGCGCCGTTGTCCGCGCGCGACCGCGAGCGCCGCCTCGCCTCGAGGCTGTCGCCGCGCCAGATCGAGCTGCTCGACCGTTGGGGCTATCCTTACGTGTTCGCGGAATTCCGTTTTCACATGACGCTGACCGGCCGGTTGCCCCCGCACCAGCAGGCGCGCTGGCAGGCGGCGCTCGCGGCGGCCTTCGCGCCGCTCGCACAGACGGCAGTCGACATCGACGCCGTTTCGTTATTGCGCCAGGACGGCCGTGACGCATTCTTTCGCGTCATCGCGCGCCAGCCGCTGCAAAGGCACTAGCCGATCGTTAACCACGTTCGCCGCCGCTTCCGTGCGGCGCAGCACCGCCGCGCATGCCCAACGGCGCGAGGGCGCCGTTTTAACAGAATATAGAGCGCGGTCGGCTAAGACGCGGGCGGGACAACAACGCGGCAAGCGGGGCGAGGCCGACATGCACCACAGCGATCATCATTCCGACGAACAGGGCGAGAACCCCTCACGCGAGCCGCCGCTGGGCCGCGTGCTCTCGGTGCGCGGCTCCCAGGCCAAGGTCGAGTTCCCGGCGGTTACCTCGTTCGACCTGGAAGAGGCGCGCGTCACGGTCGGCAAATTCGTCGGCATTCGCGCCGGCAAGGCGCTCCTGCTCGGCGTCGTCACGGACGTAGCCCTTACCACCGACGTGGTAGCGGACGGCAGCAAGTTCGCGGCGGTCGCCCATCTCGACATCGTCGGTGAAATCCTCGACCACGAGAGCCCGGCCGCGCGGTTCCGCCGCGGCGTGACCACCTATCCGGCGATTTCCGACACGGCGATGCCGGTCGGTTCGCGCGAACTCGGCCTGGTATTCGATCTCTCGGACCCCGACGCGATCACGGTCGGCCACCTGCATCAGGACAGCGCGACCGGCGCCTTCGTCAGCGCCAACGACATGCTCAACAAGCATTTCGCCGTGCTCGGCTCGACCGGCGTCGGCAAGTCGAGCGCGGTCGCGGTGATGATTCACGAGCTGATGCGGGCGCGGCCGGATCTGCGCATCTTCATGCTCGACGCCCACAACGAATACGGCCACTGCTTCGGCGAGCGCGCGCAGGTGCTCAGCCCGCGCAATCTCAAACTGCCGTTCTGGATGTTCAACTTCGAGGAAATCGTCGACGTGTTCTTCGGCGGGCGTCCGGGCCTGCAGGAAGAGGTCGACATCCTCGCCGAGGTGATCCCGCTCGCCAAGACGGCCTATGCGCAATACCGCGGCGCGGCCGATCGGCCCCTGGTCAAGCGCACCGAGTACAAGAGCGGCGGCTCGATGGTCGACAACCCGGTGCCCTATCGCTTCGCCGATCTGCTGGCGCAGCTCGATGCCCGCATGGGCAAGCTCGAAAACCGCGCGTCCCGGATGGTCTATCACCGGT
>Ga0153928_1000146_pt1 | contig 37478 bp, 34 predicted proteins | sample TSNJ012MetaG_FD_106656 | JGI IMG/M metagenome (GOLD analysis project Ga0153928, IMG submission 106656) | Attine ant fungus gardens microbial communities from New Jersey, USA - TSNJ012 MetaG | ecosystem: Host-associated > Fungi > Mycelium > Unclassified | place: USA: New Jersey, Wharton State...
CGCAAAAAACAATGATTTTCTCATTGTTTTAGCGGTTCTTTTATCAACTAATTACTTGTTATATTATAGGCTTCTGGATACTTATAATAGCCTATCCGATTAAATCAGCCGTGAATAGTAACTTTTAACTCGATTGCAAAACTAAATTCCACCTTGGCGTGGAATTTACTCTTTCCAAATTCCACATCTCCTAAGTATGGAATTTAATAATTCCGAATTTTCAGTTATACTTGTCTATGTGACAAATATGGTTGCCTCCGACCCGGGAGTTCTGGAGGACATCATCATGAATAAAAATAAACATATGAATCTTGAATGCAGAACAAGTGTGAGGCGTTCACTAGTGAAAAGCCAGGGCATTTAGAATGAATCAAGTAATACTCTAAATAGAACTGATATTTCGATGGGTGGAAAGAAAGGGTAACGCCTGGAAACGCCCACACTACAAACTGCGATTAGCAACCGGATGGACAAGTTGAAGGTTGTTAGGAGCTCGCCAAAGTCGGCTGAGAGTTACCGTAAGATTTGTGGAATAATTATCCACTGTCACGAAATCTGTCCAGAGGTGGACGGTGTAATGGTGGAAAGCCGTATGAGGTGAAAGTCTCATGTACGGTTTGGAGCGAGGGGAAATGCGGAGAACTAATATTTTACTATAAATCCAAATCTTTAAAGAAATCATCATAAGAGCACCTGTATATTTTGTGTAGTGCAACAAGTACGCTTACTGGCACATTCAATTCGCCAGTTTCGAATCTTGAATAAGTGCTCCGAGTTAGGGAAATTCCTAGAATACCCAACTTTGCAATAATCTGGTCTTGTGTGAATTTATAAGTTTTCCTTAGTATACGCATATTGTTACCGATATTCATATCTACTTTTAATCTTTGCATAATATGCTGTCTCCAATAATTTAATTAAATTTTGCTCAAAATAATGAGCTAATACTTGAATTATATGATATAATAATTTTAAAAGGCTCAATATATTGAGCAAAAACAAAAAGGAGACAAAAATATATGCAAATAATAATGAAATGGGTAACGGATAATTGGGAAACATGGAAAAGAATTTGTCGAATAAATAACTATGAATTTGATGAAATAGAACTAATGCATATGCTATCGGAATTAACACAATTGTCCAGCAGAAACGTATACTTCAATATTATACTTATTGTATTCTTAACAGAATATCAAAAGGAATTACCGTTTCTAGAAGAGGGTTTTTGACCAATTTGTTTTATAACTCGCTTGCAAAACTAAATTCCACGTCAAAGTAGACTTTAATTTCGCAAGCGAGTTAAGATTTAACAACTCAAAAAATGAAATTGAAAAAACAGGTCTTATGTTGTATAATATTTATATAATAGTATATTGATATATATTGAAACGTGATAGATGTCCTAAGAAATAAGGGGGGATCAATCTTGATTAACGGTATTTATAATAATGTTACGACACCTCCAAAAAAGAAGGGTCTCTTACCCAGGCCACGTCTGGACATGTTATTATCTAAAGCAACCGAAAATAATCTTGTTACTGTGATCGCCGGGGCAGGGTATGGGAAAACGCATGCCGTATCTATGTTTTTAAGCAGCAATAAATTTCGCGTTGCATGGATGCAGCTTACAAATCTGGATAATTACCAAAAAAGATTTTGGGAAGGATTTATATACGCAATATCAATTCAAAGCAAGGATCTTGCTCTTCAGCTTGAGCAGCTGGGGTTTCCGGATTCGTTAGCGAAATTTCATAAATTCCTGCATTTGCTTGCGAAAGAAATATATATTGGAGAACGGTTTATTTTTGTCTTTGATGATTTTCACTATATACAGGATGAAAGCATTATTGATTTTATCGAAAATCTTATTCTTTCAGATTTAGAAAACCTCTGCATTATATTGATATCCAGAATAAATTTGAATTTAAAACGGACTTTCAGCCTGGAAAAACAGATCACGACGGAAGATTTATGTTTTTCACTTGAAGAAACCACAGATTATTTTTCAATGCATGATATTTTTCTCCCTCCATCGGAAATAAATAAGATTTATGAGTATACGGAAGGTTGGCCATTAGTAACTTACCTTGCCGGATTAACTCTTAAAAAGAGCGATAAACCTTTTGATGAACTTTTAGCCAGGACTATGCCAATTGTTTTTCGTATAATTGATAATGAAATTTTTTCGAACTATACACCAAAAACAAAGGAAATTTTAGTTAAGCTGTCTTTATTGGACGACTCTTATGGAGAACTGTTGATTAAGAGTATTGATGAATCTGTGGGAACTGTCTTAGAAATTGTAGAAGGCAATATGTTTATACAATACAATCCCTATACACAAAATTTTCATGTCCATAATCTGTTCTTAGAATTTCTAAAAATGAAACAAGTCAATCTATCCCATGAGCAAATCACACAAGTATACCTGAAAGCAGCCGACTGGTATCTGAAAAATGATTTTAAAACCTCTGCTTTGACTTACTATAAAATATGCGGACATTACGATAAAATATGGGATATTATACGCAATTATGAGATAGACATCCCGACAGATGAGGCAGATCTTCTTCTTGAACTAATAGAATCATTTCCAAAGGATTTCTTAGATAAATATCCTGTCATTGGCGTGGTTCACGGCAGACTCCTGCTAAATAACGGCAGACTGGAAGAATCAGTGAACGAGCTTACTAAAATCAAAAATAAATTTGAAATGATGCCTCCGACTGAAGAAAATAAAGCCATTATTGGAGAAGCATGTATTTTCTTAGCTTTAGACAGCCTGGCAATGAGTGATTATAAATTTGTCGAACTCTTTAAAACTGCCGCTCAGTGTTTGCCTGACGGCAGCGTATTCGTAGATAACCGTCTTTATATTAACAATGGAAACTACCCTGTCACCATCGTAAAATCTGATGCGGGAGAACTGAAAAAATTTGAAAATGCCATCACCTCTGCCATGCCCTATGCTGCAAAAGCGATGAACGGATGTTGTTATGGTCTGGAGTTTTTATCCATAGCAGGCGCTGGTTTTTATACGGGCGATATGAAAAAAGCAGAAATCAACGCATATAATGCCTTATATAAAGCACAGCAGCAGCAACAGAACGACACTATTTGCCAAGCCTGCTTTATTATACTGCGAAAGAGCATAACGGAAGGTAATTATTCAAAAGCAGCCGGTGCTTTGGATGAAATCAAAAGAATGGTGGGCGATCCTGACAGTTCAGACTGCCTTAGCATAATAGATATCATAAAGGGCTGGTTTTACAGCCGGCTTGATGATTTTGACAAAGTACCCGGATGGATTATGAATGAAGATCAAAGTCTCAAAATACTTTCGCCTAATAGTACGTGCAAAGATCGCCTGATCCGGGCATACTGCTTTTTAAGAACGGAAAATTATTCTGAACTTTTAGCATTTTTAAACTATCTTGAAGAATTGTACAAAGATAAAGGGTTTTTACTTGCCCGATTAGATACCCAGATTTTAAAATCCATTGCGACCTATAAAATCCAGGATAAAAAACAGTCATATGCAGCATTTAAGTCCGCATATGACCTTGCTTATGCCAATTCACTGATTATGCCTTTTATAGAATACGGTAACTATATGCGTTCCGTCATTGAAAGTATTAAACGTGATGAAAATTGCACAATCCCCATTCAATGGCTGAATAAAATACAGAGCAAATCTAACACATATGCGAAGCGTCTGGACAATGTAAGAACTCAGTATAAAAAATTAAGCGGACATTACAAAAATGATAAAATTACTCTTACCAGGAAGGAGAGTGAATTGATACAAGCTCTCAGTCACGGGCTTACTCGGGACGAAATTGCAGAAAGTCTGTATATTTCGCCCAATACAGTAAAAAGCAAACTGCAAAATATCTACAACAAACTCGGTGCAGTCAATGGCGCAGATGCTGTAAGGATCGCCTATCAAATGAAATTGATTGAATAGTGTGCTTCTCCCTGTTTATCAATCTCCATAATGATAAAACTTGGTTTCCGCCCTTCCTGCCGCGGATAGGAAATACTGCCCGGATTTAAAAAGGCGATACCATCTTCAAACTTTATCAATGGTCTGTGGGTATGACCAAACATTACAATATCCATATTGCGCGCCTTTGCCTGACGCATGATTTCCTGCATATTCAATGACACATAATAATAATGACCATGAGTAATCAGTACCTTATATCTTCCCAGAGTAAATTCTTCTTCCCTGGGCAAATCACAATAAAAATCATTGTTGCCTCTCACAATGTTTACCGGGCAATTTGCTATTTGCCGGATATAGTCCTCACTGCCTTCCGCATCTCCCAGATGAATCAACCGGTCAATGGAACCTGCTCCCCGCAATACCTCTTTTAGATTTTGATCATGCCTGTGAGTGTCACTAACAATTAGAATCCTCATTTGCCGCAGCCCTCCTGACCTTTTTTAAGGAGCTGGTCTCTCATAGCACGCAACGCCCTTCCGCGATGGCTCAGCTCATTCTTCTTCACCGGGTCCAACTGGGCTGTCGTACAGCCGTATTCCGGAAGATAAAAGATAGGATCAAATCCGAATCCATACTCTCCTATGATTTCATGTCCGATGATGCCTTCTATAACCCCTTTACTGCGCAGTAATTCACCATTAGGAAGCGCTGTAGAAATGGCACATACAAATCTGGCGGTACGCTGTTCATCCGGCACTCCTTCCAGCCGTTCTATCAGATTCCTGTTTTTGATATCATATGAGGTGTCTTCTCCCATATAACGTGCCGAGTAAATACCAGGCTCTTTGTTCAAATAATCGATCTCAAGTCCGGAATCATCGGCCATCACAATGTCTCCGGTCAACTTCATAATTGCTTTCGCCTTTATATCCGCATTTTCTTCAAAGGTAGTTCCATCTTCTATTATATCAGCTTCAATCCCCGCTTCTTTCATAGATAAAATGGGAATCTCAAGATCTGACAAGATCATTCTGATTTCATTCATTTTATGCTGATTTCCGGTGGCGAAAATAATTCTTTTACTCAAAGTTCTCACTCTTTTCTCTAAAGTTTTCGTTTCATTATAACACGCTGTCTGCAACAATGTAAATATTTTGGTGAAAATTAACTGAAGCAGCGTTACAGTTCAGCCATAAGCTCGATTTCCCAAAATTATTATACTGCTTTACTATAAACTTTCAGGCAAATATTACACCCATATTCCTCTTCCGTTTGGACCCAGTTGTTACCGTTCGGGCTTATATAGCCTTCTCCATCTGACACATCTACACTTGCCATAGTCTCATCCGCCTTATATTCTGCCGCAACCGGACATACGGAACCAGGTGTTGTTATCTTTACTATCACAGCAAATTTCTGATGCCCTTTTATAGGAATAGATTCTTTTAAATCTATCGTATAAAAACCGGCATTTTTCAATTTTCCGCTCTGTACTTTTCTTATGCCCTCCATTGATATACTCCCCTCATATGCCTCCATCAAATAAACTTCGTAGGATGTATTTACATCGGTGGCATAGAATCCAACCGCCTCTACCGTTTCATTCGCTTCACTTTCGTAAACATTGGCAAAATAACAAGTATCCCTATCATACCCCAGCTGCCCGATCCATCCGCATAAATCTGACTGATAAATATAGTCATAGTTATTGGCAGACTCAATTTTTGTGATTGCCGTACAATTATTTCCGATGAGTTCATCTGAATAGGATACATAAAATATACCTTGTTCACCAAATTCATCGCCCCAGCTGTTTTGGCATATAAATGCCCCATTTTGGGCTGCATACGTAAAATTTTCAGCCGGATAATCATCATCCCAGCCGATGATTAATATATCATGATTTGCATTCTCTTCCCCTGTATAACAGTAAGCGTATTGAAATTCATTATAATAAATAGAAGAAAACCGGTTGCCCTGCATGTCCATATGCAAGGAAGACTGTACCGCACCATATAAATATACGGCCCTCTTTATTTCCTCATAATCCCTGTCTTTCACCATCTGAATTTCCTGCACATGCTTTACAGGCTGCAGACCATCAGGCGAATATCCGTCACCGTAGGGATCCTCTTCCTCTAAAACGGGTCCCTTCCAACTGGTCAGATACGCCATCGTCATGTTATATGCACCACCTTCGTCCTGATTTTTATCATAGCCATTCTGCAATGAAATATGGTCCGGTGAAAATATTAACTGTTCGTCAGGTAAAAGTGCTGCTTCCAGTGCTGAGGAGGCAGCGAACGCCCAGCATGTCCCCAACTCACCCTGATTTTTTATGGTGGCGCCGCGGCCATTCTGCCTTGCATCATAGGCAGACGGAAGCGTAACTGTTTCTTCATATAACTCTGATTCCTTTTCCTGCTCTTCCCGTGTTTCTTCTACCCGTGCTTCTTCTGTCAATATTTCTTCTGTCTGTTTGCTTTCTATTTTGGGTTCTTCACCTGACTGAATCAATTCCGTAGTTTTCCCACTCAAAAAATCTATTGGCATCCCGTATAAATCGTATGCAAGGTAACCAATCAGTCCTACTATAACTACTATTAAAAATGCTTCAATTTTTTTCAAAATATCATCCCTATCGCTTCCCCTTCGGCGGCTTCGGACCTAAAAACTGATAAAAATATGTTTTAAGCATCCCATTATATATTTTTCGATTCTTATCGGCTTTTCTTCCTATATATTTTTCCGCATCCTCACAACCGGTAATTATATATTCCGACCAACAATCCAGACGTTGGAAACTTTCTCCTATTTCCCGGTACAATTCCGGTAAATTAGCCTTCTCTTCAATTCGTTCTCCATAGGGTGGATTGGTAATGATAAATCCATATTTTTTTGGATGGTTAAGTTCGCTCACCGGACGCTGCTGAAAATGAATGAGATGGTCTACTCCTGCCAGTTTCGCATTTTCCCTTGCCGACCGGATGATGTCCCCATCGATATCATACCCCTGGATATCTGCCTCAACCTTATCATCTATCATTTCCTGAGCTTCCTCTACGGCTTCATACCAGCATTTTTTAGGAATAAGGTTGTCCCAATTTTCCGAGAGAAAAGAACGGTTCATACCAGGTGCTATATTAGCTGCCATCATTGCCGCCTCTATGGGAAATGTACCGCTTCCGCAAAAGGGGTCTACCAATATACGGTTTTTATTCCATGGCGTCAGCATGATCAATGCTGCTGCTAACGTTTCCGTAATCGGTGCCTTGCTTGTCAACTGGCGATATCCTCTTTTATGCAGTGAAATACCGGAAGTATCAATTCCAATCACTGCTTCATCCTTCATTAAAAAAACTCTTATAGGATAACTGGAACCACTTTCTTCAAACCAATCCACACGATAGCATTTTTTCAGGCGCTCTACGATTGATTTTTTCATAATCGACTGTATGTCTGTCGGACTAAATAATTTACTTTTAATCGATGTAGCTTTTGCTACCCAGAACTTTCCATCCTCAGGTATATAATTTTCCCAGGGCAGTTCCATGGTTCCCTGAAACAGTTCTTCAAACGTTTCTGCATGCACACTCCCTACCTTGAGCAAGATGCGTTCTGCTGTACGCAAAAATATATTCGCATAACAAACGGCTTCCATATCTCCAAAAAAAGTCACTCTGCCATCCTCTACTTTGCTGATTTCATAGCCTAAATCGATAATCTCACGCTTCAATACCGCTTCCAGCCCAAAGTGGCAGGGTGCTATCAGTTCCATTGTCTTCATTTTTTTCTCCATTTCTTATAATTTCAATGTTCTTATCGTTTTACCATCAAAGCTCCTGATTAAAAACAGTCCCTCTTCCAGCACTGCATAGGAAGGTACATTTCCATTTTTGGGCAATGATACGGAGCCTGGATTCAACAGCGTATACTTGTCCGTCTTTTTTGCACACAACACATGTGTATGCCCATAAATCAAGGCATCTCCTGCTTTTAATGGAGGAAGATGCTCTTGATTATAGATATGCCCATGGGTTGCATAAAGAGTATAAACACCATTCGTCAAAATACAGTAGTCTGCCAATATCGGAAATTCCAGTACCATCTGATCCACCTCAGCCTCACAATTGCCGCGCACCGCATAAATTTCCTCTTTTCGTGAATTCAGCATTGCAATTACTTCTTTCGGCGCATAATCTCTTGGCAGATCGTTTCTGGGTCCGTGATACAAGATATCTCCCAGCAGTATCAGACGTTCTGCATTTTCGTTACTGTATGCCTCCAACAATTTTCTGCAATAGTACGCAGAACCATGAATATCTGATGCAAACAACCATTTCATTTTAACTCCTCCTCCAGGCAGTATAAGTATCCTACTCCTATATTAATGCGCCATGCTAAACCTGTCAATTGAAAGATTCCAGGTATTTTCCCCTATAAGAACGAATTCCGCCTGTCACTGACTTTACCCGATATCCTTTTGCCGCCAATTCCCTGGCTGCCACAAGACTTACGGCCCCTCTTTCACAGTATAAAATTAATACCAGATTACGAGGCATCAGATGACAATTTTCTAATTTTTCATAAGGAATATTCACCGCACCTCTGATATGTTTTGAAACATATTCATCCGGTGTCCTTAAATCTATGATAAATGCAGAGCTGTTTTCTACATACCTATCCAGTTCTTTGGGCGCAATCATGTCAAAATTCATTTTCATCTGCACTCCTTTTCCGGTCAATCGTATTTTATGCTCAATTGACCTGTATTAATATATGCCCTGAATTAATAACTTGTGAAGATAAAAAAAACGACTATATCCATGTCCTTTTCATACATGTTGATATAGTCGTTTTCTGGCTTAGCGAAACGCTAAACTAATTCTACCTTACTTATAGCATTCAGAATCATTATTGCTGGTAGAATTCTGTGATTTTGAACTTGTTTCCTCATCCTGAAACAAATCGCCCGCTTTACTGCTTTCCTGCATTGACTGTGCTTTGTTGTTCTGCGACTTATTCTGTGCCTTGTTCTGTGCCTTATTGTTCTGGTTTGAATTCTTTGCCATTTTTATTTCCTCCTATATAACAATAATTATTTGTTACAATTTATATTATCTTCAAAAATTTAAAAAATATATATTGCATTTTTTTCCAATATATATTATAATTCTTCTTGTAAAAAGAATTTACCCTTCAAAGAATTTTTTTTACAACCCCTTATTAATTATTTATACTCCCCTCGAAATAGCAGGTAGCTCCCCTACCTGCTATTTCTCCGTGCAGAAATGGTATTTCTATCAATAAAAAAGATGCAAAGTCAACAGACTTCACATCTTTTTATTGATAAAAACTATAATACTTTTATTCTTACAACAGCCTTTTCCCCGCCTGCACTCAAGGTGATTTTGGCAGTCCCCTTCTTCTTCGCAGTGATTTTACCTGCAGCATCAATTTTTATAATAGCCGAATTGCTGCTTTTCCATTTTACAACTGCATTAGCAGCCTTAACTGGGGCAATTTTTGCTCTTAACTGTTTTGTCTTACCTGACTTTAATGTCTTAGGGGCATTCAGGATCGACACTTTCTTTGTCTTTACCGCTTTCTTTTTCTCTACAATAGTTACTTTCAGAGTATGCTTCTTTCCATTCTCAGCCGTTGCGGTAATCTTTGCATTTCCTTTCTTTACTGCTGTTATCTTTCCGCCTGACGTAACTGCAGCGACGTTTTTATTACTGCTTTTATAAGTCACTTTGGCCTTGCTTTGGTCCTTTGTATAAGCCACCGCCGGGATCTTTACTTTCTTCCCCTTTGTAAGCCGGATACTGGTCTGCGGGAATTTTACTTTTGTCACCGGAGCCAGTACCTTGACAGTACATTTAGCTGTTTTACCCTGATCCATTGTTTTTACAGTGATAACGGTAATTCCTGCCTTTTTAGCCCTGACAAGCCCTGTTGCATCTACAGTTGCCACACTGCTGTTGCTGCTGCTCCATTGTACGGTTTTATTATCGGCATTTTCCGGCAATACTTTTGCATTCAGCTTCAGGGTTTTCCCGGCTTCCACTTTTTGCGTACCGGTCAATGAAAGAGTAACCCCGGTTACAGGAATTTCACCCGGGCCAGGCGGGTCTATTGTTTTCTTAAAAATTGCCGAAGCCGTCAGATTCTCCTGCACTTCTGTAAATATATACTTCCCATCTTCATCCGGCAGATATTTGATTCCATTGACCAGAAAGCTGTCCAATTCATATCCGGGATCGGCCTGCATGGTAAATGTAACTGTTCCGCCTTTTTCCACCTCATTTTTATCTGCCTCCAATGTGCCGTGCTCTGATGGCAGCAGTGTTACGTCAAAAGTCTCTGTATCACTCATTCCCGGCAGACGGTCAAAAATATCCTTCACCGTTTCTGCCGTTTCTACCTCCAGTTCCCAGACACTTCCCCAAACTCCACCGGTAGTTGAAAGGATCGTGAAACGTACATAACGCCCGTTATCTTCTTTGTCAATCTTCCGGTCAATTATGGTCGTCGTTTCGCTATAATAAGTATTCCACTCTTTTCCGTCATTTGATATCTCAATCTCATAATTCCAGTTACTATCCTTTTCAAATAATATTCGCATTCCGGTGATCTGTGCAATGTCTCCCATATCGAAAGTCACACTCTGCGGCATATTCCCGTTGGGCGGACAGTAGCGTGTCGTTTCGTCTCCATCCAGCATGGCAAAGACAGATGAACCGTTGTTGGAACTGGATGTGGCAGCACAAAGTTTGTTCAAAGCAAGATTCGTGTCTGAACCGGGCGACATGACTTCGATCTCCTGCACCGAGATATAGCCGACTCCTGCAGACTCAACAAATTTGAACGCCATATAACGGGCCTGAATTCCGTCAGAATCCTCAAATACCTGCCGATTTTCTGAATTCCCGCTATTGTCTTTAAACTCCGACCACTCTTTTCCGTCACTGGAATAGAGAACAACGTATTTCCAGGCCTGAGCACTGGTAAATGTAATCTTTGTCCTTGCAACTTCTTTTACACTTCCCAGATCTACCACCAGAGCCTGGGGCGTCTGGGGACCTCCTGCCGACCAGCAGGTACCTGTATTGCCATCAAACGCAGCGGCTGCACTGTTGCCGTAGTTTCCGGTATTTACAGCTGATGCAAGCCACCGTTTTGTATTTCCACCGAACGGTTTTACATCCTCATCAATCCATACAAAGACACTGGATTTTCCCCGATTGGAGCGGGCGTAGAATGGAATCGCCTTTGCCTGAATCGTCTGGAGGACTCCTGTGGCATCATAATATTCTGCCGGAAAACTGATCGTCTGAATACCCCCAAGAAGCGTCTCTTCAAACTGCGTTTCCAGTTCTGCTGCATCCGGAAGACCAATATTCCCATCCCCTCTGGAAAAATAAGGGATATTGGAATTGTCTGTACTCTCAATACCGTAAATAAGCGGTCCATAAGACAGTGCAACTTTCCCTCTGTTAGTCACGACATTCTCATCTGAGTATTGGCGTTCCGCTTCCAAAGGAACGGACATTTCCACTGTATCATTTGCGTTTACATTGATCACAGCATAACCTTTTTCTTCAATATAGCCGGCAGACTGATTATTTACCTTAATTTCGATTCTATCCTTATCGCTCCATTCCGGCAGACGTAAATGCAGTGTTGTGCTGTTTTTTACCGACAGTCTTACACTTCCCTCCCATGGCATATCGGTCTGCTGCTCAATCGTAACTCCATTTGGCAGAACTGCTTTACTGGAGATAAATTGATTTACATACACGTCATTATCATCATATGCATATATGTAGGACGGGAGTTCCGAGAAAAACTTAAGGAACATGGGAGGACAACAGGGCGTATGATTGATCCATTCCCACCGTGAATTTTCCTTAGAACTTAATGGCTGCTGGTAATAATAGCTTTTCCCGTCCAAACCGATACATCCAAGTATTCCGTTATACATAAGCTGTTCCATCGTATCCGCATATTTTGTTTCAGCAAAAGCCAGATTCAGATATTCACTGAAGAATCCCATGGCAACTTGTGCACAGGTTTCGCAATACCCGTCATTGGGAAGCTCATAATCCTCTCCATAGGCTTCATCATTTCCGATGGCACCGACGCCGCCTGTAATATACATCTGCTTTTCCGTAATGTTTTTCCAAAGCGAGTCTGCAGACGCAAGATACGTGTAATCCTTAAACTCAAGACCTGCCGCTGTCATACCGGTATAAAACAGATTGGCTCGTACCGCATGACCTGCTCCTCTTGACTGATCAAAATAGCGGGCATGATCCTGGGCATAGACGCCGTAAGACGCTCCGTTCACACGACCATTATGATTTCCCCGGTTTTCGATCCAGAATTTCACAAGATCTGCATAAGCATTTTCGTCAATTTCAAATGAGACGGATTCCTCAATTGCAGCTTTCAATTCCGGTTCTTCACAATAGAGCTGGTATAGCTTTAAAAGCATTTCTTCCGGTCCTTGATGTGAAGGAACCATATTGATTTTTTTAGTATTATCCGCTTTATTTCCATAGCCATAATTTTCTACCAGAAACTGTGCAAATCTGGTTGCGGTCTCAAGCAGTTTTGTTTTTCCGGTAGCCTTGTAATAATGAACCGCAGCCTCTGTCATACAGCCAAAATTATAAGAATCATGATACCACCTGGCATTTCCCGTGGCATCAAAATACTGTCCCGGGCGTTCTATCATAGCCCATGTACTGAGATAGCCGTTGTTATCCTGTGCACTGCAAATAATATCAATGAAACCATCGATTCTGGCCTCCAGCGCAGCATCCGGATATACCCGCAGGAAATCACCCGAACTCCGGATCACCTCATAAAGAAGTCCGTCATTCCAGGGATCGGTGCTTCCCACCGTTCCTCCTCCGCTTACGACATTCTGAAAATTCCTGAGTGTACCTGTCCGTTCCATATTGTCCAGCACATGGTTGATCGTAGTTGTACGGTAACGGTCAATCTGCTCTTTCCAAAATCCATCCAGCAGTTCAATATCTTCCACGTCCGGCATCTTAAGATCCGACACTTCTTTGTCCAGTACACGAAATTCTATCGTATACTCCTTACTCTGCCCACCCTTGGATATAACTATCCTGGCAGTGCCCGGTAACGTATCAGCCTGTGTTACTTCAGCAGTTGCACCTGCCATGCTAAAATCCGCAGCTACCACCGGAATGGTTGTGGTTTGTGGCGCAAGCACGTGCTTATAGGCCATTGTGTCCGTACTAAAGGCTCTAAGGGGTTCCCCATCGATCGTGATGGCACCTTCTAACTGTTCACCCGTTTCTTCCAGTGGCAAATCCCATTTTTCTGACAAATACGTATGTACCTGTGCAGTCTCCTGAGCACTTAATCCCCGGTCATAAACGATGATTTCACAAATTGCGCCGCTCATGCTTTTGCCGGTTCCGGCGCCGCCGATATAGATTGAGCCATTGTTATGCAGGGCATTTGGATTACTTGTGTCTCCGTTTAGCACACCCAGTTCTTTACCATTCATGTATAAGATACCATAATTCTGATTCTTGACACCTGTCAGAATATAGTCCTGATCTGCTGCCATGCGGGCATTATCTCCTGTATAATCACGCCACGTCCCTGCGTCTTTCCAACCAAAATTAAATGCCGAATCTTTTATATTAAAATACCAGTTATGCTCCCAGGGATCACTTAGTGCAAGTTTTGAAAATATCTGATTATCATCCACGTTTCCTTCCAGGGAATCCGGATGAATCACTGCAAAGATAGACATATCATCTAAGTGAAAGGCATTTCCAACATCCAGGTAGGTATTTTTGGAAAGCTGGACGGCAGGCTTCTGTCCCACCTTGCTTTCCTGCTTAAATACGGGACGGGAGGCAGCATTTGGCTGAACCGCATCAAAAGTGCCCGGATTCGCTTTATTTTCCCATCTTTCAAGTGCTGCTCCATCTTCCATTTCCAGATCAGCCGCATCATACCAGGTCTTGATACCGGGCAGGGCGGTGGGAACGAAATCCGACGGTATATCCTCCTGACTATATTTTTGATTCAGGTATGACTGGAGTCCGGCTGTTTCTTCTTCGGTAAGAGCACGATCAAAAACCATAAATTCCGAAATATCTGCATTCAGTGTACTTTCTCTATCTCCATTTCCGGCCGGTGCCCCCAGATACATAGGGGAATTATTATATTCCGGTATCGCTCCTCCGGTGAATGTTTCCCTGGTATCATTTACAAAGACAGTCCCGTCTGCCCCATCTTTACGGGCAACCAATACATAATTGGTCTCCTCGGTAAGAGCCACCGGGGGATTGGCATTCCAGTTAAACTGCCCTTGTGTTTTCCATCCAAAATTGACTTGATTGTGATTTTCTACATTGAAATACCAGTTATGATCACCACTGCCTTCTTTTTTTCGTGAAAAAATCTGCGATTTTTCAGGGGTGAAATCATGGGGGCGTAAAACAGCAACAATGGTCATATCTGTCATATCAAAGCCATTGCTGCCTCCAACCTGCAGAAAACTATCCGCCCCCATGCGAATTACAGGTTTCCCATTAATATTACTTTCTTTGATAAAAACAGGCTGATAATTCGTATTATCCTGGATCGCATCCCATGCTTCCCCATTTTCGACCTGATTTATCAGTGTATGTAATTTTGTTCCGTCCGATTCCGATATCTTTGATGCATCATACCAGATCCGCATGCCGGACAAGCTTGTCAGATCAAAATCAGAACCCGATTCTGCATATACCTTCCCATTCGTCCATTTTGGAATACACAAATTAAAAATAAAAACCATAACAAGTACCAATGCACATAATTGCTGAAATCGACTGCGTTTGTTTCCCATATTGTTATTTCTCTCCTTCCGGATATATTGTAATCGTATCTGCGTAACATATAAGGAAATCTGATCACCTTGGATTCACAATCAGACTTCTTTTGGCGAATGCCGCGAGGGTCAAAGACCCCGCAGCTTGCTGTGGGATCTTTAGCTTATTCGGGAAGTTTGATTCTGCTGTAATATTCATCTGCGTTTTCCTGTGTGACAAGCTCAAACGGAATATTATTACGTGAGATACTCTCCCCATTTGCTGCTTTCACAGCCATTTCCAGAGCTCCCATTCCCTGGCCGATCGCATCCTGGAAGCACGTTGCATTCAACTCCCCTGCTTTCACAGAGTCTAACGCATCCTGAATGGCATCGATTCCGGTCACTACGATTTCACCCTGCTTACCGGCAGCCTTTACCGCTTCTAATGCACCTAGCGCCATGCCGTCATTCTGGCATACAATTGCATCAAGTTCCGTACCTGCTGTGATCAGATTCTCTACCAAAGCCATCGCTTCTTCCCTCTGCCAGTTTGCTGTCTGGTCAAATACCACTTCTATATCCGGGTAATTGGCAAGCACCGTTTCATAGCCTCGGAAACGTCCCTGTTCCGCAAAAGCACCCAATGGTCCGCGAAGTATTGCAATTTTCCCTTTACCGCCTATCTGTTCCGCAACATACTGCATTTCAATTTCACCGCCGTTTTCATTTTCAGATCCGACCCATACCTGTCCCATATCACCTGTTACATCAGCGCTGCAGGTGATCACCGGTATTCCGGCATCCACTACTGATTTTACTGCAGGCGCCAATGCGTCGGCATCCACAGGGGAAATAATTACAGCATCCACCTTCTGTGCGACAAAGCTGTCCAGCTGCGAGGCCTGCTTATCCGGTTTTCCTTCTGCATCATTCACGATCAGCTCAATGTTCGCATCGTTCATTTCTTCCAGTTTAATTTCCATTGCGCCTTTTAGCATGGTCATAAATTCTTCCGACAGGTTTTGAAGCGTACATCCAATGACAATTTTTCCGGACGCTTCATCCGATTTTTCCGTTCCGGACGTTGGCGCTTCTGTTGAAGCGGCTGTCTCTGCTCCGGCAGGTGCTGCAGTTTCCGTAGCTGCATTTTTATTGGAAGTGCATCCTGAAAATAAGGCAGTGATAAGAAGCGCTGGTAAAATAACTTTTTTAATTTTTTTCATGGTGTTTCCTCCCTTAATTTTAATAAGATAATTTTTAATTCAAATACTGTGTTCCCATTTACATAGTTTCCTTATGCCGACTCCTTTCTCCTATCCAGGATTACTGCAACTAAAATGATAATTCCTTTGATGATCTGCTGCCAATAAGCTGATACATTCAAAATATCAAGTCCGTTGCTTATAGTTCCAATAATAAGTGCGCCAACCAACGTACCTATTATAAAACCTCTTCCTCCATCCATACTCGTTCCACCGATAACACTGGCTGCAATCGCATCCAGCTCATAGCCGCTTCCCAGAACAGGAGCCGCGGAATTCAGCCTTGCAGAGAGAATAATGCCCACCAGAGCTGCCATACATCCTGAAAACGAATAGACAAAAATCTTGACCCTGTTTGCTTTTATTCCGGAGGCAATCGCCGAAGCTTCGTTTCCTCCCACCGCATAAATATATCGCCCCGTTCTTGTCCATCCTAATATAAAAGACGAAATGATCAAAACAAACGCCAGAATATACACAGGAATTGGGATCCTTAAAAAGAATCCGGCTCCAATAAAATCATAACTGGGAAGCAGGCCGGTAACCGGTCTTCCTTTTGTAAACAGCTGTGCCGCTCCTCTTGCCACGGTCATCATCACCATGGTAACGATAAACGGAGCAAGTCTGCCTTTTGTTATGAACAGTCCATTTAAAAAACCACAGAACGCACCCAAAAGCAAACCGGCCAGTACGGCCACAGGCATAGATGTCAGCGGAGCGTCTGCTTTGACAAGACTTGCTGTTACCACTGCTGCAAGTGCAAGAATAGAACCAACCGAAAGATCAATTCCACCCGTTATAATAACCATCGTCATACCCATTGCCAGAATTGCGTTAAACGAAACCTGACGCAGAATATTGATAATATTCCCCGGTGTTAAGAACAGGGAATTAAACATTGTAAAAAATATACATAAAACTATAAATGCAAAATAAATACCATATTTAGATACGATTTTTCTCATCACAATTACCCTCCTCCATCTACACCGTCGCACAGCGCATAATCGCTTCCTGGTTCATTTCTTCTTTGCTTAATTCTCCCGTCATCTTTCCTTCACACAATACCAGTACCCGGTCACTCATCCCAAGTACTTCCGGCAGTTCCGAAGATACCATAATGACAGATCTTCCTTCTTTCACAAGCCTGGAAATAATCTTATATATTTCTGTCTTGGCGCCGATATCAATCCCTCTTGTAGGCTCATCCATAATCAGGATATCCGGCTCTGTCATAAGCCATTTGGCAATTACCACTTTTTGCTGATTTCCTCCTGAGAGTGATACCACAGGTGTCTTTCTGGAATGAACTTTAATATTCAGGTTTTTAATCATTGCATCAATCCTGTTATTTTCCCTGACCGGTATCAGCGTACCGAATTTTTGAAACTGCTTTAACACACACAGGCTGATATTAAATCCGGTAGTGTCTTTCAAATTTAAACCCAGTAACTTCCGGTCCTCCGGAATCAATGCAATATGGTTTTTCAAAGCATCCTCCGGATGTTTGATGCTGACTTCTTTTCCATGCACCAGAATCTTCCCGCTGTCCGCCTGACGTATCCCAAATATGGTTTCTACCAGCTCTGTCCGTCCTGCCCCCATCAGGCCTGCTATACCCAGAATCTCGTTTTTATATAATTTAAAACTAATATTCTCAAACTGTCCTTTTTTAGTAAGATTTTGAACTTCAAGTACCGGTTCTCTCAATTCCAGTTCATATTTCGTATAGACCTGTGTCAAGTCTCTTCCTATCATCATTGCGATCAGTGTATCTCTGTTCAACTCCTTTGCAGATTTTGTACCGATATGCTCTCCGTCACGCAGAATCGATATCTTATCCGCTACTTTAAATACCTCCTCCAGTTTATGAGAAATGAATACTATGGACACTCCATTATTTTTCAAATCGAAAATGAGCTTGTATAATGATTCTATTTCTTTATCGCTAAGTGCCGAAGTAGGCTCATCCATGATCAGAAAACGTGAATGGAACGAGACCGCTTTTGCTATTTCCACCAGCTGGATCTGGGCAACACTTAACTCTCTCATCTGCACCGATGGTTCGATATCAATACCGATTTCATCAAATAATTCCCTGGTCAGCACCAGCAGTTTCTTTTTATCCAGCAATCCGAATTTGTTAAGCGGTTCTCTTCCCAGATAAATATTCTGTGCCACCGTCAGATAGGGAATGGGCATCAACTCCTGATGTATCATAGAAATACGGTTGGCAATGGCATCAAGAGGATTGGAAAATTTTACTTCTTTCCCCTGTAATATGATCTGTCCTGAATCCTGCTGATACATTCCTGCAACAATTTTCATCAAAGTAGATTTTCCGGCCCCATTTTCCCCGATTACCACATGTATCTCACCCTCTTCAAAATCAATACTGACATCTTTTAATGCTTTTACCCCATAAAAGGTTTTTGTAATGTTTTTTACCTGTAAATATGAACTCAAACCAATCCCTCCTACTCCATCAGTTCCATGCGTTGTATAATATGGTCCTGATATTCTTTATCCAACTCAATAAAATAACCACTCCAACCCCAGACACGGACGATAAGATTGGAATAATTCTCCGGATTCTTCTGCGCATCCAACATTTTTTCCCTGTTCACGGCATTCAACTGCAGCTGATGTCCACCCAGATCCATAAAGCTCTTTACAAGTATGGCTACTTTCTCGGTGCTTTCTTGGGTTCTGAATACCGTATCATGCAATTCCAGAGTAAGGGGACCGCCATTAATATTTTTCTTCAAATCCGGTCTTGAAAAGGAACGGACAATTGATACCGGGCCTTTCAGCCTGCCAAATAAGCCGGGAGAATAATTTGCTGCCAATCCCTCTCCCTTTAAACGTCCGTCCGGTGTCGCATCCACATCTTTCGAATGCCAGATATAATACATGGCCGTTCCGGTTCCTGCCCGGAAAATACCTCCCCTTTCGTTCTTCATACCCTTTAGAGTCTCAGAAAACTCTTGAAGCAGATCTGCTGCTATTTCATCTACAAACTCCAGATTATTTCCCATCTTTGGAGAATGGTACCGGAAAAGATTCAACATTTCAGGACGATTTTCAAAGTTCCTGTCCAAAGCCTCCAGAAGCTCCTTCTTTGTATATTTTTTTTCTTCATAAATATATTTCTTAATGGAGGCAATGGAATCTACGGCCGTTGACAGCCCTGTTCCGTGAAATCCAAAGTTATTGTAAATACTGCCCAGAGAAATATCTTTCGCCTGCTCTGTGCTCCCTTCCATCATAAGTGAAAGGAAAGGCGCCGGAAATATATATATACCCCGAATAGACTCACAGAGCGATTTCGCAAGCTCTCTGATATTCCCTTTCACCGCAGAAAGAAATTCTTCATAGGTTTCACTGCACAACAGCTTTTCATGAAGCGCTTTTTCCAGAGCTTCTATGTAGGATAATGCTCCAATGTTGGGAATGTCCATTGCCCGTCCCGGTATAATGAATTCCCAGCAGGCCGCGACTGCGTAATTGCAGGCATCCTCTTTGGAATATCCCAGGTCCATCAGGCCGGGGATAACAATATCATCATTGGAATACTGCGGAAATCCAAGCCCCTGTTTCGTCAGTCCGGAACCTAACGTATAGGTGGACAACGGCGTTCCTTTATGGATCCTCAGATTGATCTTGGGATCGATCAGTTTCAGTTCCAGGCTGGCTTTCAGACATAACTCAGAAAGCAGATTATAGCTGTCCGTACCATCCGGATTCAGGCCTCCCAGAACGATACTCTGACCATTATCACCCTGCTGTATTCCCGGATATAAATCGCTGTCTCTGTTGAAGGTAAGGAAGAATTCTTCCAGAAGTTCAAGCGCATTCTCTTCGTCTAATAAGCCGGCATCCATATCCCTTTTTAAATATGGATACATATACTGGTCAAATCGCCCAATTGTATTATGGTAATTTCGTCCACACCACATACTGTAGTGCAGTATCCGAAACATCTGTAATGCTTCCAGAAACGTATGCGGGGCTTGTTCAGGCACCTGGCTTAAGCTCTCTGCCACGCTCTCATTTCCCTGCAAAACCGCAAGTTCTCTGTATTTCTCAGCCAGCCCAGAGATATGATCCAGAATCGAAACCTGTATGCGGTTATAATCTGCCTTTTCTGCATTATTTTCCACCTGGTGTTTTGCTGCCATTTCCAGCAGCTCCCTGCGTTTCTCTGCAAATCCTGTATGTAACAGCTTTGTATAATCTACATTGATATTGCTGACATCCCCCAGTTCATGAATCCAGTGCCCGGCCTTCAAATCATCCATTTCTTCTTCCGTATAGATTTCCGGAACCGTACTGACCGTTCTCACAAAAGCAATCCTTTCATCCGGAAACAAAACCGGATTTTCTTTATCCAGAACATAAATCAGTCTTTGATAGGCACGTTCCAAATCTGTTTCCGACGAAGCGGCAAACTTCCTGGCCAGTTCATATGGATCTGATCTGGATTTACGTATTTTGTGATGTTCTTTTTCAATAATAAAATACTCTTTTAGCCTTTTTATTCTTTCTGTCATAAAACTTCACTCCTTATCCCATAATCCCTGAAAATACCCTGTGATACAAGAACAGGCCGGTCAATGTCAAACATCGGTCTGTATGCTTTGCCGATCATACCGTACTTTGCTCCTGCCGTCTTGTGATATGGCATAAGTTCCACTCTCTGCAGCGCAGTGGCTTTTGAGAGAAACTTTGCAATGTTCTCATAATTTTCTCTGGTATCGTTTACTCCCGGTATCAAAGGGATTCGTACCACAAACGGGATATTTCCATCAAACAGGCTTTCTATATTATCCAGGATCATCTTGTTGTCGACTCCTGTATAACGCTTATGTACCTTACCGTCAAAATGTTTGATATCAACCATTATATAATCTGTTCTGCCGGTAATTTCTTTAAAAGTGCTGCTGTCTGTATATGCAGATGTTTCGATCGCCTTATGTATATCAGGCAGACCATCCAGCACCTCCTTTAGAAATTCCCCCTGCATCATTGGTTCTCCGCCGGTAAAAGTGACCCCTCCTCCATAGGCTGTATAATATTCGCTGTTTACATTTAACAGATTGACCAATTCTTCCGAAGTCATCCGCTTTCCCACAATCTTTCTGAGTCCACGGGGGCAAACTCCGACACATGCACCGCAGTGTATACAAGACTCATGCGTACACACTCTTTTACAATTCCCACAATGATCACATCCGCCGGACACCATCAACTGGGGCTGTGTTTCAAGTCCTTCCGGATTGTGGCACCAGTTGCACCGCAGCGGACAGCCTTTCAAAAATACGGTCTGCCGTACAGACGGTCCATCAAAAACAGCAAATTCTTTTACTTCAAAAACAGTTCCGGTCTTCATTCGATGTCCCCTCCAAAAATTTGTAAGTTTCGTCTTTGTATTTTTTTTAGAATTGAATTAAATCTTTAGGTAAAGTAAATAATATTATCGATAATGTTATCGTTAATGTTAATATAAAACAAAAATCCCGCTTTGTCAATAACTTTTTCACGGGATTTTCATAATTTTTTTATATATTCTACTTATTTTCTTTTATATTGATTATTTTTTTGTGCTACTTCTCCACTATATGTAATTCTATATTCATAAATATTCATATACTGCACAATTTTCACATTACATATCATATATACACTAAACACTTTTTCCGCAAACCGTTTCTCCTTCTACCAGCGCCGTATCTATTACTATCTGCTGCTGAGATTCCTGTTCCCTATGGCTATCCTTCATAAGTTTCACAAGCGTATCTACGGATTCCGTAGACATCCTTCCTTTAAAGGAACTGATAGAACTTAACCTGAAAGGCAGAATCATCCTGGATTGTATATGGTCGAATCCTATAATAGAACAATCTTCCGGTACTTTTTTTCTCTTCTCCTGCAGAAAATACCACGCAATCCAGGCAAGCATGTCACTAAACGCAAAAATTGCCGTAAATTCAAGATCCGAGTTGATTATTTTTTTGATCGACTCCTGGCACTCCTCAGACGTAAAAGGAATTTCGTGAATCAACTCTTGTTTGCATTCTACACCTGCCAGAGTATGTGCCTTTTTATATCCGGCAAGTCTCTCCCGGGCACTGGAGATATAATTCGGAGCATTTAGCATCAGAATATCCTTATGACCATTTTCAAGCAGATAGCTGGCAGCCTGGATTCCTCCCTGCTCATCATTACAGACTACATAACTGCTGGGTATCGTCTGAAAATATCTTCCAATCAATACGAAAGGGGTTCCTGTATTTTTCAGGTATTCAATATTATGATCACTTTCTTGGACGGGACAGATAATTATGCCATCCACATTTTTGTTGAGCGCTTCCCTGATCGCCTCACGTTCCAGGTCTTCATCTTCATTGGTATTAATCAAAAAGGAGGAGTAGCCCATTTCCTGCGCCCTCTGCTGAATTTCTTTCATCATGATAGCAAAATGAGGGTTCGAAACATCTCCCAATATCACCGCAATGGTACTCGTATAGCCAACTCTCAGTGATTTTGCAATCATATTATTCGTATAACCTAATTCCTGGGCATAGCGTTTGATTTTCTCCCTCGTCCCTGCCGCAATATCATCTTTTTCCCGCAGGGCTCTGGAAACGGTATTTATACTATATCCGCTTAGTTCAGCCAAATCTTTTAGTGTAGGTGCATGTTTTCCTCTGCTGTTGCGCATTCTCATACCTCCATTATTTAAACTTCAAGTACTTTCTATCATAGATTTTCTATAACTCAATCTGTATTTAACCTCCCAAGCAAGTCCCCCGCTTCTAAGCGAAGCGAAAGCGGGGGGTGGGACTTGCGTGTTTCAGTAAGAGTTCAAGCTCTTACTGAAATGGCAGCAAAGCTGCCAGGAGGTTACGAGTAAGTAGCGAAGCGGATTACGAGTATCCGCTTTGACTGTTCCCATTAACGTTAATGTAATTCTAACAAATAACATTGAAAATGTCAATCTATTGTATATGTATTTTCCATTTATACCCTTTGGGCTGCTTTTTATTGCTGAGAATAGGTATTTTGATATAGATGAGTCTGGAGTAAAGATGTATATGAAATATTATGAAAAGGTGTAAGAAAGTATAAAATCAAGAAGGAATGGGAGCAGAAATGGTGATAAGTAAGCACAGAAAAACTGTAATATTTTCAAATTTTGAAATGTATACCGCATACAATACAGCTTTTTTGTTCATGCTTTACTTGTCTGTACCCACATGCCTGACATTCGTATAATCCATTTTCTAACGGCAGTTTTACGTTTTTATTATTCTCAAAATGCTTATTTAATTTTTTATCCTGATGAAATTCTATCATTAGTAACACAGTCAAAAAAAATAGAATTAATCCACCAAATGATAGGGATACTTTCATCAATAGCACTAATATAGGTGTATTAAGCAGTAAATTAGCCAGATATAACAATAGGGGAATTACGACTAAGAACAGGATGGCTAATCCAATTATTTTATCTGCGTAACCTATCGAATTAATCTTTTTCATATGAACACGACCTTAAACATATTAAATAAATAATTTTGTACGTATAATAATTCTTTTTTCTGCTATTGTCAATAGAAGTCCGATTATATTATTAGAATACATTTCTTGCTATTTTTTTATAGCTATTTCATTATATACCAAAATATATTTCTAAGATACAATAACGTTAGAAGGGTACCCATTATTTTTATCTGCACCCATGAAGTTGAGATAGACAAACAAAAAGTATTGTGATATAACTGTAACAGAATAACGCAAAGATAAAAACACAGTCCCGGTTGGTAGTCCGGGCGCAGTTCGCTGTCAGTAACCTGCCTCCTTGGTTGTCCGTTCTTTGCTCAATAATAAAGGAGGCATTTGGTATGCAAAATACCGAAATCAAACTAACGGTTTATTTTGATGACCCTTTTTGGATAGGCGTTTACGAACGCATTTCGGATGGGTTATTAGAGGTTTGCAAAATCACATTTGGTGCAGAGCCTAAAGATTATGAAGTGTATGAATATCTGCTTCAAAACTGGCATTTACTACGTTTTGGTTCACCTGTCAAAGCAGATGAGAAACAAGAAGTGAAAATCAATCCTAAACGGATGCAGCGGGATATTAAAAAGCAGCTTGAAAATCAAGGTGTCGGTACAAAATCGCAACAGGCTTTGAAACTGCAGCAGGAAGAAAACAAGATTGCCCGTAAAGAAAAGAGTCGTGAGCAACGGGAAGCCGAAAAATTAATGCAGTTTGAATTGCGCCGGCAGAAGAAAAAACAAAAACATAAAGGCCATTAAACAAAAACGGATGCTCCATCACAGGGTATCCGTTCTTGCGTTCATTTCTTTTATAATTGTTTTTTTCTAAATATCAAAACAGATGAAGCAATAAAAATAATTGAAAGTAACACAGAAATCCATATTGGGCTGTATAAGGCAGACACCTCTGTCGCATTTGTTATCAAATCCATGTTTTTTGTGGCAAGAGAAAGAGGATTGTATTTGTAAGCGTTTGGTATGATGTTGCAAAGCATACAGATGACTACCCCGGCTCCGGTAATGAGCAGACATCCATAATTGCTATTTACCAAAGAAGCCGCAAACATTAGCAACGCTAACAAAAATATTCCAAACAGCCATAGACAAAATACCGAAAACAGCAGATTTACTACTTCATCGCCCGGAAATAGATATATGGTGTATCCCCAGGTCACAAGAAATGAAATGGTAATGCTCATTGTCCAAATCAATGCCATGGAAGTATATTTTGAAAGAATTACTGTCCCGCGTGACAATCCTTTTGTCAGCATATTTATCAATGTCCCTTTAGACAGTTCTGTTCCCAATATGCCGCTGAACACAACCACCATCACGATGAATCCCATCTGTGTGATATTCTTGAAAAACTGTGTCCAGGAATCAAATGCGGTGGGCTCGGCCAGCGTGATGGAAATTCCCTCCGTCATAAGGAGATCCAGCAGATCGGGTAACATTTTAGCTGCAAGTGGGTTTAGTATGCCAAAAATAAAGAACACTGACAGCAAAATAAGTAATTTATAGGTCCGTATGCTTTCGATAAGCTCTTTTCCCAGAAATGCAATATAATTACTCACTGTACCACCTCCGCAAACAAATTTTCTAATGTTGGTTCTAATACCTCAAACTTTAGAGGTGAAATTTGCTTTTTTGCCAGCAAATCAATCAGAAAGTGACCTCCTGCTTTCGAATCGGCAACCGTTACGGTAAGCGTATTCCCCTCATGTGACAGATTGATTGACGGGTGCTTTAGTTCTTCGCAATCAGCCAAAAGGGAGCGTTCATCACTATTTGCAAACTCTATTGTAAAGCCATTGTGCCTGTGACGTTCCTTTATTTCCGCAAGTGTACCGCATAACGCCAGCTTTCCTTTGTGCAGAACAGCAACGCGGTCACATATCCTTTCCACATCAGAAAGAATATGGGTAGAGAAAATAACCGTGGTCTTTCCTTTTACCGCAAGCAGAATGTCAAGGATTTCCTTTCTTCCGATGGGGTCAAGCGCTGATGTGGGTTCATCACAAATCAATAGTTTGGGTTCATTTAACAATGCCTGGGCTATTCCAAGGCGTTGCTTCATGCCGCGGGAAAAGCCTCCTATTCTTCGTTTTTCTCCAGCAAGACCCACAAGTGACAGCAGTTCTTCGCTTTTCTCTCTAATCTGCGTTTTAGACAGGCCGGTAATCTCCCCGCATAGCTTTAGATATTCCATTGGCTTCATATACCCATAGAATTCGGGTACATCAGGAAGGTAGCCAATATGATGATTTGTTTTTGTTTCTCCATAAGACACTTTTTCACCGCATACGATAATATCACCGCTATTTGATTTCAATAATCCAAGTACTATTTTCATTGTGGTAGTTTTACCCGCGCCGTTTTGCCCCACAAAGCCGAATATGGAATGTTCGGGAACGTCCATATCCAATCCGGTTAATACCTTATGGCTTCCAAAACTTTTATAAAGCTGTTTGATTTCCAGTATACCCACTATTCTTCACCTCTTCCAAAGACAAAATATACAATAGGACCGATCATCTGGACCAGACATACAATGATGATCCACATTATTTTATTGCCAAAACGGTAGTTCGGATGTTTGAGTACATGGATAAGCGCAGTAATCGCAAGCGCAACCTCTGCAATCACAAGCGGAATGAGAAAAGGTATATATTCTCTTATTAGTTCCATTTAAAATCCTCCAATCTAACAGTTGTTTTTTAGCCTTTCCACTATACTTTGAAATCGGGGTTCATTAGTAAGAATGGAAAATGCAGGATTATTTGCTACCGCGTCAACCATACTTTGCTTTATTGTCTTTTCGTCCCGCGGCGTGGCTGTCCCTAAAGGAAATTCATCCAGCCAGGGATCAAGTAAATCAAAAAATTCATCCCCTTTTAGCTGCAGCGGGTAGATATCGCCTGTGACAAGCTCCGTATATTTTTCCAATGTGTCAAGGGATTTATCCGTGCTTCCATTTATCATGCAGCCCTGTGCCGCGGATAGATAGAAGGTTATGAGGGTGGATGGATGAAGCTTATTTATATGAAAGATTTCCACTAAGTCCGTGATACGTCGATATATTTCCTCAAATCTTTCAATATCGTCCGCACATAATATAAGATACGAGGGGATAATTCCCAATAAAGCAATCACATGCTGGTATAGTCCGACTTGTAATACCGCTTTTGCTTTTTCAATTTCACCAGTCATTTGATAAGCCGAAGCGATCAATGTTTCCGTGGAAAATACCGGCGCATTTGATTCGCCAAGCAGCTCCAACACATCTTGCGGATTGCCAAGGGTGAATGAGCAGAACGCTTCCATACATAACGCCTGCTTCGCCAATTCCACATCATCGCTTTGGCTTTTCACTCTGATGAAAAGCTCCCTTGCTTCCGCAATGATGGATTTCATTTTGCCTTCGTCTTTAGAAACGGCACTATAGTTAACGAATAGCGCACCTATTTGAAACAGCAGGGGAAAACACGAAAAATATTTTTTTATGATTTCGCGACAATGGCTGATTACTTCATCAAACGGTTTCGCGGCAAAATCAGCCGATAGTTCAAGATAAAGTTTACGGATGTCCTCCTTTGTCATTTGCGGCTCGTAGCCCATCAGGTCATCAATGCTAATGTTAAAGTATGCTGCAAGCTGTGGGAGAAAGGTAATATCGGGATAGCTCTGCCCTGTTTCCCATTTTGAAACGGATGCCTTGGACACTCCGATATAGTTCGCAAGGTCATCTTGTGTAATTCCTTTTTCTTTTCGTTTGTTTATAATGGTTCTTGCAATATTGATTTCTTTGATAAATACCACCTCTTTCGCATGTATCTCTTTGATTTTATTATACTAAGAAAAGATAACTTATTCAATGGAGTTGTAGTTGATTTTGGTTGAAAAAATCAACCTGTAAGAAACATTGTAATGCAAATACTTAAAAAAGGAGTCGTTACAAAAAAATGACTGAAATTAGTCAAATTTTGTAACGGCTCCGTAAGTATACTGGCACATAGATTGAATATACCAGTTTTTCAAAATTTCCTATGCTTTATCCAGATATTCCCTCTTCCACTTTTCTACTATCTCCAACGGTGTTTCCGCTATTTGAGCAATGGTTTCAAGAGACATATGGTTTTTCATCATATTGATTGCCATTTCTCGTTTTCCAATTTCCCTGCCTTCTTCCCTGCCTTCTTCCCGGCCTTCTTCCCTGCCTTCTTTTGTTGCCTTTTCCCGTATATAATGCTCATATTCAATTGCTTTCATATACCGCACCCCCACTTCAGGTTTATGTTTGATTTTCTCCACAACCTTATGAAGTTTTTCTGTTGTCTCACTGACCGCATTTTCTTCCCGGCTGTCTTCTATGTAGAGCAAGAGCTTATGTAGATCTGCCCTGGTTCCTATCTTGCCATGGCTGTTAAGAAATACTCTCTTTGCTCCATCTTCCAGGGATAATTCCTGCTCTTCAATGCATCGGTTCTCAAACGTATAACACATCCTGTCATATCCGAATATGTCCTCCGGCATAATGATGATGATCCAGAGCTGCTTTAAGTTACTGTAAGGCTCACTGGCTTTTAAAAATTTAGCATCAACTACCGCCTGGTAATATCTGCTTCGTTTTGGCAATTCATTTGTGTCCCACTGCTGTACTTCCACATCATAAATGATAGAATTCTCATCTTCACCGTTCAGTCTTTCCTCCATGTAGACATCCATGCGGATTCCATGCTTACCGACATCCCCTGGTGTAATTGTCTTCTGGGTATGTACCATCACCACTTCGACGGGGCGTTCCATTATGACACTCAATATCATTTTCGCCGCAAGCTTGCCATGCTCCTCATCACTTAACACCTCCTGAAACAAAAAATCCTCCATCAGGTTTAGTTCTTTAATTGTTCGTTTGCTCATGATACCTCCTCCTTATTTGGGTCAGAAGTATCTTGATAGAACTATTATAACCAAGTAACTGGTTTTCTGCAAGGTACTTCCCCCTTTTTTTCTTTATTTTGCAACATCCTGTGAATTATTGGGTGAATTACCCGCTTATACGTTTTAGACATATAGAATACAAGATGAACCTGTGAATTGGTTCATTTGCATAAATAGAGATTCACATCAGATATGGATATCATACCACATCTGATGTGATTAATAAAGATTAAATTCGAAAATACCTTACACCACTAATCACAAGATATATAGTCGAAAATATGAAAAGCATCCATACAGATATCAATCCGGCTTTATCATCTGTTTTTGGAACTGCCTTTTCTGTTTCAGAAATTTGCTGCTCCAAATCCGCATTTTGCGTGACGAACGTATGATTATCAATTGCTTCCATTTCAATACCTTCTATACTTTGAAAGTCAGAAATCCCAATCGTATATTGCGTGCTGTATTCCAGCTCCTCCATGGGTATTGTCAATACTGTTTTATCGACATTCCACATGGAATCATCAGAATAATTCAGATTACCCTCAATTTTATCAGGAGACATCTTTACAATTCCCGGAACTGTAATATCAATCGGTTTACTGAAAGTACATATAAGAGATTTTGTAGAAACAGGAACTTCTGAACCGGTTGGTTCAATTGAAACTATGGGTCTTCTCTCAACCAGATATCCCTCAATCATACTCCATTCTGTTACCTTTCCGGTCGTTGCCGTAAACGTATAAGAATCTTCATATGCAAATTGCCTGCCGATTGAGAATATATATCCGTAATGCCCCAGTCCCTCATAAAACAGGCCTTCATCAAACAAACCGTATACATAACCCCATTCAGATACCGTCCTGACCTCTGTACCATCACGTTCATATAATGTCAGCTTTAACCGCGCATTACTATCGGTGGCAGAATCAGCCCTGGAAAACATGATATATCGGTCTTCGTTTACACCCCAGTCAACCACTTCCCTGTGACTTGCATTGGATTTGGCAATATATGGATCAATAAAACCAAACACATAAAATGGTTTCCCTTCTTCTGGATATGCCGGAGATCGCTGGCAATCAAAAACCTGATATTTCCCAAACTTTATAGAAAAAAGGGGGGGATTCGTATCGTGTTCCTGCGCCATTACATAAAATGGCAATGTAGTAACTATTATAGATAGCACGATTAGCAACAATAAATATGCCTTCTTTACTTGTTTCATCAAATTGTCCACCTTCTATTTATATTTATATTGATAGCTTAGTGCCTCATGCTTGATGTCACGCATAGTACTCTCAATAGCTGTTCAATATATAGTATAAACAGAATTTAGAAAATTATTATTTTCGTATGTAGGTACAGTTATCCATAAAACCGCCGGACAATTACCTTAGACCCCACTAACATTCTTTTTCTTTAAGACTTCAAAAATAGAATCCATAATAAAAATAGCCAACGCAGTCCCCCCTGCAATCTGTATTGTCAGCAAAAGATACCAGGATGCTATTTCATTTGTTCCGAGAAAATATTGATAAACAGCCTTATATAAATATGCACCCGGCACCAATGGTAATATACCTGGAATTAAAAAAATGGTAACCGGAACTCTAAAAAATCTGGCAAAAATATGTGAAATTAATGAAACTGCCATAGATCCCAGAAAGTTTGCCATGACATTTCCAAAGCTCTCTGTATTAATTAAATAAACCAGCCACCCAACAGCACCTATAAATCCGCAGTATGAGAGATATTTCTTAGGTGCTTCGATAACGGCAGAAAATGCTGCCGTTCCCAGAAAAGCTGCAAGTACCTGAAAAATCATATACGGACTCCTCTCATAAGGATTATTCCAAAGCCAACTCCCAGCGCAATCGCAACGGCTTTCACTAATGCTTCAAGAGCCTTGGCGCTTCCCGCCACATAATCTCCCTGCAGGGTGTCCCGAATAGCGGTGGTAAATGCCGCACCAGGTACCATCGGCATAATCGAACCGCTGATGATATGATCCATGCTTATTCCATCAATCGGAACCTGCACCAGTAAAACACTCCCCACCGCAATGGCAGCGGAACCGATAAATGTCCGCATAAAAGAATTCATACAAACCTTATCACTTAAGCGCAGCACCAGCACCAGAAGCAAGCCATCTATACCGGCGCCAATTGCCTCTATTCCATTTCCTCCCAATAGTATGGTAAATGATGCCGCCGCACAAATAATTCCCAAATCCCTTTGCCATAATGAATACTGTTTTCCTTTAATGTTCTTTAAATCATGGAAAGCATCTTTCAGGGATATCTCACCTGCGCAAAATTTTCTCGAAATTGTATTTACAAGGGATATTTTATTTAAGTCCGTCCCCCGTTCATTTATCCGTTTAATCACAGTCATAGAATCGCACTTCGGGTCATCTAAAGTCACAAAGAGTCCCGTAGCCGTTGCATAAGTCTCTGTTGTTTTAAATTCAGATACCTTTAAAATACGATTGATAGTATCTTCCACGCGGTATATCTCTGCTCCGTTTGAAAGCATGATATAACCCGCCAAAACTGCCGTATCCAAAAGTAATTTAAAATCTGCAATCTGTTCCATCTGACTCCTTATCACATCATGCCCAATAGATTCTATAATCTTATCCCATTTTTACAGTTTTATTCAAATTATAAAAAACGATTTCTATTTGACAGCATGTCCGTCCAATATTAACGTCTTTTATTATCATATATCATTTTTATGATAAATATTATTACCACGAAAGGCATTAATACCGGAATCAATGTCTTTAAAACCAGGGCTATTACACTCAAGGCAATCACAACGGCAGAAACTACTATTACTTTTGCTGCCAGTGAGCTTTCCTGAAATTGCCTAAGCACATTTCTATTGCCCGCCGTGTCGTTTTTCTCCGAAACATCATTAAACATGGAATCCGCCCCCATTTGATTCTTACCGGCCGTGTCTATGATGGTCTTTGCAATCAGCCGGGGATCCCCCAGTTCATATAATACCGCCTCTTCTGAACCGCCTTGATTCACTGCCTCAGAAATATACTCCTCGTAGTATCGTATCGTGCTTTCAATCTCCGGTGCCGTAATTTCTCCCATTAATTTTGTCTGCAACGTATTTAAAAAATCTGCTTTTGTCATACTTAACATTCCTCATTTCTTTCTAGGCTAACCATTGAGAGAATAACACAATCAATGGTAAGGTCAATAGTGATACCAATGTAGTAACTACATATAATGAAGAGGCGTATAATGCATTCTTCCCATACCGTAAAGCAAACATGATCCCTGAAGTTGCTGATGGGCATCCACTGACAATGATCAATATGGTTTTAAGTTCAGATTCCAGCGGAATAAAGTATAACAATAGCATTGTAAGAACCGGAGCAATAATCAATTTAATAGCCGTAATATAATATACCCTTTTTTCTCTGAAAATTTTTGTAATATCAGCCTGGGCCAGCGTAATACCTGCGATCAGCATTGCCAGCGGAGTATTCATATTACCTACGTATTCTATACTTCCCAGAAGCTGTTCCGGAAGTTTCATCCGTGTCACATAGAATATAAATCCAAGGACACATGCAATAATTGTAGGGTTTGCAATATTCTTGATAACCGTTTTCAAAGTTGTTTTACCGTCACCTTTAAACAGCGATACTCCATGAGTCCATGCAAAGATATTGAATATCGTAATCGGCGCTGTCAGGTAAAAGACACCCTCCTTACCAAATATACTATATATTATCGGTATTCCAAAAAATCCACAGTTACTGTATATCGCCGAAAACCTCTCGATATTGAATTCTTTATTTTTTTGGGGGATCAGCAAATTGATAACCGGTATCATAATGCAATAAAATAATACAGACAGCCCTAACATAAAAATAAAGTTTTTTATTTTTTCACTGTCGTAATCCTGCTGAAAAGACAAAAACATAATTAGAGGATTCACTACCATAAGTAAAAGGTTCGAAAGTTCTTTGTTCCCTTTTTCTGATACCAGCTTCGTTTTGTAGCAAATAACACCTATACCCAAGATAATAAACATGGTAATAATTTGTTTTAGTAGTATTAATCCCATAATTTCTCCTTAATCCCTTTCTCACTTCGGACGGCAAAATTGAATCTGCCGAAAAAAATTATACCAGAAACCTTCCTGATGCACAAGAATATTATTGATCTATCTTTGCATATTTCACTACTTTCCTTATCTGATCCATAATTTTATCCTGAAAGCAGAGGCGTATTTGAAATATATTAAAACCCTATATTCATCAGCAAGAAGCGACAGAAAATCTGAAAATATATTAGCAACTGCCGAATTCCATCATATACTATAGCATAATAGCTTTAAAAACAACAAAATTTTAGCCTTATTACCTCCATTAACGAATGTACGTTTTACCAATTTAACTCCATTGAATTAAAAGACATTATAAATAAATGAAGCTATTATAAAAAGACCTCGTGGGAATACGAGGTCTTTTACTTATCTTTTGTTATCTTCAGCCATCGTTATTAATATTCTTTATGGCTGTAAGGTTTACAATCTTTCTTATCACACTCAGCGAACACATTTATTTCTATACAACAATTCTCACGTTCTTCTTTTTTTTCTGCTTTTTTGCAAGAATCATCATTATAAGAGTCTTTCTTAGAATTATCGCATTTAACATAAATATTTAAACATACACAATGTTCCTTTTCTTTCTTTGTATACTCCATTACTATATCACCTCCTTACACTAATTATTAATATGCCAAAATAGTGATTATTGTTACATTCCTAAATTTAATCATTCTCCTTTTGGACACTGTTTGCCATTTTTTCATATTATATTATGTTGCTACCAACAAAATATATTAACTATAATGGAGTTGATGATTATAACGAAAGGGTTAGGAGTAATAAATGAGTTTAAATAAATTAGTTAAAAGAAAAGCTTTATTGAATAAAATAGTTGTAATATTAATGCTTATTAGTTTAGCAATAAGCATGAATTGCGCAGTCTATAAAGTATACGCAGAAGATTTCGTGTCATCAGGATATGAAACCAAAACTTATAAAAGTAAAGAACAGTTTATAACCAGTAAATATGACACTGCTGTTTTAAAAGGAAAATCAAATACAGTCTCTAAACTGAAAAAGGGCAGCGTTGTGGTTAACATTAAAACGATGTGTGATAAGGAATATAAAAAATTGTACACAAAAGATTGGAAAGTACGGGCACAAAGAATAACGAAAAAAGGAACAAAAGCACTTTATTCTAAATTTAATATATACTTTATTCCAAAAAAAGCAGTGACATTTAAATCAGCAAATTCAACAAATGCTGTTACTTTATTAAATAATTTTAGTAAAAAATATAAAGTAAGTAAAAAAATTGACATGATTATTGGTTTTTCAGGTAAAAATCCGGCACATATAGCCGGTATAACCTATATAGGAAAAATAAATGGAGGACCCAGAATTCTTATTTTTGCATCATCATATGAAACCGAAGCTGAGACGGTACAGCATGAAATAGGTCATACTTATGATCTCATCCATTGTGAAAAAAAATGTGTTATGACAAGTCAGGGCTTTGGATATTTAAATAAATTCTGTTCTGCTCATTTAAAAAAGTGGAATAAGAATCGAAAATACTACAACTAAACGAAGGAGGGATGAGTCGTGAATAACATGTTTAAAAAACAAGCATCCACCTTATGCGCAGCTTTAATTATTCTTATGCTTAGTATTATGACTATTTTCATCATATTAATTTTTTATTCATTTAAGAATCCCGTAATTGCTAAGGTAAATGGTGAAAAAATATATTCAGAAGACATTGAAAATATTTATCTTCAATTAGATGGTTCCTATACGAAAGCGGCTGTTTTGTCAGCGCTAATTGATGAACTTGTCGTAGTTACAAAATCAAAAGATTTAGGAATAGACATAACAGATGAAGATTTGGAAACGGCAATGGAGGAATATAAAAATACCCTTCCTGATATATATGAAAAGGGAATTGAAATATATGGGGAAAAAGAGTTCATAAAAGGTTTTAAAATGCAGCTGATTTATGATGAAATATATGATAAAATAGTTGAACAATCACTACAAAATGATGAAGATAAGTTATATGATGAATTTTATTTGTCAATAAAATCGCAGAATGAAATACCAGATGAAATGAGTAAAGATGAATTTTTACAAGAGTATCAATTGGATTTTTATGATTATGTTTTTGATTGTTGGCTTACTGCCCAAAGAGAGGTAGCAGTAATTGAAATATTAGATAACAGGGAGATCTATAATGAATCAAATGAATAAAAATATCGTAGCGGTGGTATCCATCCTGCTGCTTGCTTTAAATTTTAAAGTTATTAATTCGGAGGCAAAGTTCTATCCGCCAGACAAAAAAGAAAAAAGTGTTTATTATTATATTATAAAAGATTCAGAAAATGGAAAACCCGGTAAGGTCAGTGCGAAACTGCTGAATAAAACAGCAGCGATTAAAATTCCAGAGACGGTTAAAATTAACGGTAACATCTATGTGGTGACAGAAGTGACTGGCCTTTGCTATCCGGATTATCCGGATTCTTCCGCAAATACAGATGCTTATAAGTGCAGGAAGAACCGAAAAACGACAGAGATCATATTACCCAAAACTATTAAAAGAGTGGAAAAGGGAGCATTTACAAACTTTACAAAATTGAAAAAAATAACTGTTGATAAGAATAACCGGAAATTTAAGTCCGTAAACGGAGCGTTACTTTCCCGGGATGGCAGGATATTGCATGGTGTTCCGACACTGAAGGGAACCTATAGGGTTCCGGATGGAGTGACTGTTATCGCCAGCCATACTTTTGCTTATAGCAAGGTGGAAAAAGTGATATTGCCTAAGAGCTGCCGGAAGATTAAGGATAGGGCTTTTTATAGAGCAGGAGATCTGAAAGTAGTAAAGAATCTTTCTCATGTTAAAAAAATCGGATCGAATGTTTTCTATGGGACGGAGTTGAAACAGTTATATTAAGGGATTTCATTTAATGGATTATTGAGGACGCCGGGAACCATCGCCAAACTTCTTACGCGAACCGGACTCCTTCGGCGGTCATTCGGAGCCCCTTAAAGCAGTCGTCATTCGGGAATGCCCTCATGACTCCTTGGGTCTCCTCTCTCCCTTACGCTGCTTCGCAAGCTCCGCAGCTACCCTCATACACCGGATCTTTCGCGTAAGAAGTTTGGCGGTGGTTCCCGGCTGATTCTCTAAGACGATTCGATCTGCCATATTGCTTTACGGTTTTGTAAATCTCTTGAGTAAAAAAGGACACAAAATATTTAACGAGATTTAAAATGTTTATGAAAAAACAGCCAAGAATCCCTGCCAACTATCTTATGCGAAAGATCCGGTGTATGAGGGTAGCTGCACAGCAGCGTAATAGGTGATTGCGAAACTTAAAAAGCAATCAATGTGGATAACTTTAAAGATTTCAAACGGGATTTTTAAAATTATATAGAACTTTTAGAGAATGTAATTAAATCATCAGAATTAAAATGAGGACATTATGGAAAAATTAAAAATATTTTTAAATATTTTATTATATAGAAACAATAAAAATATCAAACTATGTTTTTATGGACTTATTTTTGTATTCTTAAATTTATTTTTATATTTAAATATATCTATATTTGTAAAACGTATTTTTACTGAAGGTAATTATATGGGAAGCTTATCCTTAGTAATAAATATTTATTTTTTGTGTATCAGTATTATTGATTCATTTTTAATCAGTTATATATTCAGAAATTATATTAATGAAAACATTCGCCACTATACTATATTGAGAGTGTTAGGAATACGGAAAAATAATCTTTATTTGCTGATAGTAATTGAGTACTTATCTATTTCCTTGTTAGTTGTACTAGTAGGTCTAGTAATAGGAAACATAGCGCAATTTATTATAATTAATTTATTAGGCTATGGGGAAATATTTAATATATATTCGATAGATTTAAAAAGTAATCTTGTTATGGTTGGTTATTTCTTTGCTATGGTTTTTATTTCCTTGGGAATTAATCTAGTTAAAATGAGTCGAAAGAATTTGAAAATGTTATTGGATTCAGCCATTGCAAATTTTAACCAAAATAAATATTTAGGGCTTGTAGGGATAATAGGCATATCTTTTGTTACCTATAGTTTTTATCTCTTACAAAATTTTAGTGTAATGAATATGTTTATATCAATCTTTTGTATGTTCATCGGAATATTTCTGATTCTAAGTTTTAATGGACCAAATTTCATTTTGTTATTTAAGAGATACAATAAAAAATACTTTGAACAGATGATTGCAATAAATAATTACTATCAACGATTTGTCCAAAATAAAAGAATACTATTTATAACGTTCATACTAAACTTCCTTATCATATTTTTTATTGGCTCAATTGTTGTCTCCTCGACTTCCCAAAGTGAAAATATGTATGATAACCAATACCCATTTTCTTATGTAATCTTGTCAAATCAGATCATGAATCAAGAACCTGCTGCGGCAAACACATCTGTTGTATCTATGGTAGACGTTAAAGAAGGAGATATCAAATATTATTGCATTTCTTTAGAAAATTACAATTTATTGACAGCATCCAATGAGAAACTTTCTCAAGATGAATTGCTTTTTGTATCCCAAAGAATAGAGGAAGACTCGACTAATCATCCATATAATGAGAAAAGCATTTTATTGAAAGGTGTGGAAACGAATAATAATGTTAAGTTGTAAGTGCTTCAAAAGATGGCGTCATGTACAGAATTGCATTTTCATGCTAAACTGATGATATCATTTATTGAAGCATTTCTTGTGTGCTCTTTTTAACTGGCACTGATCCGGTAATTCACC